>TARA_B110000208_G_scaffold188665_1_pt1 | contig 10753 bp, 11 predicted proteins | sample TARA_B110000208 | Tara Oceans TARA_B110000208 (sample SAMEA4397426) | marine metagenome | biome: Polar Biome; feature: [SRF] surface water layer (ENVO:00010504); material: water (ENVO:00002006), including particulate matter (ENVO:01000060) such as... | depth 5 m
TACACAAATGGCATGTTTCTCACATTCAGATACTTATCTAAAAACACAATGAATAGACTAGAAAAAACTATTTTCGAATGGGAAGTTGGACATAAAATATATTCCCCTTTTAAGGCCACAGTTTCCGATATCTCTATGCATGACAGATCTTTTGCGGCATACTTATATGGAAGTTTTGGCAAGCAACGTGTCTATAAAAAAAATAAAATATTAAGCCTAAAATTACAGTTAGGAATCATTGGACCCGCTGCTTTTGGAGAAGAATTACAAGGTTTTATACATACCTTTTTTAATTTTAAAAAGGCGGTTGGCTGGAAACATCAAATAAAAAGTGCTGCTGGAATAAATTTAAATGCTTCTTACAGTCAACTTTTAATAAAAGGTGCCACAAATCACTTTGATCTTACGTGGACGAATCACGCAAAGGCAGGAACAGTACTTACCAATTTTTCTACTGGTTTTTATACTAGAATCGGTTTCCTTCCTTTACAAGGAATGATGAACTCTATTGCTTTTAATACAAGTATTAATAATAACAAAACGCAATACAAGAGAGAAAAAGAAGCTTTTTTTTATGCAAAAACAGCTGTCCTTTATACAGTATACGATGCAACTTTACAAGGAAGTTTCCTCAACAAAGGAAGTGAAGTTACCAATAAAATAATTCGGCATCATGTAGGCTTAGAATTAGGAATAAGCGCTGCTTTTCATCGATTTAATCTTGGATACGCATACTTATATACTGGGAGAAAATCTGAAGGATTGCGTTTTAAAAATGGTAATTATTATGGGAGCATACAACTAAGTTACCTATTCAACTGAGTCAAAACTCTCCTCCTTAAACCCAATCAAATAGAGTTTTTCTTGAGCTCTAGTTATTGCAGTATAGAGCCATCTATAATAAATTACAGAAGGTCCTTCAGGTAAATAGGGTTGTTCTATAAAAACAGTTTTCCATTGTCCACCTTGCGATTTGTGGCAGGTAATCGCATAAGAAAATTTAATTTGTAACGCATTGAAGTACTTATTACTTTTTATGGCTAAAAATTGCTTGTATTTCGATTTCTCATCGGCATAGTCTTCTTTTACAGCTTCATATAATTTATTAGATTCTTCATACGATAGGGATGGGGTTTCACTTGAGAGCGTATCTAACATCACCACGGTATCAAAAGGTTTCATATTCGGATAATCAATCATCCTTATTTCTACTTCAGCAAATTTAAAACCATACAATTCTTTGATTTTTTTAATTCGAACAACCTCACAGATGTCTCCATTGGCAATAAATCCAGCATCGGAAGATTCGTCTAACCAGTAATAATTATTCTTTACAATCATCACGTAATCGCCTGTAGAGATCTCATTTTCTTGACCTCTAATTTGATATCGTATTTGCTCATTATATTGATTGGCTCTTTTATTGGATCGTACAATAAATGCGGTATCTTCTACACCATAATCATAAGCGGTTACTAAAGCGTCCTCAATATCATACCCATCTGTTAAGCGAACTATATCTGGAAATTTTAAATCAAATTTAAAGTCAATGGTGTTTTGTTGAATGTGTAACCTTAAAGAAGTGGCATTTGCTAAAACTCCAGAGTTTTCGTGTTGCCGTGTGACTTCATCCAACTCAATTTCAACCACATTTTTTTGATAATCCAATTCTAAAGTATCTGCAACTAGAGCCGGACTAATGTCTAGCTTTACAGGAGGAAGCTGCGCGGTATCGCCCACAAAAATTAGTTTACAGTTTTTACCGGCATATACATAGGAAATTAAATCATCTAATAATGAGGTAGCATCAAAGAGTTGACCATTTTGAGCTTTGTCTGGAATCATCGATGCTTCATCGACAATAAAAATAGTATCTGTATGCTTGTTGGGTTGCATTACAAAACGAACCCCACCATTACTTTGCTTTTTTGGAAAATAAATTTTTTTATGAATGGTAAAGGCTGATTTTTTAGAATAGACGGCAATCACTTTGGCAGCTCTACCTGTTGGCGCCAATAAAACCGCTTTTCTTTCAGCTTTCCACAAACTATTTACTAGGGTACTAATGGTCGTAGTTTTTCCTGTTCCTGCGTATCCTTTTAAAATAAAAATCGAATTTTTATCTTCATCAAAAATAAAATCTGCCAACAAACGAAATAAGGCACGCTGTTTGATAGTTAAAGTAAAAGGAAATTTATTTACGATTTCTTTATAAAAATCGGCAGGTAATTTGATCATAAATCTATTAAAAGACCAAAGATACATTGAATTGCGAATAAAAATTTTTATCAATGAAAAAAAATTGTAGATTTGCCGTAAGACTATAAAAAACAAAATATCAGATGGGATTAATATTACAAATTTTGGCAGCGGTTTTAGTTGCGGTTGTGCTAGCTATTGTAGTGGTTAAATTTTTACCTTTAAAATTCAGATGGATAGCTTCATTGTTATTATTACTATGTACTGTTTTATTAATATCAAAAATCTATAATGGTATTATGGAGCCAATCAACTTTAACAAAGAAAAAATAGTTCGTTATGCGAAAGTAGTTGAGAAGTTAAAAATTATTAGAAATGCTGAAATTAGATTTCATGAAGTAAATGGTGTTTATTCTAAAGACAAAGCAGCGCTAATTCAATTTATAGATACTGCACAACTTGCCTTAACAGAAGTAAGAGATACCGTTGTAAGAGTTAATAAAGGAAGTAATAATACTTGGGGCAAAATAATGGTAGACGTAGAAAAAAGAATCAAAGACACAATCGGCTATGAGCCAGTGTCGAAGTACTTTAAAGACGTAGATTACAAAACCATGTTTAAAGTACCTGGTGTAGAAGATAAAGAATTTGATCTAGAAATTGGTACTATCGAAAAATTTCAAGGTTTAATCGTGCCAACCTTCGAAGCAAAAACTGAAAAGAAAGCAATTTTAAAAGACTTAAATGTTTCTTTAGTGAAGTTAGAGTTAGAAGCTATTGCTACAGATGAAATTAAAGGAGAATACGTATCTGTAGGCTCTTTAAATGAAGTAACTACTGGTGGAAACTGGCCTCCAATATATGACAAGAAAAGTGCTAAAAAAGACAATTAAGACAACATTAGAGAAATCTAATCACCATAAATTATCCATCCAATTTACATTGGATGGATTTTCTTTTTGCATTACAAATTTAGATTCGAAAAAAACGATTCATTTTTGTGAGTATACTTTTCCAAAAACATTAGAAACTCCAGAAAACTTAGTTGCCCGTATTGAAACTATTTTTCAGGAAGACAGTCATCTACAAGAAGATTTTAAGGAAATTTTGGTCATTCACCAGAATAGCTTGTCAACACTAGTTCCGAACACACTTTTTCTTGAAGAACATCTTAAAGAGTATTTAGATTTTAATATCAAGACTTTAGAGACTGACTTCTTTGCTTATGACAGTATTGATCAACTTGCTGCGAAAAACGTATATGTGCCCTTTGTGAATGTAAACAATTATTTATTTCAAAATTTTGGAGAGTTCGAGTATCAACATTCTGTAACCGCTTTCATCAAAAAATTACTTCAAACAACAACCAATAGCGAAAAAACGATGTTTGTTGACGTTTGGGAAAATCAGATTTCTGTTGTTGTTTTGGAAAACAAAAAAGTGTTATTTTCGAATTCTTTTACTTTCACATCAAAAGAAGATTTCATTTATTATCTTCTTTTTACAGCAGAACAACTGGGATTAAACACCAATGAATTTCCATTATTTTTTACAGGAGATATTCTCGAAGAAACCGAAATTTACAAAATTGCTTATCAATACATTCGAAATGTAGATTTTTTACGAAGTAAGAATCCTATTTTTATGAATTCCAATTTTTCTAACCATACTCACTTTATACTACTAGGCTAAATTATGCGCATTATATCAGGGAAACACAAAGGAAGGCGCTTAAAAGCACCTAAAAAATTACCGGTACGACCAACCACCGATATGGCAAAAGAGTCTTTGTTTAATATTTTAAACAACACTTATTACTTTGATGCCATTCGTGTAATTGATTTATTTGCAGGCACAGGGAATATTAGTTTTGAATTTGCCTCTAGAGGTACAAAAGAAATTTACGCAGTTGATACTTTTTTTGGTTGCATTAAATACATTAATGAAACAGCAAAAGAGTTGGATTTAGACATAAACGCATACAAGAATGACGTGTATACATTTCTAGAAAAAACAGCGATTAAAGCCGATGTCATCTTTGCAGACCCTCCTTATGATTTTGAAGAGGAACAATTTTTAAAAATTGCCGATTTGGTTTTTGAAAAAGAAATCTTACAGGAAGAAGGTGTCTTAATTATAGAACATTCTAAGCATACCGATTTAACAAAACATGAAAAGCATTCTTACGACAAACGTTATGGGGGAAACGTTTTTAGTTTTTTTGAATATTAAAAAGTATGAAATTAAAAAAACAGCAGCTGCTGTTTTTTTTATGATCAAAAATGAAGGTTTTTTTTGTGAATTATAATAAAGAAGTAATAATCTCTGAAAGCGTTATTCTTTCAGCCTCTGCTTTGTAGTTTTTTACAATCCGATGTGATAAAATCGGAATGGTAACAGCTTTTACATCTTCAATATCTGGAGAATACTTTCCATGAACTGCTGCGTGTGCTTTTGCAGCTAAAATTAAATTCTGAGAAGCTCTTGGCCCTGCACCCCAATCTAAATATTTTTTCACCAACGGTGTTGCTTCAACCGAGTTCGGTCTTGTTTTGCCCACTAATCGTACTGCATATTCAATAACATTGTCTGCAACTGGTATTTTTCTAATTAATTGCTGGATAGCAACAATTTCTTGCGCTGAAAATAAAGAATTTACATGCTGAATAATGGAAGATGTTGTATTTTTCACGACAGCTACCTCCTCTTCAAAAGTTGGGTATTCTAAGTTGATAGAAAACATAAACCGATCTAATTGTGCTTCTGGCAAAGGATACGTTCCTTCTTGCTCAATAGGGTTCTGAGTTGCTAGAACATAGAATGGTAAATCTAGTTGATATTGATTTCCTGCAATAGTAACAGAACGTTCTTGCATAGCTTCTAGTAAAGCTGCCTGTGTTTTTGGTGGGGTTCTATTGATTTCATCAGCAAGAATAATGTTTGAAAAAATAGGACCTTTTAAAAATTTAAATTTACGATTCTCATCTAAAATCTCACTTCCTAAAATATCTGAAGGCATTAAATCTGGTGTAAATTGAATTCTTTTAAAATTCAATCCTAAAGCATCTGAAACAGTATTTACTAAAAGTGTTTTTGCCAAACCTGGCACACCTATTAATAGCGAATGGCCTCCACAAAAAACAGACAGCAAAGTAAAATTAACAGCTTCATGCTGCCCAATAATTACTTTTCCAATTTCTTGTTTTAATTGATGGTATTTTTCTACTAAGTTATTTACTGCTGCAACGTCTGACATTATTTACTAATTTCCTTTTTCCAATTTCTCTCAAAAGTACATTTACCGTGCTTATTGTTCAATTTAATATAGGTTTCAAAAATCTTCTCTTTAGACCATTTAGCAATCGTTTCTTCTTTCTTTTTTCGAAGCGCTAAGTTTTTGATTTTCTCATAATCCTTTACCAAATTTGCAGTATGTGTATCGGTTCTTTCTCGCATATAAAAAAACTTGTACATTTTCTCTCCACCTCTAGTTTCATCATAAAACGGGGGAGTCATACCTCCTTGTTTTAAATCACTTACTCTTGCATATAAAGCAGGATCCATTCTTGTTAAATCAAACTTAGATTCTCCTGTTTGACCATTAATAAGCAGACCTGCATTGTTTTTAGTGTCTTTATCTTGAGAATATTTTTTTACTGCTTCTTCAAAAGTAATCGTTCCTTCTTCGATCTCTTTAATGATGTCTTCAACTTTCTTTTCTGTTTCTTTTAATTTTTCTTCAGGAATTTCTGATTGCATTAAAATATGAGAGACAGATCTAGTATTTCCTTTGATTTTGTGCAATTGGATAATGTGATACCCAAATAAAGATTTAAAAGGCTCAGAAATCTGACCTTCTGTATCTAAGGTAAATGCTACTTCTTTAAATTCTTTTATAAATTGGGTTTCTTTGGTAATTTCATATTTACCTCCATTGTTCGTTACGGCTGGATCATCGGAGTTTATAATTGCTTTCATTTTAAAGCTAGATCCGTCTAAAATATCTTGTCTTATTTGATTTAGTTTTGCAACAATTCGATCATTCTCTTCGGTAGTTGGTTCTGCATTTAAGACAATCTGAGCCAATTCTATTTCTGCAGGAAATTCTGGCAATTCATTTTTATCTTTTAATCCTTTGTGATACAATCGAACTTCTTCTGGAGTAACGTCTACTTTTTCTGTAATTTTTTGTTGCTCTTGCTTAATAAGTGCATTTTCTTTTTCGATTTTAAACAATTCTTTTTTTAAATCCTCTTCGTCATTAAAACCATAAGCAGCAACCATTTTCTCTACAGAACCATATTGTTGTTTAAAATAGGTAATATTGTTTTCAACACTTGCATTGACTTGCTCGTCTGAAACAATTACACTATCTACAATAGCATGATGAGAAAGTAACTTTTGTAACATTAATTGTTCTAACATTTCGCAGTCTGAAATCTCAATTTTACCTTCGCTATTTGCTAGAACTTCTTGCTTAAATTTATCAATATCAGAATCCAACACAATGTTTTTACCAATAACAACCGCAACACCATCAATCTTTATTTTTTGGGCAATTGTTGCTTGAATTGAAACTGCAAAGCAAGTGAATAATGTGATTGATTTAATATATTTTGAAATTCTCGTTTTGTATGGCATCTTTAACTATTATTTGTTCTATTTCTCTAATTAATTCAATTTTACGTTGGTGTAAAATTAATTGTTTTATGGTCGATTTTATATAACTCTTTGGTGCAAGCTCGTTTCTTTTCAAAACATCTTTTACAGCGACCAAATATAAACTTAATGAATCTTGTTTTTGAATGAATTTTGTTTTTTTTAACAATTTATCCTTCGAAAACGGGATTTTTAACATAATGTTATCTAATGGAATCCATACACTATCGTTTAACTGAAAAGATTTAAAGTTTAAATGGAAATTCTCTAAGGCTTCTGAATCTTCTAAGTCATCTGATTTGAATAATGCAACCACCTCTTTTTTGTTTATTAAATTGTTATTGAAGTTTAAAAATTTAATTTTTAATAGCTCTTCATTCAATTTAAAATTCTCTTTATTTAAAGTGTAATAAGTATCTATTTCGGCTTCAGAAATAATAGTATCTAATTGTTGTTTGATTAACTGTTCTTTATAATTATTGATTAACAAGCTGTGTTTATAATTTTCAACCAGTTCATTAATCGCACTATTTTCTTGAGAAGAATTATTTTCCAACGATTTTTTAAGCATCAATTGTTTTACTGCCCAATTGTTGATTATACTTTTGACCAAAACCAAACTATCTTCTTTTGATATGTTTGTAGGAATTAAATTCTCTAACGCATCTTTATATAATTCTACATCAAATGTAGATGCAATAGGCTTGTCTTTGGGAGCTGTTTCTTTTTTTAACCCAAAATAGTTACAGGATGAAAAAAGAAATAGAAATAATAAAATGCTTAAAATTTTCATTATTTTTTTTCGTAGAATTTAATTAGTTTTTTTAATTGTTTTTTCTTGATTTTTATGCTGTTTTTCTTTCTTAAATCAGCAATCCAATCTTGCTCAAGAAAATTTTGATAATCGTTAATAACTTGTCCTTTTATTTCCGTTAAGTCTTTAACACCGTAGTTATTTTTATTCTCAACAAAAAACTTCTTCAATCCTAAAGTGTCTTTTGACGATTTGTTCCATATTTTTTGTTGCATTAATTCAAACAATAGCAAACCATCTTCATATTCTTTTAAGATCGTTGCATATTCTGGAGCAGTGTTTACCAAGTTTTCTTTAAAATACTTTACAATTTCTTGATTCTTATACAGTTCAAAAAGAAAAGCATTCGATTGCTGTCTTTTATTTACAATTGAAGAAACAAAAGCTGCTTGTGTTAGTTCTTTCTCATTAATACTGAATAGGATATTTTGCAACGAATCTTTTGGAATCATTCTAATATCTTTTCTTTTCAATATTAATTTAGCAGTTTCGTGCTCTGTAATACGATAGTTTTTCTTTAATTTATTTAAAACGGCATCGTCAGAAAGTTTCATTCTTCCACTTCTTTTTAAACTCGAAGTAATCTCCGCTTTCATTTCTTCAAATGCTTTTAGAGGATGTTTTTTAAGGAGTTTCAAAATATGCCAACCAAATTGAGTTTTAAATGGTGTAGTAAAGTCACCAACTTCACTTAAAGAAAAAGCTGCTTTTTCAAAAGAAGGCACCATTCTTCCAGTTCCAAATTTCGCTAATTTCCCTCCCTTATCCTTTGAAGAAGTATCATTAGAATATGCCTTTGCCAAAGAGTCAAAGGATTTACCAGCGTTTAACTTAGTATATACTTCCTCTATTTTTGTTTTACCTACTGGAGTTAAATCAGTAACCAAAATATGGGCAACTTCAACCTCTCCTTTAGAAACTCTAAATGCATCCACTTTTAAAATATGGTACCCATATTTTGTTTTAAAAGGCATAGAAACTTCTCCAACTGTTGTATTGTATGCAGCCTCTTCAAAAGGATACACCATTTTAAAAGCAGAAAAATAACCTAAATTCCCTTTATTCCCCGTAAATTTTCTCTGTGGATTATCTCTTGCCGAATCATCATCAGAAGTTGCTACTGCCACGTTCTCAAAGTCTTCGCCAGCAAGAATTCTATTTCTAATTTTTAAAATTTTATTGTAGGCAGCTAAAGTATCTGCTGGCGTTGCATTTTTTTTAGTCCGAATTAAAATATGTTTTGCTTTTATTTCATTTTTAGTCCTAAAATAAGCCTCCTTTATTAATTTCTCTGTAAAGCTCTTATCCTGTAAATAAGGCGCAGAAAGTTGATTTCGGTAGGTTTCAATCTCCTTTATGTAAGAAGGTAAGGTATCCAATTTAAATTGATACGCTTCCTTCACTTTTAAGGTGTAATTAATAAATAAATCTAAGTTATAGGGAACGTTTTTCGATTCTTCATTATCTATTGCGTTTAAATTTTTTTCATAGACTTTTTTAAAATCAGCAACCGTTATTTTTGTATTATTGATGGTAACCAATGTTTTTGATTTCTTTTGAGAAAACACTACAACATGCGCAATTAGCGTGAAGAATACAATACTTTTTTTCATATTTTTTTTTTATAACGATATAATTCCTTTTATTTTTTCTGCTTTTTTATAATAAGATATAATTTCAGAAGGATTTTTCACTTTTAAAACAATGGATAAACTTTCGTATTTTCCTGTTTTTGACTTTTTAAGTTTTATTTCTGCATTGGCATCACTGAAGAGGTCTCTAACCTCTTGCACTTGGTTACCTGTTGTGGGCACAATAAACTTATACATATAATCTGAAGGAAACTTACTTGTTTCTCCTAACTGTATTTTTAACTTCGCATAAAAGGCTTCTCTTTCATTAACCATAAATTCAATTTTTTAGTATATAATTTATAAATAACAATACACAAAATTACACTAAATATTAGTTTTATAAACGGAATGATTTATTTTTGTGAAATGCAGCAGAAAATAGTTTTAATTGGTGGGCCAGGAACAGGCAAAACTTCGGTACTAAATACTTTGATTAAAAAAGGTTTTTTTTGCATGCGAGAAGTTTCAAGAGAAGTCACTTTAAAAGCGAAGGAAGACGGCATCGACCAGTTGTTTTTAACCGCGCCGTTACTCTTTAGTGAAAAGCTCTTGGAAGGTAGAGAAAGACAATATCATAAAGCTGCGGATACAGCTAAAGAAATTGTTTTTTTTGATCGAGGGATTCCAGATGTCTTTGCCTATATGGATTATTTTAAAACCCCTTATCCTTCATTTTTCATAGATAAAAGTAAAGCATATTTATATGACAAGGTTTTTATGTTTTCTACATGGGAAGAAATATACACTTCAGACAATGAGCGATATGAAACTTTTGAACAAGCAATAGCAATCAATACTTTTATTGAAAAGGCATATCAAAAAATAGGATATGAATTGATCATAGTTCCTTTTGGAAGCATTGAAGATCGCACGAACTTCATTCTCAATTCCTTAGAAATAAAACGATGATTTCTCCGAAAGAAATATTGAACGAATATTGGGGGTATTCGGCGTTTAGACCTTTACAAGAAGAAATTATCAGTGCTGTTTTAGCACAAAAAAACACGGTAGCTTTATTACCAACAGGGGGAGGAAAATCAATTTGCTTTCAGGTCCCAGCACTACTCTTAAAAGGAGTGTGCATTGTCATATCTCCATTGACTGCTTTAATGGAAGATCAAGTAGCACGTTTAAAGGAAAAAGGAATTAAAGCAATGAGAATTCCTTCGAAAAGCTCTCAAGACGAAATAATTGCCCTTTTTGATAATTTAAAATTTGGTGATTTTAAATTCTTATATATATCTCCAGAAAGACTACAATCAAAATTCATTCAACAAAAAATTAAAGAACTCACTGTTTCTTTTGTTGCAGTGGACGAAGCACATTGTATTTCTGAATGGGGACATGATTTTAGACCATCTTACCGAAAAATAAAAATACTCAGAGAACTATTACCAAGCGTTCATATTATTGCATTGACTGCCACAGCAAATCAAAAAGTAATTGA
>TARA_B110000208_G_scaffold140771_1_pt1 | contig 10752 bp, 9 predicted proteins | sample TARA_B110000208 | Tara Oceans TARA_B110000208 (sample SAMEA4397426) | marine metagenome | biome: Polar Biome; feature: [SRF] surface water layer (ENVO:00010504); material: water (ENVO:00002006), including particulate matter (ENVO:01000060) such as... | depth 5 m
TGATTATAAAGATGCAGGACTTGTTATCGTTAATACGTGTGGCTTTATTGATAGTGCCATCGATGAATCCCTAGATGCTATTGATGAAGCACTTAAAGAAAATGGCAATGTAATTGTTATGGGCTGTTTAGGCGAAAAAAAACATATTATTGAGGCACGGTTTAATAATCTTTTAGCAATAACTGGTTCGGAAGCATTTTCAGAAGTAATGGATGCTGTCCATCAACACATCCCAAAACCACACGATCCATATATTGATTTAATCCCACCTCAGGGGGTTAGGCTAACTCCGAATCATTATTCATATATTAAAATTTCAGAAGGATGTAATCATAAATGTAGTTTTTGTATTATCCCATCAATGCGGGGTAAATTAGTAAGCAGGCCTATTGGTGATGTAATGAAAGAAGCTGAGAGACTAGTTGATTCAGGTGTTTCGGAATTATTAATTATTTCACAAGATACAAGTGCTTACGGGGTAGATATTAAGTATAGAACTGGATTTTGGGATGGCAAGCCAATCAAAAGTAACCTTTATGACCTTGCTAAGAATTTAGGAGAGCTGGGTGTATGGATTCGCTTACATTATGTTTATCCTTACCCGCATGTAGATAAAATCATCTCATTAATGGCGGATGGTAAAATTTTACCTTACATTGACGTACCTTTTCAGCATGCAAATCATGAGGTTCTAAAGAGAATGAAGAGGCCTGCTAGCGCTGAAAACAATCTTGAGAGAATATTGGAGTGGAGGAAAATTTGTCCAGAGATTGCTATTCGTAGCACTTTTATTGTTGGCTTTCCTGGAGAAACAGAATCTCAATTTAACGAACTCCTTCAATTCATTGAGGATGCTCAGTTAGAAAGGGTAGGTTGTTTTAAATATTCTAATGTAGATGGCGCAACCGCAAATTTATTACCTGGCAACTTAAGTGAAGAGGTAAAGCAGGAAAGATATAATAGGCTGATGGAGCTTCAATCAAAGATTAGCTTTAAGAAGCAAAAGGACAAGGTAGGCAGTATTCAAACTGTTTTGATTGATGAAGTAAATTCTTCCCATGCAATTGCAAGGTCTTATGCAAATGCTCCTGATATCGATGGCCATATATTTTTAGAAACTCCAGAGGGCTTACAGCCTGGGGACATGCTGGATGTTAAGATAAATCGTGCAGAAGACTATGATTTATTTGCAGGCCCAATTAAAAAGTGAGTAGATTATGAAGATAGTTACGCGATTTGCCCCAAGCCCAACTGGATACCTTCATATTGGGGGGATTAGAACTGCATTATTTTCCTGGGCATATGCTAAAAAAAATAATGGTAAATTTATTTTACGAATAGAAGATACTGATATTGAACGATCAACACCAGAAGCAGTTGAAACCATTAAGGCTGGAATGAAATGGCTTAAGCTGAATCACGATGGCGATATTATTTTTCAGACTCAACGCATGGAAAGGTATAAGGAGTTAATAAAATTTTTAATCAAGCAAGGTGATGCATATTACTGTTATACAAGTAAAAAAGAATTAGATCAATTGAGAGAAATTCAATTAAAAGAAGGGAAAAAGCCAAAATATGATGGCCGTTGGAGGCCTGAAGAAAATAAAAAATTACCTAGCACCCCAGAAAATATTCAACCAGTTATACGTTTCAAAACGCCTAAAGATGGTGAAATAAAATGGAAAGATATGGTGAAAGGGGAGGTTGTAGTAAAGAATGCAGAATTGGATGATTTGATTATCGCAAGGTCTGATGGAACCCCAACCTATAACTTTTGCGTTGTTGCCGATGACTGGGATATGAAAGTAACCCATGTTATTAGAGGTGATGACCATTTAAACAACACACCACGACAAATAAATTTATTAAAAGCGTTAAATGCTCCTATACCAGAGTACGCACATTTATCGATGATATTGGCTGATGACGGACAAAAGCTATCTAAAAGACATGGGGCTGCTAGTGTAATGAAGTACAGGGATGATGGTTATCTTCCTGAAGCCGTTATAAATTATTTAGCTAGGCTGGGTTGGAGTCACGGGGATGATGAAATTTTTTCTGCAGATCAGTTATCCGAATGGTTTGATTTTGACCACGTAACTTCTTCAGCGGCACAATTTGATCAAGAAAAATTAGATTGGATTAATAACCATTACATCAAAAATGAAACTTCTGAAAGATTAGCTGATCTGATAAAACCTAAATTGACCGACAATAAAGTTATAGTGATTAATGATCAGGTATTAATTAAAGCCATAAAGCTTTATCAAGATAGAGAGAAAAATCTGACTATATTTTCAGAAGATATTTTATTCTTCTTTAAAGAGGTTAGTCCTCCAGAACATCTGAAGAATAAGTATTTAGATGAAAAATCGAAGACCCTAGTTAAAATTTTCATTGATGGATTAAAGGATTTAAGATGGACCGATGAAGACGTAAATAATTTTTTAAGAGAGTTTGTTAAAAAACAAGAAATAAAATTTCCTGAAATTGCGATGCCTTTAAGAACAATTATCGCTGGAACTGATAATACTCCCAGCATTGGGAGTATAATTTTTATTTTAGGAATTGAAAATATTAAAAAAAGAATAAGTGATAATTTATAATTGAAAATTATGTCGAAAAATACAAACCTACAAGATTCATTTTTAACCCAAATTATTAAAGATAATATATCTGTATCTATTTATCTATTGAACGGTATAAAGTTGCAAGGACAAATTAAATCATTTGATCAATATGTAATAGTTCTTAGTGGTACTACCCCTCAGTTAATATATAAGCATTCAGTATCAACAGTAGTCCCCTCGCAAGAGATAATATTTGAACTACCAGACTCTGATTGATGTTTGATAGACCTCAACTTGGTGATAACGCTATTGTAGTTAGTTTAGATTTTGGTGGCTTTGATATCAAAGAGGATATCAACGAAATAAAACAACTGACAGTTAGTGCAGGCTTCAATGTATCTGAACTGGTAGCAAGTAAGAGATCTAATCCTCATACAAAATACTTTATTGGTTCTGGAAAGATGGAAGAAATAGTGCTGATGAAAGAAACATTGAAGGCTAATACACTCATATTCAATCACGAATTATCACCATCACAAGAAAGAAATATTGAAAAAATATCTGGAATGCGGGTTTATGATAGAACTGCTTTGATACTTTTTATTTTTTCACTAAGAGCTAAAACCTATGAGGGAAAGCTTCAAGTGGAATTAGCACATCTTGCTCATTTATCTACTAGGCTTGTTAAAGGCTGGAGTCACCTGGAAAGGCAAAAAGGAGGTATAGGGGTAAGGGGCGGACCAGGAGAAAAACAAATCGAGCTTGATAGAAGGATGTTAGGACTTCGAATCAAACAGTTAAAAGAAAAGCTAAAAAAATTAGCCCAACAAAGATCTATGCAACGCCGTGCTCGAAAAAGATCACAGGCTCTAAGTATTTCAATTGTAGGGTATACAAATGCTGGAAAATCTACGCTATTTAATTATTTAACACACGAATCAATACTTTCAGAAAATAAGTTATTTGCAACTTTAGACACTACCTCTAGAAAGTTATTTATAGAACCTGGGCATAGTGTTGTTATTTCAGACACAGTGGGTTTTATAAAGAACTTGCCTACAACGCTAATTGAGGCCTTTAAGTCAACCTTAGAGGAAGTAACTGACTCAGACTTATTAATACATGTTGTTGATGTAAGTAACGAAAATAAAGCTGAGCAAATTAAGGAAGTAGGAAAGATATTGGAAGAAATAAATGCACATGAACTACCTCAAATTTTAGTCCTTAATCAAATTGATAAAATTAATTTAAAAACAAGCTTTGATAGAGATGACTATGGTAAAATAAATCATATTCAGCTTTCAGCAAAAACTGGGAATGGAATTGAATTTTTAAAGAAAGCAATGGTCGAAATAAATCAAACATTAATTAACGAAAGAAATGGAAACTATGCGTAATATTTTAAAAAAACTCTCACTAAGAAATATTCTAGCTGCTAACAACGATGGCCCACCAGACCTTGATGAGTTATTTGTTGATATCAAAAAAAAGATAGACAATGTATTTAATATCAAATCAGGAAAAAGTGGGGGAAATGGAAATTTGAATAATGGAAAACAGCCAGTAAATTCAAATTTCGATGGTATCCCAACTGGGAAGATTCTTTTGGCAGTATTTTTAATATGGATGGCTACTGGATTTTACATTGTTGATCAAGGTTCGAGGGGGCTCGTTCTTCAATTCGGTAAAAACACAGAGATAACCCAACCTGGACCTAGATGGCATATCCCTTATCCAGTGGAGACTGTTGAGATTGTTAATCAAGAACAAGTTAGAACTACTGAAGTAGGTTATAGATCTTCAAGAGCAGGTGGAACTTCCCAAGAGTTAAGGGAATCTTTGATGCTAACAGGTGACGAAAATATTATAGATTTGCAATTTGCTGTTCAATATAACCTTAAATCAGTTCAAGATTACTTGTTTAATAATCGATCTGTCGAAAACTCTGTCAGAGGGGCTGCAGAAACTGCAATTCGAGAGGTAGTGGGTAAAAGTAAGATGGATTTCGTACTATATGAAGGGCGTGAAGAAATTGCAATTAAAACTAAGTCCTTGATGCAAGATATTTTAGACCGATACAAGTCTGGTATTAATATAACAAGTGTAACAATGCAAAATGCGCAACCACCAGAGCAAGTTCAAGCAGCTTTTGATGATGCTGTTAAAGCAAAGCAAGATTTGGAAAGACAGAAAAACGAGGGGCAAGCATATGCTAATGATATTATCCCTAAAGCTCGAGGTACTGCATCTAGACTTATAGCAGAAGCAAATGGTTATAAAGCTGCAATTGAAAATGAAGCTAAGGGTAATGCAAGTCGTTTTGACCAAATCTTAACAGAATATACAAGAGCCCCAGAAGTTACTAGAAATCGTTTATTTTTAGAGACTCAGGAACAAATAATGTCATCTGTTTCCAAAGTTATAGTTGACCAAAAAGGTTCAAATAGCTTGCTTTACCTTCCATTAGATAAGCTAATTAACCAAAAGAGCTCTTCGGGTAATCAGGAAGATCAAACACAAGCATCCAACCAAAGAACTAATAGTGGGTCATCTGCTTCAGATGTCATCAATTCAATCACAGAGAGATCTCGCGGAGCATTTAATGCGAGAGAAAGAGACGCAAGGTAAATTATGAAAAATGTATCCAAACTAGCTACTGTAATAATTTTATTACTAATTATTTTAACCCTATCAACTTTTACTGTTGACCAAAGAGAGCATGCGATTGTATTTAGGTTAGGAGAGATTGTATCTGTTAAAGATGAGCCAGGAATTTATCTGAAAGCACCTTTAGTTGATAATGTTAGATTTTTTGAAAAAAGAATAATGACTTACGATCCGCCACAACCAGATCGCTTTATTACTAGTGAAAAGAAGAATGTGTTAGTTGATTCTTATATTAAATGGAGAATTATTGACCCATCCCAATATTATGTTTCAGTAAATGGTGACGAGAGACAAGCTGAAAGAAGGCTGTCTCAAACGGTAAATGATGGATTAAGGGCTGAGTTCGGTAAGCGAACTATTTTAGAAGTAGTTTCAGGAGAGCGATCTGAGATTATGGATATTTTAAAAGAAAGAGCTGATAGAGATTCAAGACAAATAGGAATCGAAATTATTGATGTTCGATTAAGAAGAGTTGATTTACCTCAAGAGGTAAGTGAATCTGTATATCAAAGAATGAATGCGGAAAGAAAAGCAGTAGCAAATGAATTAAGGTCGCAGGGTTTTGCAGATTCAGAAAAAATTCGTGCCGAAGCTGAAAGGGAGAGGGATATAATTATTACTGAGGCATACAGTGATGCTCAAAAAGTTAAAGGTGAGGGCGATGCAAAAGCATCTAGAATCTATGCAGATACCTTCTCTAAAAACAAAGAGTTTTATGATTTTTATAGAAGTCTTGAAGCTTATAGGAAGAGTTTTAGCGGTAAAGAAGATATTATGGTTCTGGACCCAAATTCTGATTTCTTTAAATATCTTCGTGGCCCAAGCAAAAAATAATTGCAAAACACTCTTTATTTAGCACTAGGCTTAGTTTTTTTAATAGAGGGATTGTTTCCTCTAGCTTTGCCTAATTTATGGAGAAAGACTTTTAGTAAAATGGTTAAGTTTAAAACTGGCCAAATTAGATTTTATGGGCTTTTGTCTGTTCTTGCAGGCATAATTATATTATTTATTGGAAAGTAATTACATGGCTCAATGGCTCCTCCCGGAAAATGTAGAAGATTTATTACCTAGGCAGGCTAAACAGCTCGAGGTTTTCAGAAGACAGTTACTAGATTTGTATAGTAAAAGTGGTTACGACTTGGTTATGCCCTCGTTACTCGAATATGCTGACTCTTTAAATGCTTTTGGAAAGGACCTCGATCTAGATACTTTTAAGCTTGTTGACCAGCTATCTGGAAGAATGATGGGAGTAAGTTCAGATTTAACAACTCAAGCATCACGAATTGATTCACAATTGATACAAGGAAATAACGTCAATAAGTTATGTTACGCAGGACCAGTTCTTAGGGCGAAAACAGCTCAAAATCATTCAAGAGAACTTTATCAGGTAGGAATTGAATATTTTGGTAATGCAGATATTTCAGCCGATCTTGAAGTCCAATCAATTTTAATTGCATCACTTAAGTCAATCGGTATAAAAAATGTCACTTTAGACATTAATAATCTTGATATATATAATCAATTAATTTTAGAGTTAAATTTATCTGAAGAGGATAAAGTTAATATTTCAGAAGCGTTGATGATAAAAGATAAAGATGCTCTTAAAGATATTTTCAAGGGGTATAGTAAGGTTAAAGCAAGCGAGCAATTAATCGAGCTAATTGATCTTTATGGTGATGTAGGTATTTTAGATCAAATACTTAAGTTAATTCCAAAGAGCAAAGTTATTGAATCTGCAATTAACGATTTAAAAGATCTTTATGCTCATTTATTCCAAAATGATATTAAGATAAGTTTTGATTTTTCAGATATTCGAGGTTACCAATATCATTCAGGATTGATTTTCTCTGCTTATTCTCCAGACTACTCTACTGCTATCGCTCAAGGTGGTCGCTATGACAAAATTAAGAATAACCGTGCAGCAACAGGTTTTTCTATGGATTTGAGATACATTATTAACCAAATGAAAGTTTAAAGAGTTTTTATATGACAAAAAATGTAGTAGTTATTGGAACTCAATGGGGTGATGAAGGAAAGGGTAAGATTGTTGATTGGTTAACTAATCATGCTAATGCTGTAGTGAGGTTTCAGGGAGGCCATAATGCCGGACATACTTTGGTTATTGGCCAAGGAGAATCCCAAAAAGAATACAAATTAAATCTTGTTCCATCTGGAATCATTAGGCCAGAAATAAAATGTTTTATTGGTAATGGTGTAGTTCTTGATATTAATCATTTACATAATGAAGTTACCAAGCTTGAAGCAGATGGTGTCGACGTTAAAAATCGTTTATTTGTTAGTTATGGGTGCCCATTAATTTTAGATTACCATATCAAACTCGATCAAGCTCGAGAGGCGATAAGAACTGAGGCTAAGAAAATTGGTACAACCGGTAAGGGCATAGGTCCAGCATATGAGGATAAAGTTGCTAGACGTTCTTTGAAGGTATACGACCTTCTGAACCCAACTAAAATAAGTGATAAATTAGAGGACATATTAGATCTTCACAATTTTGTACTTAAAAATTATCTTAAAACAAGTACTGTAGAATTTTCTAAACAATTAGATGAAATCCATGCTCAAGCTGAGTTCATCAAGCCATTAGTCTGTGATGTTTCTGAGCAGCTTTATAAATTAAATTTCGAAGGAAAAAAAATTCTGTTTGAGGGGGCACAAGGCGCACTATTAGATGTTGATCATGGTACATATCCGTTTGTAACATCCTCAAATTGTGTTGCAGGACAAGCATCAGCCGGTGCAGGTGTAGGCCCACAAATGTTAGATTATATTCTGGGCATTACAAAAGCATATACTACAAGGGTAGGCGGAGGGCCTTTTCCTAGCGAGCTTGATATTGAAGACGCTTCATCACCTGGAAGCCATATGTCTATTAAAGGTAAAGAATTTGGTACGGTAACTCAAAGAAAAAGAAGGTGTGGATGGTTCGATGCTGCTGCATTAAAAAGGTCTGCAATGATTAATGGTTTAAGCGGGCTATGCATCACAAAATTAGATGTTTTAGATGGAATTGATTCCCTTAAGATTTGTGTTGGCTATATTTTAAATGGAAAAGAACACAAACTTCTTCCATTAGGTTCTGATCAGGTTGAAGATTGCGAGCCAATTTTAATTGAAATGCCAGGCTGGCATGAAAGCACCTTTGGCGTTAAAGAGTGGGATAAACTACCTAGCAATGCCCAAAGTTACTTGCTGAAACTTCAAGATTTATGCGGCGTACCAATTCATATTGTATCTACAGGACCTGAACGTGACGAAACAATATTACTTAAGCACCCATTTGAATAAAAAATCTTAAGATTATAGGGGTATTCAAAAATTGAAAGATCTAAACAAGAAAAATGTTTCGACTATAATTTCTGCTCCTTGGATCTATACCTCAAATATTGATAGCGAATTACTTTTTAACTATTCTTTAATAATTAAAGATGACAAGATTATCGACTTGGTTTCACAAGATAAAGTATTTGATGAGTATGAGGCTGAGAATACATACGAATTAGCCGACCATATTCTTATTCCTGGCTTGATAAATACACACACACATGCAGCAATGAACATATTCAAAGGGTTTGCTGATGATTTACCACTGCAAGAGTGGTTAAATGATCATATATGGCCAGCAGAAAAAAAATTTGTTGATACATCTTTTGTTAAAGATGGATCAGTTTTAGCTTTGTCAGAAATGATCAAGGCGGGAGTTACAACCTTTAATGATATGTATTTTTTTCCAGATGCGACTGCTGAAGCAGCAAGGGAATTAGGGATAAGGGCCAATATAGGTTTAGTTGTATTAGATTTTCCAACAAATTATGCTTCAGACCCTGAAGATTACTTACTAAAAGGTTTTGAGTTTAGAGATGAGTGGCGAAACGATGAGCTAATAACAACATCCATAGCACCTCATGCGCCATATTCTGTTTCTGATGAGGCTTTTAGGCTCGTTAATACCTATTCAGAAGAGTTAGGTCTGAATATTCACCTGCATTTGCACGAGACAGAATGGGAAGTAGCCGATAGTATTAAAACGTACGGAGTAACTCCTATTCAAAGACTAAATAATTTAGGCATTATTAGCCCGTCATTATTAGCTGCACATTGTGTTCATTTGAATGATCAGGATATGGCTACACTAACTAAGGGTAAGGTTAGCATTGCTCATAACCCATCTTCGAATATGAAACTTGGAAGTGGGATTGCTGATGTTGCTAAAATGTTGAGACAAAATTTAAATGTTAGTTTGGGTACTGATAGTTCAGCAAGTAATAATAAGTTGGATATTATGGAGGAAATGCGTTTAGCGGCTTTATTAATTAAAGGGACCACAAAATCACCTGAACTATTACCAGCTAGCCAAGCCATAAAAATGGCAACAATTAACGGTGCAAAAGCATTAGGGCTTGATTCGGTAGTAGGCTCAATTGAGAAAAATAAAAAAGCAGATCTAGTAGCTATTGATTTAAGTTCGATTGAGAATCAACCAATATATAATCCTTTATCTACGCTTGTTTACAGTTCGAGTAAGTCTAATGTTAATTATGTATGGATTAATGGAGAGATTAAACTTAAAGAAAAAAAACTCGTAGGGCTAGATGATGAACACATTAAACAATTGGCAAAAAAATGGCAAAAGAAACTAAAGAAAATATAGATTATAAAGAGGTTGAGAAGTTTAATTTGCTAGCCCATAAGTGGTGGGATAAGACTAGTGAATTTAAACCATTACACCAAATCAATCCTTTAAGGTTAAATTTTATTACTAGCAAGATCAAATTATCTGGCGTTAGAGTTCTAGATGTAGGTTGTGGTGGTGGAATTTTGTCAGAGTCATTAGCAAAAGAAGGGGCTAAAGTTACAGGCATAGATCAAGGTGCTAATGTAATTAAAGTCGCAAAGTTGCATATGAAGGAATCTGATTTAGATATAGACTATAAACAACTGAATATAGAAGATTATTTTGAATTAAATAAAGAAAAATTTGATGTAATTACTTGCCTTGAAATGCTTGAACACGTCCCTGATCCTTCATCAATTATCGAGAGATGTGCTGCACTTTTAAAGCCAGGTGGAACTATATTCTTCTCTACAATCAATCGAAATCCAAAATCATTTTTATTTGCAATTATTGGAGCTGAATATGTATTAAATTTATTACCTAAAGGAACTCATGAATACAATAAATTTATTACGCCTTCAGAACTTAGGGATTGGTGTTTGGTTGAGAAACTTGATTTTAAAAGTATTATTGGAATGACATATAATCCTTTTTTTCGAGAATATAAATTAAATGATGATACTTCAGTAAATTATATTGTTGAAGTGAGGTCATGAATTGACTAGCTTAATTTTATTTGATCTAGATGGTACAGTTGTTGATAGTGCAAATGATTTAATCGAAACAGCGAATAATGTTTACTCAGATAATGATAAGCAAAATATAACTTATGAGATTGGAAGGGAAATTGCTTCTGATGGGGTTAGGGCTTTTTTAAAT
>TARA_B110000208_G_scaffold37801_1_pt1 | contig 10743 bp, 12 predicted proteins | sample TARA_B110000208 | Tara Oceans TARA_B110000208 (sample SAMEA4397426) | marine metagenome | biome: Polar Biome; feature: [SRF] surface water layer (ENVO:00010504); material: water (ENVO:00002006), including particulate matter (ENVO:01000060) such as... | depth 5 m
TCATCAAATTGCATGTTTGCATTGGTTACATTTTCCAATTCGTTTGCCAATACCTTTAAGTTGGAGTAGTGGGTTGTAATGATACCAAATGCGCCATTGTTATAGAATTCCTCCAAGAAAATTTCGGCCAAAGCCCCTCCTAATTCAGGGTCAGATCCCGTTCCAAATTCATCAATTAAAAACAAGGTTTCTGCGTTGCACTTTCTTAAAAAAGAACGCATATTTTTCAATCGGTAGCTATAGGTGCTTAGTTGATTCTCTATGGATTGATTGTCCCCAATATCAGTAAGAATATTTTCGAATATATAGGTTTCACTTCTCTCATCCACAGGAATTAAAAGCCCACTTTGTAGCATTATTTGTAGTAAACCAATGGTTTTTAATGTGATGCTTTTTCCACCAGCATTGGGCCCAGAAATTACAATAATTTGTTGTTTTTGATGTAGTTGGATGGTTTGCGGAATCGTTTCGATTTGCTGCTGCATGTTTTTTCGCCATAAAACAGGGTGTACCGCATTTTTAAAATAAATCTTCTTTTCTTTAGATATTTTCGGCAAAACAGCATTGCATTCTTTTGCATATTTTGCTTTTGCTCCCACAGCATCAATATGAATTAAATAAGCGATATATTCTTCTAAAAGGGATGTCATTGGTCGAACTGTAGTCGCCAATTCACGTAATATTTTTACAACTTCTTGTTTCTCTTCGTAAACTAAATTTTGATATTCTCTGCTATATGCAAGGGTTGCTTGCGGAGCAATGTATACGATTCCTCCAGACTTTGAGGATCCCAATAAACTTCCAGAAACTTTTCTTCTGTACATGGCTTTTACAGCCAATACTCTTTGATTATCTACAACAGTTTCTTTAATGTCGTCCAAGAAACCTGCACCAATAGATTTTGACAAAGCACTGGTAAAACTAGCACCAATTTTTCCTCGAATATGATTGATGTCTTTTCGAATTTGTTTCAAAGAGGTAGACGCATTGTTTTTTACCTCGCCACTCAGTTCAATTATCTTTTTAATCTCATCATCAATATAGGTAGTAAATTCTATTTTTTGAGAGAGTTCAAAAAAGGTTGGAAATTGTACTTTAAATTTCTTAAAAAATTTAAGATGTTCATTAACAGTCAACGAGGTTGAAGCAATTTTTAAAAATGCCGCTGTTTCTATAAAACTATTCTCAATTTTTAAACGTTTTACGCTTTCGGTTACATCATCAAATCCATGATTGGGAACGCGATTTTCACTTTGAAAAGAAGAGAGGTATTCGTTTACCAAATGAAGTTCTTTATAAAGTCCTTTTTTGTAGGTAATTGGTGTCGTTGCTAATACACGTTCTTTTCCTAAGCCAGTAATACAATGTTCTGTTACATGTTGTAAAACCGTTGCAAACTCTAAATCTTGTAATGTTTTATTTGAAATATTTGGTATCAATTTTGTAATTTTGAGGTATTAGAATTGTATGACAAGCTTTTAGATTGAGTTCTTCTTCGAAACCTTTCGATTGCATTTCAAGATTCTTTCCAAATTCTTTTAAACTTACATACAAAAATAAGGAACAATGCAGGTAAAAATTGCCGATAGCTGGAAAAATATACTTCAAATTGAATTTGAGAAATCTTATTTTAAAGAGTTGACTGCTTATGTGGATGCTGAATATCAAAAATATACCTGTTTTCCGAAGAAAGAAGCTATTTTTTCCGCTTTTAATTTTTGTTCTTTTGTTGATTTAAAAGTGGTTATTATTGGTCAAGATCCCTACCATGGAGAAGGGCAGGCAAATGGATTGTGTTTTTCGGTGCAAGAAGGAGTCAAACATCCGCCTTCTTTACAAAACATATTCAAAGAAATGTCTAAAGATTTATCGTGTGAGTTACCTCAAACAGGGAATTTAGAACACTGGGCGAAAGAAGGTGTTTTATTGCTAAATGCTACTTTAACAGTGCGCGAGAAGGAGCCGGGAAGTCATCAGAAAAAAGGATGGGAAATTTTCACAAATGCTACCATTGCCCAAATATCAAAAGGGAAAGAAAATGTCGTTTTTTTACTTTGGGGAAAGTTTGCTGAAAGTAAAATGAAACTGATTGATCTTTCGAAGCATACCGTTTTCACTGCACCACATCCATCACCACTTGGTGCTTGGAGAGGTTGGTATGGAAGCAACCATTTTTCCAAAACAAATGCTGTTTTGAAATCTCTTGGTAAAAAGGAAATTAATTGGTAGTTTTCTGTTTCTTACAGCATAAAACAATTATGGGTGGCAATCCTATTGGTGCTTGTTTTTTTTAAAAAGAACTCAGCAGTTAACTAAAATCGACTTGTTGTGTAGTTGTTTCAATAGGTGTATTGACAGCTAAGCCACAAGAATTCCCTGTACTTCTACAAGAAGAAATACTAAGAATTCCTAAAATACAAATTACAATACTGATTGCTTTTTTCATTGATCTATTTTTTACAGGCTAAATGTACATTTTTTTTATAAAATCTGCTGAATTTTTCTTCTTTTTGATAACGTTAAAATGAATCATTTTATTTTGAACCTGTGTAATTAAATTTTTTGTGATGTGTTTTCCAACATTCCATTCTGTAATCTTTAGCCAGTTTTGAATATCGGCTAGTTGTTGTTCGTATCTAGTCGCGAGTATTTTATCAATGTTTGTTGTTTGTTTAAAATCTCTAGTTTTGGTATTGATAATTTTTAAAACTGTTTGCACCTCTTTAAAATGTGTTGCTAAAATTTCTTCTCTTACCGCTACAACAAAGCAAGGCCATGGTGTAGGACAGTCTGCAATTCTTCTAAAAGTACCATTATCTACCAATGGTTTTGTCGTAAAATGCTCCCACATAAAATAATCTGCCTCACCGTTAGTAAGCGCATCAATACCTCCTTGTAAATTACCAACAACTTTAAATTGGAGGTTTTCAATATTCCAACCTTGGTAGTGTGCATTTACAATGGCCATTAAATGTGAACCAGACCCAAATCTGCTAATCGCAATGGTGGCATGTTCAAGGTCTTCTATTTTTTGAAAGGGGGCAGTTGCAGCTACATGAATTCCCCAAATTAAAGGAGTTTCTATATAGGTTTGCACAATTTTTGATGGGTTACCATCTGCAATATCTTTAATAATTCCCTCCGTTAGCACAATTGCAATATCGACCTCACCGGAACGTAAGGCTTTGCACATAGCACCCGTTCCTCCTGGGAAGTCTATCCATCGCAAATTGATGTTATTTTTTGTGTATTCTTTATTTTTTAAAGTGAGATACCAAGGGTAATTAAAATGCTCTGGAACACCTCCAACAGTTAAGTTAATCATTTACTCCACTAATTTATTTAAGGTATACAAAATTAAATCTTCAACTACTTTGTTGTAGTCTTTACTAAAAGTTCCATTGGCTCTGTTGGCAATAATAGCGTTCATAGAACAGGCATTGTGCCCTAACAGTTTACTCAATCCATAAATGGCAGAAGTTTCCATTTCTAGGTTGGTTACTCGTACTCCGTTGTAGTCAAAACAATCAATCTTACTATTTAAATCGGGGTCTTGAAGGGGGATGCGCAAAACTCTACCTTGAGGCCCATAAAATCCACCAGCAGTAGCAGTCATTCCTTTGTAAATAATATTAGAAGATAATTTATCCACTAGCATTTGACTGTTTCCGATCACCAAAGGGGCTGGTTTTTGAGCACTCCAGTTGGTGTGTTTTGCAAAAGCGGTTGCAATCTCAGAATTTGAAATTGCTGCTGTTTTATAGGCGTGTAACATTCCGTTTAAATCCAATGCATGTGTACTCATTAGAAATGAATCCACAGGGATGTCTTTTTGTAAAGAACCTGAAGTTCCAATTCGAACAATGTTTAACGAAGTAAGTGTTTCCTTTAGTTCTCTTGTTTCTAAATTGATATTTACAATCGCATCCAGTTCATTCAAAACAATATCTATATTGTCAGGACCAATTCCTGTTGAAATAACAGAAATTCTTTTGCCTTTGTAACTGCCTGTTGTTGTTTTAAATTCTCTTTTTTGAGTAGTAAACTCTATAGAATCGAACAAATGGGTGATTTTATCAACTCGGTCTTGATCTCCAACAAAAATGATATCTTTTGCGATATTTTCTGGTTTCAAATTTAAATGATAAATACTACCGTCTTCATTTAAAATTAGTTCGGATTGTCTTATAGCCATATTTATTTTAACCGCCTACGCGTTTTACTCTAAAACCTTTCTTGGTGAGCATGGTCATTATTTTGTCTCTGAAATCTCCTTGAATGATAATTTTATCATCTTTAAAACTTCCACCAACACTCAGTTTTGTTTTAATCTCTTTTGCTAATATTCTAAAATCTGAAGTTGCGCCTGTATACCCTTCTAAAATCGTAATAGGTTTTCCTTTCCTTTTTTCGTATTTACAAATAATAGGATCTTCTTGAAGCCAAATAGTAGCCTCATCTTTTATTGGTTCTTGTGTTTCCTCATGTTCAGGAAATAAATTTTTAAGTTGATCTTTTAAATCCATTTTTTTTGGTGTACAATATTCCTTTGCAGTATTCAGTTAAATTCTGAAAACTAGGCTATTATTTCTTTAATCCTAATTCTTCTAAGCGTTGGTCTAAAAACTCACCAGCTGTAATATCTTTATATTTTTTTGGATTTGCTTCATCAATACAATTCTCTAAAACATCTAATTTCATGGCTGAGATTGGATGCATAAAAAACGGAATTGAATAGCGAGAGGTTCCCCACATTTCTTTGGGTGGGTTTGTTACTCTGTGAATGGTAGATTTTAATTTGTTGTTACTATGTCTAGACAACATATCTCCTACATTAATCATTAATTCATCGGGGGCTGCAACGGCATCAATCCATTCTCCTTTATGGTTTTGAACCTGCAAGCCTTTTCCTTGCGCTCCCATTAATAAAGTAATGAGATTAATGTCTCCGTGTGCGGCAGCTCTTTCTGCTCCTTTTGGTTCTGTCTGTATTGGCGGATAATGAATAGGACGTAAGATGCTATTTCCATTTTTAATGAAATTATCAAAATAAGTTTCTTCTAAATTCAAGTGTAGTGATAAAGAACGCAATACATATTTCGCTGTTTTTTCTAACATTTGGTAGGTTTGTTTGCCTATTTCATTAAAACGGGCTAGCTCTTCTACAGTTACGTTATCTGGGTATTCTTCTGCATATTTTGAAGCTTTGTCTACATATTGTCCAAAATGCCAAAACTCTTTCAAATCACCTTCTTTTCTGCCTTTTGCAGATTCTTTCCCAAAAGAAACATAGCCTCTTTGTCCTCCAATCCCTGGGATTTCGTATTTTTCTTTTACAGAAACTGGCAAGTCAAAAAAGTTTTTGATCTCCTTATACAGGTTTTCAACCAAAGCTTCGTCTAAAAAATGTCCTTTTAATGCTACAAATCCAATATTTTCGTAAGCATGGCCAATTTCATTAATAAATCTTTCTTTTCTTACTGGATCCACAGAAAGAAAGTCGGCTAAATTTACGCTTGGTATTTTGTTCATATAAAAAAGGTTTTAATGAGATAAGATTTAAAGTTACAAAAAATAAATAACATAAGATTATTTATTTACGAAGGGTATTAAATAAGATATGCTGTAGTTAAACCCAAATCCGGTACCGCTTTCAAAAATTCTATTGAAACCAGGAGAGAAAAGTGTTTTAAAATTTTCTTGATCATCTACAGCCAGTACGATTTTGTAGGAGATGCTTGTGCTTATAAATAAATTTTTAAAAGTTTCTACTTTTATCCCTACTATAAATTCGGTCCAATGTGCTGTTAAACCTGATTCGGTACTAGGGTTGATAATCGTTTCTGACGGAAAATAGAGTGAATTTACATTGGGTATAAAGCTGTTCAAGGTTTGGTCAAAAACCCCCAATCCATAACGAACTCCTGTAAAGACTTCGTTGTTCATGTCTAACCAATTGTCGTAGGCATTGTAGTTAAAACCAATACGAATATAATTCCCTTTAGAAGTTGAATTTGTATAGTCTTCTATTGAAACCTTTTCTTCAAATCCTACCTCTACGGCAATGTAAAATCGTTTATTAATTCGATAATCTGCGACCAATTCAAAGCCACTATAGTTACTGTTAAACGATGCTAATATCGGTTTGCTAATGTCTGCACCAATTCGAAGTCCATACGCTGTTTTGTAGACTGTGGAATCTTTTTCTATTGCTACTACCTCGATTGCTTGCTCTTGGGCATACATGAGCGAACAAACCAATAAGAGTATAATATTAATGGAATATCTGAACATGTGCTGTGCTTTGATTGTCTATCGTTGTTAAGGTAGTAGGCGTATAGTCTTGAATCCATGTAGAAGTGTCAGGCGAAAATGCAACGTCATTAAAAATAACTCTAAAACCGCACGATCTTGATACGAATTCTTCTACTGGTGTGTATTGAATTGTAAAAGTAGTTGTTTGATTGCTGGCTAAATTGCCATCAAAGGCATTTATTTTTAAATGATAAACGGTCTCAATTGTCGTTGTGTTTAGTGGAATTGAAACACTATCGGTAGCAACGCTTTTATAATCTGGAATGGTGTCCTTTCCTGCTGCCCAGATCGACAAGCGTTCGGTATTTTTTAATTGGTCTCGATCGTTCGCATCGTAAAACCGAAGCACTAACTTTGGCGTTACTGGATCTTTTGTACAAAAGTCGTCTTTTTCACAACGGCTAAAAATAGCGGTACAGAAAATAAAAAGGAGGATGCTTCTTTTCATTAAAATGAATTAAAAATAGATTTCAAAAATAATAAATTATGTGGTTTATTCTTCTACTTCTACAATTTGATTGATAATAGTTGCCAATTTAAAGTCCAATTCTGTAACACCATCTACATCATGTGTAGTGAGTTTAATGTCTAAGGTGTTGTAAACATTTGTCCATTCTGGATGATGATTTAGTGCTTCACACTCAAATGCAATTCTATTCATTGCTGACATACAATCTTTAAAGTTGTCGAATTCAAAATCGGTGTGCAATGCATCGTCATAATAATCCCAATCTTGTAAAGATGCTAATTTAGTTTCTATTTCTTTCTCTGTTAGTTTTATCATTTTTTGAGGCTTTATAATTTTCAATGTTTTCTTTTTTTTTCTTGCTAAAATATCATCATTTTCAGTAAAAACTGTTAATTCCGTCTAAATTATGACAATCCTTCTTATTTCTCAAACAGTACTACCGTTTCTATGTGGGCTGTATGAGGAAATTGATCTACTAAACTAATTTTTTTAATCTGATAACCTGCATCACTCAATAACTGGGTATCTCGTGCTTGCGTAGCTGGGTTACAGGATACATAAACCATTCGGTCTGCATTCAAAGTAATTATTTTTTGCAATGTTTTCGGCGCAATTCCAGCCCTTGCAGGATCTAAAATGATTGTTTTAATTTTATTTTTATATTCGGGATGTGCAAATAAAAACTTCCCAACGTCAGCAGCATAAAACTGTAATCCTTCAATTTTGTTTCTTTTAGCATTTTTTTCAGCATCTTCAATCGCAGAAGCTACAATATCAACCCCAACTATTTTTGCGTTTTTACTTTTAGAAGCTACAATTTGACCAATCGTACCCGTTCCACAAAACAAGTCCATAACTACTGTATTGTCTACTTTCGTTTTGTCTTCCAAAACGTATTCTACGACTTTGTTATATAGTTTCTCAGCACATTTTGGGTTTGTTTGAAAGAAGCTTTTCATACTAATTTCAAAGTTCAAACCTAACAATTCTTCTACAATTTTATCTTTACCATATACTAAGTCGATACTTCCAGAAGTGGCAATCGTTCGGTCTCCCGTTTCATCATTAATTGTATGTAACAAACCTGCCAATCGTTCTCCAAAAATACCTTTTAAGAAAGCTGCAAACTTTTGCAAATCAAATTGATCTAAATCACCAGAAGTAGTTACTAAATTACACAATAACTCATCGGTTTTAAATGATTTCCGAACGACAAAATATCGAAAGAAACCTTCTCTTTTTGGACCATGCCAAGGTGCTAGTCCCGTGTCAATACAGTAGGCACGAATGTCCTTTAGTGTGTCCTCCATTTGCTTGTCAAACAAGCCGGAGTCTTTGTCTAAATTATCTCCCATCCACCAAACACCTCGTCTTTTGAAGCCTAAGGTAAATTCGTCTTTGTCTCTTTTTGTAACACGATCGTATCCAATTGCCGAAAAACCATATTCCATTTTATTTCTATAATGAAATACATTTGGAGAGGCTACGAACTCATCAAACAAGTCTTCTATGTTTTCTACCTTTCCAATTCTTTTAAATAAGGAGAGTGTACTTTCTTTTTTATATTGGTGTTGTAATTCAATAGGTAACTGTATATAGGGTGCGCCAGGAATGTCCTGAAATGGTACTTCTACTTCATCTTCTGAAGGCTCTAATACATCAATTAGCTTTGCTTCGGCATATTTTTTACTCGATTTACTTATCTGAGCTTTTACCAATTGACCGGGCAATGTATTGGGAACAAAAACCACGAAATCTCCCTCTTCACTGCGAATTCTTGCAATTCCCTTTCCTCCAAAAGCATAATCTTCGATTTTTAACTCTAAAACCTGATTCTTTTTTACAAACTTATTTCGTTCTCTACTTGGCATTCTGTATCATTTATTGGATTGCAAAATTAAGCAAACTTATTGATAAAGCCTTTAACCGTTTTGAAAATCTATAAGTGCAAAAAAAGCCAACTATTTTTGATAAAAGGACCTATTGATTGCTTTCCTTTTTGCGTTCGAGATTGCAGTGGTATCCTTTTTTGAAGTATGAAAAAAAGAGATAACGAAAAGCCCGACCTTATGGGAACGCACATTTCGCAAAAATCAGTATTAAATAGTTCATTTATTTTAGCTACTTTTGTAAAACTTCGGGGATGATTTCTTTCCCACGCTGAATTTTCGAATCTTCGAAAGGATAAAGGTAGAACAGGAATGGTTATATTAATATAAACATTTAAAATTTTAAAAAAATGGCTGTTTTAGAACAACTTACGTCGCAAAAAGCGATAGATTTAGAAAGCAAGTACGGTGCACACAACTATCATCCACTTCCAGTAGTATTAAGTAAAGGAGAGGGTGTATACGTTTGGGATGTAGAAGGAAAAAAGTATTATGATTTTTTATCTGCGTACTCTGCAGTAAACCAAGGACATTGTCATCCAAAAATTGTGGATGCCATGGTCAATCAAGCAAAAACATTGAGTTTAACTTCAAGAGCATTTTATAATGACATGCTTGGGAAGTATGAGAAATTTGCTACGGAACTTTTTGATTTCGACAAATTATTACCAATGAATACAGGTGCTGAAGCGGTAGAAACTGCTTTAAAAATTTGTAGAAAATGGGCTTATGAAGTAAAAGGAATTAATGAGAATGAAGCGCAAATTATTGTTTGTGAAAATAATTTTCATGGGAGAACAACCACCATTATCTCCTTTTCAAATGATCCTGTTGCACGTAAGAATTTTGGTCCTTTTACAAACGGATTTATAAAAATAGAATACGATAACTTAAAAGCTTTGGAAGATGCTTTGGAAGCAAATGCAAACATTGCAGGTTTCTTAGTAGAGCCAATTCAAGGGGAAGCAGGAGTATATGTTCCTTCTGATGGTTATTTAGCGGCTGCAAAAGCATTGTGTGTAAAATACAATGTATTATTTATAGCTGATGAAGTACAAACAGGGATTGCACGTACTGGACGTTTATTGGCTACTTGTGGAAATTGTACCTGTCCAACCAAGAATTGTGAAGGAACTCCAGAAACAAAACCAGATATTTTAATTCTTGGTAAAGCGCTAAGTGGTGGGGCATACCCAGTTTCTGCAGTATTGGCAGATGACGCGATTATGAATGTAATTCAGCCCGGAAATCATGGTTCTACTTATGGTGGAAATCCGATTGCTGCCGCTGTTGCAATCGCAGCATTGGAAGTAGTGAAAGAGGAAGATTTGGCTGAGAACGCGTTTCAATTGGGTGAAATTTTTAGAGCAGAATTGTCAAAATTTGCTACTGAAAACGAATTGGTGAAGTCTGTTAGAGGTAGAGGTTTGTTAAATGCTGTTTTAATTAATGATACCGAAGAAAGTTCTACAGCTTGGGATATTTGTATGAAGTTGCGTGATAACGGATTGTTAGCAAAACCAACCCATGGAAATATCATTCGTTTTGCACCGCCTCTAGTAATGACGGAAGCAGAACTAAGAGATTGTATTTCTATTATTAAAACAACAATTTCTGAGTTTAAGAAATAGGAAACAAATTTATCTTATTAAAAAAGGAGCGATATTATCGCTCCTTTTTTAATATATAATAGGATGTAGTTATCTAAACAATTCTTCAAATGCCGCTGGATCTTGAAACCCTTCCATTCCTATAAAAATAAGAATACAAATAAAATAAACAAGCATCAACGCATTCAAGACAAGGCCAATAATTGCGAGGACTTTCCCTGCTTTTACATTCGAATATCCAGTGTAATTCTCAGGAGTTTCTTTGTATAGTTTCGCTGCTTTTTTAACCATGACAAGGGCTACGATACCGAGGACTAAGCCAATAACACCGTAACAACAGCAAGTTACGATTGATAAAATTCCTAATACAAGTATTCCTGTTGAATTTGGTAATGTTTGTTTTTCCATTTTGTTAGTTAGTTAGTTAGTTAGTTAGTTAGTTAGTTAGTTAGTTAGTTAG
>TARA_B110000208_G_scaffold115512_1_pt1 | contig 10738 bp, 8 predicted proteins | sample TARA_B110000208 | Tara Oceans TARA_B110000208 (sample SAMEA4397426) | marine metagenome | biome: Polar Biome; feature: [SRF] surface water layer (ENVO:00010504); material: water (ENVO:00002006), including particulate matter (ENVO:01000060) such as... | depth 5 m
ATATTGCCATGGAACCATTTCGTGCGTTAGTTGGAGATAATTTAAGAACAGATCAACGTACTTTAGGGTTTAGTGTACAAACTGCTTTGATTGGTTTTGGAGCAGTAGTTGGCTCGTGGTTACCATACGTTTTAACAAATTGGTTTGGTGTTTCAAACGAAACTTCACAAGGTGTTGTTCCAACGAATTTAATTTTATCATTCATTATTGGAGCTGCTGTTCTAGTAGTATCCATTTTGGTAACTGTGCTTACAACAAAGGAATATACTCCAGAAGAATTAGCAAGCTTCGAAGATGGACCAGTTGATCCTGATGTCATAGTCAAAGATGGTGAAGTAGAAAAATCCAGTTTAATGGATATTTTTGATGACTTCAAAAAAATGCCAATAACCATGCGCCAGCTAAGCTGGGTGCAATTTTTTTCATGGTTCGGGCTGTTTGGTATGTGGGTATTCGCAACACCAGCAATAGCACAACATATTTATGGCTTGCCCCATACAGATAGCAGTAGTGCTATGTATCAAAATGCGGGCGATTGGATAGGAATTCTGTTTGGGGTTTACAACTTGGTATCAGCATTTTACGCTTTTGCATTACCATACATTGCGAAAAAAATAGGAAGGAAAAAAACACACGCTGTATCTCTCATTATTGGAGGTGTAGGCTTGCTTTCTATTTATATTATGCCAGATAAAAACTGGCTCATTGTTTCCATGATTGGTGTTGGTATTGCTTGGGCAAGTATTTTGGCAATGCCTTATGCTATTTTAGCAGGTTCTATATCGCCTAAAAAAATGGGAGTTTATATGGGTATTTTCAATTTCTTCATTGTGATACCTCAAATAATTAATGCTTTAATTGGCGGTCCACTTGTTAAATATGCTTATGGCAATCATGCCATATTTGCTTTGGTAATGAGTGGTGTAAGTTTTTTAATAGCCGCATCTTTAGTTTATAAAGTGAAAGATGTTGATGATATAGTTCAATAAAAAATCAATGAATAAAATAGGAGTCATTTTCGACCTCGATGGGGTCATTGTCGATACTGCCAAATATCATTTTTTGGCTTGGAAAAACCTTGCCGACAACTTAGGTATTGAGTTTACCGAAACACATAACGAATTATTAAAAGGTGTAAGTCGTGTTAGGTCATTAGAAATTTTGTTAGGTATTGGAAACGTAACTTTATCTGATGTAAAAAAACAAGAAATTTTAGTGAGTAAAAATGAAGACTATCTTGGGTACATTAAAGAAATGGGGCCAGACGAAATTCTGCCCGGTGTTCTTACATTATTGGATACATTAGACAAAAACGAAATTAAATATGCATTAGGTTCTGCCAGTAAAAATGCACCATTTATTTTAAAACAAGTTGGCTTGTATGATCGGTTTGAAGGCATTGTTGATGGTAACGATGTTTCTAAAGCAAAACCAGACCCCGAAGTCTTTTTAATAGGGGCTAAAAAACTTAATCTTCCTCCAGAAAACTGTATTGTTTTTGAAGATGCCATTGCTGGTATTGAAGCTGCCAATATAGCAAAAATGACCTCTGTTGGAATCGGGGATAAAGAAACACTAAAAGAAGCCGATTATAATTTTAACAACTTAACAGAAATACCAGAAAATTTCATCACTGAGTTTATCAATTTAAAAGGATTTTTAAAAAAATGAATCAAGATTATATACTGCCAGATAATTGGTCCATCATAGAAGAAGGGTTCGATGCAAATCGAGTTGAATCTTCTGAAAGTTTATTTAGTATAGGGAATGGCGCCATGGGCCAGCGAGCCAATTTTGAAGAACATTATTCGGGGGAAACATTTCGAGGAAGTTATATTGCCGGCGTTTATTACCCAGACAAAACCAGAGTTGGCTGGTGGAAAAACGGTTATCCTGAATATTTTGCAAAAGTTCTAAATGCTCCAAACTGGATAGGCATTAACGTGTTCATAAATGGAGAACAACTCGATTTATTTACTTGTAAAAGTGTAGAAAACTTCAGAAGAGAGTTGAACATGAAAGAAGGCTGGTTATCAAGAAGCTTTACAGCGTTACTAAAAAACAATACGCAAGTAAAAGTTTCTGCAAAACGTTTTTTAAGTTTAGATTTAGATGAATTAGGGGCCATACAATATGAAATAACACCTTTAAATAAAGATTCAGAAATTATATTTCAGCCTTATTTAGATAGTGGGATTACTAATAAAGACACCAATTGGGATGATAAGTTTTGGAGCACCTTAAATGTAACTATAGAAAATAATCAAGCTTTTATTCAAGCCAAAACCATGAAAACAGATTTTTACACCTGTACCTTCATGGAGTCCAGTGTGTTTATTAATGGAAAGTCTGTATCAAACGAACCAGCCTATGAGGCGAATGATAATTATGCATCCTATAGTTATAAACATACTGTGAAGCTAGGAGAGACTTACACAATAAACAAGTATGGCGGATATACAGTTGATAGAAATCATGATAAATCTAAATTGGTTGCTGTGGCAAAGTCGACTTTGAAAAAAGCGACCACGCTCGGTTTTAATTTATTGCTTGAAAAACAAAAACAAGCTTGGGCCAGTATTTGGGAAAGAGCAGATATTACCATACAAGGCGATGTGAAGGCGCAACAAGGCATCCGTTTTAATATTTTTCAATTAAATCAAACCTACTTAGGCAAAGATTCCAGATTAAATATAGGCCCAAAAGGATTTACAGGCGAAAAATATGGAGGAAGTACTTATTGGGACACTGAGGCCTATTGCATTCCTTTTTATATGGCAACCAAAGACCAAAAAGTAGCAAAAAGCTTTTTAGAATATCGTTATAACCACTTAGAAAAGGCTATTGAAAATGCTGAAAAATTAGGTTTTAGCAATGGTGCGGCCCTCTACCCTATGGTAACCATGAATGGTGAAGAATGCCACAACGAATGGGAAATAACCTTTGAAGAAATTCATCGTAATGGCGCCATCGCATTTGCCATTTATAATTACCACCGCTATACAGGAGACTATAGTTATATACCTGAAAAAGGATTGGAAGTTTTAATAGGTATTGCTCGTTTTTGGCAACAACGTGCTACATTTTCCAAGGACAAAAACAAGTATGTTATTTTAGGGGTTACAGGACCAAATGAATATGAAAATAATGTAAACAATAACTGGTACACAAATTATTTAGCACAATGGTGTATTAAGTATGCTTTATATAATATTGCCAAAATTAAAACCGAATATGCTTCAGATTTTACAAGAATCATGAAGAAGGTCAAACTGTCTGAAACTGAATGGAAAGAATGGAAAACAGTCGCAGACAATTTGTATTTCCCATATTCAGATAAGCATAATATTTTTCTTCAGCAAGATGGGTTTTTGGATAAAGAATTAATTACTGTTGCTAATTTAGATCCATCGCAACGACCAATAAATCAAAAATGGTCATGGGATAGAATTTTACGGTCACCATACATTAAACAAGCCGATATTTTACAGGGCTTTTACTTTTTTGAAGATCATTTTTCTACGGAAGAATTACAACGTCACTTCGATTTCTACGAGCCTTTTACAGTACACGAAAGCTCCTTGTCGCCTTGTGTGCATAGTATTCAAGCAGCAAAATTAGATAGGATGGATCAGGCATACACCTTCTATTTGCGTACGTCCCGATTGGATTTAGATGATTACAATCATGAAGTTCATGAAGGATTGCACATTACCTCTATGGCCGGGACTTGGATGAGTATAGTTGAAGGTTTTGGTGGTATGCGCATTAAAAATGATATGTTATCATTTACACCAAAAATACCAAAACAATGGGATACTTATTCATTTAAAGTGAATTATAGAAACAGCATTGTAAAGGTAAACGTGTGTCAAAACGAAACCACTTTTGAACTAGAAAGTGAAAACTCACTGCAAATTTTGGTTAATGGTGGATTGGTAACTATTGAACCAAATAATTTGGTAACTGTTTGACCACAAAAATTCAGAAAATGAAAACTTTGTTTAAATTATTAATCTTATACCTTCTTTTTATCAGTGTTTCGTGCAAACAAAAAAGCAATGAAACTGTTGAAGCTGACCCAATACCTCAAACTATAAAAGAATCGTATGATTTAGAACGTATAGAGCCGCCAAACTGGTGGATAGGTTTTAAAAATCCCAAATTGGAATTATTGATAAAACACCCTAATATTTCGATGTCGACACCAGAGATTAATTATGCTGGCGTTTCCATAAAAGAAATACATATAGCAGATAGTCCAAACTACTTGTTTATGGATTTGAATATAGATGAATCCACTAAGGCTGGAAAATTCAATATCACATTCAAATTTGATAATGATAAAGAATTGATCCATACATACGAATTAAAATCAAGAGAAAAACAAGCTGAAGATTATTTAGGTTTTGATAGTACCGATGCTATTTATCTAATAACACCCGATCGCTTTGCCAATGCAAATCCAGAAAATGATATTAATGTAGAATTAAACGAAAAAACCATTGATAGAGCAGATGATTATGCACGTCATGGCGGTGATATAAAAGGAATAACCAATCACTTAGATTATATCTCAGAAATCGGGTTTACAGCCATTTGGCCTTGTCCATTATTAACGAACGACATGTATCGTGCCTCGTATCATGGTTATGCCATTACAGATTTATACGAAATTGATCCACGTTATGGCACATTAGAAGACTACCTAGAACTTTCAAAAAAAGGAAAAGAAAAAGGGATTAAACTCATAATGGATCAAGTTGCCAATCACTGTGGTTTAGAGCATTGGTGGATGAAAGATTTACCTTTTAAAGACTGGTTAAACTATCAAGAAAACTTTGAAAATAACGGTAAACTTATAACTTCAAATCATAGACGGACTAGTAACCAAGATTTATATGCGTCACAAAGCGATAAAAAAGGAATGAGTGACGGCTGGTTTGTTTCGGGTATGCCAGATTTAAACCAGCGAAATCCTTTTATGGAAAAATATATTATTCAAAACAGTATTTGGTGGATTGAAACTGCTGGTTTAGGCGGTATTCGTCAAGACACCTACCCATATTCTGACAAAGATTTTATGAGTAAATGGGCTGGTTCGATAATGGACGAATATCCAAATTTCAGCATTGTTGGTGAAGAATGGAGCGCCAATCCGTTATTAATTGGATATTGGCAAGATGGCGCTATTAATAAAGACGGATATGATTCTAACTTAAAATCGCCTATGGATTTTGCTATGCAAAACCTCATCGTACAGGCCTTAAACGAAGAAGAATTGTGGGACAAAGGTTTAGTAAAAATATACGAAGGCCTTGCTAACGATTTTCACTATGTATCGCCAAAGGACATTATGATTTTCCCAGACAATCATGATATGAGTCGCATTTTTACGCAGTTAAATGGTAATGTTCCCAACACTAAAATGGCTTTAGGTTATATTTTAGCGCTTCCTAGAATTCCACAGATATATTATGGGACAGAAATATTGATGAACGACTTCGATAAGCCGGGAGATCATGGATTAGTACGTACCGATTTTCCCGGAGGTTGGGAAGGAGATACGGTAAACGCCTTTACTGGGAAAGGGCTTTCTACCGAGCAAAAAGACATGCAACAGTTTGTTAAAAAAGTGTTGAATTATAGAAAAACCAGTAAAGCCATTCATGAAGGTAAAACAGTCCATTTTGCTCCAAAAGATGGTGTTTATGCTTTATTTAGAATTTTGCAGGACGAAACTGTCGTTGTTATATTAAATAAAAATGAAAAGTCTCTAGATTTAGATTTAAGCCGCTTTGAGGAAGTTGGCTTAAAAGGTAAAACTTTTAATAATATTATTTCCAGTGAAGAAATGGTTTGGGGCGATACTATTAAGCTTAATAAAAAAGGAATTTTATTATTAACTAGCAAAACAAATTAAAGTGAGAATCAAGTGGTTTATAATATGTGGTTTGATTTGCCAAATAGCAATAGGGCAAGTCACATTTATTGTTAACCAGCTACCGGAAAATCACGATTATTCTAAATCAATTTACATCTCTGGGGATTTTGAAGGCTGGTCTGGAGGAAGTGACCAATTTAGATTAACTCAAAACAATAAACAGTACAGTATTACAATCCCAAACCAAAGAGAAACTATCAATTTTAAATTCACTTTAGGGTCTTGGGATTTTGTTGAATCCGATCCCGTTGAAAATTCAATTGAAAATCGATTTTATACTTATAAAAAAACACCAGATACTGTAGCTATCGAAATTGAAAACTGGACTAGTGATACACCAAAAATAAAAGCAAGCACCGCAGCGGAAAACGTTTATGTTTTTGCTGATAATTTTGAAATACCAAAATTAAAAAGAACCAGAAAAATTTCAATTTATTTACCACCAGATTATCAAAATTCAAAAAAGAGCTATCCTGTTCTATATATGCACGATGGCCAAAATGTGTTCGATTTATCAACATCTTATGCAGGGGAATGGGAAGTAGATGAAACCCTAAATAGACTAAGTTCAGAAATTGGTTTAAACTTAATTGTAGTTGCGATAGACCATGGAAATGAGAAAAGAATGAGCGAATATACGCCTTGGGGAAACAAAAAAAATGTCATGGCCGAAGGAAAAGATTATATAGATTTTATTGCGAACACTTTAAAACCAACAATCGATAAAACCTTCCGAACTAAAACCAATGCCAAAAATACAGTTATCATGGGAAGTTCATTGGGTGGATTGATTTCTCATTACGCTGGTCTAAAATATCCAAATGTGTTTGGTAAAGTAGGTGTGTTTTCGCCATCGTTTTGGTATGTGAGCGATAGCTTTGATTTTACCCAAAAACATTCCAAATTAAAACACTTAAAAATGTATTATTTAGTTGGTGGAAAAGAAGGGGAAGATATGGTAGCATCTGTAGATAAAATGGTTCAACTCATGAAAGCAAATGGTTTTCGCGAAAGGAATATATATAAAAAAATAGTTTCAGAAGGTACTCATAATGAATCATTCTGGAAGTCAGAGTTTGAAAACGCTATTAAATGGTTGTTCGTAAAAGATTAAAAAAATATTAATGAAACATTTAAAACATATTATATTTTTTCTTGTTGTTAGCACGTTTGCTTTTGCACAAAACTCAACCCGTATTTTTAAAAAAGCATCTATTAAGGATAATGGGGTTTTGGAAGTTGAAGTTAATGATGGTATATATAGTATTCAGTTTTATACTCCAGAAATTGTTGAAACCACTTTTGTTCCTTCAAAAGAAACAAAAAATAATAACTCACATGCTGTAGTTTTAAAACCTTCAAATGTAGATGTTGAACTAAAAGAAGCAAGTGATGTTTTTAATTTTTCTTCCGACGGTGTTCATGTAAATATTCGAAAACAACCGTTTCAAATTTCCTATTCATATAAAGGGAAGCCTGTTATTTCAGAAAAGGCTGGATATGCTAAAAATGATAGTTTAGAAACTATTCAATTTAATTTAAAAAATGATGAAATCTTATATGGTGGTGGTGCTCGTGCATTAGGTATGAATAGACGTGGTAATCGTTTACAACTTTATAATAAAGCACATTATAGTTACGAAACTAGAAGTGAACTCATGAATTATACCATGCCCATCATTATATCTTCTAACCAATATATGATTCATTTTGACAATGCGCCCATTGGCTTTTTAGATTTAGATAGCAAACAAGATAACACACTTGCTTACGAGACTGTTTCTGGGCGTAAAACCTATCAAATTATTGTAGGCGATTCCTGGTACGATATTATGGATAATTATTCCGATTTAACAGGAAAACAACCTATGCCACCACGTTGGGCTTTAGGTAATTTTTCAAGTAGATTCGGGTATCATTCTCAATACGAAACCGAAGCAACCATTGCAAAATTTAAAGATGACAAAATTCCTGTAGACGCCATTATTTTAGATCTATATTGGTTTGGAAAAGAACTCCAAGGAACTATGGGAAACCTTCAAGTATTTAGGGATTCTTTTCCAGATTTCGAAGGCATGGTATCTCGTTTAAAAGATAAAGGCATAAAAACAATTACTATTACTGAACCATTTATTTTAACCACATCTAAACGTTGGAATGAAGCTGTAGAAGCAGATATTCTGGCAAAAGATTCTATTGGTAACCCTTTCACTTACGACTTTTATTTTGGTAATACCGCTTTAATTGATATCTATAATGAAAAAGGTAAAACATGGTTTAAAAATATTTATAAAGATTTAATAAATAAAGGCGTTACTGGCGTTTGGGGCGATTTAGGAGAGCCTGAAGTACATCCATCAAAATTAATTCATACCACTGGGACTGCAGACGAAGTTCACAATATTTATGGACACGATTGGGCGGGTTTAGTTCAAGAGGCCTACTCAGAAGCCTTACCAAACGAACGTCCCTTTATTTTAATGCGTGCTGGATATTCAGGATCTCAACGATACGGACTTATTCCTTGGTCTGGCGATGTAAGTAGAAGCTGGGGCGGTTTGCAAAGTCAGCCAGAAATTGCATTGCAAATGGGCATGCAAGGCTTAGCATACATGCACTCCGACTTAGGTGGATTTGCAGGTGCTAATCTAGATGATGAATTATATACACGTTGGTTACAATATGGTGTTTTTCAACCTATTTACAGACCCCATGCACACGAGGATGTGGCTAGTGAACCTGTGTTTCGTTCAGAAAAAGCTAAAGCATTAGCAAAGCAATCTATTGAATTGCGATATAAATTATTACCTTATAATTACAATTTAGTTTATCAAAACAACCAAAAAGGAATACCTTTAATGCGGCCGTTATTTTTTGAAGAGGATGATAATAAAGTATTACAAGATTATTCTAAAACCTATCTTTGGGGACATGATTTTTTAGTTTCGCCTATTCTTGAAGTTGGCAAAAAACCACAAGATGTTTATTTTCCAAAAACTTCTAATTGGTTTGATTTTTATACCGATGAAAAAATTAAAGGCGGACAAACAAAAACCATTGACACCAAAGAAAACTCTATCCCAACCTATGTTAGGGCTGGAGCGTTTATTCCTTTGGCAAAACCTATGCAAAACACCACGGAATATGATTCAAATACTTTTGATGTTCATTATTATTTCGATATTTCAATTGAACAAAGTAAACGCACTTTTTATACCGATGATGGAAATACCGCTAATGCATATGAAAAAGGACAATATGAAATTTTAGTGTTTGAAGCCGAATTACAAAAAAACTGCTTGGAAATAGACCTCGAAGCCAAAACTGGCAGTAATTATAAAACGTCAATCAAACAAATGGGACTCATTATCCACAACGTTGAAAATAAACCCAAAAGAATAAACGTTGATGGTAAAAGAATATTTGTAAAATGGAATTCAGAGAACAATACGATAAGTATTCCTGTTACATGGGATACTTCAGAAGAAAAAGAAATAAAAATTAAGTTTAAAAAATAGAAATATGAATAAGACATTTGTTTGTATGGTTATTATAGGTTTTACAATGTTTACTAATTGCAAAAAAGAAGTTAAATCAGAAATTTCTAAAACTAAAATGGAACATAAGAAAAAAGAAGTTGTTTATCAGGTATTTACCAGACTTTTTGGTAATACTAATCCCACTAATAAACCTTGGGGAACGATTGAAGAGAATGGGTTGGAAAGTTTGCGGATTTTACAGAAAAAGCATTAAAGGAGATCAAGGATTTAGGTGTAACTCATATCTGGTACACGGGTGTTCCGCATCATAATGTGATTACAGATTACACAAAAAATGGCATTTCAAACGATGACCCAGATGTTGTAAAAGGGCGTGCTGGTTCTCCTTATGCTGTTAAGGACTATTACAATGTGAATCCAGATTTGGCAGAAAATGTTGAAAATCGCTTAGAAGAATTTAAATCATTGATTGAGCGTTCACACGCAGTAGGATTAAAAGTAATTATAGATATTGTCCCTAATCATGTTGCACGAAATTACCAAAGTTTATCAAGTCCAGAAGGTGTAGAAGGTTTTGGCGAAAACGATGATAAGAATGTTGTTTATCATGTCAATAATAATTTTTATTATAACCCAAAAGAACCCTTTAATGTACCTAAGTGGGAAAATGGATATTCACCCCTTGGAGCAGAAAAGCACCCCTTAGAAGATCATAAATTTGATGAAATACCAGCAAAATGGACTGGAAACGGTTCGCGTTTAAGTCAGCCAATTTTTACTGATTGGTATGAAACGATTAAAATTAATTATGGTATTTCTCCAGAAGGCAAAAAAGATTTTGACGAGTTACCAATTGGATTTGAAAATGAAGCTTATCAAAAACATTATGGATTTTGGGAAAATGAAAATTACACTTCTATAGATCTCACACAAAACCTAAGAAATGTGCTAAAAAATGGAACTCAAATTTTTGGTATATACGGTAATGAGGATGGTCTATACTCAAAAGAACAAGTAATGAAAATAAAAGAAATAGTGTCACTAAATAATTTTAGATACTTAAATGATTGCTCTCACAATGTTTTTATTGACCAACAAGATAAATTTATAGTTACTTTGAAAACGTGGATCAAATAATGAAGTTTGAAGAAATTCATAAAGAGTATTGGCCAAAAGTTTATAGGCAATGCATGGGGTACATGAATGATCATGATGCTGCAAAGGACATTGCACAAGAAACCTTTATTGTATAACGTCAGCAAAAAGTGAACTAATTATCACTTTAATATAAGAG
>TARA_B110000208_G_C11800442_1_pt1 | contig 10647 bp, 14 predicted proteins | sample TARA_B110000208 | Tara Oceans TARA_B110000208 (sample SAMEA4397426) | marine metagenome | biome: Polar Biome; feature: [SRF] surface water layer (ENVO:00010504); material: water (ENVO:00002006), including particulate matter (ENVO:01000060) such as... | depth 5 m
CCCAATCAATGAGTGCGCCATGCCCGTCAGTGACAATGAGAAACTGATTGGATTGCACGTCATCGGAGCTGCTATTACCGACTTGGTCACTAAACGAAATGCAGACATAATGCCCATTGTTCAATAACTCAGTACTCATATAAAGACTCGGTAATAGGGCGTTTTGGTAAAAAGGAGGTAGTATCTGTCATTTCTGCACTGTGTATAATGATGTAAATGAACAGCCTGCCAATTATCAAAGGCAAGGCGGGCTAATAGTGAGTGAATAAAAGGTGAAAAGTGAAAGTTAAGATTAAGTGGATTCAAGATGTAACGTTTATGGGCGAGTCCGAAACTGGGCATGCCGTGATTATGGATGGCGCACCTGAAAATGGTGGGCGGAATATTGGCATGCGACCAATGGAGATGTTGTTAATTGGCATGGGTGGATGCACCTCTTTTGATGTGATGACAATTCTGAAAAAATCACGTCAAGCAGTCGTTGATTGTGTTGCTGACATCACAGCAGAACGCTCAGATGAAATACCAAAGGTCTTTACTAAGATTCACGTGCACTTTGTGATTACAGGTAATGATATGAATGAGAAGCAAGTGGCTCGTGCGGTAGAGCTGTCAGCTGAAAAATATTGCTCAGCTTCTATCATGTTAAGTAAAAGTGTTGAGATTACCCATGGTTTTGAGATTAAAGCAGTTGGTGCTCAATCGTGAGTAAACCGAAAGGCATGTTAGGGCTACGCCATATAGCCCTTTTTGTTCAAGAGTTAGACACGGCTATCAATTTTTATACACGCATCATGGATATGAAAATTGAATGGCAGCCAGATGCTGATAATGTGTACTTAACCAATGGTGGTGATGTGTTTGCACTGCATCGTGTCGATTACACGCCGCAAGCGCAACAGCGTTTAGACCACATTGGGTTCGTGCTGGATAGTGTGGATGCTGTTGATGCTTGGTATGAACACTTTGTCAAAGCCGGTGTGCGAATTACTGAGGCGCCCAAAACCCATAGGGATGGATCGCGTGGGTTTTATTGTTTAGATGCTGTTGGGCATTTGTTAGAGTTAATCTATCATCCGCCCATTGTTAAGTTGTTAACGTAAAGACTATAAAGCGTTAAGCTTTGATGATTTTAACCGTCACCGGGTCCTTATCTTCAATGACTTGAAATAGGCGGTCAATATTAGGGTGCTTGCGTGGGTGGTCTTCTGCATCAGCAGTGTGTTCTGCGTACAGGGACAAGCCTTCTATTGCAGCCTCTACATTGATGCTGCCAAACATTTTGTAAAGATGACTGTAAACCTTGACTGAGCCCGCACTGCCTGGTTTATTCATCAACACACCAGCCTCTTCTCCATCTGCATAAAATAGCTCTATACGCACAATATCATCAATAGGATCTAAATCCAGTAAGACGTCTGTAAAATTTTCCATCGTTTCACTTTCTAATTGGTAATGTCAGCTATACGTAATATGCTGTTGTTGTCATTAATTTCGATGATAGTTTCATTGCGGCTTTCACGGCATGAGGCAACTCGGCCGCGCCTAAGTTAACCGCTTCTTGTGCATGTGCTGTTTCATCAATATGCATTTGTTCAACAATGGCACGTGTTTTACTATCCGTTATGGGTAGCTTTTCTAAGTGGGTAGATAAATGCGCACTCACTTGTTGTTCGGTCTCTGCTAAAAATCCTAAATTCCATTTGTCGCCAATTGCACCAGCAACTGCGCCGATGGTGAAGCTGCTTAGGTACCAAACTGGGTTGAGTAAACTTTTTCTGCCCCCCAGCTCTTTAATGCGTGATTCGCACCAGGCTAAGTGGTCGGTTTCCTCAGCGGCGGCATGTTTTAGTGCGTTAACGATCTGTGGGTTGCGAGAGGTAAGTGCTTGGCCACTATACAGGGCTTGTGCGCACACTTCTCCAGCATGATTGATGCGCATTAAGCTAATCACACTTTGCTTCGCACTGTCGTTGATGCTACCCTCGTCTATCGCGGTATCAGGGTGTGCTCGGGAGGATTTTGCTTCTGTAAAAACAGTGCGTAATGCAGTGTCAAACGTCGTAATAATATTGTCTATCAACATGATGTGAGTTTAGTTTAAATGGCTATTAAAGCAAACGATTTTATGCATATTTTTATACTTTAATATGGCGCTTGAAAAACCCTACAAAGTCTAGTTTGAAAGCAAGACTTTGTAGGGCTGGGTTTGAAGCTACTGAGAGACTGTTATTTTGGTGTTGCTTCTACTTCTTTCACTTCTTCACTCGGTGTTGTTTCAACCGGTAAGCCTTTTAGTACATTCATCGCCTGGACAAATTGAATATCATCTTCAGAGGCTGGCTTAATAGGGCCTTTAGGCTCAGCAAATTTTTTCTCTTTGGCTTTTTCTAGTGCGACTTGTTTTTCAACTTCAACTTCAACTTCAACTTTGGCTGCTGCTCTTTTCATTTCAGTCTCTTTAGCATCAGAGCCATCTTTAGGATTAGATAAATGACCTGCTAAATCCGCTTCATAAATGCGGTTTGAGTTATCAGACCCATCACCAACATTAATATCAGGCACAATGCCTTTGGCCTGAATTGAACGACCATTTGGCGTGAAATAACGTGCTGTGGTGAGCTTGATTGCACTACCATTATTCAATGGCAAGATGGTTTGTACTGACCCTTTACCAAAGCTCTTAACGCCTAAGATAGTCGCGCGTTTATGGTCTTGCAATGCGCCAGCAACAATTTCAGAGGCTGATGCTGAACCTGCATTTAATAGCACAACCATTTTTGTTGTTTTGTAGCTTGCAGGTACGTTTCTTAGGTAGTCTAATTTTCCACGACGGGTATAATCTCTAGCGTTCGCTTTCAAGTTCATTTTAGAGTCTTCTATGCGGCCTTCGGTATAAACCACTAATTTGTCCTTTGGTAAGAATGCTGCTGAAACCCCTACAGCTGCATCAAGTAAACCACCTGGATTGTTACGTAAATCCAGCACTAAGCCTTTGAGTGGTTTTTTGTTTTCTTTTTCTAGTGAAATCAGTGCTTTTGCTAAATCTTCACCGGTGTGATCTTGGAACTGCGTAATACGGACATATCCGTAATCTTGTTCGATGTATTTGTTTTTAACGCTTTGCGATTTGATGATGTCACGTGTAATGGTAAAGGTTAGTGGTTTATCTGCATTTTTACGTAGTACGGTTAGCACAATATCAGTGCCTCGTTTGCCACGCATGATTTTAACCGCATCGTTTAGTGTCATACCGCGCACTGGTTTATCGTCCAGCTTCATCACAAGGTCGCCAGGTTTTAAACCCACTTTGTAAGCTGGGCTATCTTCAATAGGGGTCACGACTTTAACTAGGCCATCTTCCATGACGACTTCAATGCCTAAACCGCCAAACTCGCCTTGTGTGCCAGCTTGTAAATCTTTATAGGCATCTTTATCCATATAGGCTGAGTGCGGGTCTAGGCCCTGTAACATGCCTGTTAATGCTTCGTCGATGAGCTTTTTGTCGGCAACCACTTCAACATAATCACTCTTAACTTTGCCATAGACTTCAGCAAACACACGTAAGTCATCAACGGGTAGGTTAGAGACGCCTAGCTTCTCAGCCAGTACGGTTAAATTGAGGCTAATCAGTAATCCAATCAAAATGCCTGATGAGACTAAGCCAAACTTTTTAAATGTTGCGTGCATGTGTTGCCTTCTTTATTGATATAGTATGTTTAAAGTATGTTCAGCGTATGTTAAGTGTATATGAACACATAACCATATAATAGGTTCATATTTATTATATTTCAAATGCATTATATCGCTGAGTAGGTAAAACATCGTCAAATGGGGAATTTAGTGGCAAATACATATTGTGTTGAAATAGAATATTGTACGCAATGCCGTTGGTTACTACGTGCGGCTTGGATGGCGCAGGAGCTGTTAACGACTTTTGATGCCGATTTAACCGCTGTGTCATTAATGCCAGGTACCGGAGGTGTTTTTGAGGTGCGTTTAAATGAGGTCGTTTTGTTTAATAGAAAAGCAATGGAGCGTTTTCCTGAATCAAAAGAATTAAAGCAGTTGATTCGGGATCACATTGCCCCAGATAGAAGCCTCGGGCACAGCGACAAGCCAGTAGCAACGCCATAAAGCTTAATCTTCGCTGGTTTCTTTAACGTGCTTGTCACCATTGAAGCGTTGTTTCCAGTAACCAGTAACCAGTAACCATGTTTTCGACGCTGACTTTGCTGCCTGTACTCGGTGCGTGAATAAATTCACCCTCACCAAGGTAGATGCCAACATGGGAGAACGGTCTTCTTCTCGTGTTGAAAAAGACCAAGTCGCCAGGCAGCAATTCCTGCTTCTTGACTGTGTCACCGATACGGCTTAAGCCACGCGTTGTTCGAGGCATCTTAACATTGGCCGCTTTATTAAATACATAGTTTACAAAGCCGCTGCAATCAAATCCCGGTTGAGGTGAGTTGCCACCATATTTGTATTTAATGCATTTAAGGCTCATGGCTTGAGAGAGCACCTCGTCTGAGATAGAGTTTTTTGCTGCTTCCAGAAAGGTGATGGGGACACCTTTCGCATTTTGAGTGCTAAAGTTAGCGGCAGCGCTATTGCAAAGCATGATGCTGACAGTGCAAAGCAAGTGAACAATAAAACGTTTCATGATTTTTAGTTTAAACACTGAAAGTTAAATACCAGCTTTTGGAAATTGTAAGGACTGTACAAGACATTAAACATTTTACCATTGACGCTTTAAGAAGGCGATTTAATGAGGTGCTTGCATTTCGCGCATCAACGCATATTCATGGGATAATTCGGCTTATGTCTGAGAGTCAAAATAAAAGCAGTGAAAACCATAAGCCTGAAAATCAAAAAGCCGAAAACAACAGTAGTAAGGATCAGAATAAGCAATTAAGCCAAGTGTTCGCAGCCGGCGGCGCTTTATCGACTGCCATTGATGGTTACACCGAGCGAGAAGAGCAAGTGCGCATGGCGCATGCCATTGCCGATGCGATTGCTGGGAATAAGCAATTAGTCGCAGAAGCCGGAACGGGTACTGGCAAAACATTTGCTTACTTGGTGCCCGCGTTGCTGTTTGGCGGCAAAGTGATTATTTCAACGGGTACCAAAACCTTGCAAGACCAATTGTTCAATCGTGATTTACCTAATGTACGTGATGCGCTCAAAGTACCCGTCACGGTTAGTATGCTAAAAGGGCGTGCTAATTATGTGTGCCACTATCATTTAGAAAGTGCAGAAAAAGAAGGCCGCTTTGCCTCACGCGAGGATGCGAAGTATATGCATATCATTAAGGACTTTGCTGAACATAACAAAACAGGTGATAAGGCTGAGTTAACTGACGTGCCAGAAAATGCCATGATTTGGTCAAATGTCACCTCCACACGAGATAACTGTTTAGGTCAAGATTGTCATTATTATAAAGAGTGCTTTGTGATGGGCGCGCGTAAAAAAGCGCTGGCGGCAGATGTCGTTGTCGTGAATCACCATTTGTTTTTTGCTGATGTGATGTTGCGTGATGAAGGGGTGACAGAGCTGCTGCCTAGCGCCAACACGGTGATTTTCGATGAAGCGCACCAGCTGCCAGATATAGCTGGTTTGTTCTTTGGTGAGGATGTGTCGACCAATCAAGTATTAGAGCTTTGTCGCGATAGCACCTCCGCTTATTTAAGCTTAGCAAAAGGCTGTATTGCCTTAAGTGAAGCTGTACCGCCGTTAGAAAAAGCGGTGAAAGACTTTAGATTGATTTTCGCCTATGAAGGCGCGCGCATGCCAGTCAAAAAAGCATTGGTGCTAAAAGGTTTTGAGGAGGCATATAGTCAGATACAGGAACAATTAGCTGCACTAACTAAAGTGTTAGAAAGCCAGGCGGCACGTGATCCCATGTTGGAAAAGTGTTGGCAGCGTGGTGAGGAATTATTAATACAACTCAGCCGTTGGCATAAAGCCGAAAATAGTAATTTAGTACGTTGGGTAGAAGTGTTTACGCAATCGGTACAATTACATGCTACGCCGCTCAGTGTGGCCGAAGGATTCGGTAAACAACTTAATGCAGAACCACGTGCATGGATATTCACCTCGGCCACCTTGGCGGTCAAAAGTGACTTTAGTCATTATCAGTCGCAAATGGGTTTAGCTGGAGCAGAGACGCTTTACCTACAAAGCCCATTTAATTATGAGCAGCAGGCGTTGCTCTATGCGCCAATGGGTATGCCAGACCCGAATAGCCCAGATTATATCGAGGCAGTCACTAAAGCCGCATTGCCAGTAATACAAGCCAGCCAAGGTCGTGCTTTTGTTTTATGTACATCACTGCGCGCCATGCGTGAAATTTATGCGCTGTTAAAAGATGCGTTTGCATTGAATGGCATGGAGTACCCAATACTATTACAAGGCGACAGCACACGAACCGAATTGTTAGACCGCTTCCGTACTCATGGTAATGCCGTGCTAGTCGGCTCCCAAAGCTTTTGGGAAGGTGTCGATGTGCGCGGTGAAGCCTTAAGTGCCGTTATTATCGACAAGCTCCCATTTGCACCGCCAGATGATCCTGTGCTTTCAGCACGAATTGACCAACTGAATACTGAAGGTAAAAATGCCTTTATGGAGTATCAATTGCCTTATTCGGTGATTACGCTAAAACAGGGTGCAGGTCGCTTAATTCGAGATGAAACGGATAGAGGCGTGCTGATGATTTGTGATCCGCGCTTGATTACTAAATCTTACGGCAAGCGCATTTGGCAAAGCTTGCCGCCGTTTAGACGTACAAAAGTATTGGCAGATGTGGAAGTGTTTTTTAGCGAGCTGAATAAATTTTGTTAACTATTCGAGATATTGAGTACGAACTAACAGCCATCCGCGCCCAAGGGGCTGGCGGTCAAAATGTGAATAAAGTGTCTAGTGCGATTCATCTGCGTTTTGATATCCATGCATCAAGCTTAAGTGATTGGCTCAAAGCACGTTTATTAGACAGTAAGGATAAGCGCATTACGGCGGGAGGTGTGCTGGTGATTAAAGCGCAGCAGTTTCGGACGCAAGAGGCGAATAAACGTGATGCGATTAAACGGCTACATGACATTGTGAACGCTGCCAATCATATGCTTCCCACACGGCGTGCCACGCGACCGAGTTACGGTTCTCAAAAACGCAGATTAGAAAGCAAAACGCAACGTGGGCGCGTGAAAGCTTTACGTGGTCGGATTGGACATGAGTAAGCTTCAGTTAGCAGCTATTATGTTGAGCGCCCATTTCGTTTTAATGTCAAAATAACGCCTATGAAATTATTAGCTTTTGATGCATCAACCGAGTTTTTGTCGATTGCGTTGCGCACAGAACAGCAGACGTATAAAATCGATTTGAAGGCGGGACAAACGGCTTCACAATTAATTTTGCCGCAAATACAAACCTTGTTGGATAACGCACAGCTTGCGCTAACTGATTTGAATGGCATTGCCTTTGGCGCAGGGCCCGGCTCTTTTACGGGAGTTCGCATTGCTTGTGGTGTGGCGCAGGGCTTGGCTTTTGGCGCGAATTTGCCAGTAGTGGGTGTGAATGTGTTAATGGCACTGGCTGAGGCGAGCGGTGCAGAACGCGTGATTGCGGCCTCAGATGCGCGTATGGGTGAAGCTTATCATTCCGTCTTTGTGCGAGAAAATAACCAATGGACAGAGGTGCATGCGGCGGGCGTTTATAAACCAGACTTAGTGCCAGCAGTCGATGGCGATGGCTGGGTTGGCGTGGGTACGGCTTGGAGCGTGTACAGCGAAGCTTTGCATACGCAATATGCGAATCAAGTGGCGAGCACGTTACCTGAGATGACGCCCATAGCTGAAGCGATTTTGACACTAGCAACACCTGTATTTGAACGCAGTGAAGCGCTGCCAGCGATTGAAGCGAAGCCTGTTTATATTCGCAACCGCGTGGCGCTGACATCTAAAGAGCGTGAACAAGGTTTGCGTTTATGAGTAGTGTGTTGAAACCTGATTGTCAGTTTAGGCCGATGCTGGAAAATGATTTAGATGCAGTGATGGCGATTGAGCCGACGATTTCTTTGCATCCATGGACGCGCGGAATTTTTAACGATTCGCTTCAATCAGGTCATGCTGCATGGGTGCTGACGCGGCAAGATGAAATTGTTGGCTACTCACTGATGTCGATAGTATTAGATGAAGCGGAGTTGCTGAATTTTAGTGTTGCAGCACCTTATCAACAACAAGGACTAGGGCGCCTACTAATGGCGCACATATTGGAGCATGCGATAACACTGGGTGCTGCGGTGATGTTTTTAGAGGTAAGAGCCAGTAATGCGGCGGCGATTGCTTTGTATGAACGCGCAAGCTTTGTTGGGGTGAATGTGCGCCGTGGTTATTACCCTGTCGAAAATGGGCGAGAAGATGCGGTGATCATGAAGGTGGCGCTATAATGAGCGGGATGAATCAAGACGATATACTACGCGAGTTAGAGTTGCTGCCAGTATGGCAGTCGCGGGCGCCTGCTATCAAAGCACCAGAAAAAGCGACAGAAGCAGTTGCGCCAATAGCAGAGGTTTCAGCAGTATTGCCAATAGCAGAAGTGGCGGCCCATGAAGTTGTAGTCCCTGAGCCTGAGCTGAATGTGGCTGAGCAAAAGCCAGTACCACCAGTCATTAGCGCACCGGCTGTGTCAGAAGCGGCATTACCATCTGTTGCGTTTAGATGTATTGTCAGCGACGATGCGCAGTGGCTATTTGTGCTGCAGCAGCAACAGAGTGAAGAAGCAGAGACTCTGCTGCAAAACATGATAAAAGCGGTTGCTGTCAAAGATGGACAAAATGTCGAGCAGGCTGATGCAGCGGCATTGATTCAATTCGCGGGCAAAGTGATTGTTGTCATGGGTGAAGCGGCGGCGCAGCAGTTATTAACGGCAACGGATTCGTTAGCAGCGTTGCGCGGCTATCCGCATGAGTTGAATGATACTCCAGTGATTGTGACTTATTCCCCAGAGGCGCTGTTAGAGAATTTAGCAGAAAAATCAAACGCTTGGGAAGATTTGTGTTTGGCAAAGTTTACAGTTACTAATTTGTAAAAATAGTAAGCACCACGCGAACTTAACAGCAATGGTGATGGGCTATGATCTTAAGCCATCGCTTGCCGTTGAAAGTGAAGTGGAAATCTCAGCACCGCCTGTGTTTGAGTTTTAAGCGTAACGTAATCTATTATTAATCAAGTGAAGTCTCACTTTGAAGTAAGCGTCATTGCGATGCTGTTATTAGCATCGCAAATAGCGTTTGCCGCCATGGTTGAAGTGCCAGCTTTTACGGCACGTGTGGTTGATTTAACCCAAACCTTATCTTGAGTCCGAGCAAGCTGCTCTTGAAGCTAAGTTGAAAAGATTTGAGGAAGCTAAAGGTAGTCAAATTGCGGTGTTGCTTGTGCCTACGACGCAACCAGATGAAATCTAGCAGTATTCGATACGTGTGGTTGATGAGTGGAAGGTGGGCCGCTAGATTGTCGATGATGGCGTGCTAATATTGATTGCTATAGATGATCAGAAAATGCGCATTGAAGTTGGTTATGGGTTGGAGGGTGCGATACCTGACTTGTATGCTAAGCATATTATTAATGACACTTTTACGCCTAAGTTTAAACAAGGTGACTTTGCTGGTGGTATCGCTGCTGCAGCGGATCAGATAATTTGTTTGATTGATGGTGAGCCATTGCCTGCCCCTAGTAAAAAGAATGTTGGTGCGAGTCAGCTAGAGGATTTGTTACCAATGTTGCTATTTGGCGGCATGATTTCTGGTATTTTTCTAAAAGGAATTTTTGGTAACTTTTTTGGCAGTGCATTAAACGGGGGTTTGGTGGGCAGTATTGTCTTTTTTACTGGATTGTCCTTACTTGATGCTGGCATACTCAGTGTTGTTGCTTTCTTTTTCACCATGATGATGGGTAATCGAGGCGGTGGCTTCGAAGGTGGTGGTTTTGGCGGCGGCATGGGCGGCGATTTTGGTGGCGGTGGCGCGCCAGGGAGTTGGTGATGTTTAAAACGATAGCAAGATTTTTTAGACATTTGATCAGCAACCCTTGGCAGGTGAAGCATCATTTTCCTGAACAGGCTTTACAAAATATAAGCCGCGATTACGGAGAGTGAAGCCAAACATACAGGCGAAATACGCTTTGTTGTTGAGTTGGGGTTGCACCCCTTTGAAATACTTTCGAAGAAAAGCCCAAGAGTACGTGCAATCGAATTATTTTCGCATTTGAATATATGGGATACAGAGCGTAATAACGGCGTATTAATTTACTTATTATTAGCCGATAGGGATGTGGAAATTGTTGCTGATCGCGGCATTGATAAACCGGTTGGTTATGATCGGTGGGATGTGATTTGTCATGGAATTGAAGTGCTATTTAGGCGCGGTGAATTTGAAGCGGGTGTGTTGCAAGGCATTGCGGAAGTCAATAAGGCATTGGAGGCACACTTTCCAGTTAAAAGTATTAAAAACAAACGTAAACGTAGCGTACAACGCAAAAAAAATGAACTGCCAGATAAGCCGCTTATTCTTTAACGCGCCCTAATTGCAGCTTTACTGTGTTTTGCACAATCAGGATTTGCCGCGTTTGATGATATTCAGCGCATCTATCGTCAAAC
>TARA_B110000208_G_scaffold39765_1_pt1 | contig 10641 bp, 9 predicted proteins | sample TARA_B110000208 | Tara Oceans TARA_B110000208 (sample SAMEA4397426) | marine metagenome | biome: Polar Biome; feature: [SRF] surface water layer (ENVO:00010504); material: water (ENVO:00002006), including particulate matter (ENVO:01000060) such as... | depth 5 m
TTATAAGACTGAAAAGCTCGTCGTATTCTTCTCCAGCAACTCAGCTATAGTTTGGCAAACTGAAATCATCATTTCTCGTCAGATTCGAGCGAAGATTTTCAATCCAATCTCTGGCCACATAATCAGCAATAACATCATCGACACACAAAGCGTTCAGAACGAATATCTTGACGGCATTCCTACAGATATTAACTTTGATAAAATAGAAGTGATCTCTGAGACTCCAAGTAGCAGGCGTCGCCGTTTAGAAGTGATTTCAAGTAGCAGCTCAGAGCTTTTAGACTAGTCTCCGGGCAAAGAAAATAGCCAGCCGAAAGCGGGGGCATCGACTCTTACGACGAGTCTCAACAATGACCAATCCGATAATCGGGTTGACATTCTGCTGCTTGGCGATGGCTGTATTGAATCAGAGATGGAGCAATGAGAAATAGTTGAAGAGGTTGCAGTCACATCCTTTCTCAGCGTAGAGCCCTATAGCTCGTGAGCCCTCTATTTTTATACACATCTTATTAATCTGCCCACACCCTATACTTTAGGTGTTAGTGACCCCGGCCTTTATCAATGCTCAAAGTATTGCAATGAACCATACCGGCCTAAGCCCAATTCTATGATGCGCTCCCTTAGCCGATCTTTCGATACTCTTAACAAAGAAGCCTTAATGCTTTCCATTTATGATTTCGCCTCCTCAGTAGATAGCTTCAGTCAATCAACATCTTCAGTTACAGTTAGCGCCAGTCACAGCACGGCATTTGCGGTTACCACATTACGGCCCAAGTCCCATGAACTGCAAAAAAATAGTATGTGAACGATCAGGAAGTCAAGTCAGGCGCCTCGTTCAATAGCACTTATTGAACGACGGCAAACAAGATGATTCGGGCCTTTTCAATACCGAACTAACGATAACTTCTACGTCGCCTTATCTGTTCACACTGCAACCTAAAGAGAGCGAAATTTAGATCTCCAACCAATTAATAGCTTCTCTTTTAATGGCAATATTCTCACACTAAATAACCTAATGTTCGACGAGGTTAGCTATACAATCAATCTTCAGTTACAAACCACGACACCAGCAATCCTTCCGAATTACTAAGCGCTACTGCAAACTAAACAAATTATAGTGATAGACTATAGTTGGCTTTACTTTTAATAAACGTGGCCATGGGGGCTATCCCGCAGGGATAGATGGAAGTTACTGCTACTCTGCCCTAAGGCGGCATTGGGTTTTTTAGGATCAAGCCGCCGAATTTTTGACTCCCCTCATTGATCTGAGTTAACTTGCTATAGACTACTTTTAATTTGACTTAAAAAAGTAGCATCGATATCTCTAATAACGGCTAATGCGCCTTCTTGCATTGGCCAATATCACTAGCCGATATTGATTATTTTCGTCTGCTCATGCAAACCGACATTAACAAGGGCAATATGCATAGGATCATCGTTTCAGATATTTTTGGAAGGACATCAGCACTAGAGAAAATTGCTGAGGTACTCCCCGGATACGTGGATATTTTTGATCCCTATGATTCGAAATACATGGGTTTTAGTAACGAAGCCGAGGCCTATGCCTGCTTCTCCTCTGAGGTAGGACTGGACACCTACGCTGAAAAGTTATCAGGAATAATTGCAGCACAACCCAAAGAAATTGATTTGCTAGGGTTTAGTGTAGGCGCATCCGCAATTTGGAAAATATCCAATCAAGAAGAATCCAAAAATATTTCAAGCGCACTGTGCTTTTACGGCTCACAAATTCGAGATTACATAGACATTACCCCAAAATTTCCAGTACGACTTATTTTTCCATCGTCTGAATCACATTTCTTAGTTTCTGAACTTATTCACTCCCTTGAAGGAAAGGAAAATGTTGAAATTCACAGAGCTGAATTTCTGCACGGCTTCATGGACTCCCACTCCGAAAATTTTGACCAGCGTGGCTACGACCAATTTTTAGAAATGCTTAAATCTAAGTGGTAAGGAAAAAGTCAACTTGGGTCTACGTTATTTTCCTCCTCGTTTAGGTTTAGGTGGCTATGGATATAGGCGCGAGTATTTATGTAAAGTTTCGCGATGAAACTTCTAAGTTTCCAAGCCAGTGGCTAAGGTCAACCAGGTCTTTTGCAATGAGATGAATAACACCTTCGCTTTTTTGCACATGGCCAACCACACCGAGCAGCATTGCCTGTCTTACTATTGGCCGCAGCTTTTCTCCTAAGTCTGGCCACACCACCACGTTTACAAACCCGCTTTCATCTTCCAGAGTTAAAAAAGTGACTCCCGCTGCGGTCATAGGTCGTTGCCGTGAGGTAACTAAGCCAGTCACTTTGACATTAGCTTCGTTGTTTATCGAATTTAAGTCACTGGCTGTAGAAACATGATGTGCATCTAGATGACTGCGAAACAGGGCGATAGGGTGGCGTCTTAAGGTGAAGCCTGATGCGGCATAGTCATTTAAAATGTTTTGACTCTCACTTGCGACAGGTAACAACACATCGAGGCCAAAATCATTATCTGCAAAATCCTGATCTGAAAAAAAACTCAAAGTCTGATTCTTTTTACGCTCCCCTTCTTTGTCACTTCCGGCGGCTTGCCAGAAAGCACGATGGCGATCGCCGCTTAATGCTCTGAGCGCGTCGGCAGCTGCTAATGATTCCAAATCCTTTTTGTTAATCCCGCTTCTGTACACTAAGTCTTGAATTGATTTGTATGCGTTTTCTTTTGCTTTCCCTCTGGCTTCTTTTTTGAACCCTTCGCTGGCTTCTACTCTTGGCCCTTCTCTTGGTCGTTCTCTTGGCTCTGTTCTAGCTTCTGTTCTAGCTTCTACAATAGCTTCAGCACCTTCTTTAGAGAGTCCCTTTACCATACGAAAACCAATCCGCAATTTAGGTTCAAGCGTTACTTGGTCGGGCTGATTAAGCTTTTCAAAATTCTTATCTACTTCTAAACTGCAATCATAAACACTGTCATTGATATTAACAGCGAGCACTACAACCCCGTGGGCACGCGCGTCTTTGATTAGCTGAGCTGGGGCATAAAATCCCATGGGCTGGCTGTTAAGAAGAGCGCAGCAGAAAGCAACCGGATGATAAAGTTTCATCCAAGAAGACACATAAGTAATTAACGCAAAACTTGCGGAATGAGATTCAGGAAAACCATAGTCTCCAAACCCTTTTATCTGGCTAAATAGCTTTTCGGCGAAGTCCAATTCATAGCCGCGCGCTAACATGCCGTTAACTAGCTTTTTGTGATAGGGCTCCAAACCGCCTTTACGTTTCCAAGCGGACATTGCACGCCGTAACTGATCTGCCTCCCCACCGCTAAAGCCTGCAGCGACCATTGACAACTGCATCACTTGTTCCTGGAAAATAGGAACACCTAGTGTCCGCCTTAGGGTTTCTTTCACTGCCTCACTAGGGTAAGTCACTATTTCCTTGCCACTGCGCCGGTTTAGGTAAGGATGAACCATATCTCCTTGAATAGGGCCAGGCCTAACTATAGCGATCTGTATAACCAAGTCGTAATAACACTTTGGTTTTAATCTCGGCAGCATGCTCATTTGAGCGCGAGATTCTATTTGAAAAACACCCACGGTGTCTGCTCTGCACATCATGTCATAAACTGCTGGATCTTCTTTGGGAATAGTTTGGATGGTCAATTCGCAATGACTGTAGTCACTAATAAGATCCAGGCTCTTTCTAATAGCTGTGAGCATGCCTAGCGCCAGCACATCTATTTTCAAAAGACCTAAGGACTCGAGATCGCCTTTCTCCCATTGGATAACAGTGCGCCCCGGCATAGATGCATTTTCGATAGGCACTAAATGAGATAGTGGCCCTTCACTGATAATGAAGCCGCCGACATGTTGAGATAGATGCCGAGGAAAACCCATAAGTAGTTTTGACAACCCGATAAGCTTTTTGATTTGCGGATCACTGTAGTCAACATTAGAATCACTAAGTTGCTCTTCTAGGTTATCGCCCCACCAGTAGATGGATTTGGCCAGGCGGTTTATCAATTCATCATTCAAGCCTAATGTTTTACCTACATCGCGAATTGCACTGCGTGACTGGTAGGTAATAACAGTGGCCGCTATAGCCGCGCGATGACGACCATATTTTCTGTAGATATATTGAATAACTTCTTCGCGTCTAGTGTTTTCAAAATCCACATCGATATCTGGAGGCTCATTGCGTTCTTTAGAAATAAACCGCTCAAACAACACCTCTACTCTTGCCGGGTCGACTTCGGTAATACCTAGGCAATAGCACACGGCTGAGTTGGCAGCCGAACCCCGACCCTGACAAAGTATGTGCTGACTGCGAGCATAGTCCACTAGGTCGTGAACGGTTAAAAAATAATGCTCATAACCCAGCTCTTTAATCAGTGTTAATTCATGCTCAATGATATTACGCACTTTAGGTTCAGCGCCGCTCGGCCAGCGCCGCCGGATACCTTCCTCGGTTAATTCTCGTAGCCAGCCATGAGCCGTGTATTCGCTAGGCACTAACTCCCTAGGGTATTCATAGCGCAATTCATCCAAAACAAAATTGCAGCGCTGACTTATATACAACGTTTGCGCCATGAGCTTAGGTGGATAAAGTTTACTTAAGTTCTCATAGCTTCTTAAATGCCTTTGGCCATTACTCTGAGCCTCGAAGCCTAATTCATCAAACTGCTTGCCTAAGCGAATAGCGGTAACCGTATCTTGTAATATGCGGCGCATGGGGTGATGCATATAGACACCGCCAACGGCACAAAGAGGGATAGAAAACTGTTCACCAAGGGCCGCCAACTGAGCAAGTTTTAGGCGATCATCGCCTCGTAATAGTAATTGAACTCCTATCCAAAGTTGGCTAGCAAAAACCCTCTGTAACCAAACTGCCTGACAGGCTAACTGCTCTGGCTGCTGCAACAAATTGGGAATCCAGATCACAATACAATCAGCAGTGAGATTCTGCTCCACCATTTCACGATCAATTTTGTATTCACCTTTTACAGTTTCTCGACGGGCACAGCTAATTAGGTGGCTTAGCTCACCATAGCCTTTACGATTACATGCTAGAACGACCAAATGACAGCTTCTATCTGGTTCTGCCTTAGCTCCTTTTTGCTGCTTTTTTGTTTCGCTGCCATTTCCATTTGTTTGATCTCCCTGCTTGCTCCTTCCTGTGTTACTGCCTGTGTTCTGCTGCTTACCCAGAATAAACTCACTGCCAATAATGAGCTTAATAGCTTTATCTTTCGCTGCCACATGCGCACGCACTATCCCAGATAGGGAGCATTCATCGGTTATAGCGATTGCTTCATACCCCAGCTTGTAGGCTCTATTAACTAGTTCTTCAGGAAAAGAAGCTCCTCTTAGAAAGGTGAAATTAGAAATACAGTGCAGTTCTGCATAGGGATTTTTTGCCGGCTCATTAGGGGGCACTGACTCTACTTGAGAAGAATCAGGAACCTTCAATAACGAGCTTTCGGTCTCGGCTACTGTCTTGCTTGCTGTTTTAAATGGGGGATTCGGAGCCATGGTGGATAGCCAAATATACTGTATATATATACAGTAGTTTTAACCTTCAAAAATGTCAACAATATCTGCACGCCTAAACAAATGGCTGGAAAGAACAGGGCCATTTCGGGTACTTTATTTTGAATTGACCAGCCTATTAACTAGCCTTTGGCGGCCCCTTTATGTCTTATTCGCGAGCGCTACTGTCCGTTCTCATTGTTTTCTTAATCACTTCTTGTGGCAGCCCAGAAGAAACATCAACTTAAGCCTACGACCCCATCATTCGGAACGGCCAAATCTACGATGGTAATGGCGGGGCGCGTTATATTGCTGACATTGCTATAGTCGACGACCGCATAGCGGCCATAGGCGAGCTCGGAGAAAACAGAAGCCTCCAAATTATCAACGCAGAAGGTCTAGCAGTGGCGCCAGAGTTTATCAATATGCTTAGCTGGGCGACCTCATCGCTAATTAAAGATGGCCCCAGCCAAAACGATATTCGTCAAGGGGCTTACCTTGGACGTATTTGGTGAAGGCAGCTCAGAAGGTCCACTTAATGATGTGAAAAGCCCAAGCAACCGCAAATAAAGGATACGGCGACACTGCTATTACGTGGACCACGCTAGATGAGCATTTAGAGTTTCTCACCGCAAAAGGTATCTCACCCAATGTGGCTTCTTTTATCGGAGCCACCACAGTTCGCATCCACGAACTTGGCTATGAGGATCGAGCGCCTAATTCCGAGGAACTAGAAAGAATGGAAAACTTGGTAAGGCAGGCAATGGAGGACAGTGCACTTGGACTAGGGTCATCGTTAATCTATGCGCCTGCTTTTTACGCTGAGACTGCCGAGCTGATCGCGCTTGCTAAGGTGGTTGGAGAATATGACGGTGTGTATATTTTTCACATGCGCAGCGAGGGTAATAGGCTGCTCGAAGCCGTTGATGAACTCATCACCATCGCGAGAGAAGGTGGCGTAGCTGGAGAAATCTATCACCTTAAAATGGCCGGCCAAAGTAACTGGGATAAGTTTTATCGCGTGGTAGAGAAAGTCGAATCCGCTCAGGCAGAAGGCTTGGCGATAACCGCAGATATTTAACCCTACACCGCCGGTTCTACGGGTTTAGATGCAGGCATGCCACCCTGGGTTCAAGAGGGCGGCTATGATGCCTGGGCGCAACGATTGCAAAATCCCGCAATTCGAGCGCAAATATTAATAGAGATGACGACTCCCAGCAATGACTGGGAAAACCTCGCATTAGCTGCGGGCCCGGACGGGACTTTGTTAGTTGGTTTTCGCAACCCGGCACTTCGCCGATACATCGGCATGACCTAGGCGGAAGTAGCCGCGCAGCGAGAAAAATCTGCCGCTGACACTGCCATTGATCTGGTTATTGAAGATGGCAGCCGTGTTCAGGGTGTTTACTTTTTAATGTCCGAAAAAAATGTAGCCAAAGGAATTGTCCTACCTTGGGTAAGCTTTGCATCTGACGCACAGTCTCTTGCTAGTGAAGGTAAGTTTCTTGAACAAAGCACGCACCTCGTGCCTATAGCAATTTTGCCAGAGTACTCGGTAAATATGTCCGCGATGAAAAAGTCATTACCTTAGCCGAGGCTATTCGAAAACTGACTAAGTTGCCGGCTACAAATCAAAAAATTCGAGATAGGGGGGAGCTTAAACAGGGACACTACGCCGATATAGTTATATCTGACCCTTCTAAAATTCAAGATCATGCAACCTTCCAAGACCCTCATCAGTATTCCACCGGCATGCAATATGGATTAGTTAACGGGATATTCGTTCTTATAGACGGTGAACACCCAGGGGCGTTACCAGAAAAAGTAGTACGCGGCCCCAGCTGGAAAGGCTGGAGTGACTAAGCCGAACAAATAACTGAATTATCCAAAGCTAAAAGCTAGCGGGTATAGCTAAAATACACAGCTAAAAAGCTGCTTTATTTTAAATTCTGGAAACCATCAATCCAAAAAAAGCCGGGTAATGTCCCGGCTTTTTACACTTATAGAGATGTCGAAATAATAATTCCTACACCAAATAGCTGTCGGATCTAGCTATCTCGCTCCTGCCTCAGTTGCTCTGCTTTCTTCTGCTCGCTTACCCCGCAGAATATTCACCATACCATAGTTACCTTCATGGCAAGCATACTCATAAAGCTGGCCCGCAACTCTAGTCATAGGAACAATGGCAGTGAACTTATCAGTGAATGTAGATGGATCGTCAAGAGTCCATTCATAGTTAACTGTAACTGGGTCAACCCGAGTGAAGCGCTCGGTGAGAATCTTGTCTTCAGAGGTGCCGAAGGCGCTGAAACTTTGAGTCATGCCGTTAAAGTTTTTAGTCACAACAACTAAGGTGTCACTATCCCAATATCCCTTAGAGTCGCCAGACCATAAACCAATATCTTCGCTAATATGATCTTGATCGATTGATACAATTGGCACGATACGCGCGTCGTGAATCATCTCCACCACAATCACCGCATGATCCTTGTTTTGCACGATCTGCACGTTATTGTTGTAGAGGCTAGGCATAAAAGGAGGTCCTGCATTAAAACCGACAATGCAACGCTCAGACAAACCTCGGTCCTCTGGACCATCTTTAGAAATGCCGCCCACTGTGTAACGCACAGGACGAATGCCAGGCACATCGTCACCAAGACCGCCAAACTGAACCATCGCCCCTTCAACTCGGCCAGGCATTCTTCCGTTTTTCGGATAAATTATATGAGAAGTACGAATCTGATCGGTGATGCCTGCGCTTTCAACCCAAAAGTCGTTGTAACCACCTGGACTCCCCTCTGTTGACGCTACCGCCTGATCCGACGATGCATCAGCTGCGGCAAGTCGCGCCTGCATAGAGACAATTTCATCACTAGTCATGAACTCCCGCTCACCAAACTGTTCTGGACGCTGCATAGGCACGTTGGATGAGAAGTTCCAAACACCGTTAAGGTCTGGATCGCCCCATTCTGTACGAGGTGCAATGTAAGTCTCCTGGGCGAATGTGGATGTTGCAAAACTCGCTGTTATAGCAAGTGCCAGCAATGTCAGTGTATTTTTCATGGAGCCTCCTTGAAATTAAACCTTACTCTACCCCCAAGGTAGTGATTTTCGCTCACCCACGCAAGCAATCTCATAGCAATAGTGAGTAATTCCAGCGCATATATCAGGACATGAGCATCATTGGACATATAGCGCTAAGCCTCTTATGCTGGTACGTCAAAATATCGATCCTCTAACCGCATTGCTGCGTCACTGATTTAATGGTGGCCACTGGAGTTTGTGATGAAGAAAAAGCGATTGTTTCGTGAAGAAGTGAAAGACCGCCATACCAGCCACTGGGATTTGGATATGATGAGCCGAGAAGAGCTAGAAGCCATGATGGCCGGCTCAGAGAAAAAAGACGCTAGTGGTACCAAAAGCCAAATCTCGTCGACTAAAACGGACTCTGATACCTGATATTTGAGCCATGCCAGTAAATTCGTGGGGCAAGCACATTAAATCTGTGATTGCCTGCACTGATCTCTGAAGCACCTTTGTAATCGTCCTTGATAAAGCGACTAAAATTACGCCCTAGAACTCTCGCTTTTGTTTATTATGCTGAACTCTCACAAATTCCAAACGCCTTGAGGACCCCCTAAGCCCTTCAACAAAACCCACATTATACATCACTCAATCTGTCCAATTCACTGTCAGCCAATATCCGAGCAAAGCGCTCCAGCTTAATAACATTTCACATTGAGATTTTTCATACGCTGATAAGTCTTTATCTAACTTTATACATTCATTGGGAAGCTTAGCTGATAAAGCATCTAACCAAGCAGCTTTTTCTGACTCAGTAAGTTGACTATCGAAACTTATAATAGGATTACTCAAAACGAGTCTCTTTTTATTATTCTTTCAAAACCATATCAATATACATAATGGCAGCAAGAATTAATATTCTCACAGGATTGTTTTCAGGAACATTCTGAAATATTTCTAAAACATCATTGTCAGCAATAGTAAGTAATTCTTTACCTATTCCACCCCATTCTTTAGAAATATGAGCAAGTTCATCATTGCTATCCATAAAGCGAAATTTCCAACCAAACCAATTTCCTTTTAACTGGCAAAAGTCTGCCTTGATTATCATAAATATCAGATTTCCTGCCTGTAGAAAAAAATTTCTGTTGGAAATAACCTACAGTACTGCCATCACTGTCAGAAATAGTCACTTTGGAAATAAGAAGAGATATACCCCGCTGAATGCTCTCAATGCGCTGTTCACCAGGTGTGTGTATTTGAACATCGAAAGGCGTCATAGTTTTAAAATCACTAAAACGAGGCATTTTAGTAAAAAAACCTAAATTTTGCTCTCGTCATTCCATAATGACATTGCTCGTTTCGAGATCATAAACATCATAATTATTGGCTGCTTTGAATATCCAGACATGTTCTTTAATTAAAAATAAATTCTTATTCAGTATGTTTGTCATTTTTAGAAATCTTTTCTATTTTGCTATTGAGACGTTACTTAAATTTGTCGAGAACAATGTTAAACGTAAAAATAGCCAAAGATGCTTTTACGTTTAGTCATATCACCGGTAATTTTTAGACTATAATTGAACTCTTTAAGGGTGACTTATAAAAATATAATATTTAGCAGCAAGCTATCAAATGAACCTAGCGATACTGCGATAACAGAAGCCTTATTTGACTTTTCAACGGCCATCTTTAACAATTTTCCAGTGACCTTACCGTTGACAGAGACGGCGGTAACAGAGAAGTTTTTGGCAGCAATGCAGCATAGCCTATGCAATATGCAAATATGCAAATATTTGTTGTAGGCCAAGATGCCACCCGGTATAGAAATATCTTCTGCATGGCTCGCCACAACTATGGGTTCTATGCTATCAATGGTAACGATGGATATGCAGCCTGGAAGGCGAACCTAGCCCACCACCAATAGTGCGCCCTGGTGCCCTGTCAGACCTAGGGGGAGGAATTTGCAGTGCGGGCCGACTGGAGATCGGCGGCGGACTCACAGCCTTTGAGTGCTATGATATGCCCATGGAGTGGCCCGGTTCAGCGCACCCTACAGTAATCCCGCAGTAATCCCGCAGAATCCTATTGTTAAACACTGG
>TARA_B110000208_G_scaffold49968_1_pt1 | contig 10608 bp, 6 predicted proteins | sample TARA_B110000208 | Tara Oceans TARA_B110000208 (sample SAMEA4397426) | marine metagenome | biome: Polar Biome; feature: [SRF] surface water layer (ENVO:00010504); material: water (ENVO:00002006), including particulate matter (ENVO:01000060) such as... | depth 5 m
ATCCGCGGGTCCCGATCGAGGGCCAGTGGTTCTGGGTCTCGCCGCGACGGATGAAACGATGTTGTCGGGTTCGAACCCGTCGTGTTCCGCGGAGACAAAAGACTCGTCCCCGAAAGATTCAGATTCGTCCCCGTTACTCGTCGACGGGAGGGTAATGAGCCTGTCCAGGGGTGTGACTTTCTGCGTTCCCGGAGCGTTTTCGGGAGACAAGAACCCTTTTGCCGGATCGGTCCCGTCGCCCTCCTTGGGCGTGGCGGGGAGGGGGACCGTGATTCGGTCGTCGTCGTCGGCGCAAAAGTCGTCGCCCTCATTTGCGGTGGCGGAGGAAACGACCCGTGCGTCGCGCGTGTCACGCCTCGAGTCGTACGCAACGAGGCTTTGCAGGCCTGACCCGACGACTGTGTGCCCATACACAGTAGTACTTTCAAAGCAAACCCCGAACCGCACCGCGCGTAGCACGCCGTCCACGATTCCGGGAAACGCGCAGACGGTGCGGGCGAGGGATTGCTTTTCTTCCGGGACTGCATTATTATTTTTTCCATCCACTGTTTCGAACGCCTTTCCCAACGCCGACGAAACCTCTCTAGAAGCTTCCGCGTCTCGCGACCCCAACACCGCGGCGACGGCGAGTAAGAGCCCGGACCCCGGGTCGGTCATGACTGGATTTGAATTCTCAGGAGTTAACGTCTCATCAGACGAACGAGTCCCCACATCGTCCGCCGCCACTTTCAGAAATTTAGAAATCGCGGTCGCGGCGCACGCGTGGATGGTGCGTTTGAGTTTTGCGGGAGTTGGGGTATTTGGAGTAGTTGGAGCAGCACCAGCATCCGCGCGTTCCCTCCCCGCCGTTCCCTCCCAGCAGTCCTCGTCCCCGTCCCCGTCGCAGACGCACTGCACGAGCAACTTTGGAAGCCCGCTGAGGAGAAGGACGGCGATGGAAGTGGTGTTACCACCACTACTGGAGGTGGAAGTGTTGTTACCAGTAGAGGTATCATCGCCGCTCGCGTCGTCGACGGCTACCGAAATCGCAGAAACAATCGCAGCGGCGAGTCGCCGCGCGTCGCGCCCTAGAGATGCGCGTTTCTGCTGCGGCTCGAAAAAGGGAAACCTCCTTTCGGTATCGCCGCCCCCAAAATCGTCGTCCCGTCCCCCCGCGGATCGGTGCCGCACCACCGTCCCGAAGGACTCGCCGCCGCTTTCGTCGTCGCTCGCGCCGCCCCCTCCGGTGAAAGAACCGAGGGCAAATTCGGGTAAATGCGAGCCCGAGCCCCAGTTTAGCAGCTCGCCCGATTGCGTGCGCGACCGCCGGCGGTCCGCGAACCGTATTCCCTTACCGACGCTCCCGGGTACCCCGCCGCCGCCGACGCTGGTAAACCCGCTGGCGCCAACCCCGGAAAAGTCACCCCACGAGTCGTACCCGGCCATGGGCGTGTGTGCGTCTCCTACGTCGTCTTCGGAAGCACCGTCGATTTCAACAAAGTCAAGAGACGCGCTTCCGCTTCGTTTTATGAGCGATACCAAAACCCGCGCCAGGCGGTGGCCGATTTCGGTACGCGTTTTTCCACCTTTTTCGGGAACGTTTTCGGTTTCACAGGGAACCGTGGGGCCCCCGCGTTTCAGTAACCCCAACGCAAACGCATGCACGTGTTCAGGCGTGGTGTTGCCGGTGTTGCAACGCTTCTCGGTATCCACAGAGCAATTAGTCTCACCATGAACCGTCAAGCAGTTCCACAAAACCCGCGCCGCGCATACCCCGCGCGCGCCGCCCGCCGCGGCGGCGCGCTCGAGTTGGTGACTGATTGAAATAAAATAAATGTCAGTCGTGTATGGGCAATCAGTCGGCGGAATGTGGTAAATGGGAAATACTTACCTCAGTTCGCGGCGGTTGGTGACCGTCTCCGTGACCCGGCACGACTCAAATGTCACTTCACTCAAACACCACATCGCCCACAAGTTACTAGGGGTCCCCACGGTTTCGATTGCGAAGTTCACGATCAAATCGATTGGCGTGGAGGTATTTGACCCAACACCGCCTTCCGCGAAAGGCGCCAAAACTTTGTCCTCGAACTTTTCCGATTCCCGCAGCGTTCCCAGCGTCGCGCAAGCGAGTCGCGCTAACACTTCGCATTGCATTTTTTCGTGACCAGTAGGCAAACAGTCTGGCGTTTCTTGGTCATTTCCATCGGTACAGTCGGCAACAGTCACGTCTAAGCTTAAGCACTGCGACAGAAACCCCACTACGTCCGTATCCAAAACGATCAAATCGATCACCGCCTTCGCCGCCGGGGAAACGTGAAAGTTCTCTTTCTGAAGCACGCCCGACACCACCACCCAAAGCGCGCTCGCCGCGGCGGTGCGCGTCGGCAGTGCGTATTTAGTGTGTAACGAATCCACCAGCGCGTGTACCAGCCGTGTCTCCCTACTCACCGCCGCCGCCCTCGCGGCGTCCCGTCCGGCGATGGAGGCTACCGTGAGAAAAACGCGTACGCGGGTCGTGGAAAACAAGTCGTGCGTGTTCTTAGTCATACTCGACGCGTCGCCGGCTGACAGAAACTCCTTTTCCCAACAATTCGCAATCACCGCCGACCCCAGCGCCTGCAGGTGCCGTCGCGCCAGCACGTCCGCCACGTCCCTAGCCGCAGCGGCGGCGCGTGGGTTGGCCGTAGGTATGTGTCCAACGAGCCCGCCCCCGCCCCCGCCCCCACAAGCGCCCCCGGCGCTGCGGTGCCCGGCCGCTGAGGGTCGGGCGTTTTGTTGTGGGGAAACGGCTCGCGTTGCTATTCCCGAATCGAACTCAGTGAAGCAACTAGTCGTGACTTTCCGGAAAGTCGTCGTCGAGGTTCCGTGTGAAGCGGAGTCTGCGTTGCCGCTTTCCGTGCGACGGTGGGCGGCATCGGGTGCTGTTGATACGTTCTGTGGGATACTTTGCGGAAACGGCGGTGTCGCCGCGATCCATAAAACCCCAGCGGCGCTCGCGGCGATTTCGGCGGAGCGCGTGAAGGCGCAATCGGTGCTTGTCCATTCGCTCAGCGCCGACAGCGCCCCGCGGTGCGCCGCGATTGACACCCTTGCTTGTGTGGTGGACGCCACCGCGAACACCAGCCTGGTGATTGATACGCGCGCGCGGGAAAGGCCTTTGGGAAGGCTGAGTGTTCTTTCTTCGAAAGTGCCGACCTGAGTTTCATTGTCCTCCGTCGCCGGTGTTGATGTGGTCGCTTTTTTCTTAATCGCGTCCACCGCATTTCCCATCGAAACGATAGCATCCAGTAAACTGCTCATCGTCGCCGCGGACGCCACGACCTGTTTCCCGTCGCTGTCACTCAGCGCCAGCTGCGCCAGCGCTTCCGCGGCGTCTGCGGCGCACAACAAAGTAGCATGTGCTGTATCGTCATCATCCGCGTCGTCTCCATTAGTTGTGTTGTTTTCGCCAATCTCGTCTCCAGTGTCGTGACTCACCCTGGTCACCAGCGCGACTAACCCCAAAACCGTGCCTGTCTTCGCGGCGGCGGCGCACGAAACCTTCCCTTGGCGTGCCAACAAGTGTACCTGTCGCGCCGCTTTCGCGCACGTCCCAACCTCCCCTGCCCCGAGGGCGAGCGCCAAAGGCACGAGGAGCTCCAGGCCCAGCCCCGCATCTGCGGAAGATGTTTCGCGCGCATTGTTCCCAGACTGTTTGCCCATTCCAAGACCCGCAGCCGCGGAAGCAGCGCGACGCGGGGCGTCACCGCGGTGATGCATTATGGGTATATCGTCCACGGCTATTCCGGATACGAGCTTAATTCTCACGGACCTGCGTCATCGTCCCCATCGCGACGCTCGCGAGGTGCGCGGCCAAATCTGTGGTTTTTCCGAGGCTCCTTCGTTTCGCGGAGTTCTTTTTGTGCAGTCCAACGAAAAAGAAAAAGCCACGACTTTTGTCTCTTCGCGTGGGTCGCACTTCGTGGCGCGCGGAGACGTGCGGTGACCAGCGAGCCGATCGAAAGTGATGGAAAGAAAGCGGTGCTCGCACGGGAAGGTGAAAACCAGGTGCGTGGAGTGCGTCGGCTGCCCCCACGGGAAGCTGAAAGGCAACTGCGCGGACTGCAGCGGCTGCCCCCACGGGAAGCTGAAAGGCAACTGCGTGGACTGCAGTGGCTGCCCCCACGGGAGGCTGAAAAACAAGTGCTCGGCGTGCAACCCCTGCCCTCACGGCAAGGTGAAATACGACTGCGTGGTGTGCAACCCCTGCCCTCACGGCAAGGTGAAAAGCGACTGCGTGCAGTGCAACCCCTGCCCTCACGGCAAGGTGAAACACCGCTGCGCGAAGTGCAACGGCTGCCCTCACGGCAAGCGGAAAGACAGCTGCGTGGCGTGCACCCCCTGCCCTCACGGCAAGGTGAAGGGCAACTGCGCGGCGTGCAACCCTTGTCCACACGGCAAACGGAAATACAAGTGCGCAGCGTGCAAAACGGCACGCGCGGATCAGCCCGAGATCACACAAGAGCCCGAGATCAAGCAAGAGCCGTTTACGATTCGCGGGTACTTCGGGTTTGACGACGGCCGGTAGAACTTTCTTTGACAAAAAATAACGCACTACGAAAACTTCCGCCTCGGCCCGTTGAGACGTTTATCTTCACCAAGCACTTCATCCAAGACGTCCCGGTACGCCCCTTTGGTTTTCGCGCCGACGATCGTGGCGACGCGAGTACACGAAGTTGTTTTTTGTGACATTTCTTTGGCGTTTTTGTCAGTGGACTTTTCATCTTCCCCATTCATCCCTCCCTTCCCCTCCACCAAGTACACCCGCACGTCCGGGGTCCCGGTGACCATCAGCGCGTCCGCCATTTCCTTGTCCGTGTCCATGTCGAGCATCACCAAGCGTACGTGTGTTCCGTACTCGTCGATGACTGAACTGAGCAACGGCCGGAGCCTTGCGCACGGCGTGCATCCTTCGGAGGAGAAAAAAGCAACGAGGGCGACTTTGAAGTTATTTCCTTTTTCGTCATCGTCTCGTTCTGGTTCATTCGTACCACCTGCCCCCAACCCTACGCCTTGGTACAGCAACCGGAGCGCATCCGACCCTACGTGTTTTATTGAATTAGCGTCGAAATCTTGCGACGGCGCGGGCGATGACAAGAACGTCACCGGCTCGACGAATTTATTGACGTCACCGCCGTCTGAGTCAAACGAAATCACCGCCGCTCGTACTTTATTCGCCCTAGCCGCAAAAGCAGTGCCAATTGGGCTGGAACCACCACTGCCCGCTTCTGCTTCTCGGCTATTTTCCACCGGGCCGTGCCACTGCTCCGCGGCGACCCCGGATTCGAATCCCGAGCCGAGGGCGACGAACACTCCGGGATACTCGGTGGTGCCATTTTCGTTATTTTCGTCACTTTTCACGTCGACCCCCAACGAAGCTGCGCATCGTTCCGAAAGTATCAAGGTTTTAGTGAACAAGTTTTTAGTAGCACTACTTACCGCATCAGACGTCATGACCCGGTATGGGTATTCCGCGAAGTCCACGTCAATCACGAGATCAACACGTGAATGCGCGCCGTTCTTCGCCGCTTGCGCTCGCATGGCTCGGGTAACGGATTCGTCAATTTCCGTGTCCCCAGCTTCATCGTCCATCGTCCGTCCGCTCACACTCGTTCGTTCGAAAAGCACCGGCCTCATCAAATTTCTCGCACAGTAAATAGCGGCGGTGAATGTCGCGCGAGTTGCGCCGAGCACGAGTACCCGTCCGTCGTGCGGCTCGGGGGCGTGACGTCCCGAAACCGTGGGTCGGTCTGTGGGATGATCAACGTCGATGACGCGACACCGAGACGAGTTTCGTTTCCATTTGCCCCGCCCTCCACTGAATGCACCGCGCGAGACCACGAAACGCGGTCCAGTTTTAGTGACGGGAGCTGAACTCACGCGTGCCTGTGCGTATCCCGAGACACCGCGCGTCGCCTGGCACGACGCACTCGCACTCGCCATGGCGCGACGCGGAGTGTCGAGGGTGAAAGAAATCTGTCCGAAAATCACGAAAGAAAACAGCTGCGGACGTGGCCTCTGCAAATATGTCACTCGTGGCCGCGCACGGTCCTGACCGTCGGTTTCAGACACCCTTGGTATGCTCACGAGGGTCGCTGTCCCCACGCGTCGTGTCCCAACCGGTGGCCCTCGCGTTCCCCGCGATCGCACCGATGGGCGTTTCGTGGTGACCAGCGCGGCCGCGGCGCGAGACGATGGAAAACTAAAACACGACACTTCATTCGTGCATCGCGACGGCACCGCACACGCGTCCGGGTCTAAACCCTTTGTCGGCCCGCTGACCGCTTTCGCCGTGGCGACGGCGTTGTCGATGACACCGCCCGCGTTCGCGGCGACTCCCATGTACTCGGGAGTGAATCCCGACGAGTCCCCGTTAGTGAGGCGGCTACGCGAAAACAGCGATAAAAACAAGGACCGGTACGACCAACAGCGGCTCGACAATTATTACCAGAAGGACTTCGCGATTAACAAGCTGCTTGGCAAGGAACTGCTTCCAGAGCCCTGTGACCCAAGGGACCCCGAGTTCGCGTCAACGTGCGGGTCGGAAAAAGTACCGCGGCTTCCGCAATCGCGAACCGATCCGTTCGACGACCGGTCGCTCCCGAATGCGTCGCGGCGAGGCGCTATTGTCGGTTTGAACGATTTGAACATCGAAGACGAAGCCGGGTTCGGCGACGGTAACAGTAATAGTAACGGTAACGGTAACGGCGAGTTAATTGGTGAGTTGACTAAGGCAATCGTGACTGCTGGTGGTACGTCCGTTACGAGTGACGCGAGTGGTGATGGCGACGAAACGAGAGCTGGCGATTTGACGACCGCGGAGGATTCGAAACGCGACAAGAGCGGTAGTTTGCGAGGCGATACCGTTTCTGATGACTCGTCCCACACGGAGTCGGACACGATCGTACAAGATTGAATGACTCAATGACGTATTTAGTCTATAATACTTGTACATTTGACTACCACTTCCAAACATTCCACGTTACTCGCGGCGACTGCTAGTTTTTCAGTTCCGAAAACGTCCCTTCGGGGTCGTGGAAATCTCCTAATTCGATTCTTCGCCGATCCGCCCTTGCTTGTTCCGGGTCGAAGCTCGCGAAAAAAGGCAGCGAGCACGCCACGAACACGTCGATCGCCAGTAAACCCCACCGCATGCTTCCCGTTAGCGCCAGGAACCCGCCGACTATTAAACTCCCGATCCACGTAAACGCCACGGTACACACGCCGCACAGAGAAAACAGGCTCGCTTCGTACCCCCGGGGCGTGGCTTGCTGGAAGATGCTCCGCAACGTGGGTAAGATGTTGGCGTTGATCGGGCTCGCCACTAGGGGAAGCAAAATCATCTCGTACTTCCGTTTGAAACCGAAACACGCCCACACCGGCCACATCAGGGTACACGCTTTCAAAGAAACGAGCGTCCACTTGAGCTGCTTTTCGGTCAGTCGAGTGGCGATTCGGGAGAAGGACGCCTGATACGATTATCAAGAAAGTGTCAGTCTCGTAAGGGCAATCGCGAAGGCGGAGCGTGGTGATTGGGAAAGGCCGTACCGTTGACACCAGCGCCGCGATGGACGCGGCGAACATCAGCACCACCAGATCCGTCGCTGTTTTTGGAAAAAAAAGTGTCAGTCTTTCGGGCCATGTGATTGAGTAATTACGGGCGGACAATCGGCAAACGCAGGTGCCTGGATTTGGGAAACGCGCAAGACCGTACCGGTCGCGCCCAGCTCCCTTTGCGCGTAGAGCGTGTACGAACTCAACATCGTGCCGTTCGTGATCGTGGACAAAACTTGCCCGACCAAAAGTTTCAAAAGCTGCGGGTGGTTTTTGCGAAGCATCTTTGCGGATAACACGGTTCTTCGCAACCCCAGACTGGCGACGGTTCTCAAAGCGCCTTTTGTGTTGTCGCGGCGGTTTTCTGAAGAACTCGTTTCGAAACACGCTCCGTGGTTCCTCCGTACCGTGCCCCCTTCACGCGTGTCACCCAAGGTATTACCCAAGTCCTTACCCTTCGTGTCCTTCTCCGCATTTCCTTTGTGCTTGTCACTCAAGGTATTCTCCCTCGTGTTCTTCGTGTCCTTGTGTTTGTCAGTTGAGTAATTATCCTTCGTATCCTTCTCGTCCTTGTTCGTGTCACTTAAGCCCGTACCCTTCGTTTCCGTCTCGTCCCCACCCTTCGTATCGGTGCCCCCCCCCGAAGAAAACAACGGCGCGCCCGGCCGGACGCGAATTCCCCTGGCCCGATAAAAAAACAAAGCGTCAGTCTCGAGTCTCTCGAGTGTGGGTGTACTTCGTGTTGTGTATCCGGGATTGGAAAGGGTATAATGTGCTCCATACAGAGCAGGAAGCAGTCTAAACAGTCGGCGGGATTTGGGAAACGCAACCCGTACCTGAGCCCCAACAAACCAACCGCCGCGCCCCACGCCCCCACGGCTAACAGTGACAACCGCAACCCGGTTGACCAGTCACCAACACCCGCGCGCAAAATGCACACCAGCTGAATCGACACCACGAAAAGCATGCTCAGGAAACCCAGCGTGGGCGCCCTTAGCGCCAACTCGCTGCCACTGGATTGCCGCGCCTTGGTGACCGCGGCGACGAGCGCGGCGTTTGCGTCGTCGTCGTCGCGCTTTTCTGTTTCTTCAGACTGTCCTTCATACCCCTCGTACTTCTCCGCCCACCCGATATCGTCCCTTCGGTACTGCTGCAACGTGAGTTGCTCCAACCCTTTGCCCCCCGCGCTTAGGGCGTTAAGATGAGACGTGGTGCCCCAACACCGCCAGCACTTGTCTTTTGCCTTTTCCCAACGCGAGTCATCCTTCTTTTTAGTTTCGGTTTCGGTACCGGGAATCATCCCCAGCACCTGCTGGACCCTGGGGTGCGTCTGCGCCAACAGCGGCAGGTACGCGTCGAACATCTGCTGCGCGGCGAGGTGCGCGATGTTCGTTACTACGAACAGGGAGGCGGTTATTTGCAACGCGCGGCGCATTTGATTCGTATCACCCCCACCCAAGTCGCCCGGCGACGTAGCGCCCGCGATTAACGGACACACCGAAAACAAGAACCATCCCACTACCAAACCTTTTTTCCGGAACCCGCCAAAGTCACCGAGTGACCCGAAAATCACAAGGAAAGCGCCGCACGCCAGCTGCGAAACGAAGTTGCAGTACACCACGACGGCGCCGAAGTCCAATCCGCTTCCCGGAATGTTGGGTGAAACGGGGAACCACTCGCAGTTACTCGCCATGTCATCCGGCCTTTGGAACTTCATCGACGCGAACTGCGGAATCGCCGAGTCGTACGCACCGCACTCGCTGCTCGTCGTCGTGGCCACCGCCCCGGTCGTGGCGTCGACGACGGCCAGAACGCACCGCCCAAAGCACAAACTGCCTCCCGCGAAGTTTTCCCTCCACTCCACCACGGAGTGTTGCGTCGCCGCCCGTGCCTTGGCGTACCCGGTAACCAGCATCGCCCAGAACGTCACCACCGTTGCGGCGACTGGCGACGACGCGCAGTCGTACAGGTACCAAGACCTTATTTCGTTGGCGTCCGTGGGAACCAGAGAGGGATCGTCATTCGGGTTCATTGGGCTGGGCGGAAACACCACCGCGATTGCATCCGCGACCGACGCGCTCGTTTTTTTGTCACCATCTTCAGATCCGTTCAACACATCTCCGTTGGCACCTCCGGGCTCCCTGTCGAACGAACCAAGCCCCGTGGCACGACCGACCGGGACTGCCCCGACCCCCCCGGAATCCGGGCCCAAGCCCGAAGGCCCAGACGCCATGGGGCCCCGGAGACCAACACGAAGCGCGCGGGGCGATGCTGTCCATTCTAGATTGGAACATCGTTCAACATCCCCAAAAAGCAGACAAGTTTCTTTTTCTTCGGGAAAACTTCTTTTTCTTCTCGGATGACCACTTTTCTTTGCGCAAATCGCCGGACCCGGGGGGTCCGGCCATGAGCCTTTACCCCCCGTCGCCGCGGCACCCTGGTCAAACGCTTCACGCAGGCGACGTTCTCGACGTGTTAGCCACGCGGTTCGGGAGGTGGGTAAGTTTCGTGCATGCGTGTCGCGTTGGTGAGACGATGAGACACACCGAAATCTCAATTTCCGCATTCAGACGTGGAATTCCCGTGGGAAACACGTCGAGTCTCGGCCTCCCCCTGGTTTGGAAACACTGGGTGCATTTCGTGGGACTACGCAAGCGGGGCGCATGCACGACGCGCTGGCTGGTGCACCACGTCAACGCTGTGGTGGCGTTCAAGGCGTGGCGAGTCATGGTTAACGGCCGGCTGGTCATTCATGACCAATGCGTAGTCACCGCGTTTAAGCACTGGCACTTTTTGTGGCGAAACCGCGGCGCGCGGAACCGCGCCAAAGCCGATGCGTTTCGTGAAACTATCGTTCGCCGAAACAGGCTCCGGTCGCAGTGGGAAGACGAACAGCGTAACAACGCGCACCGAAAAAAGTACGACTCGCAAAAACGACGCGACCGCCTGGACGCGCTTTACGGGCTGGACCCGGTGGTACGTGTTGCGCGTTTCCCAAATCAGGAGCCTCACTGTTTTACCTGTAACGCTGGTCAC
>TARA_B110000208_G_scaffold22092_2_pt1 | contig 10579 bp, 8 predicted proteins | sample TARA_B110000208 | Tara Oceans TARA_B110000208 (sample SAMEA4397426) | marine metagenome | biome: Polar Biome; feature: [SRF] surface water layer (ENVO:00010504); material: water (ENVO:00002006), including particulate matter (ENVO:01000060) such as... | depth 5 m
AAAGAAGCAAACACGGATTACGTTAAATAACCGCGCGGGACGTGCGGACAGACAAAAGCGTTTTCCCTAACACCTTTCATAATTACAAAACCCCTACAGCCCTACCCCCCCCTACGCTTCCTGTGCAAGGATCTTAAAAAAGTAGTGCGTCTCCAGGGCTCCGTCTTCCGCGAGGTCGGTACAGTGCACCGCGTTGCGCACTTTGTCGAACCCGAATTTCGCGCGCATGGATTGCGGCCTCAGCGCCCGCGCCATCTCCGGATCCACCGGCCCGACGATCTCTCGAAACTTCCCAACTGTTCCGTGGGGTCCATTGGGGTCACCTCCGTCACCTCCATCACCACTCACCTCAACTGCCACGAACGCCCCGCTGGTCAGCTCGTCCACCATCATCGTGAACTCGGGCGCCACGCCGCGGTAGACTTCGTAGAACTCCAGCGCGCTGGCGCGGTCCAACGTGAACGTCTTGGCGCCTGAAACGGTAAACCCGTTTCCAGTGATCTCGTCAAGCACCAAACCCAGGTGTTCCATCGCGCTCGGTTTTATCAAGCAAAGCGTGGTCGTGCCGTCCAGCTTTGCGGTCGCGGGAAGGTGTTCGAAGGTGAGCTCCATCGCCGTCGCGGTTGCGGGGTCGTCCGCGACCGTGACGCACCCTGAGCCGAAGTGCGTTTCTAGCTCCGGCAACAGATTTAGTAATTTGTCCACAGCGCCGTCACTCACGAGCGACACACCGACGCCCTTCCCTTCGCTCATTTTCAAACTCGCAATCGCGAAGCCGGACTTTGTCAAGGCGTTGATTACTTTACCTAGGCTGTCTGAAGAGGTGTCACTAACCACCGCGAACGTTTTCTGTCGCGATATTGAGAATCTCGACTCCGTGAATTCGTCCCCGAATTCAACCACTTTCAGCTGGCGCGAATACACCGCGACCGTCGCGCCGATGAACAAATCAGCCGACGCCAGCCCGGGCACTTGCGTTTTCTTTAAAAACGCGCGTTTGTTTTTAAGGTCGTACATCTCCACCTCCCGTGAAAGCGGCCAGAAAAGGAACTGGTACCGCCGAGTCAAACCCGAGTGCGGGTCGAACCACTCCACCACGAAGGCGAACTTTTCGGTGGGGTCATCCTGAGGGATGGATGGATTTTGATTTTGGGAATGGACGGGTGTGGATGCGTGAGATGTAGTGGTGGTGTTAGTCGAATCCAACAACGAGATGTCCCGGTACGCGTGGGCGTCGCGTGATATGAAGTGACGTGCGGCACTGTGTCCGCAATTGCGAATCGGCCGATGGACCGCCCTGGAGGTACCTCGGGCGCGCTTTCCGGGGGATGCCAAATCAGGAAGTGCAAAAAGACCAACGGTCCCCCCGAATTCCAATCTTGGAACCGAGATGGACCACCGCGTCTTGGACTCTCTCCTGGACCGTGTCCCGGCGAAAACAACACAAAACACGTACCTGAAGCACCATCACAGCGGGTGACGTGGTCGGCGCGCGCGCGGGCGGTGCGACGCGGTCGACTCTGGCAGGCTGATCGAGGCGCGTCTCGCAAGCGACGAAGTCAAACGAAATGGAAACGGATTTCGACTTATCGAGTTTTGAGCTTTTGTTTCCCTTTTTCTCAGATTTGGCATTCAATGGCATCACTGCGTGTCGAGCAGTCGAGGCGTCGAGTTCGGGATGTGCGTCGCGTTCCTGTTCCTGGCGGACCCAGACGCGGACGCCGCTGTTCCGAAGGTGGTGCTTTGTGTGAACCGCGACGAGGCGTATGGCAGACCTACCTTGGCGTCGCACTGGTGGGACAACGACGGTGAAATCTTCGCCGGACGAGACGAAACCGCAGGCGGGACGTGGTTAGGCGTGAGTAAAACGGGACGCGTCGCGGTGCTGACGAACTACGCGGATGACGTAACCGGAACGGTGGCTGAAACGACCGGCCTTCCCATGCCGAGCCGAGGCACGTTAGTTTCCGAGTTTCTGAGTAGCGCCAACACAGATGCGCCGACTGCGTTTCTGCAAAAGCTCACATCCAGCCGAAACCAATTCAACGGCTTCAACCTCATCGCGGGCGACTTGCGTTCCGGCGAGTTCGCGTACCTCGGTAACCGCGGAGGCGTGGCGAACGCGTCGCCGTGTAGGCTTGATTTGGGTGCGAATTTTCTGTCAACCGCGGCGGAGGCGAATGGGAGTAAAACTATACTAAAACTAGGCGTGGTTCACGGATTGAGCAACGCGACGCTCGACACGCGGGGCGAAAAAGCGTGGCCTAAAGTCGTACGCGGCAAGGACCGGTTGGCGAGGGCGGTGAGTGCGTTTTGTATACGCAAACAGTGTAACGTAGTTGCGAGCGTTGACAGGCTGGATCATGAGACACAATACGCTGACTTCGCCGTGAGCTTGCTCTCGGAGGTGTTGGAAAACGTGGAGGCGACTGGTAACACGAGCGACGACACGACTCGGGACGTTTCGGAAAAGGAAATGAGCGCGAACCTTCGCGACAACCCTTCGGCTTTTGTAAAACCGGGCGGCGCGACGCGGAATCGAACCTCGTACGGCACCAGGTGCTCCACCGTGATTACGTGCAGTGGCGACGAAGTTGTCTGCGTGGAGAAATCGGCCACGTGGCGTGAAGGCAAACCGACGTGGCTCGCGCCGGCGGTGACGAAGTTTACGATTGATGCGCGTAAAAAAGAATAGTCTGGCAACGTCTTTCAGAAGTCTTTCACAACGGAATGTTCCCACTCCCTAAACTTCTTTGGAAACGGTTCCGTCGTTCACGCAATCCTCCAGCGAGTCTTTCCGGAGTTGCAACAACACTCTGGAAAGGGCTCGGTCCTCGCGGACCTGTAACGTAGCGGAAAGCACGGCGTCTTGCGGGGCGAGGGTAACGACGTCGCCCACAAACTGTGGTGCGGCGTCAGCGGCACCGCTCGCGACCCACGCCTCGTACTTCTCCAAGTGAAAAAGCGCCTCCTTTCGTTGCCCGTCGTGAAACTTCAAAACCCCCAAATCACGTTGCTCGAACCCGCAATCGCCGTCCAGCTGCAACAGCCGTTCCGTGGCCAGAATGCTCATAGACAAATCACCAAACGGCCGTCCCGTGGGCTGAATGATCCCAACCACCCCCGCCGCGGTGTTCATCCGGTCGTCGTACGCCGCGGCTTCCACGCTGTGAGATGAAAAGAAAGTGTCAGCCTTGAGTATGGTTGTACTGTTGTGACGTATGTAGTGCGTTCGACCAGGGGCGGGTGGGGGGATTTGCGTCGGGAAATACGTACGCTAGCAAAACCCCGCTGTCCCTGGTGTCGTCCCACTCCCACGGCCAAAACGCGCGTTTCAGCGCCTGCAGCTGTAACGTGACCGACATCTTCGGGGTACACACCACCGCGCCCCGGTTCCGATGGTTCTTCGAGTCGCGTTCCTCGCCTCGGACCACCCCCCACGGCGCTTTGGGTTGCGTCACCCCGAACGCCCCGGACGCCGCGCCCTTGGCCTTCGGCGCGATCATCACGTCCACGTCCACCAACAGCGCTCCTTTGCGTTTCAACCGCTCCACGCACCCGATATAAAGCGCCGCCAACGTCGCGGGAATCCCAACTTTCTGCGCCACGACGTTGTGGAAGTAGGTTCGGTATGGAGAGTACGCTTCTCTCCACCCACCAGGCACGCGGTACGCGCACTCACCGTACAGGTACTTCTCAAGCGCGTCGATCACGTCTTTCGGAGCCGGCGCGGTGCCGCCGTTCGGAACCTCCAGCCTCGCGTAGTCCCTTTGCATGAACTCGTGCACGAGCTTGTCCACCCGCTTGGCGTACGCCTCAGTTGGTAAGCAAACCGCCGTGCGGCTTTTAAACGCGTCGTCCTCCACGGCGACGCACATGGAGGTTACCACGAGGTCGGCCTCCGTCGCCGTCTTCGCGTCGCCGTCTGGGCCGCCCAAGCACGCATCCAAAAGCCCTTCCCGTGCTTTCCTTTGGAACGGCTCCCAGGTTTCTTTACACGCGGAGGGCTTCCCGAACGCGCCGTCCACCGTCACCGATCGTTTCGCAGCAGCAGTGTCTTCGTCATCCTCGCCCGCTACTCGGTTCGTCCCAAGGCGGCCCATACGCTTGGCCTCGGACTCCGCAACCCGGGCCTTATCAGCCTCGTCGCCCGACCGCGCCCTCCTCTCGCTCGCGTGTCGTACCACGAAGCCCCCGCGGGGCCGATCCACCCCGCGAGTGCTGCGGCGCGTATGCGCGATGCGCGTCGCGGAAACGCCGGGGGCGGCGAAAACGGAGGCGGACATGGCGCGAACGCGTGTGCGGGTCGAGGGCGTGACGTCTCGATTTCTTGGATAAGCACGCCGACAGTACCAAAAAAGCAACGCCTTTCTTTTCGCCCAGCTTTTTCCCTCCCTCACTGCGCCGGGGCCGAGGTTCAGGGTACCGCCGTTCACCGTGCGACATGAAGATCGCCGTGGAGGGGTGTTGCCACGGCGAGCTTGACAAGATCTACGCCGCGATGAAGCACCTGGAACGTAAGGAGGGCGTGAAAATAGACTTGCTTATTTGCTGCGGCGATTTCCAGGCGGTTCGCAACCTGGATGACTTGGAGTGCATGTCCGTGCCTGACAAGTACAAAGCTTTGGGGACGTTTTACAAGTACTACAGCGGCGAGGTTTTGGCGCCTTACCCCACGCTGTTCATCGGGGGAAACCACGAGGCGAGTAACTACCTGTGGGAGCTTTACTACGGCGGCTTCGTCGCCCCGAACGTGTATTACCTCGGCCACAGCGGGGTCATTAATTTCGGAGATCTGCGCATTGGCGGGTTGAGCGGCGTTTTCCAAGCCCACAACTACTTGAAAGGCAACCACGAGCGCCCGCCGTACCGAAACAACCAGGTGAAAAGCGCGTATCACGTCCGCGAGTTCGAGGTTATGAAGCTGAAGCTAATTGGGGAGCCGCTGGATGTTTTTTTGTCGCACGACTGGCCCACGAACATCGCGAAAAAAGGCGACACGAACACCCTGCTTAAAAAGAAGCCGTTTTTGAAGAGCGAAATCGCCGACGCGTCGCTGGGGTCGCCGCCCGCCGAGGAGCTGCTTCATTTGCTGAAACCCACGTACTGGTTCTCCGCGCATTTGCACGTTAAGTTCGCGGCGCTCGTGGAGCACCCGGTAGGTGTGGGGGATGAGAGGAATGGGGAAAAGGACGCGCGAAACGCACGCGCGACCACGAAGTTTTTAGCCCTGGACAAGTGTCTGCCGAAGCGCGACTTCATGCAGGTCATCGACTTCCCGGGAAAAGCCCCAGGCTCCGGGTTCTGGCTCGACCCCGAGTGGCTCGCCATTCTCAAGGCGAACCACGATTTGCACGAAGTGGGGTGTGGAAGTTCTACGGGGCGACGGGGGGGCGACCGGCCGGCGATTGAAACGCACAGAGAATGGGTGGACTCAAAGTTGCGAGGTAGCGCTTCGAAGGAGACGCAAAAAACGTCGACAACGCGAACGCCGCCGCCCGCTTTCGAGGCAACCGCACTGGCGCACTCCCCGACCGACAAACGCAAGCCAGGCCAAGGCACTGCCCCTACCAGGGTCACTCGAAACCCGCAAACGGAAACGTTGCTGAACATGCTTAATCTGGACTTCAAACTCGACCGGGTGCCGACATCGGGCGGAAACGGTTCTTTCCGGGGCGCCGGCGCTCCGTCCAATTTTCCGCCGCCGCCTCCCACGGAAACGCGGTACCGAATTCCCCAAGTCGGGCCGTTCGGAACCCTGGCGCCGCCGCGCAACTTACCGCCGCCGCCGCGAGTTTTAGATACCAACGAAATTAGCCTAGGAAGCGATGACGAGTAGTGGTAAATACTAATACTTCCGTGATCGGGCCGCGCTGGTTAGCTCGATTCGTAGAAAAACTAATACCCGATTGTGCTGATCTTTCCGTGTGCGATTCATACAATTCGATTCGTATTAAGTTTCCTCCTCTTCCTCCGTTTCCTCCGTCTCCTCCTCCACTACCTCTATCTATTCGTCATACCCCTTTCTGTTTTCCAGCCACTCCAAAACGTCCTCGGCAATCTTGGGAGGCGCTTTGTTGTCGTTCTTTCGGTGTCCATCGCTCTCCTCAACCGGGTCCCCCCCGCGCGTGGTGCCCCACCCGCGCTGGTGCGCGTCCACAAACACGTCCAGGGCTGGTGACCCCAAAAGTTTCTGGTGATTACTAACCCCCCACGGCCCGGACGCCATCGGCCACGCCATGTCGGGCGCTTTCCGCAAACAATCCAGCCAGACTTCCCTTTCCTTCCGGCCGGACCGCGCGACGACGACTTCGGGCCGCGGCGAGTACGCGCAGTTCACGTCCGGAAGCGTGACGCACCCTTTCCGGTTACTGTTCACAAACTGCCCGGAATCGAACGCGTCTTGTTTGTACCACGTCAGCAACGACATCGCCGCGGCGTGGGGTTTGTAGACCTGCGGTATTTTCTTTACTATTTTAGCAGAAGCGCCCTCCGCGCCGATGCCGAACGAGTTGACTGATACGATAAAAAAGAAAGTGTCAGTCTGGTATGGGCAATCAGGGAGGCGGAATGTGGTGATTGGGAAACACGTACCTTCGTTTTCCCGCACCGCGATGGGTTCTGTTTTCAGGGACCGGTGCGTTTGGTCGTCGCTCACGACCCAGCGCTTCTGGGTGTGCGCGTGGAGGTGCACCAAATCCGCGGCGATGTCGTGCCTGGCGCCGGGGGTGACGTCCATGGACGATAGTTTGTCTCGCAGCCAAAGCAGCCCGGCCTTGATGCTCATGGAAGGAGGGACAAACGCGGCGTCGTCGGCGTCGGAGCCTCGGTTTTGGTTTGCGGTCTTCCCCGTTGTGTTCGCACGCTCCGCGCGCTCCGTAATCTTCGTTTCGGCGTCTTCCTCGTCGTCGCCGTCATCTTCTTTTTCGTCGTCTTCTCTTTCGCAATCTCCTCCAGCATCCCCTTCCTCGCCTCCCACGACCACCCCGTTTCTGCTTCCGCAAACCTGTCTCGCGATGTCGTCCATCTCGTCGCAGAATGATAAATGCCGACTCCGCGCGTCTCCGTGCCGCGCGTGCGGCGCCATGGCCTGAACTAAAACTTTCACCAAACTCTTTTGGTGCGGCCCGAAAAACTTCAAAGCCACTTCGGTGTTGTCGCTTTCGCTCGTCTCGGTTTCCAAATACCGAAACGGAGCCGGCGTGTGCGCGATGTTTTTCTTCGCCCCACCCCGCCCGAGCAAGTACCGGACTTTGGATAAGCAAATCGCAATGGATTGGGTTCGGTTTTCGCGAACGGAAAGCGCCTCGATCTCGGCGTCGCCCAGCCCGAACGGCGGCGGCGCCCATTTCTTGGCAGAGAGCGCGTTTTCGTGTTTCGCGAGCTCCTTCGCCGTGGCGGCTGTGGGGTTTCGCGTTCCGAAAAGTGTCAGTACTTCGTAACGTGGCCTGAAGAGCAGGCCAAAAAAACCTTAAATTAAATTCAGCCTCTTCACGCCGTTCCACACTACATACGCATACGGAACTTGTAATTACGGGCGGACAATCGTAACAACAGGTCGTCGGGTGATTTGGGAAACGCGGGGACGTACCTTTGTGTTCCCGTAAGATGTCTTTCGGTAACCTTTTTAACTCAACCGCCATGAACAGCGCGACGGAGCCGACGTACTTCACCAGCCAACCAGGCGCGTTTCGTAGTAAGCCTTTGTTCGGGTACAGGCCGATCTCGGCAAGCGCGCTGATTGCGTTTGAAGAAAGTACCGAGTTGGCTTCTGTTTTGTCACCAGAAGAAGGAGTTTCTTTTTTGTCACCAGAAGAAGAGCTCACCGGCAACCCCGCCGCGAACAGCGCGGCGTGTCTCTCCACGAGCCGGTGGCACCTGGTCAGGACGTGCGAGTTGCTCTGCTCGCCCACGAAAGCCAAATAGCTCGCCCGGCAAAGCCGCGCGCCGCACAAACAAAAAGCCGCCTCCACTTCCTTCATGTTATCCGTACACGAGTGGTAGTTGTAACAAAGCTCCTCACCGGGTTTGATGTGTTTTTTGGCGTAGAAGTTTATGCAGTACTTCCCGTCGATGGCTCGTAGCGAAACCTCCACGTTCGGGTCGCAGCTGTGCGACAGCCGGCTGCTGTAGTTGTTGTGGTGCATCGCGTCCACGAACAGCAGTGCGAACCCTTCCGCGTCGCCGGACGGGCGCTCGAGTTGCATGTTGTAAAACTCGGGCGGCCCGCTTTCCCTTTGGCCTTTCGCTTTCTGCGCGGTTTTAATCGCGTCTTGTTTCGCCATCCACGCCCACGGAGGGTACATCTCGCCCAGGAAATCCACCACCAGGTCGCCTTTTTTTATTCCCCCTGGGTCGGAACACGTTACGCCAAAACCCTTGCGGTGCACGGCGAACATCTCGGGCGCGGATCGCGCGTCGTGCGCCAGCGCCCAAAGCGCCTTCGCGGCGGCCCTGGAGAAGTGCGCGTCGTACAGAGAACCGACGATACCGTCGCGCTCCAGCGTCTGCGCCAGGTCCTCCGCGGCGAGGGCCAGGGAAAAAGTACACGCGGAGTCGATGGGCAGCGCCCCGTATGAGGCGTTGACCTGCATCATCAACGCGTCTGCGAGACGCCACGCCGAGTCGTCCTTCCAATCCGGACACACCCGTCTGAAGGTTCCCACCACGTCCCGCGCGGTGACGTAATCAACGCCGTAGGTTTCCTGTTCCGCGACTTGCTTACCTGTGATTGCGAAGGAAAAGGTCAGTCCCGTGTTGGGCGTGTATTGGACGACGTATGGACAACAGTCAGGGTAATCGGTCTGAACAGTCGTAGTAATCGGTCCGAACAGTCACCAGCTGAGAGACAAAACAGTGTGCCTGGATTCGGGAAAGCCCCTACGGCCGTACCAGCGGGCCCGATTGTTTTCTGCCGGAGTTGTTTTTCCGTAACCGGACACACCGGCCACCGCGCGACCACCGGCCACCACCCAGGGGGTTTCGCTGGGTCGGCGATGTCGCCGTTCTCCCCAATCGTTGGTATGGCCCTGTGTTTATCAAGCACTGACGACCCGCCCGGTTCGAGCCACTCCATTTTTTCTTTAGCAAGAGTAACCGCCTCGACGTCGCCGTCGTCGTAGGTCACGGTGTGCTTCTTCGACTTCTCGTCGTACCCAGTGACGACGCCGAAGAAAAACTCCTTTTCTTCCGGCCAGAAAACCTTCACGCGGCGGTCGATGGCGTCGTGCGCTTCGTGCTTGGAAGCTAAGTGCGGCGGTTTCGGAAGCCGCCCCGCGGCTTCGTCCTTTTTTATTTTTAACAGCAGCGCCTTGTTTTTCTCTAAAGAAGGTTGGTGTTCCGACAACGTAACCGTTCGCTCCGCCTCCACCTCATCAGGATCACCCCTGGGGACGTACTCCGTGATCGCCACGAGCTGCGCCCGCGTCGCGGCGGAGTCGAACTCGAACACTCGGTCCACGAAACCATCCTTCACGCGGCGCTGCTTGTCTTTTTCGCGTCGCAAACGTTTCTTCTCCTCCGCAAGGCGTGTCTCCTCAGTGAGCGCATCCGCGTTGACTAAATCCGTCACATCTTTTGAAGTGTCAGCCTCGACTGCATCGCGTGTCCGCGTCTGCGTATCCATCGGGGAGTCCTCCTTTTTTTGCTTCGCGTACCGGATTTCGCCGTTCGCGGGGTCCACGCCGACCGCGTCCGCGTCGGTACCCGTTTCTTCGCCCTCGACGTCCTCCTTTCTCGACGTCGTCCTCCCTCCAACTACGCCTCCGCTCTCAATAGCGTCGAGCGACGCCCCGAGCGGGCGCCACGTTTCCCACCCGTTCGCCTTCACCACCGTCCGCGCCGCGTGCGACCAGGTTTTGTTCAAAACGCAGACGCGGGCGAGCCACCGCCTTTGCTCGTCTCGGGATGATGAGTTTTGGCAAGACGACGTATCGTTCCCGGCGTCGTCGTCTGAAGTCGAATCGAGGGATCCGTCGACGATTTTTTCAAACGCCCGCATCAGAAACCGCAGCGGCGTTTGTTCGAACGGCCCGGAAAAAGCCGGTTGCCACCGGGTATCCACCACGGGAGCCTTTTGGTGGTGCCGCCCGCCGTGCGTTTTGTCCCCTTTTTTCGGTTTCGTCGTGCTCTTCTCTCCACCCGGCCCGCCGCCCTTACCCCTCGCCACGTCGATGCCAACCTCGTCCAGCCAAACCCCGATTTTCAAACCAGGCCTGTGATTGTTACACGAAAAGTGGTTAACGTCCTGTGTATCGCGCCGTGTGGACAAACAGTCAGGGCAGAGGTAATAACCGTCTCTCCGCAGGACGAGTATGGGCAAACAGTGTCGGGATGGATTTGGAAATGCAAGGCCGTACCTGTCCGAGCACACTATGGTCACCGAAGTCCTCCAGTTCTTGCTCTTCTCCATCCCGCAGTGCCTTTCCCACCCGGTTGTCGTCAGCACGTTGCCCTCGCCCACCCCCGACACCGCAACGCAGTTCTCGAGACTCTCGTCGCACATGCACCGGAACTGTTGTGATTGTGAACGAAAAGTGTCAGTCATGTATATCGCGATGTATGGACAACAGTCACCAGC
>TARA_B110000208_G_scaffold37609_2_pt1 | contig 10574 bp, 7 predicted proteins | sample TARA_B110000208 | Tara Oceans TARA_B110000208 (sample SAMEA4397426) | marine metagenome | biome: Polar Biome; feature: [SRF] surface water layer (ENVO:00010504); material: water (ENVO:00002006), including particulate matter (ENVO:01000060) such as... | depth 5 m
TGCAAATAGCATTGATTATGGCGCTGGCAATGATAGCTAATTTATTTTTTGCTGGAATCTTAGGGACATTAATACCATTAACATTAGAAAAAAATAATATTGACCCTGCAATTTCTAGTTCTGTTTTCTTAACAACGGCTACTGATGTGATTGGATTTTTTACATTTTTAGGTTTAGCCGCTTGGATTATCTTGTAAATAAGGGTTTCTATTTTGATTTACCATATGAAAAAAATTGCAGTTGGAATAGATACAATTGAAAGATTAAAAGTTAGACAAGAAATTATTTTCAATCAATACAGTAAAGTTATACATTTAACTAGAAATGCTCCTAAAAAAAGAGATGATCTGATTTCGACAGGCTCTATGTATTGGATTATAAAAAGACGTGTACTGGTTAGGCAAAAAATTTTAGATATTAGCTCAGTAATTCGAGATGATGGCAGTAAAGGATGTGAGATTGAATTAGACAAAGAATTAATACATGTTATCCCTACACCAATGAGACCTTTCCAAGGTTGGCGATATTATAGTTCTGAGGAAGCTCCTCATGATTTAAGTAGAAATAATAATAATGACGAAGAAATGTTAACTGATGAATTGAATACGGAATTAATTAAACTTGGTTTATATTAATTAACAATTGTAAATTTATATTTCAATTCTTATTTATAACTTCATAGTTCTATAACTTTCATTGAAGATGATAATAATTATAGTTAGGTCTTACAAATTGTTGTAAGTATAAAATTTTTGGATAAAATAAGCATGATTTCTAAATTATTAAATCGTAAACTAATTGCTTTTATTTTAGTGCTGTTATTTAGTATAGCATCTTATAAGTATCTTGTGTCGACTAAACCACAAGCACAGCCTTTAAAAGTGGTAGAAAAAATTTTCTACGTCAATGCAGTTAAAACTAAAAAATCAGATCATTTTCCAACTTCTGATGCATTTGGAAAAATTGTTTCTTCACGAAGAGGTGATCTTCGTTTTGGAGTTTCTGGAAAAATTGAATATATATCAGATACTTTCCTAAATGGTTCTTTCGTTAAGAATGGTCAAGTTTTGGCAAAGCTAAACCAAAAACGTTACCTACTTGAAATTGAAAGACTTAATGCTGAAACACAAGAATTAAGTAAACAGTTAGATATTCGTAAAAGACAAGTTAAAAGATATAAGTCTATGTTAACAAAAAAAGTTATATCTCAAAATAAATATGATAATGAATTAATACTTTTTTCAAAAAATAATTCTGATTATATCAGATCTAAAATAAATCTAGAAAAAGCAAAAGAAGATCTGTCTGATACTATTTTAATGGCGAAATTTAATGGAAGATTATATAATATAAAAATTAATAAAGGACAGTTTATCTCTAGTAATGAAAAAATAGCTGATATTTTTTCTATTGATGATTTAGAAGTTGAATTTGTAGTTCCAGCTAAAGTTTATTCAGATGCAAAAGTTTTAATAGGAAAGTCGATTCAAGTAACATGGGAAGGTGGAACAGATTCTCTAAAAAAAAATACAGCAATTATTGAAAGAATTGACGGTAAAACTAACGAAGAAGAGGGTGGTGGAAAATTATTTGCCAAAATTAAGCAAAATCTTAATCAAAATGATTATATACCTTTAGGCACATTTGTTCGTATAAATTATCCCCTAGGAGAATTTAAAGGGCTATTTAAATTACCTGAAACTTCTTTGTATGGTGATAAAGTTTATATAGTTGAAAATAGTGTCGCTAAAGAAAAGAAAGTTTCTCTTAAATATAAAGGTTCTGGATTTGTATTAGTTGAAGGAAACCTTAATGATGAAGATTTAATAATTTCTACAAGAATACCAGGTAATCTTCACAACAAAAAGATTTCAGTACTAAACTAATTAAAGATAAAAGAATATAAATTTAAGGTAGAATTTAAATGCAATTTAAAGAGTCAGGTTTTTTAAAATTTTTTGTTGAGCATAGAACTTCTGCTAATATCATTATGATTTTAATGATTGTAATTGGACTTTTATCAATTGGAAGGCTAAATAAGCAATTTTTCCCAGATTTTGATGTTGAAGTAGTAGCTGTCACCATAGATTGGCCAGGAGCAACTGCTGAAGAGATTGATCAAAATATTGTTCAGTTGTTGGAACCTGAATTGAGACCTATTTCAGGAGTAAAAGAAGTTACTTCAAAATCTGTTGAAGGTGTTGGGCGCACTCAAATTGAGTTTAATTATGGTTATGACATTCAAAAAGGAAGAACAGATATAGAGACGGCCGTGTCTAGGATAAATTTTCCTGAAAAAGCAAACAAACCTAAAATAATTGTTGGTGAATTTTTTGATACAGTAACAAGAATTGTATTATCTGGAAACGTTACCTTATCTCAATTAAGAGAAAAATCGAAAAAACTTAAAGAAGTACTTTTAAACTCTGGAGTAGATAAAGTTGATATTCAAGGCCTTCCAAAAGAAGAAATCTTAATAGAAATTTCACAATTTGAAGCAGCAAGGTTAAAATTATCTTTCAATCAAATAGCAAATTTAATTAAACTTGAAACTCAGGATGTGTCTGGAGGTAGTTTTGCAGATGGATCGCTAAGAGTTAGGACTATTGGAGAAAAAAGATTAGTTGAAACTTTTAATAAATTAGAATTAAAGAACTCTAGTTCAGGTGGAAGAATTATACTTGAGGATGTTGCAGAGATAAAATCAAGTGTTGAAAAAGGTAGTATTTTAAAATTTGTTGATGGTAATCCTGCTGTAGAATTATGGGTTAGAAGAAGTAAAACCAGTGATGCTCTTGAAGTTTCAGAAAATGTTCAAAAGGTAATTTCTATTTCAAAAAATATCATTGGAAGTTCTATTAAAGTTGAAACCTATAACACAGCGGCAAATCTAATTGAAGAAAGGATTTCTTTATTAGTTAAGAACGGGTTAAGTGGTCTCTGTATAGTTTTAGCTGTACTATTCCTATTTCTTAGTCGTAATACAGCAATTTGGGTGGCTCTTGGTATTCCAATTGCTTTTCTCGCAACTTTTGGTGTTATGTTTGTTTCAGGTCAATCAATTAACATGATTTCATTATTTGGGCTTATAATGGCCTTAGGAATTGTTGTTGACGATGCAATAGTTGTTGGCGAACATTCTTCTTATCTAAAAACAAAAAGAAAACTTAATAGCTCTCAAGCGCCAGTTGTTGCAGCAACCAGAATGTCTATGCCTGTTATATCTGCTATGCTTACGACAGTAGCTGCGTTTATCCCTTTATTTATGGTAAAAGGTGTTATTGGTCAAATCATAGCAGCCATTCCTTGGGTGGTTTGTGCTGTGTTAGTTGCAAGTTTGATTGAATGTTTTTTAGTTTTACCAGCACATTTAGCTCATTTTGACAAATCGAACAAAGAAGAAAGTAAATTTAGATTATGGTTTGACCAAAAATTTAATGCTTTTCAAGAAGGTTCTTTTAGGAACTTTGTTACTTTAACTTTTAACTATCGATACGTAACTTTTATGGTTGCGATAGGAATGTTTGTAGTTTCTGTAGGTATGATGTCAGGTGGAAGAGTTTTGTTTAGTTTTTTCCCTACACCTGAAGCTGATATCGTAATAGTTAATTATAAAATGCACTCTGGATCAACAAAATCTCAAACAACTAAAATGTTAGAGAATATTGAAAAAGGATTAAACAAAACTTCATCTCAATTTTCTAATTTACCAGGGTTAGTAAAATTTAATATGTCAACTATTGGAAGCAGAACTTCTTTTTCAAATGAAGCTGGTCCTAATTCTAAAGGTAACGATATTTTAGGTTCAATGGTAGTTGAGTTAATAACAGCAGATAAAAGAAAAGTAAGAACTAAAGAATTTATAAAAGTTTGGAAAGAGAACATTGAAAATGTATCTGGCTTAGATAAATTAACAATAAGAGCACCTAGTGGAGGCCCTCCAGGAAGAGATCTGGATGTAAGGCTTCAAGGCAAAAACTTAGATACTCTTAAATTAGCTTCAAATGAATTAATAGAAATTGCTAGAACAATACCAGGTGCAACTTCTTTGGATGACAACTTAGAATATGGTGTTCAAGAAAGAATTTTAAGCATTACAAATAAAGGTCAATCTTTAGGATTATCAATTTTAGATATTGGTGAACAGGTAAGGTCAGCTATTAATGGTACTATCATTTCTAAATTTCCTAAAGGTGACGAAGAGGTTACAGTACGTTTAAAATTATCTGAGAATGAACAACTTACAGATATGATTACAGATTTAAGAATTATTTCACCTACAGGAGTTAGTTTTAAATTAAAAGATATAATTAAAATAGATGAAAAACTTCCCTTTGCTTCAATAAATAGAAAAAATGGTTTCAGAGAAGTAACTGTTTCTGGCGATCTTTTTCCTCTACTGATGAACACTTCTCAGGCAAGGCAGTTTTTAATGGAAAACGGACTACCTGAAATTGCTAAAAAATATAACGTTATCTATAGATTTGATGGTAAAGATTTAGAACAAAAAGAAACATTCTCTGATATGGGAACTGGTTCAGTAATAGGTTTGTTGTTAATTTATTTTATCTTAGCATGGGTTTTTAAATCTTGGTCTAGGCCATTTTCAATTATGATTATGATACCTTTTTCATTTATAGGTGCAGTTCTAGGTCATTATTTATTAGGCTTAACAATGTCAATATTATCTATGTTTGCTCTTTTAGCTTTAGCAGGAATTGTTGTGAATAATTCAATTATTTTAGTGTCGACTATTGAAAGAAGATTAGAAGATTTAAAAAATAATAATAAAAATAAAGATGAAGAAAGTATTATAAATGAATCAATAATAACTGGAGTAGTAGATAGATTTAGGCCTGTTTTATTAACTTCACTTACTACAATTGGTGGATTATCAGCACTTATGTTTGAAAAATCATTACAAGCTCAATTTTTAATACCAATGGCAGCAACTATTGTTTTTGGTTTAGGTGTAACAGCATTACTTGTTCTTGTTATAGTTCCGGCTATGATGGGTATAAGTAATGATATGTCTAATTTAATTAAAAAAGTTAAAAGGTAATGTTTTGTTAAATAAATACCTCATTAAAAATTCAGCTAGTTTTTCTTTATCAGACGTTAAGTTTAATAAAGATGGATTAATACCAGTTATTTCTCAATGCATGAATTCAGGAAAAATATTAATGATGGCTTGGATGAATAAAGATGCACTAGAAAAAACTATAAAAAGTAAAAATATTTTTTATTATTCACGATCAAGGGCTCAATTATGGCGTAAAGGAGAAAGTAGCGGGAATTTTCAAAAGCTACATGAACTCCGTTTAGATTGTGATAATGATACATTGTTAGCCTTAATTGAACAAACTGGTGTAGCTTGTCATACGGGTGCTCATAGTTGTTTCTTTAAAACTTTATATGATGCTGATGATGAGTAATATTAATAAACCAGGCTCATTTGGAAGTAGTCGGGGGATATCTAAAAAGCCAAAAAAAGATAATACTAGAAAGCCTTCTAGTACTAGGTGGATTGGAAGACAATTGAATGACCCTTATGTTTTAGAAACTCAAAAAAGAGGTTATAAATCAAGAGCTGCATTTAAATTGTTGCAAATAAATGAAAAACATGATTTTCTTAAATCAGGGCTTGCTGTAATAGATTTAGGTTGTGCTCCTGGTGGATGGCTTCAAATAGCATCTCAAAAAGTTTGTTCTGTGAATGGAAAAGAAAAAGTCGTTGGTGTAGATCTTTTGCCTACTGAGGATATTCCGGGTTGCATCTCGATTGTTGGGGATATTTTAGATCAATCAGTAGGAAAAAACTTAATTCAAATTCTTGGGTGTCGTCCAAACATTGTAATATCAGATATGGCAGCTAATACAACTGGTCATAGGCAGACTGACCATATTAGAACAACATATCTTTTGGAATCAGCATTGGATTTTGCAATTGAAAATTTACAAAAAAATGGTGTTTTTTTAGCAAAGTGTTTTAAAGGTGGAGCAGAGATAGAAGCTTTATCTTTAATGAGAAAATATTTTGCAAAAGTAAGTCATATTAAACCTGATGCAAGCAGAAAAGAATCAGTAGAAGGTTACGTTATTGCTTTGGGATTTAAAGAGTTATAAATTACTTAAAATTAACTTTGCAAATCTAATGACAAAAGTATATATCTCATTAGCAACGCTCATATTATTATTTCAAATAATAATTATGACTTAACAAATTTAGCGTTGGAAAATGAAAAAATGATTATTGAAGAAGCTTATACCTTTGATGATGTGTTACTTCAGCCTGCTCATAGTTTTTTTGGTCCTGCAGATGCTAAAGTTAATACCTTTATAACCAGTGATATTAAACTTAATATACCCCTTTTATCTGCAGCTATGGACACGGTTACAGAGCATAGACTAGCAATTACTATGGCTCAACTTGGTGGAATGGGTGTTTTACATAAAAATTTTACAATAAAAGATCAAGCTGCAGAAGTTAAAAAAGTTAAAAAATTTGAAGCTGGAATGGTTGTTAACCCTGTTACAATCAATCCTACTCAAACTCTTGGTGATGCATTTAAATTAATGGAAAAATATAAAATAAGTGGAATTCCAGTTGTCGAAGGTAATAAAAACAAATTAGTTGGAATACTTACTAATAGAGATGTTAGATTTGCAAATGATTATAATCAAACAGTATCCGCTCTTATGACTAGGGATGTAATAACAGTTAAGGAAAGTGTTAGTGCGGAAGAAGCTAGAAAATTGTTACATACTCATCGTATAGAAAAATTAGTAGTGGTTGACGATGAAAACTTTTGCGTTGGGTTAATTACCGTTAAAGATATGGAAAAAGCACAAAATCATCCTCAAGCCTCTAAAGATAATCAAGGAAGATTGCGTGTTGCTGCTGCTACTGGTGTGGGCAAAGACGGACTAGCTAGGGCTGAGGCATTAATTGAAGCAGGGGTAGACATTCTCGTTGTAGATACTGCTCATGGTCACAGTGAAATGGTCTTGGATGCTGTTAGAAAGTTATCTAAACTATCTAGTTCTGTTAGAATAATTGGAGGCAACGTTGCTACAGGTGATGCAACAAAGGCTTTAATAGACGCAGGTGCAAATGGTGTTAAAGTTGGCATTGGGCCGGGTTCTATTTGTACTACTAGAATGATTGCTGGAGTAGGAGTTCCTCAGCTTACAGCTATACTTGATTGTGCCAAAGCAGCTCAAAAAAATTCAATACCTATTATTGCTGACGGAGGCATTAAATATTCAGGAGATATAGCTAAAGCTATAGCTGCAGGAGCTAGTGCTGTAATGGTTGGATCATTATTAGCAGGAACGGATGAGACACCAGGAGAAGTTTTTTTATTTCAAGGAAGATCGTATAAATCATATAGAGGTATGGGTTCGTTAGGGGCGATGGCTAGAGGTTCAGCTGACCGATATTTTCAAGCTGAAATAGAAACTTTAAAACTAGTTCCAGAAGGTATTGAAGGCCAAGTTCCATATAAAGGGCCTTCAGAAAATGTGATACATCAGTTAGTTGGTGGTTTAAAATCTGCAATGGGTTACACTGGTAATGAGAATATAAAGAAAATGCAAAAAAATTGTAAATTTAAACGTATTACAAATGCAGGTCTTCGAGAAAGTCATGTACATGACGTTACTATTACAAGAGAAGCTCCAAATTATCGTCCTTCATAATGTTAGTTCAAGAACGTATTTTTTCAGTATTAGAACTCTTAAAACTATCATATCAAGGTGACAATGTAATCACATCAAGAGTTCAAAGTTATTTTCGTACAAGAAAATTTATTGGTTCACAAGATCGAAATTTTATTTCAAGTTGTTTTTGGAATATTATAAGACATAGATCAAAAATTAGATGGCATATTAAAAACATTAATATTCATCAAACTATAGAAAATGAAATTATTTTAGAGCTATATTTTTTAAACTTAAAATATCAAAATAATATTAAAGAAATTAAAAATATTTTTCTTGTAAAATATAAAGATATAAAAAAAATTAGTGAAAATGAATTGGAATTTTTAGATAGATTGCGTTTTGATAGTTTTTATAATAATAAAATGCCTAATGATATCTTTTATGAATTACCTAATTTTTTATTAGAAAGTATAATAAAGGGTTTTCCAGATAATTGGAAAAATATTGTTTTATCTTTAGGAAATGAAGCATATTTAGATATTAGAGTTAATGGGTTAAAAGAAAAATCTCGAAATGAAATTAAAGTCATGCTTAAAGATATAAAAGTAGAGACTGAGTTAACTAAATTTTCTCCAATAGGTATACGATTTTTAAAAAGATACCCAATAGAAGGGCATAAATTATATAAATCTGGACATATAGAAATTCAAGGAGAAGCCTCTCAAATAGCAAGCTTGTTATTAGGGGCTAAACCTAGAATGTCAGTTGCTGATATATGTAGTGGAGCAGGAGGAAAGTCTCTTGTATTAGCTGAAATTATGAAAAATAAAGGAAGAGTTCTAGCAATTGATACAAATGAAAAAAGATTAGATAATGCTGGGGCTAGATTTAAAAGAGCTGGTATTCATAATATAGAGAGAAAACTTTTAAATAAATCTTGGCAAGTGAAATCTATGGCAAAGAAATTTGATTTGGTTTTAATTGATGCCCCATGTTCAGGTATAGGCACATGGTCTAGAAATCCTGAATCACGGTTTAATTTTACAAAAGATAATTTATACAATTTAATAGAAACACAAGCTAAACTTTTAGAAAAAGGAGCAATGATGGTTGCTCCCGGAGGTAAACTAGCATACATGGTATGCTCATACTTACCAGAAGAAGGTGTAGATCAATTAGAAATATTTAAAAAAAATAATAGAGAATTTTTTGAAATAAATTTAAAGCATATGTGGGAAGATACTATATCATTAATGGATGGAACTAAATATCCTTTTAGTAATGAAAAAAAAAATCATATTATATTAGATCCTTCAATTCATAAAACAGATGGTTTTTTTATTTCTATGTTTCAAAGACAAAGGTAATATTTTTAAAAAATGAAAGACAAACAATGAAAAATGACGTGGTTTTAATTATTGATTTTGGAAGTCAAGTAACACAGCTCATAGCAAGACGATTAAGAGAACTAAATGTCTATTGTGAAATTCATCCATTTCAAAAAATTAATGATATTTTAACTAATAAATTTTCTCCAAAGGCTATCATTTTATCTGGAGGTCCGGCTAGTGTTATTGACGATAATTCTCCAAAACCACCTAAAATTATTTTTGAGATGGGAATTCCTATATTAGGAATATGTTATGGACAACAAATAATGATGAAAATGCTTGGTGGCAAAGTGATTTCAGGATCAGGAACTTCAGAGTTTGGGAAATCATTTATAAAAAAAGTTGATGCCAAAATAGAATTTTTAGAAGGGTGGTTTGAAGATAATAACGTTGAACAAGTATGGATGTCACATGGTGATCATGTTTCTGAAATTCCAAATAATTTTAAAGTTTTTGCAAAATCTGAAAATGCTCCATTTTCAATTATAGGAAATCTTGATAAAAATTTTTATGCCGTTCAATTTCATCCTGAAGTTATTCATACTCCAAATGGTAAAACTCTTCTTAAAAATTTTTTAAAAATAGCGAAGGTTTCCTTAGATTGGAATATGAAGGCATATAGAGAAGAAGCAATTTTAAAAATCAGAAAAACCGTTGGAAACAATAAAGTAATTTGTGCTTTATCTGGAGGTGTAGATAGTTCAGTAACGGCTATATTAATTAACGAAGCAATTGGAGATCAATTAACATGTATATATGTTGATAATGGTTTAATGCGCGACAAAGAAAGTGAAGAAGTTATTGCATTGTATACTAATCATTATAAATTAAATTTAATTGCTCTTAATGAACAAGAACTTTTTCTATCTAATTTAAAAGGCATATCGGATCCTGAACAAAAGCGTAAAATAATTGGTAAACTGTTTATTGACGTTTTTCAAAAACATGCTTTAAAACTTGGTAACGTTAAGTATCTTGCTCAAGGAACTTTATATCCTGATGTCATTGAAAGTGTAAGTTTTTCTGGAGGACCTTCTGTAACTATCAAGTCTCATCATAATGTTGGTGGACTTCCAGAAAAAATGGATATGAAACTTATAGAGCCTCTTAGAGAATTATTTAAAGATGAGGTAAGAATATTAGGAAAAGAATTAGGTATTCCAGATGAATTTATTGGAAGACATCCTTTTCCTGGTCCTGGGTTAGCAATAAGATGTCCTGGTGAAATTACAATTGAGAAATTAGAGATTTTAAGAAAAGCCGATGCTATTTATATTGAACAAATAAAAAAACATGATCTTTATGATAAGATTTGGCAAGCGTTTGCAGTTATTTTGCCTGTGAAAACAGTTGGTGTTATGGGAGATGCTCGAACTTATGATTATGTATGTGCACTAAGGGCAGTAACATCAATTGATGGTATGACTGCTGATTATTACCCATTTACACATGAATTTTTAGGAGAAACCGCAACCAAAATAATAAATAATGTTAGCGGAATTAATCGTATTACATACG
>TARA_B110000208_G_scaffold4468_1_pt1 | contig 10561 bp, 2 predicted proteins | sample TARA_B110000208 | Tara Oceans TARA_B110000208 (sample SAMEA4397426) | marine metagenome | biome: Polar Biome; feature: [SRF] surface water layer (ENVO:00010504); material: water (ENVO:00002006), including particulate matter (ENVO:01000060) such as... | depth 5 m
GATTCATTCCACAAAATAATCTATTAATAATACTCAATTAAATGTTACAAAAGTATTCAGTCATAAAATGAAGATAAAAATAATATTTTGATCATCATCATCCACACACCTTATCATCGACACCGTTCGAGTCCGCTTTTTGCCAATAGCTCACGACGAGGTGAACAACGCTAGGATATGCAAGACGAGGAACAGTTCCAATCTCGGGCGTGACCTGTACCACTTGACGTCCGCTCGCAGGATCCGATGAAAGATCGACACATGCACGACCAACTACTACAGGGACAGAATTCCACTCCTCGTAGAGCAAGTTATCCGTCGCGGGGTCGCGCAGCATGTTAGCGTCCTGTCTCGCTTGGGAATCACCGTCGCCTTCTTGCATTTCAGTGCCCCAGATCGACGCTAGCATCCGCGTTCGCGTTATGTAGAAGAGAAAGTCATCCGTCGTTGCCTCAAACCATCGCAGCTTATCGCTACTCCCGAGGCTGCCCTCAATGGACTCCTCGAGGGAGCAAGTAAAATTTAAATTGCACAAGTGCGAATCCTCCACAACAGAGAGCACCCCCCAGTCCCAAAATTTGTACCACTCCACGGTGGGGTTCACCCCACTCAAAGGTTGGCGACATCGATTATCCTCAACGAGTTGGAAAAATGGTAAAAAAGAGTCATACCCTGCGCAGTTGGAGATGTAGGGTAGGTAGGGCAAGGTAGCCACTGTTTTCGTGTTCCAAAATAAATTAAAGTCCCACTTCACACGATCGTGCTCACCCCCACCGTTGCCATCGCTGGCCACTGGATCTGGGTGCGATGGCAGGTAGTGACCGGGACGGTATACTCTCACTTCAGGAGAACAGTCGTACACAATGTCATTCCAATCACCTCGCGGCTTATCCTTTGTATAGGAAGTTGACGGAAGACCATTATACGTGTCATTCCACTGAGGGCAAGCCCACATTAAACCCGTGCGGTCACCACCCCACTGTCCACCAACATTGGGCTGCAAATATGAAAGCAACACGACGTGCTCGCCACTTGATACTGGAGGGTACGGACGTAAGTCAGCGGAGTTGATTGCGTACTGCGCTGCACCTTGCGTGCGGGGGGTAGTGCGGTGATCAAAAAACGAGTGGAGATTGAGCGGTAATTCGTACACGCTTTCACGTCGCAAGACAATGATGAAGGAGGAACCCGCAGGCTGTGTTGGCTGCCGCACTGATGGTATGGGTGCTTCTGGATTGTCGGCGGACGATGTGAGCAGCGAGTTGTGAAACGTGTCGAAGACGTGCTCGTACGCCGTACCATTCAACAAGTGCAGCTCGACGATGAGCTCGACCGGGACGCGTGCAAATGCTTGAAGCTCGAGGAAGTTCGTCGCTGCAATTGCCGCCGCCGCAGCGCTCGTCACCCGGGCGAGACTATAATTCACTCGCTTTAGACTCTTCGGAAGCGGGTAACGAACGATGGTTGGATCAGAGTCGGAGTGCGACGGTCCGTATCCACGCGGCGGGTCCGACGCATACCCCTCCGCTTCAACGGTAGGCGCAAGCTTTGTTCGTTGCGCCTTGCACCATGGAAGGCACACTGTTGAATAGATGTCGACGTACGGCGCTGTGCGCATGAACGGCGGTACGTTCTTTCGCGACGTAAAGTGCGAGTCCGTTGGGTACGCCCATCGCTTGAGTGGGAAGCCCGTTGCATACTGCGGGTCGGCGTACCGCACATCTAGGTTGTTTGTTTCCCACCCCGGCATTTGCTTGATACCGTGCAGCTGCCATGCTGTAGGACTCGGCGTGGGTCGCAGCGTGTCACGACGTGCAGTTGGTCCTGGCGTGGGCTCTAGCGGCTCACTCGCCGCTGTTGGCGCGGGCGTGTTGTCGTCATCGGTGATCGCCGCTGAGGCATTGTACGTACTACTCGCCATTGCTTCCGTCGTGGGTGTCGGTGTGGGCGAAAGCGAGGGGAACGGTGTCGGATACAACGTGGGCGAAGCTGAGTACAGATCAGCATTTGCCGCAGCGTTCGCTGCTGCTGCGTGTGCTTGTGATTCTTCCGCGGAGTAGAGATCGATGTCTGGGACTTGCGCACCGGCTAAGCACCAGTAACAGATCTCCGCGAGATTGGGATCGTCTTCCATCCACCCCCCCTTCTCAAACGCACGACTCTCTTCAATAGTATCGATCGTTTCGTAACCATAACGCCTAATAACTTCGCCGACTTGACGCGCTACCGATGTCTGGTCATCTTTTGATGGGTCAGGTCCGAGTGGATCACCGAGCTTGAAGCGTGATTTCGGATTATTGCGCACAAAGATCGCGACACGGAAATCTCGATCGTACACGAGTCCGGCTTCATGCGCTGAAGTGAAATCAAACGTCAACTTTGCAAGATCAAATGTGTTCATTTTCAAGACGTACTGAATGTCGTTCATTTTCAGAACTGGTGGATTTTGCCATTTATCTTCGTTTTGGTGCCAGCCCTGCGGATCAAGGCGGTACCGTCGCGGTGTCGCGGGATTCAGTGAAATGACGCGGTACCCTCCTGTGAGTGGGTCATTGAGCCAGCTGTTTGAGATCGCGCAACACGAAATGTGACCACACAGAAGTTCACTCTCTGTTCCAGGAGGGCACATCACCTGGACACGGCCAGTTCCCTCTGGACAGTAGAACTTTCGCCCACACGGCTGCTTTGCTTTAAATGTAGTTCCCTCGGGGCAACTGTATCGCGCCGGGCAAAGCCCACCCGGCATGTCGAGAGCGTCATCAAAATCAACAACCTGCTTCACCAAGGTTTTGAACGCGGCTCCCGTGTTGCAGAAGAAGCCCTCGGGGCATGTGATTTGATCCGATGCACCGGAGGTTCCTGGAGGGCAGAAGAAGCCAGCAGGGCAGGTCGTGCACTTCGTTGAATTCGCTGGATGTGATGCAAGGCCGTCGAGCTTGCAGCTGTACCCCGCCGGAGTCTTGAGGCACCACGACTCTGCGTCCGCTCCAGACGTAGAGAGGTATTTCCCCTTTGGACAGTTGTCGCACGCGTACCCCCGGATCTCTGCATTAGTAGCCGTCAAGTACTTCCCCGCGGGGCACGCGTCGCACCTCACCGCACCGCCTTCGGAAGAGAAACGTCCACCAGGGCATGCTGCGCACGCGCTCGAGCCACGTTTGTCCGCATAGCGTCCGCGCACACAGAGCGACGCTTTGAATGAGCCGGGTGAACCGACGAAACGACCAAGTTGCGCGGGTGTTTCGATCGAGCTCCCCGCTGGACAGTAGTGCCCCATGCGGCACTTTCCGCCCAGCGGTCGCCCTTGGTAATCCACCGAGGCACTGCCGCAGTAGTAGCCCTCCGTACACTTTTGGGGGAACGTCGTTACTCCCGCAGTTGCAGGAGTGAGATCTGCCATCGGTACGTGCATCCCAACGCCTGCAAGACAGTACGTTCCGTTGAAGCACGGCTTCGGTGCGTAGAGCGACTCCACTTTGGGTGCAACGCGCCAGTTTGGACCGCACGCGTACATTCCTCGCAGCTCTTGCACTGATAGCTGATAGCTGCACTTCGCGAGGCAATGCGCCCACGCTCTTGGCCCAAATGCGACGCCGTCTGCGTTTGGCGAAGAGTCATGGCAATCACCCGCGCAGGTGCGACGCAGCGCGGCATCGTCGTCGCACCAAAATATGAGGCTGCTCGTGTTCTTGACGACGGAGTGCTTGCGCCAAACGGGGTCGTCCTCCAACCGCGCACGAGGCATCTCACTCCACACATCGTCGCTCCGCAGCCACGTAAACTCAGTGCGCGACGCGTTTTGACGCCATTCTTTCACGGCACGATCGCTGGGTCGTATTCCCTCGGCCACGATTCCCACCATGAGCTCGCGCGCACTTTTATCAGAAATCGTCCAGCGGTCCCACGAGCGCCCGAACTGCAAATCACGCTGACGCTCAGAAGATTGCGTGAACTCACGACCAAGCTCGAAGGTGTCGGTGCCTTCGAGGCATGAATACCCCGGCGTGCAGCGCGACTGCGGCGTGGAGAGCCCTGGGTTGGACTGGTCACGATCGGAGCCCTTGGTTGAGCAAATGTATCCGCGAGTACAGAGCTGGGGCGAGACAACGCCGCTCTGGCGACACACAAAACCTTTGAGGCACTTGGTGCAGTTCGGCGCGCCCGTGCTATCTGAGTACGTGCCAGGCCGACACAGCGTATCACTCGACGCACCCTCGATCGGCACGTAGTGGCCAACTCGTGCGGGGGGTGGGTCGAACGGCGACGTGCCGTAGAGAAGCTCGCACTTCTTCGGCGGTTTTGAAATTTCGTAGGGGCAGTCGGCCGCTTGGAGTGACTCGTTCGCGCACGTCATCCCAACGCGACGTCCACCGACGCAACGGAGCTCGCGCTGTTTGCACTGATCAAAAAACTCCTGCTCGTGCGATATCCACTTAATCTTGAACACGCCAGTTGACGTGGAGAGTGAGAAGGGGACACTTGGAGGCTCTCGTGAGCGGTCGTACGCGCTCTCAAACTGCGCGGCGTCGCCGCGACGATTCGGTCCCGAAAAATTTGCAACAAGTCTCCAGCCCCTTTCTTCACCGTGCCATATGTCGCCAATTCCATGCGCTTGCTGCCACGCAGCACGCTGCGCGCTCTTCCTACCGTCAGCGTCGCTCATATTGTTCGCGTGCCACGTATCGATTGAAGTCTGGTTGTAGACGCGGCTGTATTTCGGAATTTTATCCAGCTCGGCGCTGTCGGCACCGCCTGCACCGGCTGTGATTGCGCCGCTCTGTTCAAGGCGCGCTTTTGCAGCGAGCCACTCAGGGTTGTAGACGGGAGTCACGCCAGTGGGCGAGCTTTCGTTAGTAGTTTGCCACGTTGCGGTGCGGTCCCACTTCGTGTACACGAGTATGGCGTCATACGGCCACGGCTCAATGTCAAGCGTGGTGAAGGTGATGGTCAAGTTCCCATCACTTGCAGTGGGAGCACGTATGATTGCTTCGCACTTTTCGTCGCGTGGGGGACGCGATAAGACAGAACCGTCTGCGGCATACGTATCAATATGCGAGACGAGCTGGCCGCTGCTGTACGTTAGATTTGTGAAATCAACCTTCACTCTCACGTCCGTGCCGTTGTTATCGCTACCTGAGGTCGTGTTGCCAGCAGAGGCAGAATCGAAAGCACCGCCACCACTGTCATAACTCTCGCTGCTGCCTGCGCCTTCAGCATTGTTGGTGTTACTGTTGCTAAATGGATTGTACAGAATCTCATCGTCTTCGCGATCACGACACAGCGGCAGCGGAGAGGAGGAAAGCGGCAAGTCACCCTCAGTAAACGTAGCACCTCCGTTCACTGAAAGCGATGTCGTCCACTTCATGGCCCAGCCAATACGCGGCTTCACATCGAAACATTCATCTCCGCCAGGCTCGCATGGAAAGGAACCGCATCCAAAAATTCCGGGGAAGTAGCTTCCGAGATAATGAATAAGGCCCTTCCCTGCATCACCTCCGTCGTTCGTTGCGAGGAGAACGCGCAAGTTGGGGCAAAAGAATCCTGCTGGGCACGCTGGCGTCTGCGGCGACGCGCTGCCGATTGGACACACTGCTCCCTGGGCGCATGGGTACGGGAACGACGATCGCGTCAGCGGGACTTCGACTGTTTCATACTTGAGGAGGAGGTACTCGTCTTCGATCTTGGTCACGCGAGGAGTCCCGGCGGGCTGAGAGGAGAGCCACCCTTCTCTGTCCCAGTACGCGAAACTGTAATTCGTATAGCCTTCAATTTTCGAATCAACCTGACCGCCGTACTTCCCACCGCTCAGTCGAAGCTCACGCTCCGCTACGCCGCCGAGGCAGTACGTTCCTGCGGGACACGGGCGTGGTCCGTTGCACTCGTCATCAATGCACATCTCATCATCGAGACACTCCTCTCCCATACGCAGCCCTGATACGCAGCGCTTCTCTGGGAGGCATCGACCGATCGCACACTCGATGTGCCCGAACGGGGTGAACTGCTTGCACGCGTGCAGCGGCTCTTCGCTCATTGCAGCGCACTCTTCATCAAACGTACACGGGCGCGTGTGGTTTGCGCCGCCCACGCACCGCTTAAAAGGCCACGGCCACACTTGGCCGGGGGCAGTTCCAATCGGCACGCCAAGTAGCGTCGGGTGCTCATCAGAACTACCATTAAACGCGCCTGTATAGTTGTAGTGCCCCTCGGAACCTTCACCGCTCCACGACCACTGCATCGACGAGGCGTTGTACGTTGGCGTACCATTGCGAAGGTTGAAGTGATCGTTGCGATCGCCTTTAAGCGGATACCACGACGGCATCGCGTCAAACGTCCCCGGACGATGCATCGCATCACTCCCCGCAAACGGGGTATGAGTATCGCCGGGACGAGCCCAGTGCCCACCGCGCAGACTCCAGTCGTTTGGATGCAGCGGCTCGACGCCGCATTTGTGCTTCACTTCGCATATCTCGTAGGTCGGAAGCCCAGGCGGGCACCACGCACCGGGGGGGCATCGATTAGCAGGCTGCACAAGACCTTCTTGATCACACACTGCTCCCTTGTAGCACGGGACTGGTGCAATGAGCGCGTTCATGGGACAGAAATACCCAACAGGGCAAACTAAGCAACGCTGCTGCATCGTAGCGTTCTGGAACGTACCAGGCGGGCAGATTTTCGGCTGATTCAACCCCTCGATGTCACACATGTGGCCGAGATCGCATGGGATTTCTTCGAGTCCCACGCAGTAATAGCCACGCGGGCACAGATTCTGGCCTTGAGGGAAGATGGAGCCCGCCGTGCATACGTAGCCGGAGAAGCACACGTTCTGAATGCCATCGATGACGACGTACTCGTCGGTTGCTTTCTTCGGCGAGGAAGTGCCTTGCTTGCAGTAAAATCCTTCGTCGCAAATGCACGGAGTTACGCGGCTCTCTTCCGCCGCGGCGCTTGCGTAACCCCCGTCACGCCACTGCGCAAAATCACTGTACATTCCATTGTCGCGACCTGCACGACCGTCGAGACCGTATGACCAGTCGGCACGATACGTCCGCCCCGCGTCGGATGGCAAGGCGGTCCACGGAAACGAGCGGCGCGCAAACATGTAAGGCGAGGGTGGTGAAGAGAGCTCTGGATCGGCAAGATTCCACTCCATCGTACCTCGCTCGATCGCCGCTGTTTTGGCGTCTTCCTCCGTGTCATATATCGAACCGCCGATCCCAGCGGCAACGTAGGCTATCATGTACTCTTTGACGTACTTTTGTTCGTACTCTTTTTTCGTCGCCCGATACATGAACCGTTTTGAGACCGTGTTTATGGAATCCGGGCGAAGCTCCGCGCAGGTCGCACCTTCTGGAGTGGCAACATAGACCGATGTGCCGCCGTGGCAGTAGCTGCCAATCGGACAGAGCTCACCAAGGTTCGTTAAACCTCGGTGCATTTGCACGCTCCATGATGTTGCGCCAGCCCAACCTACGGCCTTGGAAGCACGCGCGGCGGCATCGACGACGACTTCCTTCCCTGCATGCCATCCATCCCGAGTTTGTGTACCACTCGCACCGCCATTGGAAATGCCAGATGAACGATCTCCCTCACCGTCACTGCCGCGCTCTAACTCTGCATCGAATGCAAGGCCTGTTCCGTGCTCCTTTGTCCCGACAGTTTCATCGTTTGTATTGGCAGGGGCGCTTGCGAGACCTTCACTCCGCGCACGGCACCAATCCGCCATTTGCTTAGCTCCGCTCGCATAACGCACAACCAGTTTATTTGTAGGCGTAAAGAGTGAAAACGGCACTGCTGGGGCACCACACGGGCACTCAGAGGAGCGACCAACAGTCTCATCCGCACCACCTTCTTTCCCCGCTTCGCCTTCGCGTGGAAAGAGTGGCGTATTGAATGTATCTGGAACGCAATGCTCGCCACGCCGCGAGCCGTACTTACATTTACCTTCGTAAAAATCAAAACACGGCGTGAATTGGATAAGGCGCTTTGCTTCTTCGGCGGTCTCAATCACAGAACGAGCGCGGCGCACACCACGCGCTGCGCCGTAGTACCAGCCTTCGCTTGCGTCTACGCCGCCCCCACGCCGTGTTGTGTTTGTGATTCCGACCGTTGCCGCACTGCACGTCGTAAATCGTAAACCCATAGCACTATAGTTCCGAGGCACGGTGCCGTCTCGATTGGAAGTGTCGGAGCGACGCAAATGGCTCACGTCGCTCATCGCGTTCACATCATCACTTATTGAAATTGCATCCAGCGCAAAGAGCCGCGCTGCTGCAGCGTCTAGTCCTGCCACACCGTCATCACGGTGGACAAAATGCGACGAACCACCGTCACCGTTTGGAAGAGCAGAGAGTGCTGCATTCCCGGCGCGCGTAGTTCCTATGAGTGTGACGACCCACTCTCTTTCTTCGACCAAACGGCGGGAAGAGGATCGTACTGCATGAGCCTCGCGCTCGCCGCTCGTTTTCCCAGCACTCGCCAAGTCGTTGCTCGTCAAAATGATATTCGCATCACTGACACCGCTCGCGGTAGTTGAAAAGTTCATACCAATTGTGTGGTCCGCATATCCTTTGAATAAGTCGCGCACGCGCGTGAAGCGAGGTGTCACCTCTACATCGATACCACCATTCACTCCAGCAAATTGCAGCGCCGGAATTCCAAGTATTGCGCTTCGCAGCTGTTCAACCGATACATTGCACGCCATGCGTTGGGTGCGCGTCTGGGAAGGCCACGTCGTATTTCGCTCGTCGCTGAGTGTGTGAAGTGCGCGTGTCGTGCTCTCGTTTCGATCGTACACAAGAGACCAGCCATCGAGTGCAGCATGCTCAGCAGGGGTGTTAACAACCCGAGCAGTGCGAATAAACATCGTGACGTAGTTCTGACCGCGCAGTGCAGCTTGCTCCTCCGCCCAGAGGAGCTGCTCCGCACCACTTTTTGCCTTGTCGCTGTATCCTTTGCCCGTACCACTACCGTATGCCATCGGATTGACGCGCTCACCTTTCGCGCTCTCCGTCGCAGCACCTTTGAGCTGGGCGGTGGGATCGAGCTCAAAGTACGACACTGCACCTTCTCTACTCCCAACGATCAGCTCATAGGACTGCATTGACGCATCGTATGTCGTAGTGCCCGAGAGGCACCTGATATTATATGAAGGAACGAATGTGTTGAGTAAGTGATACAGTAGTGCCCGAGAGGCACCTGTACGTACACTCGCGTGAAAACAAAATGATGCAACGTACAATCCCTATGAGGCAGTAGGCGTGCGTGGGTCCAGGCAACGATGAGGAGGAGTAGTCTGCGAAAAAATTCTCGCATTCTAAAAACGATTCTCGGCTTGTGATGTCGAAACAGACCATCGCGCAACGTGCGTTTCGAATGTATGCACGCGTTATAGATCTGAAGCGGGGCCTCCCCGCTAGGTCCCATATCTGAAGCACTTCCGTGCACGCCTCGGAGTGATCGTTTCCTTGCACGTTCATAGATATCTCGCAGTACTCAACGCCGATCGTAAAGGGCACATCATGGCGACTGCCTTTCCGATAGAGATCCCACGAAAGATGAGCGAGTGGAATCATAGATCCCTTTGGTTCAGGATTGCTACCCGTAACGCCGAGGCGCATAGGAAACTCGGAAGTCGCGCTGCGCAGCTCTGGCGTCACCCCTTCGCCTGTTTGCACTCCAGAGCCTACGTCGCTCAGAGCGCACACCAGCATGCCGTCGCTGATCTGCGCGCAGAGATGCGTCCACGCACCGAGAAGCATGCTCTTCCCACAACCCCCGCCCCCAAGCAAAACGATCTTGTGCTTAGGCTTGCGCTTCGAGGAAGGGCGGTTAAACATCTCCTGCCATGCACGCTCCGTAGAGGCGCATGCGGCATCGTACCGTGGCTCACGAAGCGCATCCGAGTAAAGCCACGCCAGCCCATTGCCCTCCTCCTCGCAACCAAACGGTGCCGCAAAGCGGGCGCCGAGGTAGTAACGCGCAATCACTGACGAAGTGTGCTGCGGCACGAGCTGCACGTCGGCCGAGAATTCGTCAGGGCGGAGCCTTTGCCGCTCACACTCGTTATGCCACTTGCGCTGCGCTGCGAGCAGATACGCGAGCGCACGTTTCGTTGTGCGCAAACGCTCCTTCCGCACCTCGGTTTTGTCGCCGTACGCGTAGCGCAGCAACGATTTGGTTTCAAGTGGAGCATCTTCGCCATCGCGGACTAGGACGCTGCGGAAATGCTGGTCGCGTTGAAAGCGGAGCTCAGCTGGTCGCGTTGTTAACACACCAGGTGGGTGCAGCTGTGCGATCGGCGGCACAGGCATTCTCGTGCTTGATTTGTTGCCCATGATGTAAGCTGGGTGAGGCGGCGCTGCTCGAGCTCACGCGGTGCCACAGCTAAATCGCAATCTGTGATTGCAAGCACACAAAAGATCACGAGCGACAGGAGCGGCAGCGCGGCTCAGGAACCGAGAGAACGTTCTCTGCATGCTCCTGATGCACCTGGTGAGCATATGTCCCGTACACACAGCATTTCCAGTCATAACACTACTTGTGTGCGTTTTTCACTCATACA
>TARA_B110000208_G_scaffold126062_1_pt1 | contig 10525 bp, 5 predicted proteins | sample TARA_B110000208 | Tara Oceans TARA_B110000208 (sample SAMEA4397426) | marine metagenome | biome: Polar Biome; feature: [SRF] surface water layer (ENVO:00010504); material: water (ENVO:00002006), including particulate matter (ENVO:01000060) such as... | depth 5 m
ACTAATTATTAATATAGCCCTCACTTCGGTGGGGGTTATTTTATTTTATTAAATTATATTATGAAAAATTGGGAATTAAAAGATAGGTCTTATGTCCTATCCGGTGGAATGAGTCCACTAACATACAAAATACGGAGTGTTGGAATGCTTTGGTTTGATGAAGATAAAAAAATCAACCGAGAATTGCGTTACGCGCCTAATCAAAAATCACTATTTGTAGACGAACAAGATGACCGAGTTCAGATAGAACATGTTATCTTTGAGAATGGAGCACTTTATGTACCACGTACTAATGTGGTATTACAACAGTTGTTATCTAATTATCATCCTGAAGCTGGTAGAGTTTGGGAAGAAATCGACGAGCTACAAGAAGCTGTTGATGATATTGATCAAATTGAGTTAGAATTAGAAGCACTAAAACTAGTTCAAGAATTAGAGATTGAACACTTAGAAGCTATACTGAGAACTGAATTAGGTTCTGAAGTAACTACTATGTCTTCAAAAGAAATTAAACGTGATTGTTATTTATTTGCAAAAAACAATCCAAGCTTATTCACAGAAATTGCTAACGACGAAGATATAAAACTTCGTAACTTAGCAAATAGAAGTGTTGAGAATGGTGTAGTTAATTTAACAGATGACAACACAACATTTAAATGGTCTAAAACAGGTAAAAAGATTTTAACTGTACCATTTGATGAACACCCATATACAGCGTTTGCTAGATTCTTAAAAACAGATGATGGTATAAACGTTATGAAAGCTATTGAAAAAAAGCTTTTATAAAAAATAGATTATGGCTATTCGCTTAGCCATAATCAACTAAATAAATAAATAAGACCAATGGCAATAAGTGTAGATAACGTATACAAAACAGTATTAACAATACTGAATAAAGAAAATCGCGGGTATGTAACACCTAGAGAGTTTAATGACTATGCTAGGCAATCTCAGCTTGAAATATTTGAATCTTACTTTTCAGCTGCTAATAGAGCTGTTGGTAATGAATCAGATTACTCAGATACTGTTCGTAATGTAGGTGAAAAAATATCTTACTTTGAAAACGAGGCTTCTTTATCTAAAAGCAATTTTACAAATTACAATACATTTAGCACACCAGATTACTATGCGTATCCTGCTGATTTTTATAGGCTAGGCATAGTTAATGCTGCGGGAGTTTTTGTTCAAGAAATATCTAATAGAGATTATCTTTTTGTGAGCAAAGCTCCACTTACTACTCCAACTATAACTAATCCTGTGTATCTACTGCATGAAAGGGGGCTAGTCGTGAAGCCTACAGCTTTAACAACAGTAAACATTAGTTATGTACGCAAACCTAACAGCCCTAGCTGGGTAGGTACATCAGTAGCAGGTCAGATAATTGCGACTCCTGCTAATGCTGCATATAACGACTTTGAATTGCACAAATCCGAAGAAACTGAATTAGTGGCTAAAATAGTTGGTTTAGCTGGGGTAACTATTAAAGCTATAGACGTAGCACAGGTAGCTGCTCAAAAAGAAACACAAATAATACAATCTGAACAATAATGGCTACATCAAGAAAAGAAAATACTGAATCGGCATACTACGCAGACTTTGAAGGCAGACCAGGCGATGTGCCTACTGGTTTTAAAGGTTTGGGATATTACAGCAGAACTTCTATAGAAGATGTTGTAAATAATTTTATTGTAGCTTATACAGGTGATGGTAAAATTATATCTAAAGTGCCTAAGTATGAGGTTGAGTTCTGGGCACAAAGAGGTGTACAAGAGTTTAGTTATGATATACTTCACTCAGATAAGAGCATTGAAATTGAATTAGGTGAAGCACGCCAGTTTCCTTTGCCGCAGGATTTTGTTAGTTATCAACAGTTATCTGTTATCGCAAAAGATGGTACTAAGATTAAATTATTCCCAACAAAAGAAATATCTAATCCTACCGCTATACTGCAAGATGGCGGATTTAATTACACATACACTGCCGGTGGGGAACTTCAAAAAGCTGCTCAGTCTACTTTGGTAGATAGATTCCAAGCTTCTAGTGATGGAACGCAAGTGTCTCAAGAATATTACAATGCAGACTTTAACCAGGATAACTTTTCTTACTATAATGCTAGATACGGCTCAGACCCTGCTAGTATGCAATCGGGTGGGAACTTTTTCGTAGACAAGAGCAAAGGCGTTATATTCTTTGATGGCTCATTTGCGGGCCCAGATTACTCTATAATAGTTTTAGATTATATATCTGATGGTTTAGCAAACAATGGCGACCTGGGTACTGTATACATCCCTAAAATGGCTGAGGATGCGATGTATTCTTTTATACTTTACAATCTTTGTAAATTAAGACCTTCAGCTGGCAATGCAGTGGCTCTTTATAAGAAAGAAGCTAGCTCTAAAATGCGAAATGCTAAAATAAGATTAACTGATTACAAATCCGACGAAATGGCTCAGGTTTTAAGAGGTAAGTCTAAATGGATAAAACACTAAGAAAGTATACGTTTTGCAACATTTATGCAATATATATTATATAAACATAATATATGTTCAACAGTATTGCTTTTTAATTACAAATAAATCAAATGGGAGAAGTCAAAAGAATATTTAACCAGGCTAAAATAGACCGAGATACGGATGCCCGAATGGTGCAACCTGGTTCTCATCGAGATGCCCTTAACGTTAACATAGGGGAATCTGAGGGGGGTGACGTTGGTGCAGTTGAAAATCTTAAAGGAAACGAAGAGATTTCAGGACAAACGGGTATAGTTGGAACAACTATAGGTAGCATAGTAGACCCTAACAACGATCGCGTTTACTGGTTTAATACTAGTTCTGTGTTTGATGCTATCTATGAATACGATAAAACAACAAACGCAATAACAACTATACTGAGAGAACCTAAGGCCCGCACAGCAACGTTACCCACATGCTCTCCCGAGTTACAAGCTAAAATAACCGACCCAGTGTCCGGGCGGAATAATAGGCCATCACCAGATGCATTACCTTCATCACCTGCTCCAGGTTGCACTACTATAGGTCAATTTAATTACGACGCAAGTGCTGAGTTTGATGATGGCAGTTGCATACCTATAATTACTGGGTGTATGGATGCTACTGCTAATAATTACAACTCTAATGCTAACACAGACAGTGGCGGTTGCACCTACACTGTACCGGGTTGCACAGATGTTAACGCTAACAATTATAATTCTGCTGCCAATACAAACGATGGTAGCTGTACTTACACTTCTACAATAGGTGTAGCTATAAGTGGAGATGGTTCATTCCCTAATTCAAATTCACCAGTTACATTAACTGCTAATGTTACAAACGCTAACGGTGCATTTACTTATTTATGGAATACTGGGGAAACAACTTCTACTATATCTATTTCTGGTTCAAACACCACGATAACCGGAAATTCACCGGGTGTTACGGTTACAGATTCATACGGATCAGCAACAGACAATTATTCTGTTAATTTCTATACGCCAACAGTTACTACATATACTAAAACATTAATTGTTAACACATCAGGCGTGAGTGGAATGTCTAATGGACAAGTAACTGGAAATCCAAATAATACCAAAAGATATGGGACTTATAATCAGCCATGGGCATTTTCCACGGGAATTCAAGCAAACACTGGCTTTTCGTACTCCGGTACTACACCCATCGCTCATACAGGCAATCACACTAACAACTCAGATGTAACGACAACTTTTACAGGTGCTATTACGGCAAATGCCGCTACAGACTGTACGGCCAATTTAACACAAGTAATTAATGGTGTAACTAATGGAGCTATAAATGCAAGCTATTTCACGCTAACAGCATCAGGAGCAGCATCCACTGCGCCATGTACTAACGCTTTAAATGCTCTTGCCGTGTTCCCGGTAGCATATGCTTTAACATCAGCTGGGACGCAAGCTGGTTATTCTTACGCACCAGCGACATCAACTTACACTGGTAACGGTGGTACTTATGGCACCTCCTCTGCTGTAATAGGTACAGCTAATGGTGTTGCAACGTTTACGCAGCCAACTCACACACTAAATATTACCAACGGAAGTTCTGGTTTAGGGTCTAATATAACCATATCTAGTGGTTCATATACCCGAATACAAAACGTAGGAATTGGAACCACAGTAACCTTCACCGCAAGTTGTAGCCCTGCATCTGGTTATGAATGGGCAACACTTCCTACGGTTAGCTCTAGTGGCTTGCCTTCAGGCGTTGTGCTAGGTGCAACCAGTGGTTCATCCGTAGGAGGCACAGGAGCTAGACAAGTTAGTATTGCTAGCAATTGGCAGCCTGCTTCAGCGGGTACTACTAATGCAAGTTTAACTTGGACCGGAGGTAGTGTGCAAGCTATTGCGACACGTAGAACCCAATCAATATCTAGCTATGGTGGGGTTACAACATCAGCTCAGTGCGCATCAAGAAGTATGCCTATAACTGTATACTTTAGCGATACCTCTAGCCCTTATACTGGCATACGAAATGGAGACACTCTATACACCACCGCCACTGGTAGCGGAACATTTAGTAGCGGTAGTGGCTATAAAACCAATGTAGCTGATGGATATGGTTCAGGCCCAGGGACTATTACAGTTAGCAATGGTGTGGTAAGTAATTCTAACACTTCATTCTGTTAATATTAAATAAATAATAAATATGGCTTTTATATATACAGCACTAAATACAGATTGGGTGAATAACCCAGGCTTAGAGCCGTTAGTAGCAAGAATTTATGCTAATGGCGTAGACGTTTATCCTGCTACACTCAATGGGGGGGTTTTTACCCCTCCTCATGAGTTACGTGGGTGTACTAAATTCCAATGGGAGTTTGACCCTGAAAGAGATGGAACTTATGTAAAAATTAGCGGAGCAACAACAGACACGTACCAAGTACCGGAAGATAACGTAAGTAACTCTGGAAATTACAGATGCGTAATAACTATTGGGGAAACGTTAGGAGAATGCGGAAGCACTATTACTGACATTAGAACGGTAGCAATCATAGACTGTGGAGTTATGTCTACCATATACTTTACTGGAACTGGAGGTGCTGGTAGTAGAGCTATCAACCTTGTATATCCTCATTTTATCCTGCCATCGCAAGTATCAGTTACTTCATCAGACTGGGTGACTAATTCTCAACCTACGTGTACTTTAAGTAGTGGAAATTGTACAGAAACATTATCTTTAACAGCAGGGTCTGTTATTGCGGGAGGTAGAAGCAACATAGCTAGAAATGGTTATGTAGACATACAGATCGGTGAAATAACTTGTTTTTGGAACTTACAACAGGATTTCATTAGAACACAAGTTGGCGACATTCCAGTAGATACTGATCTTAATCCTCCATTGGGGCCGACCCTTGTTGTTTCTGCAACGCAACAGTCAGTAATTCAAAATGGCATTATAATAGTAACAGCAACTTCAACTGTAATAGGATCAAATGGGCCATTAACAACAGATAGTGGTTTTACATGGGCAGATCCCACAGGGGACCTTTCGTCATTTACTGCACCAACAATAGTAAATGGGGTGTCAACCCAAACAGCTATTGTGGACACGACAGTAGTAGGAAATAAAACTTTAACATTCTCCGTTACAGTTGGTAACTTTACAGAGACCAAATCAATTACAATAAGTGTGGTTGCTGCAGTTCCAGAAGAACAAGCTGGGGAAATAACAGGAGATAATATTGGTAGTGTACAAGCAAGATCTACACCATATATTGTATTTGGCTCTCCACCTACAAACTACTATGAAAGAAATTTAGCAACAGCTAACGGTAACTTCAGCATAACAAGCGGATTATCAACTATATATGTAGCGATAAGTGATGGTAGAGGTATGTTTGCAAATGAACCCTTCGGAGGAGAAGCAACTATGACTTTTACTATAACCGGACCTGGTATTGCTAACGGTTCATTTACACAAGAATTATCAGTAACACCTCAAGCAGTAGATCCTAATCCAGTTCCATGGGGAGATCCAGGATTTACTATGGCACACCTGAATCAAACTACAGTTACAATATCACCTTCAGTCATAACAGGAACAGCAGATGGATTACTTATTCCAGGAAACTACTCATGGTCACTAGACTTACACAGAGTAGCAGGAGCGCCTGGAGATGGTAGTATTAATAATACTGGTGTTATTCTTAGATCCGCGGGGCCTAGCCCACCACGTCAAGAAGGTATAACAGACCCAGGTGGGGTATACCGTTACGCACATCAATTATACAACCCTGCAGGGGAAATAAATGTAATACCAGTAGGAGGCTTTCTTTGGGACTACATGGATTTTAACATAGACTTTTAATGAACGTATTAGATTTTCAAACAGACAAGCTTATAACTGGAATCAACATAATAGAGGGCAATCTTTATTGGACAGATGATAATAGTGAACCCAAGAAATTGGAGATCGAAAGATTTAAAAAAAGTGATATAGGACTAAATGATGGAGCTACCACTATCAATGGCAGATTATTCGATCATACAGATGTCACAGTAATACGGCCTCATCCAGCTAAAGCAATTGAGCTGGATTTGACTGATTATGATGACACAGAATTTGACGAGCAAAGAGTGACATCACCAGAGCCTCCATTCGAACAGATCTTTCCAAGGTTTAGCTACCGATGGAGATACGAAGATGGTCAGTATAGTCCTTACGCTCCGTTTACGCAAGCAGCGTTTACATCAAGAGCTAGAAATTATGGAACTGCGAATGATCCTCAACCTTGGGATCCTAACAGCGCATATAATTTTAATGGTACAAATGGAGTAATAGTAAACTTTGAAAATAGAAGCTACGAGAATAATGCAACCATTGTAGCTGCAATAGCACCTGCGGTAAATCCTGATCCTAATGTTTCAGCAGATTGGAATGATGTTGGCGTAGCTGTTTTAACTTCGCAAGAAGCTAACTATGTGGAGGGATTTAATACTACTATGTTCAATAATGTAGGCAGAATAACTTTGAACAACATACCAAGAGGAACACATGATGTAGTAGAAGTTGATATTTTATACACGGAATCAATTAGTTCCACAATCTACGTATTGGAAACATTGTTACTTCCACCTTCGCAAAGAGGAATTGATTTTAAACTCAATAGTGCTTACACAAGAGGGGTTCAAGGCTTAGAGCCTGATCCTAGCAATCCTGGTAGCTTTCTGCCACCTAGAAGTGGATCATTAACTAATGAAGACTATACTATAGCGCCGTTAAGTTATAGTATAACAACTCGTAAAATATACAGTGCTTTACCAGCTAATCAACTTAGCAGACAATTTGATGATGTCCCTAGACTAGCAAAAGCACAAGAAGTAACGGCTAATAGGTTGATCTATGGTAATTACTTGCACCAATACGATCAGCAAAGTGGTGTTAGTTTAGACGTCGCGGCTATACCAGCAGAATCCTTCCCTCATCTTAATGATGCAGCAATTATAGCGAATAGGTTAGCAGCATCGGCTACAGACGGGTTGCATGTAAAAGGGAATAGAACTTATGAAGTAGGGGTTGCATACATTGATGCCTTCGGTCGTCAAGGAGCAATGCTACAGAATGTATCTACATTTAATGTAAATGGAACTTTAAATGAAGCAAACGCTTTTAGAACAGCTTTCAATCAATCTACTAGAGAAGCATTACAAGTAACAATAAATACCCCAGCTCCGTCGTGGGCAAAGTCGTATAGGTACTTTATCAAAGATGTTTCTACGGATTATCAAAATTTGGTTTCTTACAATATCTATAATGATGGTGGTGTTAAAGACGTAGATAGTGAGTTTATTTGGATTGAGTTTCAATCGACAGATAGGAATAAGGTACAAGGAGGACCAGGTGATAATGATGCATCAGTTCTTACAGCAAGAAGAATAAATGATGATATTCAGAATATTAAAACGAGGTTTTTAGTACAAGACATTGAAAATGAATGTCCTGAGGTTGTTCGAAAACAGATTAACAGGTCTATAGTGAGCACAGAAACCGCTAACACGGGATCTTTTAGGCATAATGCATACGACACCGTAGCTGATTTAACCAGCGGGGGTCTTGATCAGGGGACTGTTAACGGCCAAACATCATTATTTTTAGCAGCTCAAAATACGGGAGAAATATCAATTTTTCAAAGTCAAGTTGTAGGTGCTTTTAATAGCTTCATTACACGGGTGGGGGGAACAGTATTGGTAGATACCAATGTAACAGCTACCATTGATTTTACTGATTTTTCTCAACCGCTTTATGCTAGATTAAGACAACCTACACGCGGAGAACACTACGCATCTGGGGGAGAAGATCATTATGTTGAAATACTTTCTATATCTACAAGCAATGCGAATGCCGGTAGTAATACAGGCAGGATAGGAATTAATTTTGGGGATAGATTTCTTGTGAACTCAGCCACTAGAGAAATAGAAAAACTGAATATAGGTACTGGATTGTCAAGCACAACTTCCCAAGATCTTAATTTTGAACTATTAACCACGGCTATATCTGAAACAGCTATTGAAAGATTAGAAGGTAAATTTTGGGTTAAAGCCGCTAGAAATAGTTTAGCTTCCCAACAATCTACATTTACATTTGAAGGTGCAATAATTAATTTAACACCGCATTGGTTTGAAACAGAACCTATATTGGCTGAAAGTAATTTAGATTTATTTTGGGAAACATCAGATACATTCTGTGTATGCATGCATCACGGATGCCCTAACAAACTTAATTGGTTTAACTCAGTGGCAGAAGTTGATCCCCCTGTGCAAGCTAACCCTTCAGCAACACCTCCGGTTGTGGCTTCTGAAGGCGGGGTATACTTAGAAACCACTAGGATTTTTGATAAATTTAACAGTGTACAAGTAGTAAGGGGAGTTAGAGTTAACACACCAACGGATAGGTATGCGGCAGAACGTAAACCTTACGGACTTACATGGTCAGGAATATTCAATAGTAGAACAGGTATTAATAGATTAAACCAATTTATAACATCTGACGGTATTACAAAAGAGCTAGAACCTAATTATGGAAGCTTGCAACTGCTGCATACACGTGATACTAACCTTATAGCAGCTTGTGAGGACAAAATATTTAGAATACTAGCGGATAAGGATTTACTTTTCAATGCAGACGGTGGTGGCAACGTGAGCGCTTCTAACAGGGTGTTAGGGCAGACTACGCCATTCGTAGGCGAATATGGTATATCTAAAAATCCTGAATCTTTTGCGAGCTACGGTAATAACTTTTGGATTACAGATGCCTCTAGAGGTGTTGTGCTACAGGTTACACCCGCTAATGGACAAATAAATGAAATTAGTTCTAATGGATTGAAAGATCACTTTAGAGATCGATTGCATTCTGCTACTAAGTTAGTTGGTGCTTATGATGACTACTCAGATTCATATATGTTATCTATGCAAGGTTACGACCAGAATGATGCAATGATTGACACTGAGGATGCTATTATCGGTGAGACCAGTAATATAACGTGGAGATACGAACCAGCTCGACAAGGGTGGTCTAGTAGAGTCTCTTATATACCTGAAGACGGTTTATCAATGAACAACAAATTTTACACTTATAAAGGTGGTAAAATGTTCCTTCATAATTCAACTAACGTCCCAAGGAATCATTTTTACAACTTGCCCTCTACAACAGATCCTAATGAAACATCTGGTGTGTTTGCTAATGTTGACACAACCTCTTTGTTGTTTGTGAATAATAATCCAGGGCAAGTCGCAGGAGAGTTCATAGCTGGTTTGTATAGCGGTACATACTCAAGTGCATCTAGTATAGACTTTTCAACAGTAACAGCATCCGTGGTTAACGCTCTTATTTTAAATTTTCCTACACAAATTAAAGCTGATATTTGGAGAACTAGTGTAGGTTGGCCTGCTTCAGGAGCCTATGCAACAACTCAACAGAGTTTATCTAGTCCTGTAACTTTTACCTTAACGTTTGGAGTTGGTAAAACAATAACAATTACTCAACCTGCAGGTAACATTGGGTGTAACTACGGTAGCAAAATATCAATAGGTAATCCGCCTCCGAGTTTTAACGCCACTCAAACAGGTCAAGACCCAATATATTCAAATGGATCTGGGGCTATAACAGCGTGGGGTCCCTGGCCGAACTATCCTCCAGCAGGAACAGGTAGTTACTTAAGTACCGTTGGAACTGTAGAATCAGCATTGCAAAACCCAACTTTAACACGCTCATCCTATGTATCTGAAATTGAAGTTATTCTAAATGAGAATCCTTCAGCTTTAAAAGATTACTTAACATTAGGTTACGAAGGAACCCCAGGATGGGTAGCGACATCTATTGATACAGACAGCGAAGATCTAACTATAACCAACACATGGCCTTTCGTTAAAAAAGAAGATAAGTATTTCGCACCAATAGTTGGTCAAATACCCACTTATGGATTAACTAACGCAGGTTTAGGAAGTACAGTTGCAGACGATGGATCTACTGTATTTATAAATGGATCTCAAGATAAA
>TARA_B110000208_G_scaffold119764_1_pt1 | contig 10523 bp, 3 predicted proteins | sample TARA_B110000208 | Tara Oceans TARA_B110000208 (sample SAMEA4397426) | marine metagenome | biome: Polar Biome; feature: [SRF] surface water layer (ENVO:00010504); material: water (ENVO:00002006), including particulate matter (ENVO:01000060) such as... | depth 5 m
GCTGCCGTTGTCCCAGGACTATCGGCTTCTGGGCAGCGAGCAGCAGCAGCAGGAGCAGCAGCGACAGCGACCGCGACAGCGGCAGCGGCGTCCACTTTCAAGGGCGGCCGAGGCGCGGGTGCTGCAGCCACGCACCGCCATCCGTGTCAATCGCCACGGCAGCGTTATGATTGGTGGCAGCGCAGCACAGTCGCAGGCGCGGTCACGGCCGCGGCCGCGGCGGGTGCAGAGACAATGGGCGGCGACGGAGCAGACGCGTTTAGCGTCGCCGGCGCAGACGCGTTTGACGTCACCGGCACTAGCGTCGCCGTCGCCAGCAGCGCGGCAGCCCCGACAAAGCACTGCCGTGCGCCTGTCGGACAACGAGCTGCTGCGGCGCAAGGTGCTGAAGCTGCGCAGCCAGCTGAGTGGCGCGTCGCTGATAGCGCCGGCGCCAGCGAGGTCAGGGTCAATCAGCGAGCAGGAGAACGAGCGTCTGCGTCGTGAACTCTTCAACCTGCGCAGCCGCGCTGAGACTCCGCCAGTGATGCTGAAAGCGCCTCCGACAGCGCCGCCGTCTGCGTTGGTGCCGGCGTTGGTGCCGGCGTTGCCACCACCCTCCACACCGCCGCCAACGCGGAAGCAGCAGACGTGCGTCCGCGTGATAGGGGACTGGGCTGCTGAGAATCCGGGCGACCTCAACTTGAAGCGCGGAGATACGCTCGTTGTCATTGCAACCGACCCCTCCGGCTGGTGGCGCGGCCTCGTGACCTCGACTGGAGCTGAAGGGCTCTTTCCGAGCAATCACGTGCGTGAGGTGGATAGCGTCGTCCCACCTCAAGCAGCCCCGCCCGCGGCAGCCCCACCCGCGGTGGTCCCACCCGCACCGCAAACCCAGAGTGTATCCACACCAATACCGCCAGGGAAAAATGCCGATCTAACCGCCAAGCTCGGGGAGCTCAGCGACGTATTTGATCAGATGCACGCAAGCTTGGCGACGATGCGCGAGGCTCCCATCGACGGGCAGTACCACGACATTCACGATCCGCTTCTGAACTCCCCTTTGCAAACGCCGTGGTCGCATTCGGCTTCGCCAGCGCCGTCGCAATCGCCACCGCGATTGCTGCGGCAACCGCACGTACACGTTTCACGCCACGGGAGCGTCTCGGTGAGCGGCGTGCTCCTCGATGGAAGTGGGTCGTCGCCGCACCTTGCCACTGTCCAACAAGAGCAACAGTTGGCGGTGTCCGATGAGAGCAAACGCAGCGTCGTCGCATCGATGGGCCATCTTCTCAACAAGACGACGCAGCGGCTGACGCTTCAGAGTTCGGACGCTTTCACAGAGCGCCTTGTCTCGCAGACGTTGCGTGAGATGCAGCCGAACAACGCAACGCACAAAGCGCCATCTACGTTGTGGAAGCCTCCGCCACCGCAGACGCTGCTGCCCACCACTTTTGAGCTGAGCTCGCAAGAGCCAGGCTCGCTGAGCGACGTGATCGCAACGCTGCTGACGAAGAGTTTGCCACAGCGCAAAGCGTTTCAGCACGCAACGAGCGTCAATGGGCTGACCGCGCAGATGCTCTACGACGCGGTGTCACTGGAGACGGATACGACGACCGTTGACGGTGCCATCGCAAAACCTCGCTTCATCAAAAGCGTCATGCGCGCGGTCAACGCGTACGGAACGCCACAGCAGCCAGGAAGCTTTAGCGCGCTGAACTTAACTGACATGCTCAACGTCGTCTACGATTCGCTCGAGGAGCGCTCCGTAGGAAGCATCGTGTACTTCAATGACCTCTTCTGCGGGTTGAGCCAGTTCATTGTTGACAACCCGTACGAAATGTGCACTCTCGTTTACCAAACGCTTTGCTCATCGCCAAGCACTGAGGCAACGACGCAACATCGGCTCGCGCGCTCGCAATTCGAGCGCTTTGCAGCAGCGGTCTTCGCCGTCGCCTTCTCGTGTACAGGGGATGCTCAGCTGCGGCTCACGTCTGAGGTGAGTCGGGTATCTCAGCTCGCCCTCGTTACTGCGGCGTGCGACACTTTGTTCGGAAATGCACCACCAGAAAACGCGTACCTCGATGCGCTCGTGTTGAACAAACGAAGCAACGACCTGATCTACGATGAGTTTGAGCGGTACTACATGGAATGGCATCATCCACTTGCGTCTCCCGAGGTCTGGGTTGCCCCTGAGCTGCCTGCTCTCGCGACGCCCGAGTTGGATCGAAGCGAAATCGAAGCCTTTGTTATCAAATTTGGAATCATGAAGCTCCTCAAGACCCTTCGCATTCTGGGGGAAGATAGCAAAGATGGCGTGATTTCGAAGCGTGCGTGGACAACAGGGCTCATTCGAAGCGGCGCCATCGCTCCAAACGATGGAGAGTCGCGTGTGTACATCAGCGCTCTTTACGACCTCATCGAAAGTGTTGCAGGGGGGGCTGTTGAAGTGCGTCTCGCAGCTGCTGCGTTGACGATCTTTTGCAAAAGCGATTTGGAAAGTGCATTCGACGCCGTCTTCCGAACGCATTGCACCGCCTCAAAACGTCTCTCCGTCCGCTCCGAGCCGGTCATTCAGCGCGGAAGCTTCATACACTTTCTGCGCGCCGCATTTCTGATGGCTGCGCATTGGTTTGTCGGAGCGAGCGAGTTTTCCGCGGACGCGATGGCGAGAGCTCTCGCTGATCGCTTCTTTGAACTCGGAGGACGTGGCGCACAGACGGAGTTCGTCAGTAAGAGCAGGTTTCGCAAGATCTTCTTCGAAGGCGTCTGCAAAAACTTTTCATGATGATGAAACAATCCTCGTCGTTAACAGTTCTAACAGTGGTTGATAAGTAATAAAAGCGAGTATAAGTATGTGCGTTCGGGCGTGTGTTATCTATATAATGGTCCATTAGCTAATTCAGTGGCGCTTGAAGCAACCACGTCCGCCTTCAGAACTTCTCGCATCAGCCTTCTCTCCATCATCAAACGCATTCCGCTCCACAATCTCAAAGCTCGAGACGTTGTGAGTCTCCGCCGTACAAAACCGCCGCGTGTGCGTACCAACGAGCATTGGTGGGTCACCTCGCGTGCCCGCCTTGCTCCCACCCTCGGGTGTAAGACCGAGGTACCGCTTGCTCTTCACACCTTCAATCGAAAAGATAAGGTCTGAGCTCTGCCCTCCCTCATCCTCCTCGATCGGATCGTCCACAGCAAAGATGCTGTCTGCCGGTCGTCGCTGACCATCAAAGAGCTTCTGCCACTGTGAACGGTGGTCAGCGGGAGGTGCCTCGGCCCTACTACCCGCAGCTGGATTTGCAGCCCCCCCTTCTTGACCAGCTACTGCCCCTTCTTTCTTTCTTCTTTCTTCTTCTTTCTTCTTCATCTCCGTCTTGACAAGTGTGGGCAAACTCATGAGGAGTCTTCCTGGTGAAGGCTTCCTCGTCGGTCGGAGCTGGAGCGTCCCGCGCCCATCGGTAGAGATAGAGAGCAACTGGTGGTAGAACTCATTCTGCAACGAGATCCGCGTCGTCGTCGCCGTTCCTGCATCACTCACAATTGCTGTCCACCAGCACCCCGCGTCAGGGTGCTCGGGCACCGCAACGACGCTGAACCTTGTGATGGGAACGAATATGGGCGAGTGGTACGCAGTCGACGGAGGATGCTTCTTGTTCTCACTCTCTTGCGCCTTCACCTCCTTGCTTACAAGTGCTTGCAGCCCCTTTGCAGAGGTCTTGTCGACCATCGCAATCACTGCTTTCTCAGCCTCCTTCAACACATTGTCGTAACCATGTATTGCTTCTTCCAAATTCCTTTTCCCCTTATCTCTCCCAAGCGCCGCGCGTGCTTTCTCAAGGTTTTCCCACGCAATTTCCAGCTGATGAGGACAATCGCTATCCGACACCTTCAGCTGCGGTACAATCGCGCTGTTTTCTCCTGCATCCTTGCTCGTTGACCACGACCTGCGCAGCGATCGCTCCTGCGCTGACATGCTCGGATCTTGGCCACTATCAGGCTTTGCCCAGAGCAAGTCGACCTCGGCTCGTATTCCGACGTAGTACTTCTTCTTACCTTTTTGAAGGCGAAGCGCGATCTGGATCGGCTTGCTCTCTTTCGTCTTCATTCCCATCTTCTGTCCTTTCCCTTTGAGCTGGTCGAGCACTGATGTCTTACTCTTAAACGTAGAGGGGAACGATATACCGAACGATTGAACTGTCATCCCGATGAGTATGACCATCTGCACGAGGGCTACGAGAGCTGTGATGAAGGAGTACGCACTCACATAACCGTTCACATCGGCCTGACACGAAGAGACCAAGTTGCGTGTCACATTCAAGATATTCGATGCCGTGTTCAAGGAGCAGTAGTTACCCATGTACGTATGTGAGGTGCAGTACTGGCACGCGTTTTGGATCCCCCCTGGGCTCGTATCGAAGCCACAGCACCCAAGCGAGTTCTGCATATTTTGCCATTTCCTGGGGTTGACTTCAATCCACAACTTGAAGTATGCAATCCACGGATTCGCGATGAACGTAATGGATCGTTTTTTGAAATACGCATCCGTCGCAGCGACAAAGTAAACGGTGTAAGTAATACCGTACACTGCTGCTTGTACGAGGGTGATGACGTTAAAAATGGCGTAGATGCGAAGGATCCACTTCAAAATCTGTCGCATGCTCCTCCCCGCCTCCACCTTGTCTGGATCTTTCTCTTCTGCCATCTTCATCAGCGCTTTGCCTGCAACCATCGCAACTGGCGTCGCAAGAAAGTTAAGGGTGCTGATGCACATGTTGATACTGTACAAGATAATCATTTCAGGCATGGCCCGAGTGATCCAGCTCGCGACAATTACTATGAGATTGAACATCATCGCAAAGAGGCTCACGGCAACGAGGGCGACGCCCCACTTCATCAAGTCCTCAACACTGCCCACCTTCACTTTCGGATGTCGTGTTTGTGGTGGTGCCTCTGAAGTCCACCGCATCAGTGCGAACTGAAGGAAGAGTGTTACTGCGTGCACAACCACCATCATGATCGAGACGCCAAGAAATGCGCCCCAGAAGTTCATGTGGTGGCGTAAGATCTTCTGCGCACACGCCGGTCGCGGTGCTGCTGCACACGAAGGGGCCGGGTACTCGTGCGGAAACTTCCAACCGCAGCACCCTTTCTTCTCCTGCGTATAGTCCCACACAGCTTTCTCTGCTGAAATCTTCTGGTACGTGATTTGAAGGACCCAATTGTCATTGATCTCTTCGAGGGGCGTCGTGTCCGTGAGGTTTTCCATCCTCATCTGCGCTTCCCCAATTATGCCAACGTGGATAATGCTTATCACGCATGCTGCGATGACGAGGACGAAACATACGAAGCTCATGATCGTCAACGTCCAGCCAACGTAGTTCTTCGCCTCAACGCCCACGCACTTGCCGAGGTGGAATTTGAGGAGGATCGCGGAACCGAATTGCACGATCGCATTGAGGATCATGATTGCGGGTAGGATGAAGAAGACGACCCAACCGTAATACGGAACGAGCTCCACCTTCGGGTAAAATGAGTAAACCACTACGACAAAGGCGGCACTCATAAAGAGGAGGGAAAGCGAAGCACTGAGGTACGCGCCACCTTCCGCAATCGGCTCCCACTCATCGTAGTACGTCACTACCCAGCGCTCGCAGAAGGGCAGCGGGTCCTGCAGCTCAACGTGGGGCTGCATATCGTCGAGCCCAAAGCCTTCGAAGCGCCCCATGTGCGTCGTGCCGGGCTGCTTTTGGGCTTTCTCATTTGCAGAATGCAACCGCGCGTGCAGCTCCTCGATGCCAATGCTGCCGCCTCGTCCACTCGCAGAGTCGCCCTCCGCGCCGCCGCTACCGCCTTCTCCTCCCTCAGAGCTCGACTTCGGCGGCCCGATCTTCAGCGACGGCTGCTCCTCCGACATCGTGTACGGTTTAGAGTACGCCCCGACCTCGGAGGGTGGGATCGTAATCGTGAGCTCACCATTGGTGGCGAGGAGCTCAGAGACAACCGCTGTTTTCAAGTCAATGATCTCCCGTTCCGCGGTCACAGGCTCATACTTCACGCGGTTCGCCTCTGGCTCAAACGGCGACTGCAGCTGACGACCATCGTCCGAAGCCTTGCAGTCGTACAGGTAGAGGCATGGACCGGCGAGAACGCACCAGCGTGTTTTGCTTTGCGCTTGGCCTTGCGATGCCCCTCGCACACTGACCGCACCACACCACGTTCGCTTCTCAGGACCGCAAGCATCGAACTCAACGCTGATTGCCCCCGCATCCATATCTGGGTTCATCTGACCGCGCCTACTCAGCATCTTCATCGTGCTGTCTCCAAAATGAGGAGGGACCTTGAGGTCAGTCTCCCAGAGGTCCACTGATGGAGGCTTCTGGAGCTGGAGCTGAAACGTGCGAAATACTTGCGTCGCGTCAGTGACGGAAGCGTCAAAGACAGCTTTCACGGATTCATGCTCATTTGGATCGGAGCCATAGACTGATTTGAGGTAACTCTGAAGCTTCTTGTGCTGCTGCAACCCAGCGCACTCCCGGTGCGTTGGAGTGCTTTGGCGGAAGACAGCCCATGAGGGTAGCCACGCAGTGCCCACAATCATCATATCATCTCCATCTCCGCTTCCGCCTCCTTTCTTCTTCGCACTCATCGGGGAGGCGATGACGTAGAAGAAAATGTCGGCAAAGCAGTCCACACCGGGTACGTTGAATTCCTGCAACGCCCAGGACGCCTCCGTGCCGCTGAGAGGCTCCGCAGCCGCGTCCTTTTCTGGCGCCACCGTCTCCTTCGACTTGAACTGCACCACCGGCAACCCCGTCGTGCATGTCTTCTTAATCTGCCGCTGCCACGGCACAATCGCAGCTCGCACATGGTACTGCATCGGCTCATCGCTCTTATCCTCGGAGCGGTACTTCACTAGCTTGAAGCGAAGCGGGCGCACTGACGCGGGGTCGCCATCCTCAACGACGCCCGGCGTCTTGATTCGAAACATCTTATTCAGCTCACGACTCGCGCTGTCCGTCAACGCGGTCTGCGCCTTGGCGTGAAACTTGAGCTGTGCCACTTCTTTCTTGTACGCCACCTTCTCTCGCTGCACTAAGTACCAGCGGAGTGCCTTCGTCACGACGTACGCCGCGACGTCTCGACGCGCGATCGATCTAATTGCGAGCGCGTTCTGCGGCGTATCCTGGAGCTGCTTGAGGACGTCGAACATTCCGCGCCACATTGAGCAAAATGTTATTGTTCTCCCAATGTGCGCATTGGCGGACGACGGATGCTCACGACCATTCGCGGAGCAAACGATCATCGCTTTGATAGCCTGCATCGCCCACGTGTCTCGCTTCTTCCCTTCGGGTACCCCCGGGGGGCACCACTCGCTCACACCAATACCGCGATGCAGCTTCCGCACCAGCTTCCCGAACGCCAGGTTCTCTTCTTCTGTCTCGTGCGTAGCGTTGGTGTAGACCTTTGCAAGATCTTCGACGCTCCACTCACGCTCACGATTGACGAGGCGCTCCACAAGCGCCATCTTATCTCGCCCCAGGATGTGCAAGTTGCTCTTCGGATGATGGCACTGCGCCTTGAGCTGCGCAATCGACATGCTTTCCAAGATATTGCGAACCGCTGTCGGATGCGCGCCCTTTCCGCGCACCAGCTCCCAGCCGTTCCACTGCGTCGTGTGCGGCGGGAACTGCGGCAGCAGCACGAAGCACTCTGCTCCGAGTCGGAAGTCGTGTGATAGCATGTGCCGCACGTAGATGCTCCGCTTCACCGCGACGCGCAGCGACATCATGGTGTAGAACTCCTTGATAATCCCATGGTGCATTTTCGTTCGAATCGCCTGCATGCGCGGTCGGACCGCGACACGCTCCCACGCATTTTTGACTTCGAAGGACTTTGAGAGATCCACCTGAAAGTAGTGTGTGTCGGCAGCGGCGGTGATGAAGAAGGGGCGTTGCGTGGTTGAGAGAGATAGTGTGCGGACGGGAGGGTAGGGCGGGCGGGTGGAGCTTTTCGCACTCCCAGTGTGCGCTCACCTTTGTGCGCGCGACGACGAAATCGCAGCCATAGAGGTCGTGCAGAATGCCCCAGACTTGCCAGTTCACGCCGCGATAGTCATGCTTCGCTTTGAGCCCAATCTTCGGCTGGTTGCTCGCCTTGCCACCCACGAATAACGACCCATTGCTGATCGGTCCCGGCCTAGTCTTTTGCTTCTTCGTTGCGTAGTTGCGCCACTCTCGCAGCCACACCTCGGAAATGATGAACCAGATGTGCCCATGCGCGCGCACCGTAGTCGTGTTAGCGCCCTGGACCATCCTAAGTTCTTCCTCCGCCGCTTCAAAGCCCCCTTGCATTGGGACACCAACTTGAAGAGAGGAGCTTCAGGTTTTTATTTTTTTGTTTACACTTCGTTGTTGTTGGATTTAGCCGAGAGCTTAGAAGCTACGGTGCAAGCTGCACATACACCGCTGCACACCGCTGCAACTACTGCGCTCCGCTTTCAAAATGTGATTTTGTGCAGTATGGACTTACAGTTCAATGTCAACGTAACTACACCTCGTACTTATAGTATAACAGCCTACTTTGCCTTGACGAGCTCAACCTCAAAGGTGAGCGTTGCGTTGGCTGGAATCGGGGCACCGGGCGACTTGTTACCATATGCGAGGTGGGGTGGGCAGATGATGGTGCGGCGACCGCCGACGCGCATGGATGCGATGCCGAGGTCCCAACCGCGAATGACCTGGCTGAGACCAAGACGGAATTTAAACGGCTTTCCTGTGGTCTGGTCGAACACTTCCCCGCTCTGGAGCCAGCCCTTGTAATGGACTTGAACCTGACGTCCCTTCTTTGGGAGCGGGCCGCCACCAACGACCTCGTCCTTGTAGAGCAGCCCGCTCGCTCCCTTGGAGTACCCCTTCAGCGTCGTGCCGCTCGGTGCGCGCGTTGAGTCCTCCTCCGCCTGGAAGGAGAAAAATATTTCATTAAAATATCATTAAATTACTGGAAAATTCAGTCATACGAGAACATGAAAATAAATAAATAACACACGCACCTCCTTCTTCGCTTTCTTCGCCTTCTTCTTCTTCTTCGCTGCTGCCTCCTCTGTCGCTGCTCGCTTCTTCGATGCCTTGGCCTGCGCTCGCGCCGTAGCTGCCGCCTCTGCGGCGGCCGCGGCGGCGCGCTCCTCACCCTCACTGCTGCTCTCTTCCTCCTCATCCTCGTCACTCTCATCGTCCTCCGCGTGACCCTGCGCACGCAGCATCGCGACAAGCTGTGCGCGCGTCATCGTCTCCCCACGATCCGAATCGCCGCTGTCAGAATCACCAGAATCATCCTCATCCTCATCCTGGCCCAGCTCCGTCTGCAGCTGCGCTGCGCCGCCCTCCACCTCCTCCTCGTTCTCCTCATCCATGTCGACTCCCACGAGCTGCTCACCGAGGAGAGTCACGCCGATCTTCCCGCTCACAATGAACGTAACGTCGCCATCCATCGGGTGCAGCGCAAGCGAAACGTCGCACTGCTCGACGGTCCCCACCCGAAAGTTGCACAGCCGCGCCGCCTCCTCATCATCGCCGTCGCGCTGGATGTCAACGGTGATGAGCGTGCCGAGCTTCACCTTCGACTTCGCCTCAACGCGCAGCGCGATGCGCGAGATGAGCAGCGGAAGCTCAACGCACGGCAGCACATGCTCACCAGCGTCAAGGTTGCTGCAGAAGATCCGCTGCTGGATCGTTGCGTCGAGGTACTGGTCCTCTTCACTGTCCGACATCGCTCAGGAATTGTCAGCGCTGAACACGAAGGAGTTTTTTTTTGAAATTAATGAATTTTGTTTTATGACTGAATTCTCCACGAAAAAGAATGATATTGATTATATAATAATCGGCACCATCGGTTGGAGCCCCTTGCGCATCAATTGCACAGCATGGATCACCTCCCACTCATCGTCGAAGCCTTCGTAGAGGACGCCGACTCATCACCTCGTGGGGCAGAGTCGATTGAAACGCTGGCGACGATTGCGGCTGCGCTGGCCGCGTCACCGAAAGAGGCCGCGCCGCTGCTCGTGCGCCATCGCCTCGCGCAGCCGCTTTTCGCAGCGGCAATATCATTCGCTGGCGGCGAGGCAGGTGCAGATGCGGCGACTGCGCTGGACTCGCTGGAGCACGCGACGCAGGTGCTGAGCATTCTCGCGCCGGCCATCGACGCGCCGCTCGAGGCGTGCTGCGGGACGCTCGTCGACATCGTCGACAAGCAGTGCGCCGCGCTCATCGCCATCGCCCACGCGCCGCCGCCGCAGTCGCAGCCCGCTATGCTGGCGCACGCCCGCGTGCGGCTGTACGCGCTGCAGACGCTCTTCGCGTCGGCGCGCGACGCCGCGCGCTGCGCCGTGCTCGCGAGCGTGAACGACGGCGCCGTGCCGCGTCTCTGCTCTCGCGTTCTCCTCAGCCCGTCCTCGCACTACGACATCGAGGCGACCCGCGTAAGCGCGACGCTGCTTCGCAACCTCTGCCTCCCCGCCGAGACGAGCGCGTTCGTCTCACGCGCCGAGG
>TARA_B110000208_G_scaffold74704_2_pt1 | contig 10511 bp, 9 predicted proteins | sample TARA_B110000208 | Tara Oceans TARA_B110000208 (sample SAMEA4397426) | marine metagenome | biome: Polar Biome; feature: [SRF] surface water layer (ENVO:00010504); material: water (ENVO:00002006), including particulate matter (ENVO:01000060) such as... | depth 5 m
CCTGTAACAGGGCTCGCCGTTTCGTAAAGCTGAACTTGTGAGGGAATGACCAGACACAAACGTGCGAGAACGAATGTTAGCAAGATAAAGAGGCTAATTCACCCGCACACTCAACGCGTGACCGACAGCCCTATCTCCAGGGTCAACAATCTCCAATGACAGCCTGACCTCAGTCGCTGCGGGTATATAACTCCTGCCAATCAATTCTCCCCCTAGATATTCACGAGGTCCAAACTCTCGTGCCGCGATCGTACGGCCACTAATATCGGAGAATTGAAGTGCTAAATTGGGAAACTTTTGCTTATACGGCGCACTATTCCTTAAAATCGCGTCAACAATCAAAGAGCGATCAACTGTAGGGTGCGTCCGAACAACCAAATCTGAGATTGCCAGTGCAGAACCATCAACAAAGTCAGCAAGCTGACAGGGCACCCGCTCACATAGTTGAAGATAGACGTCCCGCAATTCAAGTCGCTGAGAGAGCTCATTGCGGTTAAACCAACCGAACTGCAAAAGTAGAGACATAATAAGAAAGAGGCTGCACACTGCCCATAGGATCTGTTTTGTTTCCAAAACAGAAGCGGCGGAATGATCTAACTCAACCGGTTCGGGATCAACATTGATGTTGATCACTGTTGGTTCATCCGCCAAAAAAACGTCATCTAGCAGGATATCTTCTTGTAGCCTTTCATTCTTTAACTCGTCTGTGACGATATCTTGAGGCATCGTCCCTTCGGCTGGATTAGCGTCATCGCTTGTTTCCCCAGAAATTGCAATTGTACCTGCTGATGCTAGCGAATCGGCCTCTTCACCAGCCTCGGGGGATTCATCCTCTGTCTGTCCTTGCTGCCCATGTAAAAAAGGCAGACCGGTGTCGCTCGCTGTATCCTTATGTGCAGCAGTCGATGCCTCCTCAAGCCTGTCGTCATTATCAACAACTGGACCTGATACCTTCGTAGCTAACATTGCATCCGTGTTTTGAAAATTTTGTTGAGCATTGCTGGTTTGGAATTCAATCGACAGGTCAGCTTCAGACGCAACAGTTTCATCTACAGACGAATCACTAAGCGGCTCAATCGTTCGAATATCGAAGCGAGAATTGTCGTTCGATGATTCTGTGCTTTGCAATGGCTCTTCCAATGGCTCTTCCAATGATGCCCCGCTCGATGCCTCATGCTGGACTATAGCCGGCGACTCAGAGTCTGCAAACATTGCCTCACTATCGCTATCAAGAGCGTCGCGAGATGAATCGTTTACTAGCTCTTCGTCTATAAGGTCTTGCAGCATATGCTCTATCGCTTGAAACACGACTAAGCAGGCACCACAACGAACCGCACCCGCCGCAGCATTAAGTTGAACCTCCTTAACTTTGAAAGAGGTGCTGCAATTCGGGCACTGGGTAATAATCTCGTAGGACATTAGTCCATTTTACCATGTAGACAAACCCAACCATCTTGCTCTGTCTCAGACTCAAATCGAATCGGATAAGCTTCTTGTACCCAGTCCGACTGAGACTTCATAATTCCAGACAATACAATATCCCCTCCTGGCGCCAGTGAACTGAGCAGCAGCTCGCTAAGGTCGACCAACGGTTGAGCAAGAATATTCGCAATCACGAGTTGATGTTTTTCAACAACATACTGATCGGGTAATTTAACAGACCATTTATCAGCAATATGATTTCTTTCCGCATTGTCTATCGTCGCAACCAATGCCTGCGGATCATTGTCAACCCCCGTTACCGATTTCGCGCCTAGTAACAGGGCGCCAATACCCAAAATACCGGAGCCACAACCGAAGTCCAAAACTTTGAATGGTTGTGAGAGATTAGATTCGTCAATGTGTTGATCGAGCCAACTTAAGCACATCCTTGTTGTCGCGTGGGTTCCCGTTCCAAAGGCGAGACCAGGGTCTAAGCTCATAACCACGGCACCTTCTTCACTCACCGTGTGTCCCGTCGGACAAACCCATAAACGATCACCAAAGCAGACAGGTTTAAATCGAGTCAGCCACTCTCTTTCCCAAATTTTGTCGCCGAGAGTTTCAACAGATAACAAATCAAACGTGGTATTGCTGATGTGCGTTTTTATCGGTTCTATCTCTGTACCTTCCATGTACAAGCCTGTCGCATTCAATCTATCCCAAAGCGGCTCTTCGCCCGGGCCCGGCTCATAGATAGGGTTGTCTTCTGCATCCTCCACCGTCACCGAGACGGCACCGGTAGACCAGTAAATAGCTTCCAGCACCTCCAACTCACTAGAATCACATTGGGCGGTAATTTTTATCCAACTCAATTGCTTGGCTCCGTTTCAGCGTGCTGTCTAAGTCCATCGGTATACCGGTCCATGAAACGAATATGGTGCCGCCCCTCTTTAAAGTCGTCTTCATTCAAAATCGCAAGTAATAGCGCTAAGTTGGTCTCAATGCCTTCGATCTTAGTTTCTGTTAGTGCTTGCACCATCCGTCGTAGCGCCTCCTGCCGAGTTCGACCCGCCGTCACAATTTTAGCGATGAGTGAATCATATTGGTGCGGTACTGTGTAACCGCTATACAGGTGAGTATCTATCCGAACGCCTGGACCTCCGGGCAGTGCAAGCTTCGTGATAGTACCGGGGCTAGGTCTGTAGTCGATATCTTCAGCTAATACACGACATTCAATGCTACAGCCGACGGGTGTTATCTGATCTTGGGTAACCGGCAGGCATCCAGATTCAGCAATGGATAATTGTGCTTGGATCAAATCAATATTGCAGAACATTTCTGTGACGGGGTGCTCAACCTGTATGCGCGTATTGATTTCCATGAAGTAGAACTGACCTTCTGAGTACAAGAACTCCATGGTTGCCGCATTTCTATAATTTAGCTTCGCCAATGCTTGCGCAGCGCGCTGTCCGATGTCATCTAATACTTGATCAGATAAACCCGGTGCTGGCGCTTCTTCAACTAGCTTCTGGTTTCGTCGCTGTACTGAACAATCCCGAGTGCCGAAATGAATTGCATTACCTTGCCCATCGCCTAAAAGTTGAACCTCGATATGCCTCGCGAAGGCAAAATATCGCTCAACATAAACGCCTGCTCGGCCAAAATTACCTATCGCTTCAGCTGTTGACACCTCAAACGCGAGGTCCAGCTCCTCACGGTTCTCAACGAGTCGAATACCGCGTCCACCGCCACCGTATGCCGCTTTTATTAATATCGGATAGCCAACTTGCTCAGCCACCTCAGCGAGAATCGACACATCGGTTATTAGACCATCACTACCGGGTATTGGCTGCAAACCTAATTCACAAAAAACAGATTTAGCCTCAGATTTATTACCCAAAACGCGCATTGTCGAAGATGATGGACCGACAAAATGTAAACCCGCTTTTTCAACCGCATCAACTAACTCAGCATCTTCAGAAAGGAACCCGTAACCGGGGTGCACAGCATCACAGCCGGTCAACGTCGCTGCCATAATCAAATCATCAATCGAGAGATAGCTCGATTCACCAATACAAATAGTGTCATCCGCGTACTGCAGATGGTGTAAATGCCGATCCGTTTTAGCGTAAGCCGCGACAACTTGAAGACCGGATGCCCGGCAGGCACGCAAGATACGCATTGCGATCTCGCCACGGTTTGCGATCAAAACGCGCTTAATCATTATTAAACAATAGTAAACAAAGGTTGGTCGTATTCGACAGCTGTCTCATTGGCAACGAGCACAGCCTCAATCACACCACTCTTTTCTGCCTTAATCTGATTCATCATTTTCATCGACTCAATGATACACAGCGTATCGCCTTCAGAGACGCGAGTACCCACATCAACGAAAACAGGTGATCCTGGCGAAGGTGCACTGTAAAAGGTTCCAACCATCGGCGCAGCAACAATGAAACCGCTTGGCTGGGACGCAACGTCCGGCGCCAATGGAGAACTCGCTAACGGCAACGGCTCGTTCGCGGTCCCTGGGGTAAACTGGACAATGGGCGTTGCTTGAAATGAATGATTATTCATTCGGCTAATGCGCACCGAATCATCACCTTCCTTCACTTCTATCTCTGAAATGTCTGATTCTTCCATCAGCTCAATGAGTTTCTTAACTTTTCTGATATCCACTACTGATCCTCCAGTTTCTCTATTGCTGCCTGCAGCGCCAGTCCATAGCCGCTTGCACCAAGACCAATCACACATCCAACCGCCACATCTGAGAGGTAGGAATGCTGCCTGAAAGCTTCTCTGCTGTGCACGTTAGATAAGTGAACTTCAATAAACGGAATCGCCACCCCTAATAGTGCATCCCTTATCGCTACACTGGTATGGGTGAAAGCACCGGGGTTAATTAGGATATAAGCAACACCCTGCTCTCTTGCTGAGTGAACCCTATCAACAATCTCGTGCTCTGCATTAGACTGGAAACATTCCATTTGATGTCCAGCCGTCTTTGCTTGGGTGATAAGACCCGCATCAATATCTGCCAGCGTCATTGCACCGTAAATCTCAGGTTCACGTGTCCCGAGCAGATTTAGATTAGGACCATGAATTGTCAGGAGCTTTTTCATTTTATGAACCTTCGTTATTTTCCGCATTTTCTAGGAGATCGACGAATATAGCTAATATTATCTACATTTTATCGAATTATTAATCATACGCACGAAGTGCTAAGGAATGGATTCAACATTTTATTAAATTATCTCGCAACGAGATTTTTATCGATATTTTAGGAAATTAAGGGTTTATTACGACAATTTGTGGGGGATAGCATATTCCAGCCTCTGCACAGCCCTGGTAAGTAACTTTAAACTCCAGTGTAGCGTCAGTCTCATCTGTCAGTCTCGCATTAATCGGTACGATAACCTCCAGCTCATCGAAATAGACTTCAACTTCACCGAAGTACTCATCAGTCTTCTCTATTCCCTTAGGTATAGCCAATTCACCAATGGCCTTATTGGCATCAACATTGAGTTTGTTTCTATATAAGTAGTAACCCGGCTGAATCTGCCAGTACAAAACGGCATTGCCGTCCACCTCCGTAGCAGTGAGTCGAAAGGCCTCATCAACGGGTAATATTTCAACTTGCGCCGATGGCAAATTACCTAACCGAACACCACCAGAACCGAACTCGCTGGCCGCAATGCTCTGTACACTTATGCATGCAAAGAAAAACATCCAATAGGGGAATCTACAAATTTGCTGCAAGCTAACGCCAAAATTTGCTTTACTCATGGCTTGTCACTGACCTCAAAAATTGTCTTCATTGATAGTTAACCCCAGTGTACGTCAAACTACAGCCAATACCGGCAAATACCGGCAAATACGTGACGGCCAAACCGAATATGTGTTTTTTTACTTGTTAACATGAATAAGGACAAAATGTTTCTCCAACCCACTCAAATATCATATTGCTTGCTGATCCTTTGCGCTGCGGGCCTAAGCGGCTGTCAGATGCTAGAGCAGGGCAGCCGCTCCGAACAAGAAACGATACAAAATACAAACCTTGAGAGGTCTAACGGGTTAAGTCTGGATCAAATCGATCGCATAAATATACTACTAAGCGACGCTTTCCTCGCTTTTCAGGACAATCGGCTTACCACACCAGTAGAAGAAAATGCCTACCTCATCTATATGCAGGTGCTATCCATTGATCCTGAAAACAATTACGCGAATCTCGGTTTGACCGAAATTGTTGAAAAATATCTGGATTGGGCACTCAATGCTGCTGAGCAAAAACACTACAGAAAAGCATTAGATTACCTAAACAAGGCACGCTCCATCGATGATGCACACCCAAACATCAACGCTGTTTATATGCAGATAGAAGAAAGTAAACTGGCAAAACAGTTGGAATTTAAACTCTCAGTTTCAGAATTACAAAATCGATCCGACAACGTTGCGGTTCAGTTAGAAAAGATAGCGTTAATAGTAGAAGAACATAACGCTTCCGTCGTTATTGCTGCCCGATCCGACAAGGACGGACGGTGGATTTACAAACAACTCAATGACGCCACGACAACCCGCGTGAAAGCAACCTTTTTACGCTCTACCGTGCCTTTAGTGCGCGTCTTGTATCCGTGACGATAACCTACAAGACAATCCGAACCTGAGCACATAACCCTCCCTGCCCTTCGACTTAAGGGGCGGCGCTTTTACTAACAAGACCCGACCATCATTTTTGGTTAAGATAACGGCTTAGACTCTAATGTGCTAGCGGGTGACGAAATTGGCAATTATCTCAGACATCAAAGCGAAATTTTCCAAAAATTCAGGGAACGATATCTCTGATACGATTTCCGACACCCTCGAAACATCGTCACCCTCATCGGCGGTCAAGCTGGTTCTCGTGCTATTTGCACTCATCCTCGCCCTTATCGGTGTGGTGGGCTATTTGTGGGATTCTGAAGCAGAGCTATTCAATGTCGCAGATGTTGTAGCAGAGGAAACAAATCAGCTAGGTGTGAAAATCGTCGTCGGCAGCGCGACCGTCGCTGCCACAATCAAGCTAGCTGACACGCTGTTGTCCAAGTCAGGTGGCTATATATCCAACGACATTTCGCCACCGGGAACGTGGATGGACAATCAACCCAATTGGGAGTTTGGTGTTCTCGTACAGATTCGAGATATGACCAGAACCCTGCGTAACAATCTTAGTCGCTCTCAATCACAATCAACCGAAGACAACGGTCTCGTTACCGCCGAGAACCAATTCTATTTCGACAGTGGCAGCTGGATGTTGCCGGAAACCGAAGCCGAATATCAAAAGGGCATCAATGCACTTCGAGATTATCTGGGTCGCCTCGGCGACAATGATCAGCAGTCTGCCCAGTTTTACGCCCGTGCAGATAACTTGCGCACTTGGCTATCAGAAGTAGAGACGCGACTCGGCAGTCTCTCCCAGAAGCTCAGCGCCAGTGTTGGCAAAGCACAACTGGATACGTCTCTTGCGGGCGACTCTGCAGCCGTACAATCAACCGACGCCCAACACGAAGCGCAAGTAAAAACTGCGTGGACTGAATTAGATGACGTCTTCTATGAGGCCCGAGGCACAACTTGGGCATTGATTCACTTATTAAAGGCCATTGAAATCGATTTCAAGGATGTACTAGAAAAAAAGAATGCACGCGTCAGCTTGCAACAAATTATTAGAGAACTTGAACCAACTCAAGATACGCTTTGGAGTCCCATGATTCTGAACGGCGATGGATTAGGCATTGTCGCAAATCACTCACTTGTCATGGGCTCTCATATCTCACGCGCAAATGCCGCAATAATTGATCTAAGACGTCTACTACAAGAAGGCTGAGTCCATTTGCGGGCTTTTGCCTTATTTAAGGGCGAAATATCCTAATTAAGTGTTCACGGATGGGACTCGCTTTTGTAGTATAGCTGCTTGGTTTCCGGCACCACGCCCCAAACTGAATAAAAACAATAAATTCAACAATAATTAAAACAATCGGGATCAACTATGAGTGAGATGACCAATCTGCCGCCGCTGTTTGGCGTTTTTGGCCTTGTGTGTGCCTTTATTATTTACATCCTAATGACCAGATTTCCTGAAGGTCAGGACAATATTAGAAAAATTGCTGATGCAATCCATGAAGGAGCGATGGCATTCATGCACCGCGAATATTTAATGCTGGCGCTCTTCGCCGGTCCGCTATTCGTTATTCTATATTTCGCTCTCGGCGGCGGCACAGCGCTTGCTTTCGCAGTAGGTGCACTAACATCGGCTTTGGCGGGTTATCTCGGCATGTTTGCTGCAACCAAAGCAAACGTCAGAACGACCACGGCAGCTCAAGAAAACGGTGCTGCAAGCGCCTTAACCGTCGCTTTCTATGGCGGTTCAATCATGGGGCTTTGTGTTGCTTCATTGGGCCTTATCGGTCTTGGAACGCTCTACTGGTACTTCGGTGGCGATCCTGAAACAGCCCATACTATTCACGGATTCGGAATGGGCGGCTCTGTCGTTGCACTCTTCTCCCGTGTCGGCGGTGGCATCTTCACAAAGAGTGCAGACGTCGGTGCAGACCTTGTCGGTAAACTAGAAGCAGGCATCCCCGAAGACGATCCCAGAAACCCAGGCGTGATCGCAGACAACGTTGGCGACAACGTAGGTGACGTAGCCGGCATGGGTTCGGACATATTCGAGTCCTATTGTGGATCCATGATTGCCACCATCGCAATTGCCTCAACTTTGGCAATGAGCAGTGCTAACGGTGTTTCTGAAATGGCACCTACTGGTGGCAGAGAGGCGCTAATGTCGCTTCCCTTAATGTTAGCTTCTGCTGGCCTTATTTGTTCAATCATCGGTATATTGATCGTTCGTTCTCTGTCCAACAGCGCACCGGAAACCGCACTGCGAATGGGGCATCAGATATCCGCAGTCGCACTAATTATTGCGGCCTATTTCCTTACCGAATCATTTGGAATTAGTATCGATGTTTGGTGGGCAATCGTCGCTGGTACGGTCGGTGGTATATTGATTGGACTCGTGACTGAATACTATACCGCTAAAGGACCTGTCAGAAGGATTGCAGAATCCGGCAAGACAGGTACAGCAACAGTGATGATTACTGGTCTCGCCGTTGGTATGGAATCGGTTGTCATCCCAATTGTGACTATTGCTGCCATCATTTTCGTTTCTACTGAGTTCGCCGGTCTCTATGGTGTCGGTATCGCCGCAGTCGGTATGCTGGCAACTGTCGGTATGACAATGGCACTCGATGCCTATGGTCCTGTCGCGGATAATGCCGGTGGTATTGCTGAAATGGGTGGCTTGGGCGCAGAAGTCCGAGAAATCACGGACGGTCTTGATGAAGTGGGTAATACAACGGCTGCTATCGGTAAGGGTTTTGCAATTGGCGCGGCTGCACTTGCGGCACTGGCTATCATTGCAGCTTTTGTCGAGACAATGAGCAGCACTCAACCAGGCTTCTCGCTCGAACTGTCTGACCCGAAAGTACTCGTCGGTATGTTTATCGGTGGTGCACTACCTTTCTTGATTGCTTCAATCACAATGACTGCCGTGGGTGATGCCGCGATGGAAATGATTGAGGAAATTCGGCGTCAATTCCGCGAGATCCCGGGTCTTATGGAAGGTACTGCTGACCCAGATCACACCACGTGTATCGATATTGCAACAAAGGCAGCACTTAAAAAGATGATCCTACCCGGAATCATCGCGGTAGCTATGCCTGCGGTTGTTGGCTTCGGTCTTGGCGCAACAAGTCTGGGCGGAATGCTCGCTGGTGCTTTGCTCGGATGTGTTCTGCTAGCGCTGATGATGGCTAACGCTGGTGGTGCTTGGGACAACGCTAAGAAATTCGTTGAGAAGGGTAATTTTGGTGGTAAAGGTTCAGACGTTCACGCGGCTGTTGTTGTTGGTGACACGGTTGGTGATCCGTTCAAGGATACTTCGGGTCCAGCGATGAACATCCTTATTAACGTAATGGCAATTGTTAGTTTGGTCATTGCGCCACTGTTGTAAAAAAGGTGAATGAATGACCTCTACAAATTAGGTCATTGTTAGAAAGTTAAAGGGCGGCGGTTAGCGAAAGTTAACAGTCGCCCTTTTTATTTAGGCTTCAGTTTGTTTCACACATCAGCCACTGGCATTTATAATCTGTTTCTCGCTCGGGCTAAACAGGCACTGCTGAGCACTACGCTAACAAAGCTTAACGACATTCCTAGGCTGCTGACTGATGACTACGCTACATATCTACCTGCAATCCGATCCAAACCAAGAAAACTTTGAGCCATTTCACTTCGGGCCAAAAGATTTTCAACCACTCCAAGAGGCTCATCCCAACCTCGAACTCGTCTTTCTCCATTCCACCCAAGAGATGCTAGAGCAACTCGCTAATATTGAATGGTTAGATACCTGGTACTTCGACAGGCTTTGGTACAACAAGGCGCCCAAACTTCGCGGCATATTTACCCCTGCAGCAGGCAAAAATTGGGTTCATGAGGATCCATCTGCACAAGTTAGGACCCACTACGGGTCATTTCATGGACCGATGATCGCCGAGACAATGCTCAGCTATATCCTGCACTTTTCGCGCAATTTACCCGCCATGATCAAGCAGCAATCTAATAATACCTGGGACAGAACAACCCAGCGCTTTTCTCGGTTGCTAAAAGATCAAACGGCTTTGATTTTGGGCTATGGCAACATAGGCCAGCACTGTGGTGCGCTTTTAACGTCTATGGGGCTTACCGTGCACGGCTATCAACGTGCACATCGTTTTGGTCAAGATAACACCACAGGCGTTATCTATATTGATGACAGTCAACTGGACTCAATCGTTTCAACCGCTGACCATGTGATCAATTTGCTTCCTGGCGATCCGTCAACAAATAGCTTTATTGATCAGCGGTTCCTAGAAAAGATGCATAAAGACAGCTTTCTATACAATTTCGGAAGGGGAACAACTGTTTGTGAAACGTCACTTTTGTGGGCCCTGAATAATGAAATAATTGCGGGTGCCGCATTGGATGTCACTGCAGTCGAACCGCTGCCTGACGATTCACCA
>TARA_B110000208_G_scaffold14995_1_pt1 | contig 10500 bp, 9 predicted proteins | sample TARA_B110000208 | Tara Oceans TARA_B110000208 (sample SAMEA4397426) | marine metagenome | biome: Polar Biome; feature: [SRF] surface water layer (ENVO:00010504); material: water (ENVO:00002006), including particulate matter (ENVO:01000060) such as... | depth 5 m
AAAAGCACCCTGTTCGACAATCCTTAACCTGAAGAGATACTCTCACTAAACGAAAAGAGCATGAACGCAGCTTAAGCACAGACCCTAGGAAGAAGCTAAGAAATGAGAGAATCATTTGAGCTAGGCGGCGTTACCGTAAAATCAGGTCACAAAGCTTTTATAGATCTACGTATTCCTGATCTATACACCAATAATCCAATGTACTGCCGAGTACAAGTAATACATGGCCGTGAACCGGGTCCAACGGTATTTATCTCTGGCGCTATCCATGGCGATGAAATTAATGGTGTTGAGATAATTCGCAGGGTTCTCCAACAACGATCAATTAAAAGTCTCAAAGGCACACTTATCGCTGTTCCGGTTGTTAACGTCTTTGGCTTCATTGCTCAAACGCGGTATCTTCCTGACCGACGAGATTTAAATCGATGTTTCCCTGGCTCAGAAAAAGGCTCACTTGCTGGACGCACAGCTCATCTTTTTATTAACGAAATTGTAAAAAAATGTACCCATGGCATCGACCTACATACCGCTGCGGTGCATCGCGACAACTTCCCTCAAATTCGCGCAGTGCTTGGAGACCCGGAAACCAAACGTATGGCAAAAGCCTTTGCTGCGCCCATCATTGTCAGCACCGGCTTGCTTGAAGGTTCACTGCGCCATGCCGGAGCGGCTCTTGGTGTTCCAATCATTGTCTATGAAGCGGGAGAGGCACTGCGTTTTGACGAGGTATCCATAAGAGCCGGCGTTCGTGGAGTGATTTCAACACTGCGTGAACTAGGCCTGCTTGCTAAATCTCGGTCTAAAAGCCCTAAGGCAACTTCCCAATACGCTCGCTCTAGCCTTTGGGTTCGCGCTCCAAAAAGCGGTATATTACGCAGCGAAAAAAAATTAGGAGACCCGGTAACCAAAGATGAGATACTCGCTATCGTCTCCGATCCTTTTGGTGAGAAAGACGAATATGTAACCGCTCCCAATGACGGTTTAATAATCGGCCGTACCAACATACCCCTCGTCAATGAAGGGGAAGCTCTATTTCATATCGCACAGTTTAAGGACACCAACAGCATGGCCGAAAGTATTGAAGAGTTTCAATACGAAATGGACCCAGCGACAGATGACAAACCAAGCGACCAAACGCCTATTGCGTGACACCGGCTAAGCTAACTACTTGCTGATAACAGATTGCGATGATGTATTTATGAATGATTTTAGTTTAAACGAAGCTTTACAAACCCTGGTAGGCCTAATCGCTATCGTTAGCCCTTTGAGTGTGGTGCCTCTTTATTTGGCGTTTACTTCAAATATCAAAAAAGAGAGATCGGCTGTCGCTAGGAATACGGCATTAGCCGTGGCAATAATTTTTACTGTCTCAATGTTTATAGGGCAGTCAATTCTCAACTTTTTTAATATTAGCGTAGATGCATTTCGAGTGGCCGGAGGCATGCTACTGATAGTTCTGGCATTCAGCATGCTCAATGCGCGACAGGGTCGAGTACGCCATACCCCTGAAGAAGATGAAGAAGCGGTGGACAGCGAGAATGTAGCTGTAGTGCCCCTTGCTATGCCGCTCCTCGCCGGACCTGGGGCGATAAGCACCGTCATTCTGTTTAGCAATCAGGCCACGCAGTGGTCAGACAAAGTTTCTCTTTTTGTAGTGTGCCAAATAGTCGCTCTGATCATCTGGGTGACGTTCCATTTCGCACCAGAAATTGTTGACCACATGAGTCAAACCGTTATGAACGTAACCACGAGGGTCATGGGGTTAGTGTTAGCTGCAATGGCGATCGAGTTTATCGCCGGCGGTTTACGTAACTTACTGCCCGGATTGGCCTAATACAGCTACTTATACCACCCACATTACCCGCCAACCCATAAAGGCAAAGTACATAGCAAACAGAGCTTCGCCTCTCCCTAGTCTTGACCTGAGCGACAGGCTCAGAGGCAGCAACAACGTAGACAAAAACACCATCATGAAAAGATCTGTGTCGCCCTCTGGCATTGGCACTTCTATTTTAGTGATGGTGGAGAAAATCCCACTTACCAACAGCAAATTGAATATATTTGAGCCAATACCGTTTCCTATTGCGATGTCGGTATGGGCTTCCATGTTGCTAGCCCACAGGAAGCCAACTCTGGCAAACTGGCTCCTACAGTGATGAAAGTAAGTCCTATAATGACACTCGGCACACCCCGGTGGCTGGCAACAGATACTGCGTAATCCACTGCCAGTTACTCACCTCCAGCTAAACTTAGCACGCCTACTAAGACTAGCCGAAATTATGAAGGCCCTTACTTAACCCGCTTCGCTCTTCTTCTATCTATTGCAATAACGGTTCTGATTGTCGTCCCTTAATCACGTCAGCAACGGTGGAGTATATAAACAGGCCGAAGAGCAGAAGAAGAATCAAGCCGTCTGATCGATCAAAAACACTTTGCTCGCCAAGTAAGAATTGATCGGAGGCGAGGATCAGGACGGCAAAGAAGGCGACAACATCATTGGGATTTCCCTGCCAATAATGCGGCCCTGAACCGCAAGAGGCTTATTTTTTGCGCATACAACTAATATTAAGCTGATATTAGTTGTATTGGATCCAATTATGTTGCCAAAGGAAACATCGGTATTGCCCTTGACTGCGGCTAGCACACTCCCAGACTACTCAGGGGCACTGGTTCCAATAGTGACCACGGTGAATCATACAACTATAGGAGGTACTTTGAAGTCGCCCGCGCTTGATGAGACTCCCCTTACCAAAAAGTCCCCGCCTACAAGCAACAAACCCTATCCAATTATTATAAGTAATACATCGATCAACATTAAAAAAACTCTCTTAGAAATTAATACAGGTAGCACCTCATAAATCTGAGGACTCTCTAAAGTCTTTTAACGCCATCAATGGTCGATGTGATATAAACTCAATTTTTACCCTTACCGCAACGAGCAGCACAAGCAATTTCATTTTACACTCCACTCAGTGTGCAGCGGGAATATACAGTCCAATTGCAACCTGAGCAGGCTCTTTCACCAACTTAACTTGATCACACCGAGCATAAAACCAAGGCTCACCTCGCTAGGGTTAATTGTGTCAACCTGCCAGCTGACATTCATTGCTAGAGCCACAACCAAAATCCAATTCGCAAGGATAGATGGCAACGGCATTCTCATTGGAAGGTCGACCTTTAAGTCTTTGAGTGAGTTGGCGAGTTGGAGGGCAAGTCACGTGCTAAAAATGCTGAAACTCAGATAGTCGAGCCCAGTGAAACCATTGCAGACAAATAATTTAGCGGGAATTAACCTCAGCAAAAATAGCACGTAGAATATTAAAAACCGCGCAGTAAGAAAGAAACCGCTACCTTAGGAGCAACCGCAAAAGACCTAGAGCCGAATACTCATAGGCAACAGTTAATCGCTTATTTTTTTAAAGTAGTGCGCCACGCTAGTGAGTAATTGCTCCTCTAAACTCACCGTCGTATCGGCATAGTGAAAGAACCCTTCAGCGGCCGTTATATCTAACGGCAGGGTAAAAGTTCTTGCCGTATCCATCGCCTGAGTTAAAGCAAGATACTTTGATTGGGTCAGCTGGGTTGCATACAAATCTACTACGCTGTATTTCTCTAGAGCCACGTCTGATGTATCGATTAGAAGATTGATCGGGGCCTGCGTTGTAATCTCATATGAATACATCTGCCCTTCAAACTCTGTCAGTTCATTGCGCGCGGTCCAAACTAGCTCAGCTGTTGAGCGATGGTCGGGGTGATATTCTAACACCGTAGGAAAGAATATGCTGGCCACTTTGGTGTTGGTTATCAATGCTTTAGCTTTTGCTATCGTTTGCTGGTTTACTACCAAACCTCGGTCAGGTTCTTCCATGAAGTGCAGCTGTTTTACCCCAAGCGCTATACAAGCACGACGTGCTTCTTCCGCACGCTCATTGATTAACGATTGGCGATCACCGTCTCCCCCTAACGCTCCATCAGTCACTATCACAACATGTGTCTCAATCCCTTGATTGCGCGCCAAAAGCAAACTTCCGCCCATCCCAAAAGTTTCATCGTCTGCATGTGGAGCAAAAACCAGCCAAGGCCCTTCAGGTAGGGGGGAGGTATAGAAGGGAATAACACAATTCTCGTCGAGCATCTGGGTCATGAACTTACAGTTTCCTATAATTTAAACAAAAGACGGTTACAAAAAGTCAGTATCGCCGGCGAGCAAAAACCAAGCATTCTGCAATGATTCTGGCGACGGGCCTGGCGAGCATACAGAGGTTGGAATACGAACACCTATATCTCTAACCAAGACCCCTTGAGGTTCTAACGAATCAGATGACCCGCCTGATTCAGTCCCTGGCACGGCTGTAAAAATAGCGGCATCGGGCTCAGTTATCCAAGTGCTTACAGCATTGAGGCTGGCTTGTGCCGCTAAGTTTTGGGCAAATGCCACCAAATATTCAAACTTATCGGGCGCTGCTATCATGTCCAGAACTAAAAGGCGGCCATCTGCATGGCGACTGACTAACACGCCTTGTGGCTTTCCCGATTCTTCAACAACCAGATGAAATTGGTATCGATGAGAAGGGTTATCCTTGTAACGATAAAGCAAATAGTCAATATCCCTAACAATAACGATACGGTCACCAAGACCTGCACTCATGGCAATCCACATTTCTTCAATCAGAGATGTATGAGACTTGGCGCTAAGCTGGATTTCATTGCCAAACACAAGGCTGCTAGACTGAGCAGGCCATTCAAGCTCTACCACAGAGCCTATATCCGCCTGCACTCCCAGTATCTCGCCTAACTTCATCACTCGCGCATTAGGAAAACCGAACCCAAAAAGATAAGGCCGATCGTAGCCGATATATTTTTTAAGAAATGTAGTGGCACCTAGATAGTAGGGTCCCTTCTTGGAGAGCGACCCGCGCTGGCTGGTATCAACCATAGTATCAACGCATTGCAAAGTGTTGGTCAGTTCGCCCCGGCATAGTACACGCCGTTTAACAGCACCATAAAAAGCGACAACATTATCTCCGTGCCGAACAACAACACCTTCGCCTCTTCCATGCTGATATTTCCAGTCCCAGTGGCTAAGTGACATTTCTTGCTTAAACACTTTTTCAAACAGCGCACGAATAGCGTCACTGTCCTCAGGTACCGCTTCTGCTGCTTGCCAGCGGTTAGACGTTGTATTATTTGTCACTCTTAATTTTACCAATGGACTCGTTTCTTAGAAACGGTGGTGGGGCTTAGGAAGCTAGATTATCCACGTTCAGCAAGAGCAGATCAAACCACTCTTGAACAAATTGGACTGTTTATGTGGGACTAGGGTTTTCCGAGCTTGTGGTTTACCTAACATTGTCAGCAAAAGACAAGCAATTAACGCGCAGTACTAGACAGGCTTGTCGTGGCAGACCGGTTTAACGATTTTAGCGTGCAAAAGACTCTTGCAAGGTACGAAGCAGATCTTCGCGACGAAACGGCTTGGATAAGAAACCATCAAAACCGGAATCCAGTAGACGTCGAGCATCGGCAGAATTCGCATTCGCCGTTATAGCGATAATGGGTATTACGCTTTTAGGACCAGGTAAGCTCCTAATCTGCGCGGCGGATTGTTCTCCATTCATAACCGGCATTTGAATATCCATTAATATCGCATCAACTGAATGTGCTTTTATGTAATCCAGAGCCTGCTGCCCATCTTCCACCGAGATTACTGTATGTTTGTCATTCTCCAGCAACCTGCTCAAAACCATTCGATTAACAGCGTTATCATCGGCTATTAACAACGTCAGTGGCTCGATTTCAGGAATCGTTAAATCGCTATTATGAAGCTTTTCAATATTTTCAAGTTTAGGCATAATAAACGGGAAGTAGACTGAAACCTTGGTACCGACCCCAATCTCAGATTTCAGCAGTATCACTCCATTCATGGCAGTAACAATTTTTTTGACAATAGTAAGGCCTAATCCTGAACCTCCATATTCATCTCGAGTCGACTGACTGCCCTGAACAAATGGTTCGAAAAGTTTTTCTTTAGATTCCTCAGAAATACCAACCCCTGTGTCATCAATGACAAGCAATAATTTATTGTCTTCATATAACAAGCTCACGTTTACAGCACCTTCGACAGTAAATTTTATCGCGTTGCCGACTAAGTTCATTATAACTTGCTTGGCTCGGGTTCTATCTCCCAAAAAATAATAAGGAACATTTGACTCAATTGTTACGTTTAAAGAAATGCCTTTTTCTTCAGCTTGGAAGCTAAAAGGTCTCAGCGTGCCAATAACAAGTTCGCGAGTGCAGATAGTCTGATTGGCTATTTTAAAGTTATCAATGTCCATTGCATTAAGGTCAATCACATCACTGACCAGTTCTAACAATATATCTGAACTGCCCATCACTATTCCTGCATATTCAGCTCGCTCGGCGTCTGTCTTCGCAGACACCATAAGTCTTGCAGCCATAATGACACCGTTAAGAGGCGTTCTAATCTCATGGCTCATTGCAGAAAGAAATGCTGACTTGCCTTGCTCGGAGCGTTTCGCGTCTTTTTCGGCATGACGCCGATTGGCTATTTCACTTTTGAGTCGACTGACTAAACTCTTCAACCTGCCTTCGCTATCTCGCTGTGCCTTCCTAAATATCGCAGCAGAACCTGAAAGTATTGCAATAAGTAAAATACCCTCAATTGCGTTGGTTATCCCGACCTTTGGCACGAACTCGTGATAAACCGGGTTATAGTCAATCAAACTGTTCGCGTGAAGGTAACCGGTGACGGCTAAAGTCACGCAGCATATCAACCCCCAAACCATCCCGTTTTTTCGGCCTGTCAGCAAAATCGCCATTGCAGGCACCGGCAACAACCACATCATGACGGTACCTTGTAAGCCATACGACTGCATCAGAACAGTTGGCATTGTCCAATAAGAGAATATTGCTAGGTTAGCGGCAAGCTTCTGATATTGGAAAAAGGCTTGCAGGAAGAGCCCGCCCCAAATAAGCAGCAGCCCGCCCAAAAGTACACCATTGTCTGACCCTACTCCGGACAGCCAATTGGAGAGCATCAAGATTAGACAAACAGGGGTCACAAAGAAGATGAAGCTGGAAAGTAATCGCCTCTCTTTTAGCCTCGCAAGTCTCCCATAGGTAGGATCAAGCCCACCGTTCCACAGGAATAAGATCTGTTTAGTTATTATAGAGAACACGGCAGGCCAGTTTAATGAGTATTAAGTTGTTAGATTCATTTTCCATAGCAGGTTCTACAGTATCAACAAGGAAAAGTTTGTCTGTTGCTGCTATTGAATTTTTTAATTTATCGCCCCCTAATCGGCAATCTACATATTAAAGAATAGTACGGATTCAGGCTTTAGTGAGATAGAAATCATGCCAATCGCGACTTTTTTGAAGTCCCGTAAAATACAAGTAAATCTAAACAGCCACTTAAGTCGCAGGCCGTTGCTATTATTAATCTAGTTTCCTAATGCAAGCATTGCGTTTATGTTTAAGTTTGTCTATCTTTTGATTACTAAACCGAACATCACAATACGAAGGAAAATCATGGGATTTAACTCGCCGCTAAAAGTCTCAGTCGCTTTTGTAGCGGCTCTTTCTAGCCTCGCTCTGTTTTCATTTAACAGCCATTCACAAAGCTCGGAGCCAAGCGTGGCACTCGCGGTGAATCTCAGCGAGCTAGAATGGGGCCCCGCTGGCGGTGGCAATGGATTTCCAGTGGGTGTGCGAACGGCGCGCCAAGGTATAGACAAGGCAACTGGAGGGATCACTTACTACGCCCTTTTCCCTGCCGGATCCCATTTTGAAAAGCATTGGCATAGCCATGACGAATATGTCGTTGTGGTGTCCGGTAAACTAGAAATATTGCTTGGAGATGATACTCACAAGTTAGCTGTCGGCAGCTACATCGTCATACCCGGCTCACTTGGGCATGCTTGGACAGTACCTGAGGGAGGTGACGATGCCGTAATCTTGGTCAGAAGAGCAGGACCGGCTGATTTTCATTTCGTAGAATGAAACCCTAAATTTTTTCTCTCTGAGGTGGGCTAGGGCAGCCCTTCTACTTCCCGCCTTATTTGGCACCTTACCCTCTCATTACACTCTCCTTACCCTCTCCCATCCTTTTCGTCGCTTTTTCGGGCTGGGTTTGTCCTTCTCCGCAGGTATACCCACCAGCATGACTTATCACGCCATCAGTTTATGAGACTTTGATAAACAAGCGCTTTAAATTTTGACGCAATCGAAAAGGCCCCTGCCGGCTGAACCTGCAACATAATAACAGCGACAGTGTCAGTTACTGGGTCAGCCCAAGAAAAAGTTCCAAGTGACCCACTCCAGCCAAACTCACCGTTATTCACACCTACTTCGCTTTTGGCAGCATCTGTCACCACCGCAAGACCATATCCCCAACCTCGATCCAACATAGGATTCGCCGAGTTGATACCGAATGGCATTAACTCTTGAGCAATTTGGTTGCGTGTCATCGCTGCAACAGTATCTACCTCTAGCACTCTATGCCCGTTTAGCTCACCATCATTTAGCAAAGCCTGCAAAAACCTTAAATAGTCCGGCACTGTAGATACTATGCCAGCAGCGCCCTCTTTCAAGGGCGGGTTCACAGTAATAGGCACATCCATTGGGGGCAACCGAGTAAGACCACTGGACCCATCAGGTATTCGGTAAGCTAAGGCGAGGCGATCCTGTTTGTTTTGTGGAACAAAAAAAGCGGTGTCAGGCATATCCAATGGATCAAAAACTTCTTTTCGCAAATAATCATCAAACCCAAGCCCAGATACGATTTCTACGACTCTACCCAACACTGTGATTGAAATGCTATATACCCATTTCTCACCAGGGTCCCCGATCAAAGGAACAGAAGCCACTTTGTCCGCCAATTCAGCGAGATTATCTGCTCGAGAACGAACATTGCTATTTCGGTATAGGCCGCTGAAACGGTGGCTAAGTCCTGCGGTATTTAACAACAAATCCTCTATCGTTGGTTCACGACTAGGCTTACGCGTTGACGATGGATCGGGGTGCGCGGGGTCAACAAAAACGGTTAAATTCTTAAAACTCGGAATATAACGAGAAACAGGGTCAGACAAAGCAAGCTTGCCTTCATCAACTAATTGCAAAGCAGCTACAGCGGTTATGGGCTTGCTCATAGAGCGGATTTGAAAAATAGAAGTGCTGCTCATCGGCTGCTTAAGCTCAATATTTTGCCAACCCATAGCTTCCAAATAGACAAGCTTGCCGTGCCGAACAACACCGGCAACCAATCCCGCAACCTCGCCCCGCTCAACGTGTTCGCGAAGCACCCTATCCAACAAACCAAGCCTCTGAGAGGAGATGCCGACCATCTCGGGTTCCGTCATGCTTGGGGACTCAGAAGCCAATAGCAATTGATTTGGCAACAAAAGCAAGCAAAATGAAGCGAGTGCGATGAGGGTGTGCAAGGGCATGACTCTCTCCGGTGAATAAAAACTCAAAATCGAGGAGTGAGTGTTGCATCAAGTGCAATTCAGTGCAATTTTCTAGTAATAGTAAGCCGAAATTGATTTGAATGCTTGAGCGCAATTGCAATGGAGTTGATACTTCCCTGCTAGCGAAGCGATCATAGTACTGAGCCCTGCTTAGTTTTAGAATAGGGCAGTTAAACCGTCTATTTTCTGTATTTATGCTCGGGTCTTGATTGGCTAAAGGCAGGCACCACTGCTGCACTTTTAATCAGGGCTTTTGATTTTATGGCCTAGCTTAGGGAGCTAAAACTCAGCCCACTGCAGATTTCGCGCAGATCAGCGCAGATCAGCGCAGACTAGCGCGTTAGAGGCGTTTTTAACCAACAAGGGTTAGTACAGCGAACTGCGAATACTGTGCATATTGGCAATCCAGTACCCTTCATCAAATACATGTCTAGCGCTGGTAGAAAATATTCCTTCAATCTGAACAATAACGCCTTCTTCAGTGCTGCGGCTTGGATTTGAGGGTGAGGGCTGGGAATTTAGCGCGTACATCGAAATTAAAAAGAATGTGGCGAGGACAGCAGCGATTGATAGATGGAACTGCTTTGATGAATGATTCATTCCAGTATCCTTTTATTATTTTAACTACTTTATTTATTGTTTTTGGATTTTGGTAATCTTTCCAATTCGGCTGGCAAAAAACGTCGTAAATAACTCTTACATTTATAGTGTGCCATAAAGTATCAAATTGTAACAAGAGTTTTCTAAAAAAGAATTGCCCCTCCCTCTTATTCGAGTTAGCCGAGAAACTAAACCGTAATAATCAATCACGGACCTGCAGCACACCTTTATAAATATCCACAAAAAATCCCCAGCAACTACTACCCGCAACTATTAATAGGTAAAGCAAACACCCAGATTAACTTGATAGTCTAGATTGCTGAGTAGCCTCCAGCCAGGAAAATAGATGCAAAGGAGCTCTTGGCAAGGTAGGTAGGTAGGTAGGTAGGTAGGTAGGTAGGTAGGTAGGTAG
>TARA_B110000208_G_scaffold89665_1_pt1 | contig 10371 bp, 7 predicted proteins | sample TARA_B110000208 | Tara Oceans TARA_B110000208 (sample SAMEA4397426) | marine metagenome | biome: Polar Biome; feature: [SRF] surface water layer (ENVO:00010504); material: water (ENVO:00002006), including particulate matter (ENVO:01000060) such as... | depth 5 m
GTTCCCAGGATTGCTGAATGCTACTCGGGATATGTCTTATTAAGTAAGTGCGCTTTATAAGTACACTTTATAAATGCACCCTACTAAGTGCATCGTAAAAGAGAAAGGGGTAACTTGTGTTACCCCTTTTTTGTGTCTGGGATTTATCGCCGGACATGCCCATCGGCATGAAAGCTGGCGCTGCTGATAGGTCGATTTCAGAGAGAATTACAGAAGGCTCAGATGCTTAAACACACTTTACTTCACACAATATTTACCTGAACGCTGGTGAGGTTTTAGCCACCGTATCTGTCATTCTGAGCAAAGCGAAGAATCTCACTCTAAGACCTGACCCGCCAAGAAAAATCCAAGGTAATCCCCTGCTGATTCATGGCGTCAGAAAAATTGGAAAGAGCTATCTTCAAATGGGACTTCTATGAAAGAGAACGCTAGAAACGTCATAAACCGTGCAGTGACTACACCAGAGAATCTTGGTTACCTAGCCGTTAGGCTTTTCAACCCGGCTTATGGCAGTGAAGAACTGCCACCGGGACGCCACCAGCCTTATCAACCGCCGCCATGGGGTTTTTTTGAAATCAACAAGACTAACTGTTGAATCTGTAAGTATTGCATGTACTAACTTAGACGCCTCAACAATTCGAGTCTATCTATAGTTATTTGGCTTAACAATTGTAATTATTAGCACGAAAATGAATGGCAATATGGTTTGAAAAATTACATAAGTGCATCGCGCTATTTTCGTCTTTGTAAGCGGCGAGCAATAATCACGCAACGTCTTTCATCTAATGGGTAACGCCAGATAAAAAATAATCCTACGGTTAAAATCACTGCGGGTATCCAAGAGATAGCCAAATGGATTGCAAAGGCACTAGATTCATCATGCGTAGTTGCTGTGGCATCAAAGCCCAACCAACCGGCAAGGGCTAAACCCAGGCTCAAACCTAAGGCCATTTGCGCTTTTGTCATCAAAGTAACGATGGAAAAATAGGTACCACGACGCTCTGCTATATCACTTAAAAGCCCATAGTCAACTGTATCACTCAACATCGGCATAACAATTACACTCGAACAGGTCAAACCTAAGGTCATGATGACGTAGACAATAACAAGCTCGACCAATACGCTTTCGCTAGCTGACAATTGTCCGATATATACAGTCGTACCGACAACTATCACACTGGCCATCAACCACGTCGTTCTTTTACCCATCAGCAGCACTATCTTGTAAACAACCGGTGTTAACAACAAACCGCCCAATAAACCGATAACCGCCAAGGTAGCAAATATCTCTCCCTGCCCTAAAAACGCATCGACAAAGATAAAGAAAAGACCATAGAACATACCCATCCCAAGCCCAAAACAGAGATAAGCGAGCATAAAGACTTGGAATGGTTTATTAGTTTTAACGGCGCTATACATACCTTTAAACGCAGACGTTTTAGGCTGATTACTTTTACCTTTCTCCGCCAACTCTTCTACGAGCACTAGCGGACCATTAGGCACGTATTTCAGTGCGTAATACAATCCAACGAGCAATAAAATTGAGCCAATAACAACGGATACTCGTAAGGTCTCCGGTGTAATCTCGCGGGTCTCGAACAGCGGTAGAAAAGGGATAAGATAAAATAACAGACCACCCACCAGCCCTGCGAAGCTCACAGCGGTAAAGAGCGATGTCCGTTCAACAGAATCTGAATACAACTCACTCGCCCAGGCATACATAGGAATCATGAGGATCGTTAATGCCAAATAAAACAGCAATGACCACAGCGTAAAATACACAATGCTGACCTCTGCCGGAGGTACGAACAAAAAGTAACTACTGGGAATCAAACACAAGCCACCCACTAACATAAAGGGTTTTCGTGTGCCTGTCCTCGTGCGAAAACGGTCAGAATAATGACCAATCAAGGGGTCTGTGAGCGCATCAAAGATCCTGCCAATTAAAAGCACGGCCGCCAAGGTCGTTAATGCCACACCATAGTACTTGGCATAGATTCCCTGAATAACCCCCATTGGCCCCATAAAAAACGCTAGGCCAATGGAAGGCCCACTGAATGCCAAGGCCTGCCATTTAGAAAAGCCTGAAGCAGCGTTAATACCCTTGTCGCTATTAGTACTATTCATAAAACACTACTCACTGCATCGCAGCTACGGCGATGATATAGATAGATTAATATTTTTAAACTAGTGAACGGTAGGACTGTGTACAACACAGCCCCACCTCCTGCTATTACTGCTTATCACAGTTCCTGTTTTTGACTATTCCAAAAAGGAAGGCGTTTGATCAACAAAAAACAAGTCCAAACCACTTATTAATTCAAATTGTTTCGGAGGCTCAGCACCTTGCAAATGGGTGACCAAATAATCCCACTCTCGGCGATGGGTATAACTGCATACGGTATGATGCATATCAGGGATACACAGCATGTCAAAATCCTTATTGGCCTTTTTTAGAGCATCAGCCAAAAGAAAGGTGGGTTGATGGAATGCGTAGAACCCCATACCTAGTATTAGTAACAGCTTGCCACTAAATGACTCTACGCAGTCCTCCGGATAAGGTGTTTTAGGCGGGGCTGTAGGTGACGGTGATATCTGAATGTCGAACTCTTCACTCAGGCACGCCATCCAGAACCGAGGGTCTGGCATGCAATGAATTACTGTCACTTTATAAAAATCGGAATGAAGCAATGAACCATAAATCGCATTGTTAGACGCGTTCTCATTGGCGGATAGCCCAACACGCTCAAGGTCCATATAGGGATAACGTTCGGCTAACTGGCGTAGGCCAGCTATGCGATCCGTTAAGTCGCTAGTAAAGGCGTGATCACCATAGTGATGGGTATAAAATGCTTTGTCACGAAGGGGAGTGCCGCGGCCAGCAATAGTGACTACGACAAAACCCAGCGTCGCGAGTGCAGCTGCGCCAAAATAATCATAGCCAGCCCAAACATTGTTGGCAAACGAGCCTGTGGGGAGAGCACTAATACCGCGCATAGATGAAATAAAGTCCACGACAGGGTAAGATTTTTCCGGCGAGAAACCGGGGGGGCGAAATACCACTGCATAAATATCGGTGGTGTTATCGGCTCCCTTGAGTTTGACCGGTTCAGGCCATTGCCAATCGTTGGGCAAACTGGATACATCGCATGTTTCGATCGTGAGTATCTCCTTGCCATCACGGTCAATCAGTGTTGACACGGGCGCAGTGTCAACACGCGAAGCGGTTGTCACTAGGTATTGGCCAGAGGGAGAAACACCACTGTCGCCATCAGAAAAAGTATAGTTTTTGTAGGCAAAACTCTTGAACTCAAGAGGGTGATTAACTGCAAAGTCAAAGTCGCCCTCAACCAGCGGTGTCAATGCGCCTGAATCGATATTGACCTTACAGATATCCTGATAATAGGGACTAACATCAGGATTACGTGCCGCTGTTTGTAGTAACAGTTCACGTTTTTCAGTGTCAACATGAAGAATATTTCGTACTAGCCACTCTCCATTTTTATTGGCTGAAGGCTCACCATTCGTTGAAAACTCTCCATTGACTAAAGGCTCTCCACCATTACTGTCGGCGGCACCTGTAATTTGATGTTTAAGTTCGCCCGAATTAAGGTCATAGAGATACAAGTGTCCCCAACCGCTGCGCTCTGAAAACCAAATCAGCTCATCAGTTTCGGGCAGAGGATAAATTATGGGTAAAGACGTATATTCATAACGCAATCTGACAGTGATATCGTCAGTTTGTTCGAAAACAACTCGAGTTGCGCCAGACTGTGTATTCCATTCCACCACTCGAACAATTTTTGAGTCGCGAGGGGTATCAACAAAGAAAGCGCGCTGATTATCAGCAGACCACCAAGCTAATCCCGCCTCAAAAAGACCCATCCCCATAACCCCACAACACCTATAGGGTATAGCTGGGTAATCGGCTCTTTGTAACTGTCCGGTGGCTATATCAATGGCGCATAATCGCAAGCTAGATATATGCTCGTCGCCAGGATAGGCCTATGTTCTTGTCGTTACCTCCGGGTAATAACTGCCATTATTGGTGGGGCCATAATTTACATGGGGAATAGTTCGAACCTTTTGCTCATCTAGCTGTGTGAACAAGATGCTCTGTGAGTCTGCAGACCAGACAGGTATAGCTTCCCCCCACAGATGGTGCCCATGTCGGCACTTCTCCTCACCGTCCTTGGTCAGGGGCTGTTCTTCACCACTGGATTGATCCCGGATCCAGATATTGTAGTCACGGACAAAAACGATTTTTTTACCATCTGGAGAGAGGGCTCCACTTGGAGGCGCAATGGCTTCCTCAAGTTCTGAATTGTCGGGGTTGAAGAACCAATATTTATTCAGCGCCTGAAAGTGAAGCTGTAGTGGCGCACCTCTTTTCTCCATTGTGATAGAAACGAATTTAAGGGGTAAATCAAGTGGGTCAATGGTCTTTTGAGTAGTTTTGGTCGCACTATCTGTCTCGGTGTCTGTCTCGGTATCAGTGGATTCTCTGGTTTCTTTCTGAGCTTCCAATGCATTACTGAGAGCGCTAGCCAAGGCGTCATGATCAAAAGCCAGCGTATTACTCGCGGCATCGGCATCTACCAATCGATACTCTTTTCCTTCAACCGTTTGGCGTCGGTACCAAAAGTAGTTACTTATGGATTGATCGGTGTAAGGGATCCAATGTGGATATACCGTATCGTTTCTGACCAACCTATTATTGATTGGCGTTCCTTGGTGTAATGTCTGAGCTTGTTCATAACGTTTTAACATAGTCTTGTTCATGATTGTTCTCAACTGACTGTGAATGTTTTATCTTTAGCGGTGGGTGCTCGGATAAAATAGTTTAATCGGCCCGTTTATTCATGCCCTATAGGCAAAAGATAGGGGGATGAAAAAGGTGTTTAAAAATAGTTATTTCTTTTCTGTTAATGCATACCTGCTGTCTAGGTAGTAGCTGCTTGAATAGGGGTATCGAGGCAGGTGAGTGACGTCCGTTCTTGAGCTAGGTAGCACGCAACGTTGCCCCATCACAATTCATAAATAGCAGCAAAATCAAAAACAACTGCTATCTATTGTCTGCGTGGGGCAACGTTTACTCACGACTTTACTTTCTATGGCAGCTAAAATTTATACGTAACGTCAACACCCCAAGAGCGGGGAGCGTTTTGTATAAAGGCATTTCCTGGGGCTGGCATAGTAATATCACGTTCATTAGTGATGTTTTTACCAAACAGCCGGACGCTAAAGCTCTGCCATTGTGCACCTAGCTGAGCATTCATTAGACTCGTGGGGTCAGATGTAAACGGAGCAGGAAAACGAGTGCGACTAGTAAATACACTGCCGTCTTGTCGATTGTAGTCAAGCAGAGCAAACCCCTCTGCACCGAAAGACCACTCAAAGTCGTATCTGGCATTGAATGCATAGCTGTATTTTGGCGTGTAATTAACTGGATCACCCAAGTTAAAGGGCGACGCTACCGAGTCTGCTATTTTAACGAATTCAGTGTCGAGATAATGCCCACTGAGCCCTATAGAAAATTGTTCGGAAACACTGAATTGGGTAGAGAACTCAAATCCTTGCATTTTTACTTCGCCCGGATTGATTGTCGCCGTTTGGTTAAGCGCGACACTTATAATGTCGTTGCCCTGATAGTCCAAATACTGACTATGAAAAATAGCACCCGCAACGCTAAGCCTGTTGTTGAGCAATGAGGCTTTTGCACCAACTTCATAGCTACGTACTGTTTCAGCATCGTAGCTTCCAGGACCAAAGTCATTAAACCCACCACTGCGGAATCCTTCGGCAATACTTGCATAAATACTCGCATCATCGCTTAAGGCATAAGACAGTGAGACCTTTGGACTCAGCTGATCAAAGCTTGCGCTATCGGATACTGGGTTTTGACCAACGGTTCGATCATCTTCAAAGTACCGAGCACCGACAGTTAGTGTAAGCTGCTCGCTAAGGTCATACCCAACATCTGCAAAAATAGCCGTTGACTTAGACGTAACAAATACCTTAGATCCCCCCAAAGAACCACCAAAGCCATTAAAGAAAAAGCCAAAATCATCACTGGGATTAGAAAAATCTGTATCACTGTAAAAAGCGCCTACTAGCCAATTTAATGCATTGCCACTGTCCGCACTGGCTAAGCGAACTTCCTGAGCGAATCCTTTCGATTCATTAGTGATCCCCAAGCTTATAACCCCAGAATTTACCAATGGATCCTGACCTACTAGAATCGAAGTAGAAGACTGGTAATTTTTAATATCAAGATGAGAGCTGGAACTGGTGAGTGTTGCAAAACCTAAATCATAATTCACCGTTACATTATAGATATCATTTTCATCCGTTTGATCAGTGTTTGCTAACGGTAAGCCGTTGGCGACAACGGTACGATAATATGTGTCACCGTCGGCGCCCCTAATATTGGCAATATTTGAAGAACCTGAATCGCTTCTTGATCGCAATACCATCGCATTGACGGAGAGATCATCAGAGGCTTGCCATAGTGCTTTTAGGCGTACATAGGAGGCTTGGTTGTCATTAGCATCTTCTTTACCAATATCAGGTTGATCGATCCAACCCCCTCTATCTTTATAACTCGTGGCTAGGCGAAAGGCCAAACGATCATCAATGACAGGAATATTAAGGACGGCCTTCACTTCGCTGCTTGTATCACCATCCGTGATCGATGAGGCTGAAGCGCCTATTTCGCCTTCAAAACCATCAAAGTTTGGGTTATTGGTGATGAAACGGACTGTACCACCTGTGGAGCCTTGACCATAAAGTGTACCCTGTGGCCCCCTCAATACCTCCAGCCTTTGAATATCAATAGGCTGTAAGTTAGCCTGTATTTGCGGATTAAAACTCAAGGGTATTTCATCCATGTATATTCCAACCAGAGCAGAGAGGCCTGTATTATTGCTGACACCCCTTATTACAATGGTTTGATTACTATCAGATACGCTTTTGATCGATAGATTGGGGACTACGCGTGCTAAATCGTCTAGGCCGGTAATGCCGAAGTCTTTTATTTTTTCTTCGCCTAGTGCTTCGATGCTTATTGGCACGTCAATTAAACGTTGTTCACGTTTTTGGGCTGTTACTATAATTTCATCAATGCGGGATTGTTGGCTTGCTTCTGCTATTTGTTCTTCTGCTGAAGAAGTACCCATACCCGTTGCTGCAAACACTCCAATCACTGTCGTTAAAACATTCTTTTTTACATTCATTGTTTTCTTCCCCGTATCGTTATTTTTAGCTGACTCGACTTGCACAATGGTCAGCACACCTTTGGACGACGTGGCGCTGTATAGGCCGGTGCGCTGTAGCACTTTGTCTAGTGCTTGGCGCACGGTGTAACGGCCTTTTATGGCGTTGCCCGTCTGTGTTTCAACAAGGTGATAGGGAAAGAGGATTAATGCTTGTGCGTCATTTGAAAGCCGGTGCAGCGATTTAATTAATGGCTGCTGTGGAATATCAAAATAGTACGCGGTGTTTTTATCGGTGTTGGCATTGGTATTAAATGCACAACTTATTAAAACGATAAAAAAAATTGCCTTCCCTAGCTTATGTGACGGCGAGTCACCTTGTAGGGAGTAAGACTGGCGAGTAAAAAAATCACTCACCTGTTGGAATAAACAAACTTTTATTGGCAAAACCCTAGCGAGTAATCTGTACATGATGCTTGGTAAGGCGAGTTACTTTGAGCCCAAAACCGGTTTCTAATACGCTGAACAGTGCCTCAACTTCGCCCACTTTAAACTGGCCGCCAATGCGTAGAGTTTTGATATTGGGGTCGGCGAGTTCGATATAGACTGGGGTGTATCGGCTGATGTCTTTAACGACGGTTTCTAGGTTTTCGCCGGCATAGATGAGCTGGCCCTCCAACCAGGCAAGGCGGCGTTTGAGGTCGGCTTTTTCGTGTTCGGTGACGGCTTGTACTGCGCCCTTTGCCCCTGCGGGAATGACGACGCTCTGGCCTACTAACAGGGAACCTACTATTTCATGTACTTGTGTCATTGGATAAACGCTGGGGGTTGTTGGGTCTGGTGTGTTGGATATGTTGGACGTGGCGGCTGCCTTGGATATGTCGGTTGGGTCAGCTGTGTCGATAAGGGCACCTAGCGCTACTTTGCCTTCGGACACGGTGACTTCTACTTGCTCTTCGAGTAAATACACTGAGAATGCAGTGCCAATGGCACGCACCATGCGGGTGCCTGCGTAGACTTCGAAGGGGCGCGTTGGGTCGGGTTTTACGTCAAAGAATGCTTCGCCCTGTAACAGTATGACTTTGCGTTGACTGTCTTGGTAACTCACCTGTACTCGGCTGTTGGTGTTGAGCCGCAATACAGAGCCGTCGGCGAGTACTTGGCGGCTTTGTTCACCTATGCCTGTGACGTAGAGGCCCTGTTCACGAATCTGGAGTTGCTGCCAACTAAACAAGCCTAGGGTGATGGCGAGTACAGCAGCGGCTGCGGTAAACCGGCGCGGGTATGCGCTGGCGCTGGTGGCTGTTTGCTGCAGTATGGTGGCTAGCAGTATTAGCGGTGCGAACAGTATCGACAGTACCCAGCTAAGGTAATGGCCTATAAGGTTGCGTCGCGGGCCGGGAACAGACAGGGCCTGTAGGGCGTCCATAGACTGCCAGTGTAGGCTTAGGCGCTTTAGGGTTTGATGATGGGCTGGGCTTTGCGCTATCCAGGCGTGTAGGGCTTTAAGCTCGTCTGAGGTGGGCACGGTGTCGCCTTCAAATTTTATGATCCAGTTCCAGGCTTGGTCTTCAATTTGGCTGGGGTTGGATTGATCTGGTGTGAGCCTGTCCATTACAGCTCCCTCCTGTGGTTCGCTGTAGGTAACCGGTGTACGTTGGCTGTGTCTTGGGGTGGGTGTTCATGCTCTTGCTTATGTTCGTGTGTTTCGGCTGTCTGGTTGTCTGCTGCCCTGCTTTTGGCTGCTGCGCGTTCGACGGCTAAGACCGCTTTGGGGTACAGGTCTGGGTAGCGTTCGGCTAACACAATGTCGCAACGCTTGCCGCCTTTTATCAAGTGCTTTTCAACTGCGCTAATACTCACGCCTAACCGCCGGGCGATTTCTTTGTAGGACATGCCGTAGACTTTTTTCATGAGTACTACTTGCCGACACTTGGGTGGCAAGGTGGCTACGGCTTCGCAAAAGGCTCCCAGCTTTTGCTGGGCGATTAGATTGTCTTCTAGATTGTCGCTGCCGAATTCTGTATTGCCCTGTTCGTAGTCGTCGACATAGTCGATCATCTTGCGGGACTTTTTACTGAGTTCGGACAGCAGCATGTTTTTAGCAATCCGAAACAAAAAGGCTTTGGGTTGGTCGATGACGGTTTTTTGTTCTGCGGTGTAGGCGCGCAGAAATGTCTCTTGAGAGACGTCTTCAATTTCGTGCTTTGAGATCATAAAGCGGGATATGTAATTACGCAGGGAGTTTTGGTGCTGCAAAAAGGTTTGCAGAATATCGGGCCGAGGCTGCCCGTTTGGCTGAGGGCCTTTATCAGGCTGAGGCTCTACTGGTTCGGACCCTGTGCTGCTGTGCGCGGTTTTGTCGCTTGAGGCCTGTGCCGTTGGCTCTCTGCTTTCTGCTTTATCTTGCTCTCTATTTTTTTTCATAGATTTAGACTGGCCTGTCTGCATTTCAGGTGAACCACGATGCAAAGCACCGCGCCTGGGAAGTCGCTCTATTGAGTAAGACTACCCGCGGATAAAAACACTCACCCTTGTCACTTAAGGGTAGTTGAGTTTGTGGCCAGGCGTGGCTTATGTGGATGGGGTGGTTGGCTTGATACAGTTTTATGGCCTTGCTTTTATGACCAAGCCTAGGAAGGCACTAAAATGATATTGACGGAACGTACCATAAAAGGTACTTTGTGTTTTCCACTTCGGTAATGGCAACAGAGAAACAGACCATGGGTAAGCTAAATAAACATGTAGGATCATCTCTTGATGACCTACTAGAAGAAACCGGAGAGCTGGCCGAGGTCAATGCTGTTGCAATTAAGCGCGTTATTGCCTGGGAGATTACACAGAAGATGGAGGCTGAGCATATTTCTAAAACTAACATGGCTCAACTTATGGGCACCAGCCGCTCGGCGCTGGATCGTCTGCTTGATCCTGCTAATACTTCCGTCACTTTACATACCCTAGATAACGCTGCACGTGCTGTGGGTAAAACCCTGCGTATTGATCTGTCATGAATATCTCAAGTTCAACTTGAGATATTTAGGGCAACCGACTTTAACCACAATCACTTAAAGACACAGTAAGCAGATAACTGGCCGCTATTGAGATCCCTCGTCGCTGCGCTCTGTCGGGATGACAATGAAAGGCGGTGGCTCTGTCG
>TARA_B110000208_G_scaffold90349_1_pt1 | contig 10363 bp, 5 predicted proteins | sample TARA_B110000208 | Tara Oceans TARA_B110000208 (sample SAMEA4397426) | marine metagenome | biome: Polar Biome; feature: [SRF] surface water layer (ENVO:00010504); material: water (ENVO:00002006), including particulate matter (ENVO:01000060) such as... | depth 5 m
CTGTAGTCGAGTCGTACGAGACATGTTGGAATCGTCTCTCGCTTTTTACACAGAGGAGGAGAAGAACGGGATCGCGGAGCTGGCGCAAACGCTCTCACGACGGACAGCTGAAATCAGCCGCGCCAAGCCGGGGTGGGCGACGCGGGAGCAGTTCTACATCCGTTGGCTTCGTGCGCGCAATCTCAACGTGCCTTCCGCGGCCCAGATGCTCGAGCATCACCTCGAGTGGCGGGCGTCGATGGGAGTGGATAAGATCGCGACGCTGAGCGCGGACGAGGTGCTTGGCTGCTCTGCGGATCTCATTGATCAGCACATTCCAAAGTGGGTCCGCGGTCGCGACCGTGCGGGTCGACCGATACAGTGGACGCAGTGGGCCAACGTGGACGTGGACGCAGCGCTGGAGGCGACGACGATTGAGCGCTACCTGGACTACCACGTCTGGAAGTGGGTGCACATGGAGCGCGCACTGGGTGCCGCGACGCGCGACGCGAAGCGCTACGTCGGCAAAATCGTCGTCGTCGTTGACTTGGACGGCATGCGTCTTGGACAGTGCACGCGGGCGTTCTACCACATGGTGCGCGGCATCGCGTCGATTGATGGTGATAACTACCCAGAGCGGTTGGGGCAGTGCCTGATCGTGAACGCGCCGCGCGTCTTTGCGGTGGTATGGTCTGGTGTCAGCCGCTTCATCGACCCCGCCACGCAGCGCAAGCTTCGCATCCTCAACAGCAGCGGCAAATCGATCGTCGAGCAGCTCAGCGAGGTTATTGATCGCAGCCAGATCCCGCAGGACTACGGCGGCGACGCGCCGCCGCTGTCGCCAGGGACGTGGAATGACTTTGCGACGCTAGCAAAGGGCAGCAGCGGTGGTGGTGGCAGCAGCGACGCCACCCTTGCGACACCACCCTCACTCTCGCCATCGCAGGACACGTCGACGTCTCCAACGCACCCGCACCACACGCACCATCACGGTCAGCACCACCACCCCCACCACATCAGTGACCTCGAGATGTCGCAAGATTCATCGCAAATCTTCTACTCCTGTGACGACGTTGAGGACTCCTCAATGCTCGAGCTTGAGCAGAGCGTCGATTCCACTATGCAAGGACTCGGCAGCGGTGTGGGTGCACTCAATGCGAGTAGCGACGGCGACGGCGACGGGATCACCGTGAGGGACGATGCGGCGGCGGCGGCGTCGGCGAAGCAGCGCTGGCGTCGCTGGGCAATGCGCTTTGTTGATGATTTCGAGGAGGAGAAAAGCGAAAACTCGCGTACGTTTGATCCGCTTGGGCGGATGGAAAAGGTGGGGCAATTCATCTGTTGCGATATGTGCGGCATCGTACGGATGAAGTGCTGCTCCCTTCGCTGCGCGAGCATCCTTCTCCATGCCTCGAACGCGATCTGGATGCTTCTGGGCGGATTCCTTGTTGCGCTTGGCTTTTATGTTCGCTTCTCGTTCCTCTGGACGGGGGACTTGATTGACTGGGGTCTCTGGGAGCCGCTCGTCATCATCTTCGTCGGGACCGCGGTGATCGCCATCGCTCTCGTCGGCAGCGTTGGTGCGTGTCGCTCCTCTCGCCTCCTGCTCACCGTGTTTGCGATGGCGAATGTTGTGATATGCTTCATTCTCGTCTGCTTTGGAATCGCCGTCCTCGTTCGGCTCGCCGCGGCGGATAAAGCGATTTCTGGCACGCTCTCCGCACCGAGTGCACCCACCTCACTCTCGCAGGACGAGCTCAAGATCATCGCGACCGAGAACTCGTTTCTGCTCTCGATCGTCGCCCTATCGATCTCGACATTCGTCCTCTTGCCCACGGGTGCGGGCCTCGCGCTACGCTTCCACGCTCCAACTGCGGGTGGAGCTGGCCTCGAAGCGACGACGCAATCGAAGCTCGAGCTGAAGCGACTCGCCGTCCTTGCTCTCATCTTCAACTCCTCGCACTTCATCTTCGGCCTCATCGCGCTTGGCTATTCGTTCTATATGATCTACATCGGCGTGACACACTACAGCTCCTACTTGCTCTTGTGCACCGGACTCTTGCTCGAAGTCGTCGCGCTCGCTGGCATCAGCGTGTGGTGCTGGGCTGCGCACCGGTACCGTCGATTCACCGCGATCCTCGTTGTCTACGCCGTGCTCCTCATCTTCGCGATTGTTGTCCTTGTCCTCTTCTCCGGCTCCGCGTTCGCGCAGATCCGCTACATGGACAGCGCAAGTGAGAATTCGAATGAGGCGGACGGGATGAAAGAGGGCTTGGTCGTCGGTGCGACGCTTTGCTTCGTTTGCTCGGCCCTCCTCGGCGTCTCTCTCATCTCCGTCCTCTACACGCTCTTCGTCTCCATGCGGCGGAGCCAGCTCCGGTATGCTCAGCTCGTCGCGTCAATGAGTGACGGACGGGTCAGCGTTCGGGCGGTGGACTATGGCGACGGACGCCGGACGTTCCAGGCGCACTTTGGGAGCGACAGCGACGATGATTTCCCCGTCCCCGTTCGCGAGACCCCTGCCTAATGACTTAATCGGTGCGGCTTACCATAATAAGAGTACTGTTTTGACACTACTTAGTGTTACTTAGGAAGGTAGGAACCAGAACAGTCCCCAGTATACCCTCGCTGACTCACGACGACGTAAAGAAGCGCGTGTTCTCGAAGTCTTCGAGCATGGGATTGTACCCACCCTTCACGGTGGTGCGCTCGACCTCGGCGTATTTCCCGAGAAACTCCGCGGAGGGCGATACGTCCGCGTGGCGCCCCCCCAGCACTGCGCTGTACGCCTGCTGCAGCGCCCCAAAGTCCGTTGGGAAGAAAATATCAGCCGCACCGGGCTCAGCGGCGAGGTAGTCGGTATAATCGACGTGCCTTCCCGTAAGCGGGTGCGGCCCTGCGACGAGTGGCTCGAGAAACGCGGGCTCGTTCGCGCGGGCGTGGCGCAGGAAAGCAGCAAGGCCGAGGTCAGGGGGGGGGAGGAAGTCAAAGTCCGCAGCGATGATCCGGTGCTGCGGGAAGCTGTCGCGCAGCACGTGCAGCATCTGCAGCGCACCTGTGGGCACGAACGCCGCGAGCACGCGCTCTGTCTCGGGCGGCGGTGCGTTGAACAGATTTGTCACGAACCGTTCCATGATGCCGCGTCGCTGCAGCGTATGGTCGCGCGACGCTGCGACGAGAGCGCTGTCGATTCCAAACACGCTCAGCGCCTCGCGGATGAGTGCGTCCTCCAGCGGGCGGTGCACCTCAACGCGTCCGCCGCCACCTCCATCGTCGTCACGCTCAACAACAGCCTCAAGCCACGGACCACCGCCCACGCTCACCACTTTGTCATGTGGCATGTTGTCCATGACCTCGAGAGATATAACAAACGACGGCTCCGCGACGACGCCCGTCTCGACCAGCGCGCCGCTCTCTACGTCGGTGAAGGGCTTCGCGCCCCACTCGAGGAAGTCACCGACGACGCACTCGCTCCGCTCGGCGTGGCCTGCGTTCCGCAGCTTCGCGCTCTGGCGTGCACTCATCGCGGCGGAGATATCAACCAGCGTGTAGCGAGTATTTTGGTACAGATCGGGCGCCGTGGAGCGGACATAGTCCAGCACCGACGCCGCGTTCGTGCCGGCTCCGCCTCCCATCTCGACAATGCGTAGCTCCCGCTCGCCGCGGGCGCGGCACTGCTGCACGATGCAGTTTGCGATGGCAAAGCTGTACCAGGGCGAAAAAATTTCACACGGCGTGAGCCACGACGCCTCGCGCGATTTGTACACCTTCTTCAAATGCATTTGGTACTCAAACAGCCCGTACATTTCACGGAAGTCAACGTGCTCGCCCGCCGCGGCTTCAGACACCTCATTGCTAGACTCGTCCTCATCGCGGCTCCGGCGTCGACTGCGGCGGCGGCCCCCGCTCTCCTCGCCATCGGATGAGGGCGAAATCAGCACTTTCTCCGATGCAAAGTAGCCGTACTCTGCGTTGTAGAGGCAGTCCCGGATGTAGCGTCGCGCTAGGAGGGACGTGCGGCCACCATACGAGTAATTCGTCGAGTATCGTGCCATTTTTTTTGTCAACACAAGCTTGTAGTACAAGTTGTACTGTACAGGGCCCTGTACCGTGGAACCGTACGAGTACCTCGTACTCTCGTATTACTACGAGGACTTGTGAAGGAGGAGCACGACTCGCACCGACGACCGGTACGGGAGAATAGAAAGACTCTTTCTAAGGACCCTAATCGGAGTACTCTTTCCTCTTCACTTCTCAATAAACTCTTATTCCTCGTTTCCCTTCTTCCTTGAATAGAAACCTTTATAGACCTGGTTCAACCCCAGGAAGCCAATGAAGAGACCGGCGGAGACGCAAAACACAACCTTGTGCCTGTATTCAAAGAGCTGCGAGTACTTGCAAACGCTCATGCACTCGAGGATGAGCACGATGGCAGAAAGGATCTGAAACTTGAAGTTCTTGAGCCAGCGGAGGGTGAAGATGGTGGGGAAGGGAAGGCCGTAGAGAAACTGGTCTTGGTAGTTCCACGTGTGCTCGGTGTAAATCCCGGCGGTGATGACGAGGTTGAGAGCGTGGTGGATCTTGAAAAAGTAGTGACCCTGCGGAATGAAGAGCATGTCCTTCGTCGCGAACGGGCTGACAAAAGTGACGACTCGGAAGATGACGAAGATGCTGAGATTCGTGGGGGCGAAGAAAACGGCCTTGAGCTTCGCGGCGGTCCAGTATGCGCTCTGCGGGAGATGTGTCGTGTACCAGAGCGATTTGTCTTTCATGACGTACTTCATGAAGAAGTAGGCGACGACACAGCCAGCGAGGTTGGCGCCGAGGAGATCGACGAAGAGCTGATCCCACCAGCACTCGTTGAAGTTCGGGCACGCGTTCTTAAAGAGCAGCTCGCCGAGCTCGTCTGCGGCGGAGAGGAACCACGCAATGAACGGGTTCCGCAGCATGATGGAGCCAACGAACCAGCCGACAGAGTGGGAGAAGAAGAACATGTCGACCACCAAACTCTTAATCTTCGCCATCGGCGGCGGGAACTCGCACTTCCCGTCATTGTATGAAACCTGCTGCTTATCCGTCAGCTTCTTCCCGACCTGTGGATCAAATTTGTGCAGCGCCGTTCGGATCTCGTCCACGTTGCTGTACGTCCCTTGCACCCACGCCAGATTGCACGCGTGCAGCATGCCGAGCACGAAAAAGATCGGCATCACGTACCGCGAGAAGAACACCCGCGTCGAGCTCGGGCCGCTCGGCGTGGCCGTCGATGGAGCTGCAGCGGCGATGGACGTTTTCCGCGCGGCGGCCTTTGAGCGCGGCGTCACCTTTTTCGCTGCCTTCTTCGTCGGCGTCTTTGCCTTTGCTCGCGCTTTCTGTGACTTCGACTTTGGCTTGGTGTAGTGCTCGTCGGTGCGGTGGTGCGGGCGCAGCGCCATACCAGTGTCCTCCTGGCCTGCAAAATCATCTTCGCGAAGGCCCGCGACCAGCGTCGATTGGCGCTGGTACGCCGAGCGCGTCGTCGTCGTCGCGCTCTTCGCAGCGCTGCGCGTGGTGCGTCCCGCGCTCGACGCTCCCTTTTTGCTCCCGCTCCGCTGCTTCTTCGGCGACTTCGACTTTGGCGTAGCCTTCTTTCGCTTCACCATTGTTGACACACTGACGATTCAAGCACCTTCAACAAAGCGCAGCTGCTTGTTTCTACAAAAGCATTTTTTCTTCCCCTCACTGCGAGGCGTGGCCAACTCAATGAGAGTACGGTTCACGTGGTGTGTCGAAGTGAAGGGATTTCATTGGCTGATGGCCCGCAGAGGCCATCACAGCTGTCATTCGATTAGTGTGCATACGAAGCCCGCTCACTTTTCGACTTCCTCTTTGATCTCCAGGATAAGCTCAATTCAATTTTTTAAAATGACTTATTATGTTCGTTCTATAGTATGACTGAACACTCCACATATTTAATCTAGATAATATATCCATATATATTCCTCAAGTATTCGAATACATCGATCTTCACGCACAGCCGCCACAACGATGCGCTCGCTCCTGCCGCTGCTAGCGCTCATCTCGATCGCCGATGCCGCGCGTCCGCGCTTCACCGGCGCGTTCCCGTGGGCGCGGGTGCCGACGATGTGCCAGACCCACATCGACGGCCGCTTCGTGCGCTCGGGCAACATGACTGGCGTCGGGCGGCTGGACGATAAGGTGCTGCGCTTCCTGGCAGAGAACTACGACCTGATCGTGGCGGGCAACCTGGAGCCAGGGAGGGGCGGCTGCCTCGAGCCGAAGATCAAAGACTTCGCAGACCGCATCGCCAGCTTCAACCCGCACGCGCGGGTGCTGGTCTACGAGGCGAACCAGATCCATCACGGCGCGCTGCTGCCACCGGGACAGAAACCGGAATCGCAGTACCTCTGCGGGCTCGACAACTTCAAGCCGGAGTGGATCGCCACCTGGGACAACGGCACGCGCGCCACGGTCCACGGCGGCAAGAACTACGTCACGAACCTCTCCATCCCGGCCGCGCGCAAGTGGTGGATCGACGTTATCAGCAACAGCACGATGGGCAAGAACGTCCACGGCGTCTTTGCCGACAACGGGCTGGACTCGGCGCCGTCGTTCGCCAGCCCTGCGCGCGGCGCGGCGCTGCTGCGCGGGCAGCAGGCACTGCTGGACGAGGCGCGGCAGGCGGGCAAGTACACCATCTTCAACGGAATCCGCTACGCCGGCGTCCGCCCGAACGGCTCCGTGCGCGACGACTACACCGCGCTGGATGTGCTGCTGCCCCACGCCAGCGCCGGGTACGCGGAGCCGTGGCTCTCGTCCATGTACCGCAACACGACGACGGGCAAGCTCAACGAGGCCTACGTCACGCACGGTCTGCTGCGGATGATCAACGTCTCCCGTGAGCAGCCGACACGCGGTATCACATTCAAGAGCGGCCCGGGCCCCTGCGTCGGCTACGTCGCCGGTTTGCTCGGGTGCACGTGGCCCTTCGCAAATGGCACTACCAAGCCCGTCCCCAACGGCTGGAACGGGACGCCCAAGACGGCGGCGGCGATGCGTGAGGCGGCCGCAAAGCTGATCACCTTTCCGCTCGCGACGTTTCTGTGCGCGGCCGGGCCGAAGTGGAACCTCGACTACACTTGGGGCTACGAAGTCAACCACTTCGTGCCTGGCGAGAAGGGCACGCACGCGCTGGCGGGGCAGCCTAACCTCGCATCGTACGCGCCCGACGACTGGTACCCGGACCTTTTGAAGGCGCCAGGGACGCCGCTGGAGGAGTGCGAATTCGACGAGAAAACGTCGACATTCAGGAGGGAATGGAGCGGCGTGTCGGTCAGCCTGAACGTGCGGAATGAGACCGCCGTGATCCACTGGAAATGACATTGGTAGTGTTTGTTGGTTGAATGATTCTATGAATGGCTGTTCGTTGATATGATGTTCTCCGCTGCGATGTTTTCGATCTCGAGACTCTTGCATCAGATTGAATTAGAAAAGAATTTGGCAAGATCTGGAGGGTGAGTGGTTCTCAACCTGTGCCACCAACCAAATTGCCCCATTGATTCTGCACATGGGGTCTTTGAGCACTCAACAGGATCAATGTAGTTGGTCATGATGTGGTTGGTTGATGTGGTTGGTTAATACAAGGGCGTGTGTGGTGGGCTGGCGTGTGCACGACGCGGTCGGATGTGCAGGTTTCTGCTGCTCCATCCATTTCCGCAATACTACTTCACTTGGCGAAGCATGCGCGAGTTGTTTTCTCTTTTTGATCTCTTTTATTTTCTCGTTCGATCGTATGACTGAATACTCGTATAATTTAATGAAATTATTAATGATTATTTATAAGTGTTTACGGCGCGGTCGTCCGCGATCTACGTTCCACACATACGTATGAAAGAATTCAAGAGTTACTGCGCAGTGTCGTCAGCAACGGTTGCCACCGCCTCCACCTCCGTCTCTGCCTCGATGGGTGTCTCTGCCACCGTCTCCGTCGATACGGCTGTCTCTACCACGACCGGTGACTCAGACGCTGCGGCCTCCGACTCGATCTCCGCTGCCGCCGCCGCTACTTCGGCCGCCTTGGCTGCCGCCTCCTCCCTCACTTTCAACATCACCGCCTCTGCCCTAGCGAAGTGGTGCGCTTCAGGTTTGCGCGGGGAAGCTGTGGCGTCCTGATCCGGAGTCTCCTCTGCTTCATCTGCCGCCGCTGCTCCTCCTTCGTCCTGATCCGGAATTTCCGTTGCTTCGTTTGTCACCGCTGCGGCTGCTACTCCTCCTTCGTCGTGCTCAGCCGCTTCCTTCTCAGCCTGATAAAATTGAAAATACGAAATCGACTCCAGTTGAACTGTGTTGAAATGAACTGGAAACAAAAGAGTACTTACCGGTGCGGCAGGAGGGTCTGCCGCCGTCACTGCTACTTCTTCCTGCTCCTTACCAGCCGCCACACCTGCCTCCGCAGTCGGCACGACCGCGTCCTCGGCAGCAGGCTCCAAATTGGCCTTCTCTTCCTTGGCGTCATTCTTTATCTTGTGCTGCTTCCGAATGAAGAGAAGAAGCTCATCCCACTCTACTGACCCACTTCCCTCGGGATCCACAATACGCATCAGCGCTTCGAGCTCGTGGTCGTGCGCTGGGCTTCCAAACGCGGCCATCAGCGTGGCGACATCCGCCGCGGAAAGATGAATCTCGTCAACGTCCGTACGTCCCATCGAGTCGCACGTCACGAATGCGGACGTGAGCTCTGCAAGGAGCACGGGCGGGAGCTCTGGCAGCTCAAAGTCACTTTCATCCAGACGTATCGATCGAGAGGAGAAAAGCATCGTCGCATCGTTTGCCTTCGGTGAAGCCATTGGGTTCTCTGCCCACGTCGTTGAATCTGCAAAGATTTCATGGATCTCCGTCTGCACCGCGACCGCGTCTGGTGTGTGACCTTCGTGATCGTGAATCGCTTTGATTTGTTTGCGCTGCTTGATCTGCATCATAATCGCTTCTGCCAAAGAGTGATAATGGTTTGCTTCCCAACCAAGAATCTCTTCCGCGCTCCATCGCATCGCGTCCTTATACCGCGGGTTGTTGTGAACGTTGTAGCTGTACGCGCCGTCTTGGCGAATCTTTTCCCACGTCCGCATGCGCTCGTTCTTCTTGTGCGACACGCCGTCGATGGTGATGTCTTGCTCCCACCTCACGTACATCTCCGCCTTGCCTTCTTGCTCCATTTTCTTGATCTCGGCTCGGTTCGCTGCACGCTCCTCCGCGGACTCGGTTCGCTGCATATTCGTACGAAAGCGCGCATCGTTGTCAAGCAACTTTGATCGTGGCATGCAGTCCATTGAAAGAACATGGCTCAGGAGAGTAAGCCCTGCCCACGTTCGAAAGACGTACTCATGTTCGACGAGATGATTCCGCTTCTTCGTCTCTCCGATAGCGCTGCTGACAGTAAGCTCGTCGTTCCACCTTTCCATAAACTCCTTCGTCGCAGCTTTCTCGGCGGTTAGGGCGTCGGGCTCACCGCGGTCCCGCAGCTCAACGAGCAAGCAACGGAGATCGACGAGCGGCAGCGGGTAGATCGAGATCATCGCAAGGTCTTCCTCTATGTGCTTCACGAACAGGAGGGCGAGTGGGTCGGGTTCGGTTTCATCCAGTCGACCGAGGTGGGCGTCGTGCAGGCCGAAGACGGAGGCGAACATGGTCATGATATGGACCTTCGATTGCTTTGTGATCGTCGGTGCCATTCCTTCCTGCGCCCCACCTCCTGCGTTCGTTAAGTTGATGAGCCACGGTGAATGCGCGAGGAGCTCAACAAGCACCTCGTGCTTCTCATGCTTGCGGATGTACTCTTTCATGAAGTAAGCAGAGTGCTAGAAGAGGGAGAGGGAGGGGGAGTGAAGTGAGTGGTATACCGTCATTGAAACGTGGAGATCACGTGCGGGATGGTTACGGACTTTCTTATTCATCGCGAGCTCATATTCGCCTGTGAAGGCGGGAGGGGAAATCTCATTTTCCGATGACGTAATAAGATTGTCCACAACGTCTGCGACCTTTGGGCTGCAGCTGCGTACGAGGCGCAACACAAGACTTGAGATGAACGAAACAACGCTAACGCTCACAGCGTTGAAGAGCGTGAAGAGAAGAACGATGATGCCGAAGAGGGCCAGCGCAAACGAGTTCGACCGTGAGAGAATCGCTCGGAGCGAGAAGCCAAAGGCGAGAAACGGATCACTCGCGTGGATGGCGTCATAGATCCCATCCCAGCTTTCGTCCAACACCACTCCTACCCTGCGATCATAGTCGTTGTACGTCACGCTACTGTCAGAATACATCAGCAGCGTCGTGGCGCAGTGCAAGATCACTGCCCATGGGAAGATTCCAATCGCTATATTATATATATATT
>TARA_B110000208_G_scaffold49297_1_pt1 | contig 10356 bp, 7 predicted proteins | sample TARA_B110000208 | Tara Oceans TARA_B110000208 (sample SAMEA4397426) | marine metagenome | biome: Polar Biome; feature: [SRF] surface water layer (ENVO:00010504); material: water (ENVO:00002006), including particulate matter (ENVO:01000060) such as... | depth 5 m
TCTCTGTTGGCGATATTTTTTTAGCCAAAATAGGAAAGGTGTTAACAGGCTTAAACGCAGCATTTGTGAATGTTGGTTATCCAAAAGATGGATTTCTACACTATCATGATTTAGGCGCACAAGTAAATTCATTAACGACATTCCTTAAGAAAGTAAGCACAGGTAAGTATAAAGAATTCACTTTAAAAAACTTCCAATTTCAGGGAGACATTCACAAAGACGGTAGTATTAACGAAGTACTAAAGACAGGTCAAAATCTGTTGGTACAAATTGTAAAAGAACCAATATCTACAAAAGGCCCAAGATTAAGCTCAGAGCTTTCTATTGCCGGTAGATTTTTAGTTTTAGTTCCTTTTTCTAACAGAGTTTCAGTTTCTCAAAAAATAGAAGATCCAAAAGAAAAAGAACGTTTAAAAAGATTAGCAAAAAGCATTAGACCCAAGGGTTTTGGTGTTATCTTAAGAACTGTTGCCGAAGGCAAAAAAGTAGCAGAACTAGATAAAGATTTGCAGAACTCATTAGAACGTTGGAAAACCACGTGTAAGCGAATTGCAAACACAAACACTCCAACAAAAATATTGAGTGAATTAAACAGAGCATCCTCGATTCTAAGAGATGTTATGAATGAATCTTTTACAAATATTGTAACCAATGATGCATCGCTTCAAGAAGAAATAAAAGAGTACTTACAAGAAATTTATCCTGAAAAGGAAAAAATTGTAAAACTACACACTTCAGAAGTGCCAATTTTCGAGAAATACGGAATAGAAAGACAAATAAAAACGTCATTTGGCAAAACAGTTTCTATGAGTAGAGGCGCTTATTTAGTTATTGAACACACAGAAGCTTTGCACGTTATAGACGTAAATAGTGGAAACCGTTCTAACAAAGCTGGCTCGCAAGAAGACACTGCATTAGAAGTAAATTTAATTGCTGCATCTGAAGTAGCACGACAGTTACAACTGCGTGATATGGGAGGAATTATAGTCGTTGATTTTATTGATTTGCATTCGGCAGAAAATAGAAACAAACTCTATCAGCATTTAAAAGAAGAAATGTCTTTTGATAGAACAAAGCATAAGATTCTACCTCCAAGTAAATTTGGTTTGATACAAATTACAAGACAAAGGGTAAGACCCGAGTTGAGTATAAAAACTACCGAAACAAACCCGAATAAAAACGGAGAAGTAGAAGCACCAATTGTGCTGTTAGATAAGATAGAAGCAGACTTAGAAAAGTTTGTTTTGAATAAGAAAAATAAAAAGACGAGCCTTCATGTGCACCCTTTTATTGCTGCTTATTTAACAAAAGGAGTATCATCAATTCGTTTTAAATGGTACTTAAAACATAAAAAGTGGATTACAATTATACCTAGAGACGCTTACACCTACTTACATTATAGATTTAAAGCTACAAAAAGCTAAAGAAATTCTTTTATGTAAAGGCAATAATTTTTTATCAAAAAAACCCGCAACTAAAAGTTGCGGGTTTTTTCATTTTACAATAAATAAAAAGTCCTTATTTCTTAAACGTTAAAACTTCGCTACGTCCTTTTTTAAAGATTTGGTTGCTATTCCCTTTGCCTTTTCGCAATTCCTTTTGTGCTTCATAAGATAACTGAATTGTTTCTTGGCAATCTATCGAACAGGTGTTTTCCATTTTTTCTAAACAGACATCGCACTGAATAAACAATAAATGACAGCCTTCGTTTGCACAATTTGTATGTGTATTACACGCAGTACCACATTGATGACAATTAGAAACAACATGGTCTGTGATTTTTTCTGCTCTTCGGTGGTCAAACACAAAATTCTTACCAATAAACTTATTTTCAACACCCTCTGCTTGCACTTGGCGGGTATATTCTATAATACCCCCTTCTAGCTGAAAAACGTTCTTAAACCCCTTATGTTTATAATAAGCTGACGCTTTTTCGCAACGAATCCCTCCCGTACAATACATCAATAAATTTTTATCCTCTTTGTGATTCTTTAAGTCTTCTTCAATAATATCTAATGAATCTCTAAACGTATCTACATCCGGAGTCACCGCACCCTCAAAATGACCAATTTCACTTTCATAATGATTTCGCATATCTACACAAACCGTATCGGGGTTTGCCAACATCTCATTGAATTCAACTGCATTTAGATGAATACCAATATCTGTGACATCGAAAGTAGCGTCTACCAAACCATCGGCAACAATCTTGTTGCGCACTTTTACTTTCAGTTTTAAAAACGATTTATTATGTTGCTCTATGGCAACATTCAAACGGATGTCTTTCAGAAAATAAATGGTATCTAATTGATTTTTGAGCGCGAAAAAATTTTCTGAAGGAACCGATAATTGCGCATTGATGCCCTCGTAAGAAACATAAATTCTACCCAAAACATCTAATGTATTCCATTCTAAGAACAATTTATCCCTAAGTAATTGTGGGTTTTCTATCTTAAAATATTGATAAAAAGAAATCGTGAGGCGGTCTTTCCCTGCCTCGTCTATTAAAGCAGCACGTTCTATGGCGCTTAACTTGTTGTACAGTTGCATGCTATACTTTTTTAGTTAATGATTATGTAATCCTACAAAATTAAGGTTTTTAGACACGAATTTCACAAATCTCTCAAATTATTAACTCCGCTATCAGTAAAATACGTAGGATTTGTATTTTTTTGATTTTAAAGTTTAATTTTAAACAGCTGCATTATATGTCGATTAATTTTAAACTTTAGTTGATTTATAACACTTTAAGAGATTTAATTCCTTCTTTTTTTTAGCATCTTTGCAACATCAAAACAAATAAATTGTCTCTCCTGTAAAAGCAGGACTCTAAAAGAATTACTTATGAAAGTAGCTATTGTAGGCGCAACTGGTATGGTTGGCACCGTAATGTTGAAAGTCTTAGAAGAACGTAACTTACCAATAACAGAATTGATTCCCGTAGCCTCTGCACGTTCTGCGGGGAAGAAATTAACTTATAAAGGAACCGATTACACCGTGGTAACTTTAGCCGATGCGCTAAAAATGAGCCCCGATATGGCACTATTTTCTGCAGGTGGAGAAACTTCTTTAGAATGGGCTCCAAAATTTGCAGCAATTGGCACCACAGTAATTGACAATTCATCAGCTTGGAGAATGGATCCCACTAAAAAATTGGTCGTTCCAGAAATCAATGGCGATGTATTAACTGCTGAAGATAAAATAATTGCAAATCCTAATTGCTCTACCATTCAATTGGTAATGGCATTGGGTCCTTTACACAAAAAATACACGATGAAACGGGTAGTCATTTCTACCTATCAATCTGTTTCTGGATCGGGTATAAAAGCAGTACAACAATTAGACAATGAAGAGGCAGGCATTGAAGGTGTAATGGCATACCCACATAAGATTGGAAGAAACGCATTGCCGCAATGTGATGTTTTCCTAGAAAATGGATACACCAAAGAGGAAATGAAATTGGTAAAAGAACCCAAGAAAATTTTACGCGACGACACCTTTTCTGTTACCGCAACTGCCGTGAGAATTCCTACTGCAGGAGGACACTCTGAAGCTGTTAATGTGCAGTTTAAAAATGATTTTGATTTGGCCGAAGTACGTCAAATATTATCCAATACTCCTGGCGTTATTGTTCAAGACGATTTGGCAAATAATGTATATCCAATGGCTATAAATGCACACAATAAAGATGAAGTGTTTGTTGGGCGAATTCGAAGAGATGAATCTCAAGAAAATACCTTAAATTTGTGGATCGTTGCAGACAACCTTAGAAAAGGTGCTGCGACCAACACAGTTCAAATTGCCGAATATTTAATTGCAAATAATTTGGTTTAACATCTAATTTTTTAATGGCAACATTTTACAACCTACACATAAAAGAAGTAAGACAAGAAACCGCATCTGCGGTTTCTGTAGTATTTAATATCCCTGAAAACTTGAAATCTGAGTTTCACTTTTCTGCTGGACAATACATCACTCTCCAAAAAGAAATTGACAACTCCGTCATTCGACGCGCCTATTCTATTTGTTCTACACCAGAAAGTGGCGAAGTTAGAGTCGCCATCAAAGCAGTTGAAAATGGCATTTTCTCCACCTATGCAACTTCAGAATTAAAAGTTGGAGACACCATGGAAGTTGCTGCGCCAGAAGGACGTTTTTTACTGCATCCTCAAGCGAATAAAAACTACATCGGATTTACGGCTGGTTCTGGAATTACGCCTGTTTTATCAATGCTTAAAACAGTGTTAGAAACTGAACCAAGAGCAACTTTTACATTGATTTATGGTAATAAATCAATTGCAGATACCTTATTTTTTGAAGCGCTAAAGCACTTAAAGGAAATCCATTCTGAAAGATTTAACCTCCACTATATCTATAGTAGAGAAGATGTGAAAAATGGTTTACGTGGTAGAATTGATGAAAATGTAACGAACTACTTTGTAAAGAATATGTACAAAGAAACTTCTTTTGACGCTGCCTATTTATGTGGGCCAGAAACAATGATTAAAGAAGTTTCAAAAACACTTGCGAAAAATAATATTTCGAAAGAAAACATTCACTTCGAACTTTTTACCGTTACTGTTGACAAAGAAAGTACTGAACAAGTAAAAGAAGGAGAAACCGAAATTACGGTCCTTTTAGACGATGAGAAATCAACTTTTACAATGCAACAAACAGATGATCTTCTGGCAGCAAGTTTGCGAAACAACATAGACGCCCCTTACTCGTGTCAAGGAGGAGTTTGTAGCTCTTGTTTATGTAAAGTTACCGAAGGAAAAGCAATCATGGTTAAAAATGCTATTTTAACGGAAACTGAAATTGCTGATGGATTTATTTTAGCTTGTCAAGCATACCCAACAACACCAAAAATCACCATTGATTTTGATGATGTATAGCGGCCAATAATTCCTTTTTTTATTGCATCGTGTAATATCTTGTACCGTAAAATAGACTCTTAAAAAACTAAAATATTATCCCTATTTTTAACCAATGGATTTTTACGACTTTAAAAACGCATTTTTAATTGGGTTTTTCATGGCTTTCATGATTGGCCCCGTATTTTTTGTACTTATACAAACCAGCATTTTAAAAGGAGCAAGAGCTGCTATTGCTTTTGATTTAGGAGTTCTTTTAGGAGATGTCTCTTTTATCTTAATTGCTTATTATGGAAGCCGTTCTTTACTAGAAAAAATTAAAGATGATCCTAGACTCTTCTTTATTGGAGGGTTGGTTTTAGTTATTTATGGTCTCATAACTTATTTAGAAAAGGAAAGCAAGAAAGAAGCGCTAGAAACGACAAAAACAGTAAGCATACCGCTTAAAAATAATTATCTGAAAGGCTTTTTTAAAGGCTTTTTTTTAAACTTTATAAATATAGGGGTTTTGGCCTTTTGGCTTGGCATTGTTTTAGTTATTGGTCCCACTTTAAAAATGGATCAAACCGCAATTTTTTGGTACTTTGGAACAATTTTGACTGCTTATTTTCTAACCGATTTAGGAAAGATCTTTTTAGCAAAACAGTTGAAAAATAAAATGACACCATCTGTAATTTATCGTACAAAAAAAATTATGGGTATCATTTTAATTATTTGCGGTATCTTTTTAATGCTTCAAGGGTTTATTCCGAATGAAAAAATTGACCTGTATATCCATTAATGAAACATCCTGGCAAATACTATTGGTAAAGCGCAGCATGCTACAAGCAACGAAGCTCCCAAAATCCAATTTTTATTTGAAAGAGGAATTATTCTTTTAAGTCCTAAAACAAGTACCTCAATACTTAAAACCATTAAAAACACAGCAGCACCTACCCCTAGTGTAGCACCTACAATTGGTATAAAGTTATCTTGATGACTCACAAGTTTAAAGTTAAATCCTGAAGAAAACCCTACGCCATTAAAAAGTCCAAAAAAAATAACTCCAAAAAAAATAGCTTTCTCTTTCTTTACGAATACTTCCCCATAAGTGAAGGCTACAAACAATGCAATTGAAAAAGTTGTAAGTGGAATTAAAAACCGAAACAACTCTGTTTTTACGATTAAATCACTGTAAATACTGGCAATCAACGCTACAAAAAAACTGATACTCATCAATAAAATTGCCGAACTGAGTCTTTTCCATTGCTGAATAGAAAACAAAAATCCTAAAATAATCAGAAATAATAGATAATTATATCTTGAAAATTTTAGGACATGTTTTGCGCCAATCTTTACATAAGAGACAAAATCACTAACTGTTATTGTGCTGTTTTTTTTTTACCAAAAATATTATTATCATCATTGATGTCTGCCATCAATTTGCTTGTATCAATCACTACCGATTTTACTGTCTTTGACGTTTTAAAAGTATAGGTTGGATGTGCCCATGCCCAATCTTCTAATACCGTTGCAGAAGTTGGTTTGTTCCCTCTCATCATTCGTAACGGAATATTAAAATTTTCAGTAGAATCATCAGTATAAGTAACTTCAACATCTATTGGCATTGGCATTTGACCAATTCTTTCTAAGGTAATCTTACTACCATTTACTGTTTTAACTCCATAGTCAATTGTATGCGTCGTTTGCACCCATTCGTTTAAATACCAATCTAAATGAATTCCAGAAACTTTTTCCATCGTTCGTTTGATATCGTTTGGCGTTGGATGCTTAAAGCTAAAGTCTGTAAAGTATTTTTTTAATCCTTTTGCAACATTCTCTGCGCCAATTACATATTCTAATTGCGACAAGAACATGCTTCCTTTTCCATAACTTCCAACACTATAAGCGGCATTTGTATTGTATCGATCTGCATGGGTTGTTAAAGCTTCTTCCATACCATTTTTTGTGATATAGTTATAGCCTCTGTAAGGACCCGAATTTGGGTTTTTACCTTCCGAATTATTCAAAATTTCTGCAGAAGCCTTGTTTGAAATATACGAAGTAAACCCTTCGTCCATCCAAGGGTGTAAGCTTTCGTTAGACGCTAATAAGAACTGAAACCAAGTATGTGCCATTTCGTGCGCAGTAACTCCAAAAAGGCTTCCATATTTTCTTTCCCCAGTAATTAAAGTCGCCATGGCATACTCCATACCTCCATCTCCGCCTTGTATTACAGAGTATTGTTTGTAAGGATACTGTCCTATGTGCTTGCTGAAATAAGTCATCAACTCTGCTGTTGGTTTTTGTAAATCCTTCCAGTTTTTTAAATATTTTGGTGCTAAGTTTTTCTTGTACAAAAAGTGTAAGTCAATTCCGTTGTCCATCTTAAGAACATCGTGCTTGTATTCTGGATCTGCTGCCCATACAAAATCGTGCACATTTGGAGCTTTAAAGTGCCAAGTCAATTTATCCGTAACAGGTACATTTAATGCTTTTGAAGTGTCTTGATACCCATGACCAATTTCTTGAGGGTTTTGCAAATATCCTGTTCCACCAACAACGTAGGTTTTATTGATCGTTAATTTTACATCAAAACTACCCCAAACTCCGTGAAACTCACGTGCAATGTAGGGTGGTGTGTGCCATCCTTGAAAATCATATTCCGCCATTTTTGGATACCATTGCGCCATTGAGAGTGCAACACCTTCTTTATTGTTTCTTCCTGTACGACGAATTTGTGCAGGAACTTGCGCTTCAAAAAGCATATCAAAAGTGACACTTTCGCCTGATTTAATTGGCGTGTCCAAAGTAACTTCTAAAATTGTACCCACCGTTTCAAAAGCTACAGAAGCGCCATTTTGTTTTAATGAGTTTACTTTAATATACCCTATTTCATTAGATTGTAATTTGCTAATTCGGTCTCCTACTCTTCTGTCTGGATCTTTAATATTTAAAGATCTTACGTCCATTTGAGAGCCCGGTTGAAAGGCGTTAAAATACAAGTGATAAAACACCTTTGTCAATTCGTCTGGCGAATTATTTGTATACACTGCTTTTTGAGTTCCTTTGTATTGATAGTTATTTACATCTACATCAATTTCCATTGAATAATCAATCTGTTGCTGCCAATAGGAAACAGTTTCTGGAGTGGTTGATTGTTTGTAAACGACCTCTTTTGTTTGCTTACAAGAAAGCATAAACACGGCCATAAAAGCTACTGGTAATAATTTTTTCATTTTCTTTATATTTTAATACTCATTTTTCTCGATTTCACTGAGTCGAACAGAATACTGTTTCGTGTTATTTTTTCCCATTGACAATTTGATCTGCCATTTTTAAGGCATTGTATGCATTTACAATACGTCCTGAAACAGATAAATCTGAAAACGATACTTTGTCTCCTGTTGGGTTTTCTCTTGATTGTGATCCAGGTTTGATTACTTCAAAATTAATTTTAACACCGGAATTCATTAGAATATGTTTTACTTGACTTGCCGATAATGCTGGGTAGTATGAACGAATCAAAGCTGCAACACCTGCAGCAGAGGGTGCGGCCATTGACGTTCCACTATTTGGTGCATATGCATCTTTTGGCATGGTTGCATAGATATCAACTCCTGGTGCAAATACATCTACGTTTACTTTTCCGTAATTTGAGAAGTTTGCTGGTAGATTTTCATTATAATTAAGACTCATAGCACCAACCGTTAAAACATTGTCTGAAATTTCATTTATAAAGTCTGGAGCATCTGTTGGAAAAGTAGCTTCAACATCAATATTTGCGCCATCATTACCAGCAGCATTTACTAATAAAACATCTTTTTTGGCAGCATATCGAATGGCGTCTAAAACCCAACCAATATTAGGTGATTGCCCTTTACCAAAACTCATGTTGATTACTTTTGCGCCGTTATCTACTGCATATCGAATCCCTAAAGCAACATCCTTATCGTGCTCATCTCCATCCGGCACAACTCTTACTGCCATAATTTTTACGTTTTTGGCTACTCCATTCACTCCTTTGTCATTGTTCCTTGATGCAGCAACGATTCCAGCTACATGAGTTCCATGGCTTTCTAAATCTTTTGATCCAATCACATTATTGTTACCGTAATCAGTATCCGTGATGTCGTATAAATCATCGCCCATTGATTGACGTTCATTAAAATCTAAGTCGAAGTGCTTTGTTCTTTCAACTCCTTCGAGGTAGTCTAACAATCCTTTTTGATAATCTAAAAGACTTGCTTCTGTCATTCCTCTATTTAAAATGTTGACAACATCTGCAATTTGTTCAGCAACCTTAGGATCTCCTGGTTTCACTACTTTTAAATCTTCCAGCGTAAAATCATCTTTCCCTAAAAAGGTTTTCACGGCTTTAAAACTTCCTGCTAGTTGATTTAATCTTTTCTTGGTATTGTTTAAATTTTCTTTTTCTTTTGCCTTTTTATCTGCTGATATAGAAAATGCTTCTTTGTCTTTTAAAAATTGTGCAAATTCAACTTGGTCGGCTTCTGAGATTTCTGAGGCTTTTTTATCGCCAAACTTTTCCATGCCTCTTTTTACAATTCTAGTAATTTCTAATTGATCTGAATTTACAATTCGACCATCTTTACTTCCAATAAAATTCCAACCATGAATATCATCTACATAGCCGTTCTGATCATCGTCAATGTTATTCCCTGCAATTTCACTTGGATTTACCCAAGCAACTTCTTTTAAGTCTTCGTGGGATACATCTACTCCAGAATCTGCAATACCAACAATAACTGCAACTCCTTTTTTGCCTTCTAAAAACTGATACGCTCTTGCGATACTCATTCCTGGAATGGAATCTTTTTCTAGGTCTGCATGGCTCCATCGATGGGTTTCATCTTCAGATAGAGTTCCTTTTTTAGCAACTACATTTAAGGAGTTTACAGCCCCATTTGGAACGGGTACAGTGGTAATAGATGCTTTACAACTTGATAGAATAGAAACAGCAATTGCTGTATATAAAATGGATTTTAATGTGCTCATAATATTATTTATTAATTGAATATGTCTGTAAATTTAAAGGTTTCGTTTAGTCGTACTCCTTTTTCTGTATGCTTTACGGTACAAAGTTCATTGTAGGCATCGTGTTCTAAAAAAAGATAGTAATTTTTGTTTGCAGCTTCGTTTAAAAAAGCCGCTTTTTCAGTTATTGTCAATAGCGGTCTTGTATCATAGCCCATTACATAAGGCAACGGAATATGCCCAATAGTAGGCAATAAATCTGCCATAAAAACAATGGTTTTATCTTGATATGTAATTTTTGGTAACATTTGTTTTTCGGTGTGCCCGTCCATCAATAAAACGTCAAACCCTATTTGGTCTTTGGCATTCTGTTGGATAAAGTTTAATTGTCCGTTCTCTTGAATTGGCTGAATGTTTTCTAATAAAAAAGAGGCTTTTTCTCTTGGGTTTGGTTCTGTTGCCCATTTCCAGTGCGCTTCATTCGACCAAACTTTTGCATTTTTAA
>TARA_B110000208_G_scaffold81908_1_pt1 | contig 10331 bp, 10 predicted proteins | sample TARA_B110000208 | Tara Oceans TARA_B110000208 (sample SAMEA4397426) | marine metagenome | biome: Polar Biome; feature: [SRF] surface water layer (ENVO:00010504); material: water (ENVO:00002006), including particulate matter (ENVO:01000060) such as... | depth 5 m
CTCGGATAGACAGCAACTCCATGGCTCGCTTGGCAGCGGCTCTTACCTGATCTGGAGCTGTGCCACCAATATGGTTTCGTGCAGCAACAGACCCTTTGAGAGTTAATACCTTAAACACATCTTCAGCAATTTGATCAGAGAACTGCTGTAACTCTTCCAAGCTCATCTCGGAGAGATCTTTGTTCTGCTCGATACCATAGGCAACCGCTTTGCCGACAATTTCATGGGAGTCGCGAAAGGGAATACCTTTGCGAACCAAATAATCAGCCAGGTCTGTCGCTGTTGAAAACCCTCTGCGAGCAGCTTCAAGCATGGACTCTTTATTGGCTTGAACGGCCGGAATCATGTCGCCGAAAGCACGCAGGCAGTCGGCTACCGTATCCACCGTATCAAACAATGGCTCTTTATCTTCCTGATTGTCTTTGTTGTAGGCGAGGGGTTGAGACTTCATTAGCGTGAGCAGGGAAATAAGATGGCCGGTGACTCTGCCTGTTTTACCGCGCACCAGTTCGGGCACATCAGGGTTTTTCTTTTGCGGCATAATTGACGAGCCAGTACAGAACCGATCAGGCAGGTCGATAAACTGGAACTGAGCAGAGGCCCAGAGTACTAACTCTTCGGACATGCGCGACATATGAGTCATCAGCATACTGGCAAAGGCACAGAATTCGATGGCAAAGTCACGATCACTCACCGAGTCCAATGAGTTTTCGGTGGGTTTATCAAAGCCCAGTTCAGTGGCGGTAAATTCGCGATTAATGGGGTAGGTAGTGCCCGCTAAGGCGGCTGCACCTAGGGGGCTTTGGTTAAGGCGTCTACGACAGTCCAGCAGTCGCCCGAAATCGCGCTCTAGCATTTCGTTCCAAGCCAGCAAGTGATGCCCAAACGTGACTGGCTGGGCGGTCTGCAAATGGGTAAAACCGGGCATTATGGTGTCAGCTTCTTTTATTGCCAGCCCAATGATGCCCTGCTGTAATTTGGTAAATAATGGTTTGATTGTGTCAATTTCATCACGCAGCCAGAGTCGAATATCGGTTGCCACCTGGTCATTTCTTGAGCGCCCGGTATGTAGTTTTTTACCCACAATACCAATGCGATCTGTCAGCGCTGCCTCGATGTTCATATGCACGTCTTCTAGGGCAACAGACCAAGCAAAATTACCGTTTTCAATATCAGCTTTGATTTCTTGCAGGCCATTGCAAATAGACTCTAATTCTTCGCCGTTGAGCACTCCAGCTTGCTTGAGCATTTTCGCATGGGCAATCGAGCCCTGAATATCTTGCTGGGCTAGTCGTTGATCAAAATTAACCGAAGCAGTAAAGCGCGCCACAAAATCATCTACAGGCTCATTGAAACGGCCGCCCCAAGCTTGGTTGGTTGGTTTGTTTTCGGCTGTGTCAGGGGTCTGCTTATCAAGCTTGCTCATTGGCTCTGGTACTCAGTTGTTTAGATGCCGAGAATTATAGCTAATCAGGCCCGGCAAAGGGTAATACTTCGGTCTATAAGTATGTATGATAGTCCGCATCGGCTTATTCCATTGGAGGGAATTTATGATCAAGGTATTGATCGTGGACGAGGAATTGTTGGCGGGAGTTCGGATTGAACGCCTGTTAGCAGCTACAAAAAATATAGAAGTCATTGGCGTTGCTGTCAATGGATCTGATGCTCAGGCAATTTCGGACAAGCAAAACCCAGATATACTTTTACTCAAATGCCCCATTTCTCCTTCTAACGAACCCTACGTTTTAGAGCTAGTACGACGCGCTGATTTTTATCCAGTGTTGATGTTCTGCCCTTCATTTGATGGATTCAACCCAATGCCCGCTGCGATCAAGCGCACGGCATCTTTTAAAATGAAACTGGTTAATTCTGATGATTTACTGACCGCAGTATTGTCGGCCAGCAAGCTGATCCATAAGCGTCGTAAAGAGAAAAGTGTCGAACCCAGAACTCACCTATATGTTTATAGCTACTTAGGTATAGATAAAATCCCCGTCGATAAGATTCTGTTGCTTCAGGCGGACCAGAAATATGTCAGGGTCTACATGAGTGATTCTGTGGTGACGGTCAATGACAGCCTCAAGAGCTTAGAAAAAGAGTTTAAGCAGCTGTTCGTTAGAATTCATCGCAATGCTCTGGTAGCAATTTCCGCTATTCAAGGCTTGGACCGGTCTGATGATCAGGTGAGTGTCAAAATTACAGGGCTATCCACTGAGCCAAGAGTTAGCCGGCGCCGAGCATCTTATCTACGTCAATTATTGCCGCTGCTCTGAGATTTCTGACATTGTCGAGCAAATCGTCGATAATGGCAGAATAAATACTGACTTAGGTTACACCCTTGACTAAAACCTCCATAAACAAAGTCCGCATCGCGACCCGAAAAAGCCCTCTCGCCCTCTGGCAAGCCGAATATGTCAAAGCCCAGTTAATGGGTCACAACCCGAGCCTCCAGGTCGAGTTAATTGCCATGAGCACTAAAGGAGACAAGCTGCTAGATACTCCCCTAGCCAAAGTCGGTGGCAAAGGTCTTTTTGTGAAGGAACTAGAAGTGGCCATGTTGGAGGGTAGGGCTGATATTGCTGTGCACTCCATGAAAGATGTGCCCATGGAATTTCCTCCTGGCCTTGAATTGGCCGTGATTTGTGAACGAGAAGATCCATTAGACGCCTTTGTGTCTAATCATTATCAAAACCTAGCGGAGCTTCCCGATGGTGCCGTGGTTGGTACCTCAAGTTTGCGCAGGCAGTGTCAGGTGCGTGCGCACTTTCCAAAGCTCCAAATCAAAGAGCTGCGAGGCAATGTTAATACTAGGCTCGGCAAATTAGACGCTGGTGAATACGATGCCATTATTTTGGCTAGCGCGGGCCTCATTCGTCTTGAGATGGGCCATAGAATTACCGACAAAATTAACTCCACATTGTCATTACCGGCTGGTGGTCAGGGAGCGGTTGGTATTGAGTGCCGCAGCGACGACCTTGATATTCAGGCTCTGCTAGCACCATTGCACCATAAAGATAGTGCCAGCTGTGTCTTAGCCGAGCGGGCTGTTAATCGGCATCTGCAAGGAGGTTGTCAGGTGCCCATCGCCTGTTTCGCCGAGTTGGATGCCAGCGGCACAAGCCTCGCCTTGAGAGGGTTAGTGGGCAGTATAGATGGCACGCAAATATTGCGTGCTGATATTCAGGGCCACCGGGACAATGCAGAGCAGTTGGGCGTGCAATTGGCAGAGCAGTTGCTGGCAGCTGGTGCTGGCGAAATTTTGGCTGAGGTTTATGGAAGCTAAAATCCCTCAGAACAAGACAGCTAAGGACAAAACAGTCCCCAGAAAACCAGTCCCCAGAAAACCAGTCCCCAGAAAACCAGTGTTGGTTGTGCGGCCGCTGCGGGACCAGGATGCTTTTTTACGACTTATGGATCAGGCCCAGATCAACTACCAATACCAGCCGATTATGCGCATTGAGCCTGTGGCTGAAACAGAGCCTGAGGCCCAGTTAATAAAGACCGCCATTACTCAGTTTTCTGACTTTGACCATGCCATTTTTATCAGTGCCAATGCAGCGGAACTTGGGGTTCGCTGGTTAGATGAATATTGGCCCATGTTGCCCGTTGGTATTGAAATATTTGCGGTAGGCCAGCAAACTGCTCAAATACTTAGCGCCTATGGCCTTGAGGTGTCTTCACCCCAAAGACAACCCAACACCGAAGGCCTGCTGCAAGAAATGGAGCAGCTACAGGATCTGCAAAACAAATCGGTGATCATTTTTCGTGGCGGGGGTGGTCGCACTACACTGGGCGAAACATTAGAGAGTCGCGGGGCTTCTGTTACCTACTGTGAGCTTTACAGAAGAATGATAGAACCGGATAGTTTAGTGGAAGCGCAGAGGCTGCTAGAGCAGTCATGCTGCTTGGTCGTCCATAGTGGAGAATTGATTCAGGCGATGGGTCCTGCCCGAGCCGACAGTATTGATCTGCAGTTAGTGGTGCCAAGCGATCGAGTCGCTGAGGTGTCTCGCAAGCTGGGCTATAGTAATATTCAGGTAGCTGCAAATGCTCTTCCTGAATCAATGCTGCAAGCGGTGCAAATTGCGCTAGGCTCTTAATATTTACAGGCCTGATTTTTAAAGGCCTAATTTTCAAAGGCATAAGCTCCTAGGCATAAGCTCCAAAGGCACAAGTTTAAAAGCGCCTAATCGCCCAAAACCCCAGAAATTAGTTGGCCAGTAATAGAGGTAAGACAGTGACTGAAGAAGCTAAACCGTCAAAAGAGCAACCAACGCCAAAGAAGCCACCTGAGCCCAATGGTGGCAATAAAACAGCCAAGGTAAAAAGTCCAAAAGAGAGCTCCAAGGGCTCTAGCTTTTTTCGTGGGGTAAAAATTATTTTCATGCTCTGTCTGATTGCGGTGCTTGCCGCTGGCAGCTGGCTGGGGTGGAATTATTGGCAGGCGCAGCTTACCGAAACAGACAATTCTCAGGGGACTATCCTCAGCTTACAGGGGTCGGTCGACAGTATTCAGGGCCAATATAAACTGGACCAAGAGCGGCAGGCACAGGAAATTCTGCAGCTCAAACAGGCGCTGTCTAGTCTGCAATTGCGGGCTAACACTCAGGGCCAGCGTTTGGCTGAACTGAGTTCGACGACTCGCAGTGATTGGTTGCTTGCCGAAGCGGTATATTTAACGAGGCTGGCCAATCAGCGTCTACAAACGGAACGCAGCACTAAAAACCCTCTGGCCCTGTTAGCCAATGTCGACGTGATACTGCAGGAGCTGGACGACCCAGAACTAACGCCAGTGCGAGGTGCTGTGGCCGCAGATATTACTGCCCTGAGGCTAGCGGGCGAGGTGGATGCAGAAGGTATTTTCTTAGAGTTGGTTGCACTGGTGAAGAGTATCGACCAGCTGGATATTAGGCTTTCATTGGCTGAGTCTGGGCCGAAGGGTGACAAAGCGTCGATTGCTACTTCTGCTGCAGTTGCAGAAGAACCTCTAAGCAGCATAGATTCAACGCTGGCATTGTTTACTCAGAAACTCAGCCAGCTTATTAGAGTTCGGGAGCGCAGCCAGCCTATAGAGCCAATGCTTCACCCTAAGGAAGAAACAGTCGTTCGGCAGAATTTACGCCTGATGTTGGAGCAGGCCCAGAGTGGTCTATTGCGCGAGCAGCAGGGCGTTTATAGCCAAAGTATTGCCAAGGCGCAGGGTTGGTTAGAGCAGTATTTTCAGCTCAATCCAAATACCCAGGTTGTATCAGAGCGGTTAGGTGAACTCGCAAAAGTCCAGGTTGTTCAGCAATTACCAGCGATTAACGGTTCCCTTAAAGCCATAGAGGCTGTGGTTGCTGTACGCCAAAGTCGTCTTCTAGATAGCGCTCAGCAGGAGTCACAACAGTGAGAAAACTGCTGATTATTTTTGTACTGGCGCTACTTGCGGGCGCTGGGCTAATAGGGCTGCTAGAACAGGGCAGTGGCTATGTGCTGGTTAGTTTTGGTGATACCAGTATTGAGATGACTCTTTTGGTCGGCGTCATGATCTATGTACTGTTAACTTGTTTTTTACTGTGGCTGTTACTGACGATTAGATGGCTTAGTGTTGCTGGTGGTATTCGCCATTGGTGGAGCAGCCGGCGGAGTGCTAAGCAGCGCAGCAAGACAGCTCAGGGTTTACTGCTGTATGCGGATCAAGACTGGCAAAAGGCAAGCCTTCTGTTATCCCAGTCGGCAGACCATTCATCGATGCCTGTGGTCAACCTAATCTTTGCTGCCCGCGCAGCAGCGGACAACAACGAACTTAACAAGGCTCGGCAACTATTGCAGCGCCTTAAAATAACCTATCCAAAAGCGAAGCTGTTAGCCGACAAACTATTGGCAGAACTGTTGATTGTGGAAGAAAAGTTGGATGAAGCTGTGCAGCTGTTAGAGTCTCTGCATCGCAAAAACCCCAGTGACCCAGGTATTTTACGGTTACTCGTAGACACCTACTTCTTGCGGGGAGACTGGACCCTGGCACAAAAAATGCTCGGGGATATCAAGCATTATTCTGTGCTCAATAAGCGTGCAATCGAGCTGTTGGAACTGGATATTTACACGAGCTTGCTGGCGGAGTTTGTGGCTGACCCAGAGTTTACTGAACAGGAACAGCAGGCCCAGCTCGCCGAGCTCTGGGAACTGTTACCCAAGTCACTGCGCAAGGTGCCAGAGGTTATTGTGCACTATGCCGACGCCCTGACTATGGTCAATGGGATGGACAAATTACAGCCGCTGCTGACCAAGGCGCTCAACAGCCATTGGCACTCGGACCTGGTGGACAGATTCGGGGTTTTGCAGGCTCCAAAGCCAGAAAAACAGCTGGCGACAGGTGAGAAATGGTTATCTAGCCATGCTGAGGATCCGGAGCTGTTATTAGCTTTGGGGCGTATTTGCCGCCGTTTGGGTTTTATGGGAAAGGCCAGAGATTATTTGACCAGCGCGGTGAACATTGACCCTAGCCCCCAGACTTATTTGGAGCTGGCAGAGGTTCTGGAGACTATGGGAGAGACCCAAGCCAGTGCTGATATGTATCGTGAAGGCTTGCAGGCGGGGCTTGCTGCTGAAGACTGTTAGTCTTAAGAGCTTCTTAGCTATCTGGTCTTATATATATTGCCCTAGATACGTTTCTTTTTTAAATCTCTAATCAAAAACCTTGCCGGGTGCATCGCCAAGCGCAGTTCATCCTCTATGGGTAAGGTTTCCCCTGCAATTTCCGCCGCAAGTACCTCAGATGTTAGAGGTGCATAGCTCAGCCCCCGCGAGCCCATTCCGCAGTGCACATATAGATTGGGTAAATAGCTGCCCAGACTGGTTATCTCACACCGTGCATCTCTGCGCAGTGGCGCGTAATCTTCGAGTAGCTGCGGCACATTGGGCACTGGGCCGACAATGGGCAGATAGTCTTTAGTGGTGCAGCGATAGTTAGCGCGACCTGACAAACTGGCAATGTCCTGGGGGCCAATGGCCTCCCCAAGCCCCTCGTCGGTTCGAGACATCTGTTCTAAATTGGTCTGGTGATCTATTGGCCGCAACTCAGTAGTAAACACCCCTTTGTTGTAAGTGGCTCCGCAGCTGTGCACGCCTTTGTGTTGAGGGGTGATATAGCCTTCACCACAGATCACCGTTTTTAGGGTGCTACTCGCGGGGCTTTGTTGCAGCTCTGTAATTTGGCCGCGGAGCTGGGTTAGGGGCAAAAATGCGGTCTGTTCGAATTGCAGGCAATCGAAGGCATTGGCAATAACAAGGCTCTCGCTAGTTAAGAATAGATCACCATTGGCCTCTAGCAGCTGCCAGTGATTGTCGCTATAAACAATCTCATGAATATTCGCTCTTAGCAGCGGGATCTCTTGCTGTGCCAGAAGTTGCTGACATACCTCTGCTGGTGGCAGCCAGCCTAGTTGCGGAAAAAACAGGCCCTGTTTAGCCACAAGGTTGAGACCAGATACTCCGCGGAGTTCACTGTTGTTTTGTAGCTGAACAAATCCAGGCTGATCGGCAAAGCGCTCACCGATAATTTTAAAATCACTGGCCGTTTTTTCGCTCTCGGGCAAGACTAAAACACCACATTGCTGACCAACGTCCCGATCCCAAAAAGGTTTGTAATAGTCACTGGCGAACTTCATAGACGAGAGATTAATCCGCGGTAGCAAATCGTCTCGCGGCGATAATTTGGGGTAGACAACCGCTTGGTTGTTGCCTGCGCCCTCAGACCCAGCGCTTGGGTGGCGATCGATAACCCTCACATTAAAGCCCCGTTTGGCCAAAGCCACAGCTGTTGTGCAGCCGGCAATACCAGCGCCGAGAATAGTGATTTCTTTACTGAGTCTAGGTGCTACGGATTTGTCCAGATGCCAAGGCTGTCTTTTGTTACTAGGCAGTTTACTAGACGGTTTGCTAGAGGGTTTACTTAAGTCATTGCTGAGGGGATTGATTTTGTTGTCCATGCTAGCTGAGCCCAAACTCATGGAGAATCTGTTCACACCATTGGGCGATATAGTCATCGGTCAGGTCTAGTTGGTTTTCATCGTCTAGGGGCAGGCCAACAAAGAATTTACCATCATCGGTCAATGCCTTTGACTGCTCAAAGCTGTAGCCTTTATTGGGCCACGCGCCGACGGCGCTGGCTCCTAAGTTGACGACTTTGGCCCACAGATAGCCTAGGGCATCCTGAAACCATTCCGGGTAGCCAATCTGATCACCAAGACCATAGACGGCTACTTGAATGGTACTGAAGTCGAGACTGTCTATGGCGTCCCAATTGGACTCCCAGTCTTCCTGCAGTTCGCCGTAATCCCAGGTAGGAATGCCCAAAATTAAGTATTTGTAGTCGGTCATTAACGCGATCGAATCTGAAGCAATATTATGTAAAACAACAAGCTCAGTGCCGCTGATGCCGTTAATAGCCTCAGCTATTTTTTCGGCTGCCATTTCGGTGTAGCAGGTCGAGCTGCCGTAAAACAAACCAATTTTTGCATTCATCAGCTGTCTTGGCCCTGCACTTGAAGGCTGTCAACGAATCCCAATTGGCGCCAGGCTTCGTAGGCAACAATAGATACAGTGTTGGATAGGTTCAGGCTGCGACTATTGGGTTGCATGGGTAGTCGTAGCACATGGTCTGTGCCGATATCTGTGCGAATATCCTCCGGTAGGCCCCGGGTTTCTGGGCCAAACAGCAATGTGTCGCCCGGCTGGTACTGAGCTTTGGAGTAACATTTTGTACCTTTGGTGCTCAGCGCATAAACAGTTTTTGATACACTCGCTTGTAAATAAGCGGCCCAGCTGGCATGGACCTGCAGTGACTGAAACTCACCGTAATCAAGGCCTGCCCGGCGCAGCTTCTTATCATCCAAATCAAATCCTAAAGGTTCTATAAGGTGCAGGCGAAAGCCCGTATTGGCACAGAGGCGAATAATATTGCCGGTATTAGGGGGAATTTCAGGCTGATAAAGCACTATATTAAGCATAATTTTTTGTTTGACCCTCGAGCCCTGTATTATCGCACTAATTGATAGTTCTTAACTACGCCCATTGTTGGGTATCTGGTGATGGAGCTATTACCATCGAAGACATACATTGAAAGGATGAGAAACATGAAGTTAGCGACTAAAACCTTATTATTGGTAGCCAGTTTTTTATTAATGACTGTCCAGGCCAACGCCGGCCATCATTCAGGGGCCGGGGAGAGTCACACAGAAAGCGCGGACCGCAACCCAGATAATGCGGCGCGAGACCAGTATCGTAACCCCATTAAGACTCTTGATTTTTTTGGCATTAAGCCGGATATGTCGGTGGTCGAGATCACTCCTGGCGGTGGTTGGTACACAGAGATTTTGGCCCACCGTTTAAAGGGCACTCTATATGCCGCTCATTATAATCCCGAGTCGACGCGAGCCTATTACCTCAATTCGCTGGTTAAATTTAAAGAGATGGTTGCAGCGAACCCGACGCTTTATGGCAATGTTGAAATGCATACCTTTGATGCTAATGCGCAGCTCTTAACCACTGACGACAATAGTGCCGACGCGGTACTTACCTTTAGAAATGTCCACAACTGGATGAAATCTAAAAATGACGGGCGGTCCTTTGAGCTGTTCTTCAAAACCTTAAAACCAGGTGGTGTTTTGGGGGTGGTTGAGCATCGTGCCGCGCCGGGCACTGACCATGCAACCATGATCAAGAGTGGTTATGTTACCCAAGAATACGTAATTGCTCTCGCAGAGTCCGCCGGATTTGTACTGGAGGCGTCATCAGAAGTTAATGCCAATCCAGCAGATACCGCTGACCATCCCAAAGGTGTTTGGAGTTTGCTGCCTAATATGGCAATGGGTGATGTTGACCGTGATCGCTACCTAGCCATTGGTGAAAGTGATCGTATGACCTTGCGTTTTAGGAAGCCTGGGCAGTGATTGAAATTCCGGTCGACAGGCTTAGTGCTGAAGTTCTAAACGCTGTTATTGAGGAGTTTATTCTTCGCGAGGGCACCGATTATGGTGTCCAAGAGGCGGGTATGGATAATAAAATCGCTCAGGTTCATCGCCAGTTAACGAAAGGCGATGTACTGATCACCTTTGATCCCGCCACTGAAAATTGTACCTTGCTGACTAAAAATCAATTTCAGCGTTATATCTCTGAACAGAATGCGGAAAATAGCGAAGAAAAAAATGAGACAAAGAGCGCAGGCATAGCTGAGCGGTTAAGCTCCAAATCCAGAATTTCTGCTTCTGCGTCGGCCTATGAAGATTACTCCCAGGATCCCGGTAGTAACTTTGACTAGCACAACGTCGACTGGGACCAGCCCTGGTGCG
>TARA_B110000208_G_scaffold63496_1_pt1 | contig 10330 bp, 11 predicted proteins | sample TARA_B110000208 | Tara Oceans TARA_B110000208 (sample SAMEA4397426) | marine metagenome | biome: Polar Biome; feature: [SRF] surface water layer (ENVO:00010504); material: water (ENVO:00002006), including particulate matter (ENVO:01000060) such as... | depth 5 m
AATAAAGCCAAACCCATGCTTACTATAAGGCTAGGTTTAGCCAACTTGGTTATTATCAAAATAAAATTTTGCATTTAAGTGTTCTAACAAATATCAAATATACTCAGTTAGCAGCCACTGCCAACCGATGAGAATTTTAAATAACGTTATCTTTCGTCGTGCTAGGGGATAACGTTAATAAGGGCTACTTGATGATATTGTGTTCTGGGCCAAACGGAAAATGTGTAATATTTTCAGCACTGCTTTCACCGACTATTAATATGTCGTGTTCGCGATAACCCCCTGCGCCACTCATACCCTCTGGCAGTGTGATCATAGGCTCAATGGATACAACCATACCGGGTTCTATAACAGTATCGATATCTTCTCGTAATTCAAGCCCAGCTTCACGACCATAATAATGAGATAGCGAACCAAAAGAATGTCCATACCCAAACGTGCGATATTGGAGTAAATCGTGTGTTAAGAATATTTCGTTAAGCTCGGCGGCGATTTCACTGCAAACTGCCCCAGGTTTAATTAGTGTTAAACCTTTCTTGTGAACTTCACAATTTATTTCCCAGAGCTCTATTTCACGCTTTGTTGCTGAGTGGTAAAACATTGTGCGTTCTAGTGCCTGATAATACCCTGATATCATTGAAAAGCAGTTCACACTTAATATATCGCCTTTTCTTACTCTTCTGGTGGTGACAGGGTTGTGAGCACCATCTGTGTTAATGCCAGACTGAAACCAGGTCCAAGAATCCATTAGCTCTGTATGTGGATAGGTATTGGCAATTGCTCGAACCATAGCTTGTGTAGAGTGAAGTGCCACTTCATATTCTGGGGCGCCTTCAGAAATTGCCTCAACGCACGCGGCACCTCCAATATCAGATATTCGAGCACCTTGCCTAATTACCGCATGTTCTTCAGCCGATTTGATCATGCGTATCTTCATTGTGGCCACACCAATGTCTACAAACTCCGCATCTGGCATGAATTCTGATAGCTTCTGTCGTCGTTCCAAAGTTATATGATCATACTCAATGCCAACTCTAGCTTTTCCTGGCACCAATTTTTTCAGCGCTCGAAAATAATTATCTTTTTCCCAGTCAGTATAAACAATGTTGTCATCATAGCTTTGTCGCCAGGGTTGGCCTCCGTCAATATTTGCCGTTACAGTTGTATGCGCTTCATGAGTAACAACTAAAGCATAGGGACGGCCAAATGAACAATACACAAAATCAGCAAAATAATTAATATTGTGGATAGATGAAAAAACGGCAGCATCAAGATTGTCTGCTGATAAATGGGCTCGCAATTTGGCATTACGACTTGCCATTTCAGCAGGAGAAAAAGTGGGTTTATCTTTAATGCCATTTTCAAAATTGATGGCTTGTGGTCTTTCTATACGTCTCATATAACAACTCCTATATTCACATTGGTATTAAAGAATAATTTCAAAATAATTATTCTGTTTTGACATCAGGTAAGCAGAAAACATTTATAGGGTTCCAGTGGGCAAATATTTGGCAACCATAAGTCAATTCTAACGGTTCTATTTCACGTTGCTGCTTTTGTACTATTAGTTCATTTTTATTGGCATCTTCAAAATACAGGGTGACCACTGAACCAGTAAATTCTTCAGCAACAAATTGTAATTGGATTTCGTTTTCAGAGAATGTATGTTCTTGTGATAATTCAATCATATCTGCACTAATAACGAGCTCAACATCGTTTCCTTTTTGGTGTCTAGTATTTCTATCTTCCTGTTTAGACTCTATTGTCCCAAAGGCGGTGTTACAGATCATCGTGTTTCCTTTTATCTCTTTAATATTGCCACTGATTATATTATTTGTGCCGACAAACTCGGCCACAAAACGGCTGGCTGGGCTTCGATAAATTTCACGTGGTGACCCGATTTGCTCGATAACACCGGCGCTCATAATCACCACTCTATCAGCCATTGCAAAAGCTTCAGACTGGCTATGAGTAACATAGACAAAAGTAATGCCAAGTTCCTTTTGGAGCCGAGTCAATACACTCTGCATACGTACGACTAAATTGGCGTCAAGAGCACTTAAAGGTTCATCTAAAAGGAGCACTGGTGGTTCAGTCACCAATGCACGGGCTAGTGCCACCCTTTGGCGCTGGCCACCGGATAGCTGGTCTATTGAACGATTTGCAAACTGCTCAATTTCCATACGCTTAAGCCATTTTAAAGCTCTCTCAGTTCGCTCAGGTTTTTCTACCCCACGCATCTTAAGCCCAAACTCTACATTTTCAATAACATTTAAAAAAGGGAATAGGGCTAACGTTTGCCAGACCAAAGGCGTTTCTCTTTCATGGGCTTTTAGTTCATTCATACGCTCGCCATTCAGTCTTATCTCGCCACTTGAAGGTGTTTCGAGTCCAGCCAGCATTCGCAATGTTGTTGTTTTTCCACAACCACTGGACCCCATAATAGCGAGAAATTCACCAGCTTTAATTTCAAAATTAATGGGTTCTACCGCAACTGAGCCACCAAAGTTTTTTGTTACGTTCTCAAGGACTATCTGACCTTCATTCATGTGTAATCTCAATTTAATGGTTATTCGGTTTTTTAGTGAAAAGGAATAGTTGCGCAATGACAACTAGAGTCATTGTGGTTGCAAATACAAAAGACCCAATAGCGTTGATTTGGGGGTCAACATTCCCCTGTAATATTTCAAGAATAACAACAGGAACAGACTTATTTAAACCAGATACAAACCAGGCAATTGCAAACTCATCAAATGACACCGCCATGGTTAGGCATAGTGCAGAAATTATTGATGGCAAAGCAAATGGAATAATAACGTGTCTCATCGTAGCCCATTCGGAGGCGCCTAAATTCCACGCAGCTGATTCTAAGTCTTTGTCCATTTGCTGAAGACGAAGACGAATAATAGCCATAGCAAAAGGCGCACCCAATACTGTATGTGCGATAATTAGGGCCCATATTTGCCCAGAAATACCAAGCTTGGAGAACCAGGCCAGCATTGCTAAAGCGAGTATTATTAGTGGAATAGTTGGCGGTAACAATGCTAATGCTAAATATGCATTTTTGAATCTGAAGCTATAACGAAAATCTGTATAGGCGGTACAAAAACCAATAATGGTCGCCAATACAGAGGCTGATAACGCTACAATAATACTCGTTCTGATTGCATCCCAGGTTTCTGAATCATAATAAACTTTGTCATACCAATTCCAAGTAAAGTGCCCCAATGGCAGTGATGGGAATCGATCAGAATTGAATGAAAACACCACGCTGGTGATAATTGGCATAAATATAAATACGAAAATGATCAGTAAATAGATCTTTAATATCCATACAATTGATTTGTCATTTACCATCATCATTATCTCTTCTTGTATGCAATTTTAATTGCACTGAGTGCAACCAACATTAATGTCACCATCATTATGGTTGCAATTACTGCTGCCCGGGGCCACTGTTGTCCTGATTTTGTGGTATCAATAATTAATATGGGAAGTGTAGGCGGATTCGATCCACCGAGATAATAGGGACTGACAAAGTCGCCAAAGCTTAGAATAAAGCAGAATAGGGCGCCAATAATAAGGCCTATGCGAGCAGATGGAATAATGACTGAAAAAATAGCACGGACCCTTCCTGCACCTAAGTTATGGGATGCCTCAATTAAATTTTTATCGATACTTGCCATTGATAGTGTTTGCAAAATAATCACTAGAGGCAGAGTTAGGGTCAGATAGCCAATCATTGTGCCAAACATTGTATTTAACATTTTAATGGGCCCAATACCCAAATATCCAATGATATTATTGATAACACCAGACTCTGCCAGCAGGACGTACCAAGAAAAAGTGCGCACCAAGTAACTAGTAAAAAATGGGATAATTAAAAAGAAAATAGCCCAGCGACGAGCTGTTTCAGATAGTTTGAATGCTAGGCAATATGATGCTGGAAAGGCTATGCAGGTTGCAGTTATAGTGGCTAAGAAAGCCAATCCAAATGACAGTCCATAGCTACTCCAAAAATAGCCCTTGGAAAAAATCTTAACCCAGTTAACGAATTCAAATGCTTCTTTCATTTGGTAATTCTTAACTAGAAAAAATGACATGGCAATCATAAAAACAAGTGGTGCGAGGAAAAACAACACCTGCCAGATGATAACAGGTAGGCGCCAAGTTAATGCGTACCCATCTATACGTCTAAGCCAATTTGAAAATATCATCCTGGTCCAGCCTGTAACATTTTTTATACCTCTACTTAATAAATGAAAATTGGACCAACACTTAGGATGTTGATCCAAAATATAGGGAGCTAGTCATCATTTAAATAATTAAGCAGTTGGAGAATGCAATCATTATTAATGATGACTAGCTGTCAATTAAGAGCTCTTGTATTCAGACCAAAAGTCATTCCAGTCTTCGAGACTTTGCTGAACTGGGATATCCCTGTAGTGAATACGACCGTCATTAATTAATTTTATTGGGTTGTTACTGGCACCTTCAATTTGCCCTGTGCGCTGTGCTTCAAACATGTTGTCTTTTCTTAACGCCGCTTGTCCGGCATTAGTCACACAAAAGGCTGGGTAAGCAGCCATCGATGCAGACTTGACCTGTCCTTTAGGTGAAAGTAAATAACGGATAAACTCATTTGCAATTGCAGCTTTTTTAGAGCCTTTGCCGATACAATATGACTCGGTCCATTGCAGCCCACCTTCTTCTGGCACTACTGAAGTAACGGGTGCACCATCCCTTTCAAGCGCGCCCGTAATCCAATCACCTATGCCACACATTGCTAACATCTCACCATTCTTTAGAGAGTTAAATGAGCCACCATAATCAAAGAAACCACCTGACTGTGACCGCAGACTCATCATTGTTTCCTGCACTTTTCCCCACTGAATAGAGTCTAAGTTGAATGGACTAGGAATGTTTCCATCATGGAGGCTAGCTGTTCCAAGATTGGGTAGATGCCAATCAAAGTGACCGACCTTACCTTTAAGGTTTTTATTCCAGAAACAGTTATAGCTCATCGCTTCTTTTTCTGAGATAGCGTTACGATTATATGAAACGCCAAGGAAGCCAAATCGGATCATTGCTGAGTAAAGGTTTCCATCACGCCAGTGACCTGGGAATTTTTTGAAATCATCATGAATAAAATCATCAAATGGATAGTCACTAGGATTAAGCTGTTGAATATGACCCGCTTTGTCTAGTTGCTGGACAAACTCCCCATCTGACAAGATTAAGTCATATGTTCCAGGTGGTGACTGGGCGATTAGGGCAAGCATGTTATCGCCACCAGCGTAGTACTTTGGCTTAAATTTGACATTATGCATGGCTTCAAACTCAGCAACGATGTCTGCTTCGCCATGGCCATACCACGCAAGCATATTGATCTCAGTAGGAGCGCCTAGTGCTTTTCCTGAGGTCAATATACTAGGCAAAGACAGTGCAGTGGCAATAACGCCAGTCTGTTTTATAAACTTTCTTCTTGACGCTTTATTAGATTTATTTTGGTCACTCATAATTCTACTTCCTTTCTCTGGTTTTTAGGGGGAACGTAAATAGGAATTGTTAAGCTGTTTTTTTTGGTAACAGACTTAAGATAATCAACTTCGAATACGTTCTTAACTGAAAGTGAAATACCTTCAACACAAACCTTCATTAATATTTCTCCTTTTTCTTTACTGGCATTTTTGGCAGACGATAAAGTACCAGAAGGAGGCGTTAACTCAGGATTTACAGGGAACATGTCATATGGAGGAAATTTAGCGGGAGGGTGGTCAACAATTTTGTTGATATCAACCAAATGGGGATAGAGGTGCAACATTAAAGACGTTTCTAAAACACCACCGTGTTCCAAATCCCAACCAGTAAAGCCATCGGGATAAAGGAGTTCTATTGTGGGATCTTCAACAAAATCCCAATAAGATAGAATCATCACATTCATATCAGTAATCCCATCCCAGCGTAATTCTCGAATAGCAAGATCGATGCCTTCAACAATAAACATCGAATTTTCATAATGACCATTCATCATCACAATCTTTCGGCTGCCATGTCGTGCTAGCTCCTTAATAATGTCTCTAACTGTATACATCAGCGTTTCACCATCTAAACTGGTGGTTCCTGACATATGATTGCCGCCACCAGACTGCTGTTGTGACTTGTATCCATAAGCAATGGGTGGGGCCACCATGGCATTATTAAGTCGTCTGGCTACTGCTTCAGAAATAGCTGTTGGGATAAGAACATCAGGGTTCATAGACATGTGAGGGCCATGTTGCTCAAGCGCGCCAATAGGTAAAAAGATTATTGCTTTACCTTTAGATACTGTTTTTTGATAAGTGACCCAATCAAGCTCTGCCATAGAAACCATATTTTTATCCTACTTTTGTTTTTCTAATAAATTATTCTAGATCATAGAAACGCTGTTAATAAAATGGTATTTTTGATTCATAGGCCACGGTTTTTCTGTGATCTAATGTTATTCAACTGTATTTTTGTTGTTAGTTATTGGAATGTATACGTTTATACGTAAGAGGGTTCCCATGAATAGTTCGCTTAATCTTCGTCATTTACGTTATTTTATTGCTGCTGCAGAAACTAAAAAAATTCAATTAGCAGCAGAAAAAGTCCATATGAGCCCGTCTGCAGTTGCCGACGCTATCAAAAGTCTGGAAGGCATACTTGGCACTACTCTTTTTGAGAGGCATAGGTCAGGGGTGTCTTTAACCTATGATGGGTACCGTTTTTTAGACAGTGCTCATAGAATTTTAAATATGGTGGATGATTCGATTTTCGTATTTCAGAATCAAAAGAAAAATATTGAAGGGCGATTTATTTTGGGAGCTTCCGTCTCTGTGGTGGGCTATTTTTTGCCTATTCCTTTGGGACAATTTGAAAAAATATACCCAAAGGTTCAGGTTAACATTGTAGAAAATTCTAGGGATGATTTGGAGAGGCAGTTACGCGCTGAAGAAATAGATATTGCGTTTATGATAACCTCAAATATTAAGGTTTCCGAAGGTCTTGAAGTGGCGATGCTTTTTCGGTCAGAGAGAACTCTTTGGTGCGCTGAAAGCCACCGATTTGCGAAAATGGACAAAGTACCGCTTGCTGAAATAGCAAAGGAATCTTATATTATGCTTAATAGTGACGAGGCAGAAGCAAATACAAACCAATTTTGGAAGAGGTTTGCATTGAAGCCCAACGTTAGAATAAAAACTCAATCGGTAGAGGCAGTTCGTGGGTTTATAGCGAGGGAACGAGGCGTCGCTATATTATCTAATTTACTTTACCGCCCTTGGTCTCTTGATGGCACAAGAATTTTGTCAAAACAGATTGAGGAACCTATACCTACTATGAACTTAGGTGTGGTCTGGAATAGCAATAAGCGTTTAAGCTTAATTCAGCAGCAGTTCATAGATTTTCTCAAGCAGGATTCCTGGCGTTGGTAACTATTATAGGTTGAGATGCTATGTTTTTGAGTAGGTAATCTCTGAAATTAGCGTTTTTTGCCCCTGCGTTTTAACGCGTTACCTATATAAATAAACCCTTTTCGGTTGTGCAATCTGGCTTTTTATATTTTATAATAGCAATAATATTATACGGTTAGGCTAAATTAATGAAGAAACCAGACAACGTAACAGATTTTGCAGCCACACTGCCGTACCCAACTAATGTGGGCGCGCCTGCGTTTACTGTTCCAGATGTACTAAAGCACAAAAAAGAGCGTGGCATTACAGCGACACATTACTTTGAAACAAAGTTTGACGAACTAAAGGAAGAATACTTTAAACTTGTAAAGCTGGCAGAGGACACACAGCTAGTTTACACCGCAACCTATAGCTTCCTGCCTATTGTGGGCAAAGTTTATAGTTTATATATAAATAATGAGAAGTTGTTCCTTAGTATTATTGAACCTCATAGATGGCCACAAATGACATTTAAAGGAAGCTTCAAGTTTACTTCCGATAATACCTGGGAAAAAGTGGAAGAATCATCCGACTAATAGGTGGGATTATCGCAGTAAACGATGGAGCACTAGCTAAACCTGCTTGGCCTCTATAAGGCGTCATTATTTATTGCTTGGTGATGGCATACATCACTCACTGCACCCTGCAATTGCAGGTTTTTTTTGGGTTTAAATGTAAGCAAAAAATAGTGTGGTTTAAGATAACAACGTTGTTCCAAAAATGATCACATTTGCAGGGTTCACTGTTAACGTCTAATCGAACTTGGCTTAAGTATCCTTACTATGTGAGTACTCATTCGTTACAAGTCTAGTGTGCTCTAGCCTATAACTAAACCACATTAGTTACTTTGTTTTACATAAAACCAGTGTTTACGGCCAAGTACTATAAATGGTGACAACTTCAGGTGTTAAAATTGTATAAGCCATTCAAATTTTAGCGATAAAGGAACCAAATGGGATACATAGATACGTTAATTCAAAATTGTAATGCTGCAAAACTAGCTGTTCCATGCAGAGAGTTTGTCCTTAAAGATCTAGCTGAGTTAGATCATATAAGCCATGCGGTTTATATTATTGAGCAATTAGAAGGAGACATCACAGCAGCCTACCAAGATTTCTCGCAGTATAAAAAAAAGAAAGAGAGAAAGTGTGTCAAACTAAATTCTCCATCAAATACCATGTACGTCGGCTCTTCCACGACTGGGGTTAAAAAACAGCTCCAGCAGCACGTTGGTGATGGCTATCATGGTACCGATGCTCTTCATCTAAAGCATTGGTTTAAAGGAAATTACCAAATTACTATAAAAGTCTATGACGAACCGAAGGACGTGATACAAATAATACAGGATGACATTTCTGATAGTTTGAAGCCTGCATTTGGTGAACAGGGTGGTAATAAGTAATAGCGCCTGGTTATTAAACAGATTTACTCCAATAGTGGGTAACAGAAATTAGGTCATTAGGACCAAAAGTAATGAAGAAAAAAACGTTTATCATTTTAATAATCACTCACCTATTGGCTGTGGCTTTCGGTTTTGCTGCTGGGATCTATGCGTTACCCATACTTATTGCGCCACCTGCGCCAAGTGTCATTGAAATTCAGGCAGCGTCTACTCAGCCTGTCTACTCAGCTGTATTTATAAGAGATCTTGAAGGCAGTGATACATTTCACTGGGGTGAGGGCAGGGTCACTATTAGCAAAGATGCTATTGCCTTTATGGGTAAGCTTGCGCCTGGCCCAGACTACAGGCTTTATTTGTCCCCAGAGTTTGTGGAAACAGAAGCAGAGTTTAATCGCTTAAAGCGAACTATGGTGCTTATTGGTGAGGTGAAAACCTTCGACAACTTTATAGTAGAGGTTAGCCCTAATATTGATCTGGCAGCATACAACACGGTTGTCGTTTGGTGTGAAACCTTTGGTGAGTTTATTACCGCGGCTAAGTATAAGGAGTAGTGAAAAATTACCTGATAAAGCCTACTGAATTATACGGCTGTGGTAGCCAGCACAAAGTTACCAACAAGACGTTTGTAACAAGATTTAGCCCCAATGACGTTGGCTTTTAATAACCATTTGGTAAGTTATGGAGCCAGCTGCGAGATTTTTGGCATGCTAGCTATAGTTAAATGCCCCTAACCTTTCACAAAAGCAAAAGACATACCTAGGTTGACTCACACAGATGCAAGGCTGTAATAATTTACCCCCACATACTTAGTAATGCTAGCTAAAAGCAATGCAATTAATTAGGAATACAATGAAGCCACTAGATGTGATTTTACGCAAACCTATTTCGCAAGATGGCCCATCAGTGCACCACCTCATTAACCAAATTCCCGAATTAGACAGCAACTCCATTTACAGCAATTTACTGCAATGCAGCCATTTTTCAGACACCTCGATTATTGCTGTGGAGCAGGACGAAACTGTTGGGTTTATAAGTGGTTACGTTAAGCCAGGATCATCAGAAACCCTCTTTGTTTGGCAGGTTGCTGTTTGTGAGAGAGCTCGAGGCATGGGAATTGCGAGCCGAATGCTTAAACAGTTGGTAGAGCGGCAGGGCATTGTTTATATCACGCATGTAGAGGCTACAATTACTCAATGTAATACAGCTTCATGGGCGTTATTTAACAGGTTTTCGAAACAGTTTGCTGCCCCCATTGTTAGCTCTTTGCTGTTTGATAGCAGCACCCACTTTAACAGTGAATATAACTCTGAATGGTTAGCCAGAATAGGCCCTTTGATTCGCTAAAACTTAACTCGCTATTAAGTCTAGATTGTTGGGTCATGTTATACCAGCATGAGGCCAAATCTAGAGGAAAAGTCAGTAGCTGCGAGGCAGTAAAGAGGCAAGCTAAGCAAAT
>TARA_B110000208_G_scaffold28269_1_pt1 | contig 10300 bp, 6 predicted proteins | sample TARA_B110000208 | Tara Oceans TARA_B110000208 (sample SAMEA4397426) | marine metagenome | biome: Polar Biome; feature: [SRF] surface water layer (ENVO:00010504); material: water (ENVO:00002006), including particulate matter (ENVO:01000060) such as... | depth 5 m
CATTAGTTGTAAAAATGAAAGAAAAGAATTTTTTCGGAGATTATTTGAATGACAAACCCGATTTATTTCAGTTTTTAGTGTAAATTTAGATTTAATTATAAAATATATTTAAGCTATGGGAGTACCCGAAAAATATAAGATCACCTCACTATTACATCAAAAAAACTACTTAATTGCTGGAGAGTTAAAAAAGTGGACTGGTGAAACAGCCGATGTGGTTTCTACAATTTCTTCAACGAAAGAATACAGGCCAACGCTTTTAGGAAGCGTCCCTCAATTAGGAGAAGCACAAGCTCTAGAAGCTTTAGACGCCGCATGCAATGCTTTTAATAAAGGAAAAGGGCTTTGGCCTACAATGAAAGTTGAAGGTAGAATAGCTGCGATGGAAAAATTTGTTTCACAAATGAAAACCAAGCGCGATGAAATTGTAAAACTATTAATGTGGGAAATAGGGAAAACCCTACCCGATTCTGAAAAAGAATTTGATAGAACTGTCGAATACATTTACGACACTATTGAGGATTATAAGCAGATGGATCGAAATTCTGCTAAATTTGAAAAAAACTCAGGAGTTCATGCACATGTTCGCCGTGGACCTCTGGGTGTTGTTTTGTGTTTAGGCCCTTATAATTATCCCTTAAACGAAACTTTTTCCTTGCTAATCCCAGCATTAATTATGGGAAATACTGTTGTTTTCAAACCCGCAAAATATGGAGTACTCTTAATAGCTCCTTTATTGGAAGCTTTTAAAAGTAGTTTTCCAAAAGGTGTGGTAAATATTATTTACGGTAGAGGAAGAACCTTGGCATCACCGATCATGAAAACTGGGAAGGTAGATATTTTGGCTTTAATAGGAAATAGTAAATCTGCCAATGCACTACAAGCATTTCATCCCAGAAAAAATAGATTGCGTCAAATCTTAGGATTAGAAGCAAAAAACCCAGCAATTATTTTAAAAGATGCCGATTTAGATCTGGCAATAAATGAATGTATTGCAGGAGCAATGTCCTTTAATGGACAGCGCTGTACTGCTTTAAAGATTTTATACGTTCATGAAGAAATTGTAGATGAATTTAACAAGCGTTTTTCTGAGAAGGTAGATGCCTTAAAATTTGGAAACCCATGGGAAGAAGGAGTGAAGTTAACTCCATTACCAGAAGTAGATAAACCAAGTTATATTCAGGAATTAATTGATGATGCATTGCAGAAAGGTGCAAAAGTCATCAATAAAAAAGGAGGTGAACATTCTGAAAATTATATATTTCCTGCAGTTCTATATCCTGTAAATAAAGAAATGCGTGTTTTTCACGAAGAGCAATTTGGACCGGTAACTCCAGTGGTTTCCTTTTCTGATATTAATGAACCTTTAGATGATATGGCTGCCTCAAATTACGGACAACAAGTTAGTGTTTTTGGTAGTGATGCGAATACTTTAGCCCCTTTAATTGATACTTTGGTGAATTTAGTTTGCCGTGTAAATTTGAATAGTTCTTGCCAAAGGGGCCCCGATGTGTATCCCTTTACAGGAAGAAAAGATTCTGCAACAGGTACTTTAAGTGTCCATGATGCTTTGCGTTCCTTCTCAATTAGAACCTTCTTAGCATCCAAAGATAGCCCATACAACAATGCTATTTTACAAGATTTATTAGAGAAGAAAGCATCCAATTTTATTAGTACAGACTATATTTTGTAATTTTATTTACTGATAATTTTCAATACCAAATCTTTCGTCAATGGCTTTCCATTGGCGATTTTTTTGATATCCTCAAAAGTGTAGACAAAATTGCAACCCACTTTATAATCAGAACATCCATAGGCTGTTTTTCCTTTTAAAATCGATCCCTTTTTACATTTTGGACAAGGGATTTTGTCGGATGAGGTTGTAGCTTTTACAGCTTGTTTTTTAGGTTCTAATAGGATGCTAAAATGGTCGTCAAATCGAATGAGTCCTTCCACAGTTCCAGTTGCCGTTTTAAAACCCTTTAAATTGGTTGTGCAACCTTTTGTAATTAATCGTATTAATTGGTTTTCTGAAACCTTTTTTCCATAGATTTCAAAAGGAATTTTTAAATCACAATTATTTTTGTATTCAGAACAACCAAAAGCAGAAGACCCTTTGATTAAGGTTCCTTTTTTACATTTGGGACAGATTTTTCCAATAACTTCTTTGTTTGATTTTACTGGTTTTGTTTTAATTGGTTGCGGATTGTTTGTTTGATTTCCTTTTTCAATGACAGATGAAATTCGTTTTACAGATGTGTTTGCCCGAACTTCATAAACCAATTCATCAACCATTTTCTTCATATTATTAATAAAGGTACCTGCGTTAAATTCACCCCGTTCAATTTCTTTCAAACGCTTTTCCCAGCGACCTGTTAGCTCTGCAGATTTTAAAAGTTCATTATCAATCAAATCAATTAAATCGATACCTGTTTGGGTAGCGATGACTAATTTCTTTTTACGTTCAATGTATTTTCTTCGGAACAACGTTTCAATAATACTTGCTCTTGTAGAAGGTCTTCCAATGCCGTTTTCTTTCATTAATTCGCGCATCTCATCATCATCTACTTGTTTACCTGCAGTTTCCATGGCGCGTAATAAACTTGCTTCGGTAAAATTACGTGGAGGTTTTGTCTCTTTTTCTAAAAACGAAGGGGCGTGGGCTCCTTTTTCTCCTTTAACAAAGGCAGGTAGATTTTTAGCATCTTGACTATTGTCACTCTGAGCCTGTCGAAGTGCTTTTATCTTGCTCTCTTCGGTCTCAAATGCCACTCGCCAACCTTTGGTTAAAATTTCTTTTCCCGTTGTTTTAAAAGGTACTTCTGCAGCTTTACCAATTACTGAAGTATTCGAAACATCTGAATCTGGGTAAAAAACACCAATAAACCTTCGGGTAATGATGTCATAAACTTGTTGCTGATTGTATTGTAAATTCCCTTGAATTCCTGTCGGAATAATGGCGTGGTGATCGGTGACTTTTTTATCATCAAAAATGCGTTTTGATTTTGGTATTTTGGTTTTTAAAAGAGGTTGTGTTAACGCGCTATAATTGGTTAGTTTGGATAAAATTCCATGAATTTTTGGATACACATCATTCGGTAAAAAAGTAGTATCCACTCTGGGGTAGGTAACCACTTTCATTTCATATAATTTCTGCACCATTTTTAAGGTTTCATCTGCTGAAAAACCAAATTTATTATTGCAATAGACCTGTAAACCCGTTAAATCAAATAATTTTGGTGCGTATTCTTTTCCTTTCTTTTTAGTGACAGAAACAATTTCAAAATCGACTGCTTTTACTTTATTAGCTAAAACCAGCCCATCTTCTTGTTTTAGAAAACGACCGTCTTCATAATTGAAAAGCGTATTTCTATAGGTCGTTTGCAATTCCCAATACGGTTGCGGTTTGAAATGCTGAATTTCTTTAAAACGATTGACCAACATAGCAAGGGTAGGGGTTTGAACTCTTCCAACAGATAAAACTTGTTTGTAACCGCCATATTTTATGGTGTATAAACGGGTTGCATTTAACCCTAACAACCAATCTCCAATAGCGCGCGAAAATCCTGCATAATAAAGATTGTCGTATTGTTCTGCTGGTTTTAAGTTCTTAAAGCCTTCTTTAATGGCTTCTTCGGTCAGTGAGGAAATCCATAAACGCTGTACTTTTCCTTTATATCCAGCTTGGTTAATAACCCAACGTTGAATGAGTTCTCCTTCGGTTCCCGCATCCCCACAATTAATAACAACAGCTGCTTTGTCAAACAAAGACTTTACAATATTGAATTGCTTTTTGATGCCATCATTGCTGGTTACTTTCGTATCAAAACGTTCTGGCAACATGGGCAAGTTGTTCAGGTCCCAACTTTTCCAATGCGGTTTGTAGTCTTTTGGTTCTAGTAGCGTACATAAATGTCCGAAAGTATAGGTTACTGCATAGCCATTGCCTTCATAGTAACCATCACGTTTTGTGTTGGCACCTAGTATATTAGCGATTTCTCTAGCGACACTTGGTTTTTCGGCAATACAGACTTTCAATGGTTATGGGGTTTAGGAATTCGAAAATAGTGAAATAATTGGGAATTACTTTATAAAGTGATCAAGTAAATTCTCATTTCATTAAAGCCAATTTAATTCTTTTGCGAACCACATCAACTTCCAATACTTTTACAAGAATTTGTTGATTTAAAGCCACAATTGCATTAACATCTTTTACAAAAGTATCCGATAAATTAGACACATGAATTAAGCCACTTTCTTTAATTCCAAGATCAACAAAACACCCAAAGTTGGTTACGTTATTAACAATTCCGGGTAAAATTTGCCCAGTTTTTAAATCTGAAATTGATTTAATATTTTGGTCAAAAGAAAACATTTTGGCTTTTTCCCTTGGATCTACTCCAGGTTTTTCCAATTCTTTAATAATGTCTTGTAGTGTTGGCAATCCTATGGTATCAGAAATATAATTTGTAAGCACTATTTTTTGAAGGAGTGCTTTATTTCTTATTAAATTGGTGACATTGGTTTTTAAGTCCTTTGCCATGGTGTTTACCAGTCCGTAGCTTTCGGGATGGACTCCAGAATCATCTAATGGATTTGTACTGTTTTTAATGCGTAAAAAACCAGCTGATTGTTCAAATGCTTTTCCGCCTAAACGGGGTACTTTTTTAATGGCAGTTCTTGAAGTAAAAGAACCGTTTTTATTTCGATAATTCACAATATTTTCGGCAATTTTTGATCCAATTCCAGAAACATAACTGAGCAAAGATTCGCTTGCAGTATTGATGTTGACACCTACCGTATTTACGCAACTCTCTACAACACTTTTTAAAGAATTGTTCAGTTTGGTTTGATCTACATCGTGTTGATATTGCCCAACACCAATCGATTTTGCATCAATTTTAACCAATTCTGCCAAAGGATCTGCCAATCTTCTTCCAATAGAAACGGCTCCACGAACGGTAATGTCATAGGTAGGGAATTCATCCCTTGCAATCTTTGAAGCGGAGTAAATAGACGCACCTGCTTCACTAATGACAAATATTTCAACATTTTTTTTAAAGGGAATGCTTTTAATAATTGTTTCGGTTTCTCTTGAAGCAGTTCCGTTTCCAATAGCTATGGCTTCAATTTTATATTTTTCAACGAATGCACTAATGAAATCAACCGCTTCTTTCAATTTGTTTTGTGGGGCATGCGGATATATATATTCATTGTGCAATAACTCTCCTTGTTTATTCAAACAAACTATTTTACAACCCGATCTAAAACCTGGATCTATGGCAAGAATTCTTTTCTCTCCCAACGGAGCACCTAAAAGGAGTTGCTTTAAGTTTTTTGCAAAAACAAGAATGGCTGCAGCATCTGCTTTTTCTTTGGCAATTGACAACGCTTCATTTGATAAGGAAGGAAATAATAAGCGCTTGTAGGCATCTTGGATAGTCAATTGTATTTGTGTTGCACATTCGTTTTGATACCGAACCATTCGATCCTCAATTTTTTGAAGTACTTTTTCGGAATCAATTTCTATTTTAACACGAATAAAACCTTCGTTTTCTGCTCTTAAAATAGCCAATAATCGATGCGATGGAATTCGAGGTAACGATTCACTCCAATCAAAGTAATCTTTGAATTTTTGTGCTTTTTCAGCATTTATTTCTTTCTTAATCACTTTCGATGAAATTGTTGCGTAGCGTTCTAATTCTCGTCGAATAATATTCCTAATGTCTGAACGTTCGTTGATCCATTCTGCAATTATATAACGAGCACCTTCTAAAGCATCTTTAATTGTTTTAACTTCACTGGAAGTGTATTTTGAAGCAGTAGGTTCTAAGTCGTTTATACGTTGGCTCATAATTATTTTTGCCAAAGGTTCTAAACCTTGTAAACGTGCCGTTTCGGCTTTGGTCTTCCTTTTCTTTTTTAAGGGTAAATACACATCTTCTAAAGCTGTTAATTCTTTTGAGTTATTTACTTTTTGTGTTAATTCAGGTGTTAAAACATTTTGTTCTTCTAGCGCTTTTAAAATGGTTTTTTTTCGTTTCTCTAAAGCTTCAAATATTTCTTTTAATTTCACAATTTCTCCAATTTGAACTTCATCTAAATTGCCAGTCATTTCTTTTCTATATCTTGCAATAAAAGGAATGGTTGCATCTTCATTTAATAGTGAAATTGTATTCTTAACAGATTTTTCTACTAGCTGTGTTTGTTGAATTATGTAGGAAATAATTTGCATTTCTTTGTTTTCAAATTAAGAAAAAAATAAACCTCACAAAATTGAATTTATGAGGTTGCTAATATACTTTTAAAATTGAATTATTACTGAATTACTTTCTCGAAAGCCAGTCTTTTTGCACCATAACTGGTGTAGATAATACCACAATATTGATAGCCTATCTTTTTAATGAGTGCTTGCATTCCAAGATTTTCTTCATGCGTGTCAATCTTTAAGCTTTGTATGTTTTTGATTTTTAGTTGTTGATGAAATTCATTGAATAAAAGCGTTGCTAAACCTAATTTTCGAAATTCCTTTTTAATGGCCATTCTATGGATAACACCATATGGTTTGGTCTCATCAATTTGCCAATTTCCTTCAATAGTTTTATAGGTTGGTTCTTTTTTTGTAGTGAACATTGAAGTTGCGATCACTTGATTTTCTCCATTAAGCATCACGTAACTTTCTCCTTTTAAAATATCGTGTTCAACTTGTGTTTCATTTGGATATCCATTTTGCCATTGCTCAATTTTTAAAGAAGCCAAATAGGCTTTCGCATCCTCAATAATCGTCATTATTTCAGGAATGTTTTCAAGTGTAGAAAGCTTAATTTTCATGAAAGTGATGATTAAATCATTTTAAAATCTAATATCAATTCTCCATTAATTGCACATTGTAATTGATCTCCTTTAAAGATTTCTCCTTTTCCTAGCGCTGGAGTCCCAGTAAAGATTAAATCTCCAGGTTGCAAGGTCATGTATTCAGAAATAAACACAATAATGTCTGCAAAATCATGAATCATAAAAGCGGTGTTACTTTTTTGTCTTTCCTCACCATTAATCTTTAAGTTAAAATCGATATCTGCTAAATTAGGGTATTCAGTAATGGATTTAAAACTAGAAATTGGGGCTGCTCCGTCAAAGCCTTTTGCAAATTCCCAAGGATGTTTTGTTTCTCTGGCTTTTTTAAGAATGTCTGTTGCGGTATAATCGATTCCAATTGCAATTTCAGAAATATGAGAAGTTGCGTCTGCTTTAGAAACATTTTTTCCTTCTTTTCCTATTTTAACGACCAATTCAACTTCATAAATTAATTCGTTTGTAATTTTGCTAGGATATGCAACATCACAATTAACCGCCAAACTAGTGGTTGGTTTAGAGAAAATAAATTTTTTACCTTTCTTTTTTTCTTCAATGTCTTTTAAGTCAGTTACATAATTACTTCCTATGCCTAAAATTTTCATGGTATGCTGTTGTTTTTATTTGAAGTATAAATGTATAAAAAATCCACAAGAAAATAGAAGCGCTCCTTCAATTTAAAAGTGGATGAAATTTATTTGAATTGTTCTTTTTCTAAGACAGTTCTATGATTTCTTGATTGTGTAAAATATCTTCGATGGTTTGTCTTTTTCTGATTAAATAATCTTTTCCTTGATGTACCATTACTTCAGCGGGTAAATACCGCGAATTGTAGTTGGATGCCATAGAGAAACAATAAGCACCAGTATTATGAAAACACAAGACATCTTCTTCAGATATTTCTGCAATTCTTCTGTTAGAACCAAAAGTGTCGGTCTCACAAATGTACCCTACAACTGAGTAATAGCGATCTCTTCCTTCTGGGTTTGAAATGTTGGTAATATGATGATATGAGTCATACATCATGGGTCTTACCAAATGATTAAAGCCAGAATCTACATGTGCAAAAACAGTAGAAGTAGTTTGTTTGACAACATTTACTTTTGCTAAAAATACGCCTGCATCGGAAACTAAAAATTTACCTGGTTCAAACATGAGGGTAATTTCTTTACCATATTCTACACAAAACGCATTAAATCGTTCTGACAATTGCAAGCCTAACTGTTCTATATCTGTCGAAATATCTCCTTCTTTATAAGGTACTTTGAATCCACTTCCAAAATCAATAAAATCGATGTTGTCAAACTGTTTAGCAACATCAAATAAAATCTCTGTTGCACGTAAAAAAGTATCAATATCTAAGATGTCTGAACCAGTATGCATGTGAATTCCGTTGATGTTCATTCCTGTGTTCTCAACAACACGTTTTATGTGTGGAACTTGGTGTATTGATATCCCAAATTTAGAATCGATATGCCCCACAGAAATTTTAGAATTCCCCCCTGCCATAATGTGTGGGTTGATACGAATACAAACTGGGATTTCTGGATGTTTTTGACCAAATAATTCTAAAATGGATAGGTTGTCAATATTAATTTGAACGCCTAATTTTGCAACTTCTTCAATTTCTTTTAAAGAAACACCATTGGGTGTGAAAATAATTTTTTTAGGGTCTATTCCAGTGGTCAATCCTAATTGTACTTCCTGTATTGAAACCGTATCTAAACCAGCACCAATATTCTTGAAGAATTTTAATATATTGATATTTGAAAGCGCTTTTACCGCATAATTTAATTTTAAGCTTTTTACGCTGCTAAAAGCATTTGTCAATCTGTTGTACTGTGATTCAATTTTATCTGTATCATAAACATATAAAGGACTCCCGTATTTGTTTGCCAATTCTAAAAGTTGTGTTCTTTCCACGAATGTATAGTTTTATTTTGGTGTAAAACTAGCCAAATTACAAGAGATGACAATGATTGTTTAAAAATATAACAAATTGTTTTTTATTGTGATTTTTACATTAAATACGTGTTTTTGAAATGCTGTTTTTTCGTTTTTAGAACCGTATGAATTCTGTAAAAAAAAAGACTAAAAGCACTTTCAATTCTTCGTTGAAATCCTGTTGATAACTAATTAACAAAGGCATTTTGTTTTTCTATGTTAAACCTTATTTTAGCTATCACTTCACACTTAATTGTAGTAAGCTATTTTATGAGTCAAGAAACAAAATATACAGAAGATAATATTCGGTCATTAGATTGGAAAGAGCATATAAGAATGCGTCCGGGAATGTACATTGGTAAGTTGGGTGATGGCTCTTCTGCAGATGACGGTATCTATATTTTGGTTAAAGAAGTCTTAGATAATTCCATTGACGAATATGTCATGGGAGCTGGTAAAAATATTGAAATTTCAATTCAAGGAAGCAAAGTTACTGTACGTGATTATGGTCGAGGAATTCCTTTAGGAAAAGTTGTCGACGTGGTTTCTAAAATGAATACTGGTGGGAAATACGATTCTAAAGCCTTTAAGAAATCGGTAGGTTTAAACGGTGTTGGTACAAAAGCAGTAAACGCATTGTCTTCTTTTTTTAGAGTAGAGTCTTCAAGAGATGGAAAATCTGCATCGGCAGAGTTTAGTCAAGGAAATCTTACAGACCAAGAGTTTTTAGAAGAATCTTCTCGTAGAAAAGGAACTAAAGTTTCATTTATTCCAGATGAAGCTATTTTTAAAAATTATAAATACAGAAATGAGTATGTAGCAAAAATGCTGAAATATTATGTGTATTTAAATCCTGGACTGACGATTATTTTCAATGGAGAGAAATTCTTTTCAGAAAATGGATTGAAAGATTTATTGGAAGACAACAATAATCAAAGTGATATGTTATATCCCATAATTCATTTAAAAGGGAATGATATCGAAGTTGCTATTACACACAGTAAAACACAATATTCAGAAGAATACCATTCGTTTGTAAACGGACAATATACCACACAAGGTGGAACACATCAATCAGCATTTAGAGAAGCCATTGTAAAAACAATTCGAGAGTTTTACGGAAAAAACTTTGAAGCATCAGATGTGCGAAAATCAATCATTTCTGCCATTGCCATTAAAGTGATGGAACCAATTTTTGAAAGTCAGACCAAAACAAAGTTGGGTTCTACAGAAATGGGAGGGGACTTATCAACAGTAAGAACTTATATCAACGATTTTGTAAAAACACAGCTTGACAATTATTTGCATAAAAACGCAAATGTAGCAGAGAAACTTCAAAAGAAAATAATACAAGCAGAAAAAGAACGAAAAGAACTTTCAGGAATTCGAAAACTCGCGAGAGATAGAGCCAAAAAATCGAGTTTGCACAATAAAAAATTACGTGATTGTAGGGTTCATTTAGGAGATATTAAAAAAGAAAACTACTTAGAATCTACCTTATTTA
>TARA_B110000208_G_scaffold63506_1_pt1 | contig 10283 bp, 8 predicted proteins | sample TARA_B110000208 | Tara Oceans TARA_B110000208 (sample SAMEA4397426) | marine metagenome | biome: Polar Biome; feature: [SRF] surface water layer (ENVO:00010504); material: water (ENVO:00002006), including particulate matter (ENVO:01000060) such as... | depth 5 m
TGGCGTGTGCCAAGAGCTTTAGCTGGCTGGTAAGCTACTTTAACCTTGTCGATTACCTTGCGGTTGTGTTTGTGACCATTACCGAGAACAAATATATCTTCCTGATGTTAGTCAACGTGCTGTTCCTGATTATAGGCATGTTCCTTGACATGGGATTTGCGATCATCGTTCTGGGGCCGCTACTGGCACCAATTGCATATAAGTATGGGGTCGATCCAATCCACTTTGGGCTGATTACCTGTATGAACTTAACAATCGGTTTGGCAACACCGCCTCTTGGGCTAGTGTTATTCGCGGCTTGTGGCATTTCGAATGTCAGTCTTGCGCGGATCAGTTGGGCAATCCTACCCTTTATCGCAGCCGAGATCATGGTTCTGTTGTTGATAACATATGTGCCGTTTTTCACTATGTATTTCCCAAGGCTCTTTGGCTACGCCTGAGCTGGGTGAGTGTATCTGAAAAGAAGACGGCCACCATGATCCGATGGCTGTTGGTTTTTGATGAGGGCGGTTCGAACTGAGTCTTAGCCAACCGCCTTGTCTGCCATTTCTAGCAGCAAGGCCGAGGGTTTCCAATGATGGCCGATCTTTGCGTGATACTGGCGCACATCGGCGGCGATACGGGCCAGCCCTGTCTGTTCGGCAAAGAACATCGGTCCACCACGCGTCTTAGGAAAGCCATAACCGTTGACGAAGATCACATCGAGATCGCTGAGGCGCTGTGCGATTCCTTCTTCGACGATCTGATAGCCTGTATTGACCAGTTGCCAGAGGCACCTTTGCAGGATCTCTTCGTTGGAGATCTGGCGCTGGGTGATTCCTTTCTCATGCGCTACCGCCTTGATCAATTTCTCGACCTCTGGGTCAGGCTGGCCGCGCCGGGTCCCTTCGGGGTAAAGATACCATCCGCGTCCCGTCTTCTGGCCAAGGTACCCGGCTTCGGCCAGGCGGTCGGCTATGGTGAACGGGTAGGGGCTTTGTGGGCCACGCGCCTGACGGATGCGATAGCCCACGTCGAGGCCGGCAAGATCCATCACGGCCAGCGGCCCCATAGCGAGGCCCCAATCTGTGAGCACGGAGTCAATCTGCCAGGGGAGGGCGCCTTCCTCGACAAGGATCTGGGCCTCACGGTTGAAATTAATGAACATCCTGTTTCCAGCAAAGCCATTGCAGACGCCTACCAGAACTGGGACCTTGCCGAGACGCGGACCCAAAGCCATCGCGGTGGCAATCACATCGGGTGCGGTATAATTGGCGCGAACCACCTCGAGAAGCTTCATGATATGCGCCGGGCTAAAGAAATGCAGGCCGATCACATCCTCTGGCCGAGAAGTAGCAGCGGCGATCTCATTGACGTCAAGCGTGGAGGTGTTAGTGGCGAGGATCGCACCTGGTTTGCAAATCTTGTCGAGCGTAGCGAAGACGCTGCACTTAATGTCCATCGCCTCGTGCACCGCTTCGACCACCATGTCGACTTTGGCCAGCGAATACATCGAGACGCTACCGGTGATGCGCGCGAGGCGTTCTTCGGCCTCGGCCTTGGAGATGCGGCCTTTGCGCAGGGCTTCATCGTAGATTGCACGGATACGCGCCAGCCCTTGGTCGAGGTGGCCCTGCTGTTGTTCGATCACCGTTACCCAAAGCCCGGCGTCGGCAAGACAGGTTGCTATGCCCGCGCCCATTATGCCGACTCCAATCACCCCAGCACTTGCCAAACTGCGCTGCGGTGTCTGAGGTGGCGCATCTACGATCTTGCGGGATTTCCGTTCAGCAAAGAAGATGTGGCGCAGGGCCTTTGCTTCGGGGGAGGTATTTAGCGCGTGAAAGGTCTCTTTTTCCCATGCAAGGCCTGAGCCGATTGGGGTGTCATAGGCCATGCGCACCGCTTCAACCACCTTGGTGGCGGCCGGTGCACCGCGCGCCCGACGCAGAAATGGCGCGGCGACTTCGGCGAGATCATTGGGGCTTCCCTTAACCGCTAGATCGCGAGGAAGGCGCTGTGATAATGCGTTGGACCACTCACCTTCAATCCGAGTAATTGCCTCGGCCTGAGTGGCGTCGATCGCGCGCGCAACGCCAAGTTTCAGCGCGCGCACGGCAGAAATGGGTTTGCCGCTCAGGATGATTTCGAGCGCGGCGGGGCCGCCAATCAGCCGAGGAAGTTTTTGCGTGCCGCCAGCGCCAGGAATGTTCCCAAGGTTGATCTCTGGGAAAGCAAACTTGGCTTCCGGCAGAATGGCTAGGCCATGACAGCCCAATGCAAGTTCGAACCCGCCACCATAGGCAATACCGTTCACCAGTGCGAAGACCGGTTTTTTGCTCGCCTCGATCTGTGCAATGAGATCGGTCAACAACGGCGCGCGGCGTGCGGTGTCGAACTCAGTGATGTCGGCTCCAGCAGAAAAGAATCGACCTTGGCCGGTCAGGATGATCGCGGCGATCTTGGGGTTGCTCTCAAAGGTGTGATGCGCCTTCGAGATAGCCTCGCGTAGCCCGTGCCCGAGCGCGTTGACTGGCTTGCGTGTCATTCGAATCACGCCAATTGTGCTGTGGATTTGAGTGGAAATCAGGTTTGTCATTCGCTTTGACCCCCTATGTTACAATGTGTTTTCATTTCCAAAGATGGCGGTAGCCTGGTGCGAAAGCGTGATGCCGTTGCCATGGCAAAGCACGGTTTCGGCCTTTTCGACCTGACGTATGTCGGCCGTGCCGCGCAGTTGGCGGGTGGCTTCGATCAGGGTAAAAACGCCGTACATGCCTGGGTGGCAGAACGATAGACCTCCTCCATTCGTATTTACTGGCAGCGCTCCATTGGGCGCGATACGACCGTCCTCGACGAATGCACCGCCTTCGCCCTTAGCGCAGAAACCCAGATCCTCGAGGAAAAGGATCACGTTGATTGTAAAGGCGTCGTAGAGTTGCAGAATGTCGATATCGCCCTGTGAGAGCCCAGCCATGGCGAAGGCGCGCTTGCCGGAATCCTTGGCTGCGGTGCTGGTAAGATCTGGCATTTCTGAGATTGCTCGATTGTAGGACGCTACTCCACCACCAAGGAAATAGGTTGGTTTTTGTGCCAGATCGCGGGCGCGTTCAGCGCGGGTCATCACCACGGCACCTGCCCCATCGGTCAGCAGGCAGCAATCTCGCAGGCTCAGGGGTTCCATCACCATACGCGAGGCCAGAACGTCCTCGATAGTCAGCGGGTCTCTTTCAAAAGCATCGGGGTTAAGTTGCGCCCATTCGCGCGCTGCCACGGCGACTGTGGCCAGTTGTTTGCGGGTGGTACCGAATTGGGCCATATGGCGGGCGGCAGCAAGGGCGTAGGCTGTCATTGGATAGCGCGGGCGATGGGGAAGTTCATAGATTGGCTGTTCTGCTGCGGGGACCATGCGACCCGAGCCTGAACGCATCGTGGCCCCATAGCAGATGAGTGCCACATCGCAGAGTCCTGCCTCGAGGGCCATCGTTGCCGAGAGTGCATAGGCGACAAAGCTTGAACCGCCAGTGTTGGTGCCGTCGATCCAGCGTGGGTTGAGACCGAGATATTCTATTGTAGAGATCGCTGGGAAAGTATGGCTCATATTGGTGCAAAAAAGGCCGTCGACATCTTTGAGGGAAAGGCCCGCCTCGTCGAGTGCTGCGCGTACAGCGAGGGCCTGGATGTCCATTGCGTTGAAGCCTGGGGCTTCACCCAGGCCAGCCGTGCCAACACCGACGATAGCCGATTTGCCACGAAGTGATGACGTGCTGGTCATGACTTGCTCTCCTCGGGTCGAAAGGTGACGAGATGATTGCTTTCCTTGCCTTCAATGTGCGCCCGCACGCGCATTCCGATATGGATATCCTCTGGTGCAACGCTAGGAAGGTGGCTCATCATGCGCGGCCCTTCATCGAGATCGACGAGTACAATAGAATGCGGTGGTCGCGGTGGCTCTCCAGGTTTGGCCCTAGGGCGTAGCGTCGCCTGCGAATAGATGGTGCCAAGGCCGGAGGCCGGGTGCCATTCGAGCGCAAGGGAGGCACAGGTTGGGCAGATCACGCGTGGCATGAAGATCGCTATTCCGCAGTCTTGGCAGCGTTGCAACTGGAACTTTCCATCGAAGACGTGTGTTTGGAATTCGTGGTCTGGCCCCGAGGCTGGGGTTGTGGCTGGGTTGGTGTCATGTCCGGTGTGACTCATGCTGTCCTCCCTATTGCGAAGAGTTTGGTCACTAGTATTCTTGTGCAATATAAAATCGCATTGCAAACATTAATTTTGAAAATACATTTATTTTAGGATTAAAAAAGTGTGGCATCAGACTGAGACGGTTGCGTAGGTGGACGCGTCACCGTATGAATTGGGATCATATTTGGGGGAGGGTAGTGAATGGTGGGCGACGCATTCATGAGCAAAGCTGAAGGCGGACCGGACCGACAGTTCGTGGCGTCGCTGGAAAAGGGGCTTGCTATCCTGACGGCTTTTCGTCCGGATGATCGCGAGCTGACCAATCAGGAATTGGCCGACCGCACTGGTATGCCGCGCTCGACTGTAGCACGGTTCACTCATACGCTACGTAAGCTGGGCTATCTTGCCTATCATCCGCGCATGGCACGCTACAGCCTGACTGCGCGGGTGATTGAGCTTAGTCAGACTGGATTTGTTATCACCGGTTTGCGCGATATAATCCGCCCTGCTATGGAGGCTCTTTCCGAGTTGGGGCATTTTTCGGTAGCTTTGGGGATCCCTGTGGAAAAGGGTGTGCGTTATTTGGAATTAGTGCGCCGGCCTGAAGCGATCGTTCTCAATCTTGAGGTTGGAGCGTTGCTGCCGTTCCTGCCCACGGCGATTGGTCGGGCCTATTTGGCCGAGATGACTGAGGCACGTAGGCAGGAGACGCTCGTGCGCCTGCAGGCAGAGCAAGAAAAGCAAAAGCCTGGGATGCTCGAAACCATGAAGGTCGAGGTCGAGCGATTTGCCACTAATGGTTACACTACCTCTTTTGGAGCGTGGTGGCCCGAGATTAACGCCGTAGCTACTACAATTCGCGTGGTTGAAGATGGTGATCCTCTTTTATTATCTCTTTCAGGCCTGTCGTCGACGATAACTCCTGATCGAGTGGCGGAGAAATATGCAGCAGCCCTCCTTTCAACAGCCCAGATGATCCAGACGCGACTGCGGCGGCTCTATTCAAACTGAAGCTGTGAATAAAAGTCCATCTATATGTTCGCATTGCAGACACAGGTTTCAAAAAATCATTGACGCGCTATCTTGTATCGTAAATAACTTCTTCCAAGAAGACTTGTGACGAGAGCAATGGCACCAGATGCATCAATCGTGACATCTGCGGCATCGGAAGGGGTGGGTATGACAGAGATATTTGAACAGATTTCCGGATTGCTGAATCCGCGCAGCGTTGCTGTAATTGGGGCGAGCGCCAATACCGAAGGATGGGGCGGCGCGGCACTGCCTGTATTGCGGCAACTTGGCTTTTCCGGTGATGTCTATCCCGTCAATCCAAAATATGATGAACTTTACGGGATCCCTTGTTATCCGTCGGTCGAAGCAATCTGTGGGGAGGTCGACGTTGCGCTGATGTTCGTGCCGCAGCGGGCATTGCCACAAATTCTTGAGGAATGTGGCCGGAAGGGCGTGCGAGGAGCGGTTATTCTTGCCTCAGGGTTTTCTGAGACGGGGGAGGAGGGTAAGGCGCTCGAAGAGCAACTGCGAGAAGTGGCTAACCAAAACCGGATCGCTATTTGCGGGCCGAACTGCCTTGGACTTGCTAATCTCGAGAGCGGTTTCATGGGCCTGACTTCCGCGACGTTCCCGGCGGATCTTTCGCCTGGGCGGACGGCGTTGATCTCGCAGAGTGGTCAGTTGCTGATGATATTGTTGGCAAGGGCCCATGATCAGGGTGTGCACATGCGTTATCTGGTCTCAACGGGCAACGAACTGAACGTTGAAGCCGCGGACTATGCGCTTTGGGTACTCCAGGATCCTCAAATAGCGTCGGTGTGCCTGGTATTGGAAGGGCTCCGCTCGCCGTCGCGCTTCCTTGATCTGGCAGCGCGGGCACAAGAGGCGGAAAAGCCGTTAATTGTGATGAAGCTAGGCCGCAGCCAGCGCGCCGCGCGCACAGCGTTGGCTCACACTGGAAAGTTAGCTGGTGCTTTCCGTACCTATGAGGCGGTGTTCCGGCAAGAAAATATTGTTTCGGTGGATGATCCGCTGGAAATGGCCGACGTGGCTGCATTATTCGAGAAATGTAATGCGCCGAAGGGCAAACAAATTTCGGTGGTGACATTCTCGGGCGGTTGGTGCGGAGTGACTGCGGATCAGGCCGATGTGTTGGGGCTTGAACTGGCGGATTTCAGCGATAAGACAGTTGCGCGTCTTAATCCTCTGCTGGATTTCACGCCGCCAGCTAACCCGCTCGATCTTTCAGGCAATGTGATGACTCATCCTGAGCGCTGGGGTGCTGCCCTAGAGGTAGTTCTGGAGGACGAGAATACCGATATCATAGTGGTCTTCATCCACCAAGTTCGCGAGGCTTGGCGAGATCGCCTTACTGGACCTTTGCTTGAGTTGGCAAAGACCACAAGTAAGCCGGTGATCGCGGTCTATGATGGTGGTAAAGTCGTCGAATCGGGCTATGCTAAGCTTGTTGAAGACGGATCGGTGCCAGTGTTCCGAGGTAGTCAGCCGATGTTGCGGGCGTTGAAACGTTTCATCGACTATCATGAGCGCAGAGAGCGGGGCCGTGAGGCGCCGGTTGAGGCCGATGTTGGCGCGACTTTACGTCGTTATCTGACTGGGCATGGAAAAAACATTTTGGAACATGCTGCGAAAGTTGCGCTGGCGGCTTTTGGTATACCGATGGTTGAAGAGGCGTTGGTGACGAGCGAGGCCTCTGCCCTGAAGGCGGCCGAGACGATTGGCTATCCGGTGGTAATGAAGGGACTGGCTGATAACTTTGAGCACAAGACCGAAGCCGGGCTCGTGCGTCTGGGTCTCTCTACGCCTGAGGAAGTGTGCGAAGCCTTTGCGTTCCTGAGCGCGCAACTCAGCAGTCAGACCCTGAACGGTGCTCCAGCGCATTTCCTGGTGCAGAAGATGGTCAAGGGTGGAGTTGAGGTGATTCTTGGCTTTCAGAACGATCCTGTGTTTGGGCCCATGGTTGTCTTGGGTTTGGGCGGTATAATGACCGAACTGATGAACGATGTAGCGCTGCGACGTGCTCCTCTGTCGCACCGTGATGTCGTGGAGATGATCAACGAAACCCGATTGGGGGACCTGCTGGCGGGCTTCCGCGGTAGCCCGGTGGCGGACAGGGGTGCGCTGGAAGAGACTGTCTTGCGTTTGTCACAACTTGCCGTTGCCAATGCGGATGAGATCGATAGCATCGATATCAACCCACTGCTTGTCTTGCCGGAGGGTGAAGGTTGCGTTATGGTCGATGCCCTCATTGTTAAAAAGGAGGATACGAAATGAGTGACCTTCTTAACAATTCAGAGGATGAGCGCTTTCGGGCCAAGCTCCGAGATTTTGTCACGAAAAAACTGCATTCTGAGACGCGAGACAAGGTTGCGCAGGGAGCGCCTTTGACGCGCGAAGATTTCGCGCGGTGGCATCGCAGCCTCTATGAAAAGGGCTGGGTGGCCCCGGCTTGGCCGGTCGAGTTCGGCGGTCCGGGGTGGTCGGCACGCAAGCGGCTGATAGCAGATGAGGAAATGTTTCGCTTGCACACGCCGCCTCTACCGGGTTTTGGCCTCAAGATGATTGGGCCAATCCTGATGCGATTTGGCAGCGAGGCGCAACAGGTGCGATTCTTGCCGCGGATATTGTCGGGGGAGGACTGGTGGTGCCAGGGCTTTAGCGAACCGGGGGCCGGGTCGGATCTCGCCTCTCTCCGGATGCGGGCCAAGCGCTGTGATGGAGGCTGGAAGCTATCTGGCTCCAAGATCTGGACGACCTATGCGCAATTCGCCAACTGGATCTTCTGCCTGGTTAGGACTGATCCCGAGGCGAAGAAACAGGGAGGGATTTCGATGGTGTTGGTTGATATGGCATCAGACGGTGTATCGTGCCAACCAATCCGGCTTATGGATGGCACCGAAGAGGTGAACGAGATTTTCCTGGAAGAAGTGTTTGTCAGCGATGAGATGGTTGTGGGGGAGATCAACATGGGGTGGACCTATGCTAAGACACTGCTAGAACACGAAAGGCTTGGGATCGGCGGAATTGGCCGGTCGAAGCACCTGTTGCAGCGCGTGCGGGACATGGCTGACGCCAATGGGCGGGTCAATGATCCGGCGATTGTAGCAGAACTGGCAGTCTTCGAGATTGACGTGATCGCGATTGAGGCGTTTACTTTGCGGCTCCTGGCAGCAGCTGAAGCAGGCGAGCGGATTGGGGCTGAGGCATCTCTGCTTAAGATACGGGGTACGGAAATTCAGCAGGGCCTTACTGAATTAATGCTGGACGTGGCTGGGCCTGCCATGTTGCCCGAGCGAGAAAGCCCTTGCGTTGAAGAACCGTTTGAGAACATAGCTTATCAGTTTCTCAATTGGCGCAAGCTGTCAATCTATGGTGGCAGCAATGAAATTCAACGGGGCATCCTCGCTAGTCAAGTGCTTGGGCTTTGAGGAGGGCGACAAGATGATTGGATTTGATATTCCCTCGCAAGAGGCTAGGCTCTTGCGAGAGACGGCAGAGCGTTTCATGGCAGATAGGTATACACTGGAGCAACGTGGGAAGATTTTGGCGGATCAGACTCTGGTGGCCAAGAATTGGTTGGCTATGGCTGAACTCGGCTGGCTGGCGGCACCACTTCCTGAATCTCTTGGAGGCCTTGGGCTCCAGCCGATACAGATCACTGGCTTGCTAGAGGTGCTGGGCGCCGGGTTGGTTCTGGAGCCAGTGAGCGCAGTGATGCAATGTGCTGTCACGCTGGCGCGGGCCTTGCCCGAGGAGAAAGCAATAGACAGGCTCAACCCCATCCTATCTGGCGCACGGATCGAAGTGATGGCAGAGGGCGCGTCAGGCAAGCCGATCACTGCGCGGGGCGATAGCGAGACGCTATATCTTGGCGGGATGTCGCCTCTTGTCATGGGCGGTAGTGTCGCCTCGACCTTTTGGGTAGTGGTAGAGAATGATGGGGTGCAGGCTCTGTGTCCGGTGCCCGCCACTGCGGCAAAGGTGGAGCACTATCGGTTGCTTGATGGTCAGCCGGTGGCGCGGGTGGTGTTTGATGGTGTGACGGTGCGTAATGCTGATACCATCACCAGTGCAGGTGCGGCGCTGCGATTTGGGGCTGATTTGGGGTGTGTCGCCATTCTTGCCGAAAGCGCAGGCGTGATCGATGCGCTTTATTGCGCGACGCTAGACTATGTGAAGTTGCGAGAACAGTTTGGCCGCCCGATCGGACGGTTCCAAGTTGTACAGCATCGGATGGCTGACATGTTTATAGCGCGGGAAGAGGCACGTTCGATGATGCAGCTGGCCGCTGAGGCACAGGATAGCGAGGATGAATCCTTCAGAACACGGCTGATTTCGGCAGCACGGGTGAAGATCGCTGATAATGCCCGCAAGGTGCAGCGCGATGCGGTGCAGTTGCATGGTGGCATGGGGATGACCGATGAATTGCCAGTGGGCCACATGGTCAAGCGGCTCCTAGTCTTGGCGCAGCTTGGCGGCAATCGACAGCAGCATCTGGAGCGGTTTAACGCGGCCGCCTGACGTCACGCTTTGACAGGAGAGGATGCCCGCGAAGATGGATCCCTGGTATAGTGAAAGGCGTGCAAATCGGTTGCTATCCAGCTTTAGCTATGGTGGGCACTTGATCTGGTCGCTGATTAGGGCCAAATCGAACCTGACTGGCTTCGTGCACGGGACCTCGGGTGCGTGTTGCGGGAGAGGAAACTTGACTGCCTGAGTTCTCTGGAGCTTGGCACGTGCTCGCGGCAAATGAGCTATGCGATTGAACTTTGGAACAAGACCTATCGTTTCAAACACCGGATCGAGGATGCCATCATGGGCAATTGCATGGCAGTAGGCGAGATCATTTACGATTGTACTCGAAACTACAGCCACTGGGCAGTGCCGTTGCCATCAGAACTTGCGATCGCTGGACGATAAGTAATATATCACAGAATATTACGAGCAAACTGTTCGATTTGCCGTGCGCATTTGACCAGCCGTGGGCCAAGATCTTTTTCGAGACGTTCGGTTGAGACGATGGACTTGAGCCCACCGATGTTGATTCCGTAAACAGGATAGCCATCGGCGCGGCAAATTACTGCGCC
>TARA_B110000208_G_scaffold188840_1_pt1 | contig 10281 bp, 10 predicted proteins | sample TARA_B110000208 | Tara Oceans TARA_B110000208 (sample SAMEA4397426) | marine metagenome | biome: Polar Biome; feature: [SRF] surface water layer (ENVO:00010504); material: water (ENVO:00002006), including particulate matter (ENVO:01000060) such as... | depth 5 m
GTGTCTTCCGGATAATAATTAATTCCTATAATTGTAATTTTCTTTTTCAATTCTTTATTTTAACTATAACTCAAAAATACAATTATTAACTAGAATTTTACAGGTTAAATTAAGATTAGAACTTATTTTAGCCTCTATTCTTAATAATTTGGGCAGGATTTCCTATACATATTTTATTTCCTGGCAGATCTTTGTAAACACTACTTCTAGAACCCACAACGGTTCCTTTGTCTATGGTAATGCCTGGAGCAACAAAAACATCGGTAGCCAACCAACATTCATCTTTTATGATAATCTTTTTTGCAAAAATAGGGAAATCTATTTGAAGGTAATCGTGAGAACCTGTACAAATATAAGATTTTTGAGAAATTACAACATTTTTACCAATTTCTATTTCTCCTAAAGAATATAAAACTACATTATCACCAATCCAAGAATAATCGCCGATAGTTACTTTCCATGGATAGGTTATTTGAGCAGAGGGTCTAATGATTACTTTCTTACCTATTTTTGCTCCAAATAATCTGAGTAAAAAACGTCGAAAACCATACAAAAATTGAGGTGACATTCTAAATAATGTTCCTTGTACAAGCCACCATAATTGAACTATAAAAGCGTTTTTACCTCTGAAGTTTTTTGGAAGTTTGAATTTATTTAATTGTTGTACTTTCATTTAAAATCTCTATTAACTTTAAGCTAAATTTTTTCAAAGTAAAGTTTTGTGCAAAATACATTTTATTCCTTTTACTTATTTCTAGAATTTTAGATTTATTTTCAGAATAATAAATAATTGCGTCCAAAACACCTTCTTTGCTCTTTTTATCAATAATACTTCCATTTATCTTATCTTTGATAATATCTGGAATTCCTGCATGATTTGTTGTTATAATTACATTACCTGTTGCCAAAGCTTCTAATATAGCTATTGGTTGTCCTTCCATTTTATAAAAAGTAGGTAAAACAAAAATGGTACTCCATTCTAATAAATTTCTTTTTTCTTCCTTATATACAACACCTAAATAAGTTGTGTTTTTTAGGTTTTTTATTTTTGCTAAAATTTCTTTTTCTAAAACTTTATCAATGTTACCAGCAATTTTTGCTGTATAAGAAATGTTTCTTTTCTCTAATTCATTTAAGGATTCTAATAAATACGTAATTCCTTTTTCTTCCATTAAATTACTTAAATAACATATTTTAAGGGTGTCTGGATGTTCTTTATTTGACTTTTCTAAGAGGTAGTCTTCTGCAAAATTATAGAGTATGTGTATTTTTTCTAGAGGAATAAATGGCGTTAAATTTAATTTTAATGATTCTGATAAAACAATTCCTTTTGTAAATTTAGAAAATAAAAAATAAAAAATTTTCTTTTTTACGCCTGTTAATTCTTTGTATTGCTGGCCTAAATAATTTCCATGAACGTGTATTATCAATTCCTTTTTTAATAAAAAAGCTAATAGGATAAACAAAGTGTATTTAGTAACACCAAAAAAAGTTTGACCTGGTGTAATATAGACAATATCCGTTTTTAAAATTTTTAATGATTTAAAGTTTAGTCTTAAAAAGAAAAATAATTTATGTAACGAAAAGCTGCCAACTGCATCTTCAAAAATAGGGTAAGAAGTATTAATATATTCTGTCTTAAAATCATCAGATTTATCTAAAATTTCTTTAACTACTTTATTTGCTAAAGAAACTCCAGAAATTGGGTTGGGAAAAGGACCTATAATTAATACTTTTTTCATTTTAGATCTAAATTAGTGTTTTTAAAGCAATAATAATTTAAAAGAAAAGAAAATAAAATCACCCCATTTTGTCTATCTAAAATATTTTCGGTTAGCATAAACCCCATGTACATTATTAGAAGGCAAAAAGCAAAATAATCTTTTTTAATATAAAATAGTTTTAGATTTATAAATAAAGAAACTAAAAATAGCATAAGCCCAATAAAACCAATAGATAATAAAATTTTTAAATATTGATTGTGGCTATTATATTGTCCTTTCACTAAAACAGGTGATGTTTTCTGATAGCATTCTAATAGTTCATTTTTTACATCTCCAACACCATAACCAATTAACCAAGAGTTACTAATTTTATGAAAAGCACATTTGTAAATACCATAACGGATACTGGTAGAAGAATAGTTTTCTATTTTCTTATAACTTTTAGAATCAAAAGTCTCTCTAAACCTTTTTAAAGTATCGGGGGCGTATTTAAAGGTTATAAGGGAAAAGAAAATTGAAATTATAATGACTTGAATGATGTGTTTTTTATTGAGTTTGAGAGATAGTATAAAAAAAAGAAAAATTGATAAAAATACAGAAAACAGAATACCTTTTCTAGACATAAGTATGAGAACAAATATCTGAAAAAAACCAATTAGAGCTAATAAAAATTTGCTCTTTTTATTAGAATTTTTATAAAGACTAGCAATCATCAAAAGCGATACTGCCAAGAAAATTGATAGATAAATTGGGTGATCTGTAAGCCAATAAAAATTTTGGTTTAAGGTTTTTAGAAAGTTGTTTAAATTGATTTTTTCTGTACCATAATTTCCGAATTCTAAGGAAGTGTAAAAAATTAAAATTGCTAAAAAAAAAGAAGCTCCAATAAATACATACTTACATTTTTTTTCTTGTTTTAAAATACTTTTAATAATTTTATTATTTCCTGAAAATAGCATAAAACCTAGTGGAAAAATAAATAAAGACAGTGTTGTTTCTAATATTGATAACCCTTGCTTGATAGTATCTGTGTATAAGAGACTGATTAGATAACCGATAAATAAAACAGTGTTAATTAAATAAAAGTAATTTAATTTTCTAGTCTTGTTCTGTAAGCTTAGAATGGCTGTAATTATAAAAATAGCAACAAGTACTCCTTTTCCTCTAAAAGGTAAAATAGGGATAAGACCCAATAAAAGAATTGAAATACTGTAAAAATAGGTTTTGTCTTTTAGCACCTCTTTTAATTTTGTTAAACCATTATTATTAAGCATTCCTGATCCTTTTAATTAAAGATTTTTTTTAGTAATCATAGATAAGCTTATCCAAAAAACAGGCATACTCCATAAAAAAGAAGCCGCTGGAACTGAAAAGAAGAACCATAATATTAAAAACAAATTCCAAAAAATTATGGAACTATCGGCACTTTCGTTGAGTACTTTTATAAATGATTGATAAACAATATAAGTGATCAAAATAAAGAGGAGCAAACCAATAAAACCATATCTAAAAATTAAAGAAAATGGTAACAAATGAATGTTATGTATTTTTCCTGAACCTAATAAAGCAGAGTTTAAAACAGACCCATCACTAAATACGCTGCTTCCGTCAATAGTTGCTCCAGATCCCATTCCAAAGACAAAAGATAGTATATTTTGAGTCCAATAATTCATAACGGTTTCGGCTTCAACAATTCGTTGAGATATTGAAACAAAAAACGGATTTGAGTAATCTATGCCTTCCTTGAATATGATTGATAGTTGATTAATTCTAAATCCAATATTGCTTTTTTTATCGACAAAAAGTAAAGCAAAGTTTAGCAATTGTTCTTTTAATAAAACGATTATTGAAATTGCGCCAATACCAATTGCGAGAACACTTTTTTTAGTAAAAAAATATCTAAATTTTTTTAAAAAGAGTATAAAAATCATTAGTAAAAAAACAATTAGCTGAGATCGATTCGATGAAATTACTAGTGCAAAGTAGGGTATTACCAAAAGTAGTACGTCTAAAAATCTATTTTTTAAAAGATTCAGATATAAAAGCACTACCATTAGCACCAAAAGAAGTGCGGGTGCTTTAAGATTAAAAATAATGCAACAAACAGCAATAAAGCATAATACTCTTGATAGTTTGATATAAAACGTAGTATTATTTTCTGTAATTTTTTTATTTTTTGTGGTTACATAAAACAGTAATGCTCCTAAAAATGTATATATAAAATCTGTGATAATATATAGTGGTGGGTTTTTATTGAAGAGTCCTATTAAAATAGATAATCCAGCAAACAAAACCCAGCCATAAACAAAAAGGTTAACGTAAGGAATTTTTGTAAAATTGATTGTTAAAGGGATTGTTATTTTCAAAATGTCTGTTGCAAAAAAAAGTACTGTAAAAGCAATAAGACCAAGCCTAATGTAAGGCGTTAATGAAAAACCACCAATATCAGAAAAAGAAAACAGTAGGGTTAATAGAATTTCAAAACTTAAGAAAGTAATGATAAACCAATATTTGTTGTTATTAATCATATTTTGAATTGATAATACTTTCTTACATTAATACTATAAAAGTGAACAGCTTATCTTCTGCTTAATTTAAGTTAACTAATAATTTTTCAGCTAATAATATATTTTGAACCGTGTTTATAATTTTTGCATCTTTAATAGAATGTCCTTCAATTATTATGAACCGCTCCAATAAATTAAAGAAATAGAAAATAATAAGGTTCAATAAAATATTTTTGTTTTCTTGTCCCTCTATTAGAATGCTTTTTTCACTTTTTAAAAATTCGTTCATTTTTTCTAATAGATAATTTATTTGATTTTCTGTTATTTCAGTGAGAAAAAAGCCTCTCCCAAAGTAGATATAGTGACAAAGGTCTAGTAACGGTAAATATTGTCTTTTGGAATATTCAAAATCAAATAACGAATAGACTCCATTATTTTCAATAATATTCCAAAAGACAAAATCACCATGAAAAAAGCTTTCTTTAAATTGTAGTCTTTTTAAAAAAACAAGTGTTTTATTATATCTTTTTTTTAGGTTAGAATTAAATAACAACTCTTTTTTATTTAAAATGGAATAAATATTAAGTATTTCATTTTCTTTAATTAGTTTTTCAAAAGAAACAAACTTATCAGATTGTAATATTCCTAAAATTTCAATAATCTTAGTGTTTAAGTCATACTGACTTATATTTCCACCAACCATCTCATAAGTATAAAAACAGGAACTGATTGATTGGGTGCAAGAAATAGGTGTGTTTAAATTTATATTTGTTCCTTGTTGCAATTTTAAGAATTGAGTATTTTGAAATTCATTTAAGGCAAACTTATTAGATTCTTTACTTATTGGGAGTCTCGAATAATAAATATTTTTTTTTGATATTAACTGAAAAGTAAAACTGGCATTGCTTTTCTTTGACAAACCAACATATATATTAAAAGTATTTATTTTGTCAAATGGAACTAAGTTACTAATTAGATTGTTCTTGTAATTTATAGATATTTTATTATTATAGAAAAGATAAATTAGCTTTAAATCATATAAAAAAAGAAAACATATTCGTAAAAAATTTTTCTTCAATGTATTATTTAACCACAGTTTTAATCCTTCATTAAAAAGAGTTCTATTCTCTAATGTAACGATTAATTTAATATTTTTTTTACTAGGTATTATAAAAGCATTACTTCCTCCCTCATAAATAATTTGCTCTTTTTCTAAGCTTTCTTTAACGTCATTAAATGTTAACATTATAATATAGATATAAAATTTCTAGTTGTTTCTGAAATAAAACGCTCTTTTGTTTCATTATTTAAAATCTTGACGGATATTTTTAGGTTTTTTTCAATATAAATATTGTACCTTTTATGTGTTTCAATAATCTCATGTAAGTCAACTTCTTTTTTTCTTTCATAAATTCTTTTTTCATCTCCAAGTATAAAAAACATTTTATCAGGTTTAGGAATAATAAACTGAAATATTCTACCTAATAAAAGACTTTTTGTATTTAACCTATATCTTTTTGTATCAAAAAATATATCTGTATAGTATCTGTCAAATATAATTATATGTCCAAAGAATTTTTTTAAATGTAATACTGGCAAAAATAATAAATAATTAAGAACAATAAATAAAATTTTAAGATGAGACTTAAATATATTAAGCTCCTTGCTTAAATGAGGAGAATCAATAGACTTCTCGATATTAACTTTTGATGAAAAACTACCTTTTATGATTTTTGGTCTAAAATGATAATTAGAAATATTAAATAATTTTCTTTCTATTGAAAATTTCAATAATAAATCTTCTATGACTGTACTTTTACCCGATCCATCTACTCCTATAAAAACAACTAACTTACCTTTTTTATTGGTAAAATTTTTTTTAATTTTAAAAAAAAACTTATAAATTTTATTCGTAGATGTAAATTCATTTTTTTGTTTAAATCTATTTTTCACCAATCTATATTCTTGCCTGATAATCTCTTCTGAATTATTAAAAAAAAAGGAAGAATCAATTAGCTTTATTCCATTTATAATTAACCCTATACTAAAATCAAAAGCATGTACTTTTTGCCCATCACTAACTATAATATAATACTGATTATACGTTTTTCTCTCTCTAATAATTTGGTGTTTATAAACGTTTCTGAAATGAAGTATAATTTTTTTTAAGTCTTTCTTTTTATTTAAAATTATATCAATGTCCGAGTCTTCAAAACTCAATGTTTCTTTTATCATAAAAAAAGAAATATTTTCTTTTTTCATAAAGTGATTAATCTCTGTAAACATTTTTTCAATAATCATTATTTGTTTTTTGATATTACTTTTTTATATGAAGTGTAAATTCCTAACGAAAAAATAAAAATTGACAATGTAATTATTATAGCTATTGTATGTCCTGAGCTATTAATTCTTTTGAAAAGAAATAAACTTGACACAAAAATAATTAATGCGGTTAACAAGTGGTTATAAAAAACATATTTTGTTTGATTCATTGCTTTGAGGGCAACAACAAAAATTCTTGACAAACCAAATATAAATTGATAGATAAAGAAATATAATAGGTAAATAATTTTTCCAGAGTAAAACGCATCATTTTGGTAATAGATCTTGTATATAAACGAAGTTACTAAAGCGATTATTAACACGATAAAAATAAAAGCAACAAGATTTTTTTTTAGAACAGTTTTAACAAACGAATCCAATTTTTTGAAATCTTTACCATTAAAAATTGCTACTGTTTTAGTTAGCATAATGTTTTCAAAAGTTACAAATATAATTGACAAAACACCTACTAAGTTTTGAGCAATTCTTACTGCATTAAAATCATCAATAGCAATATGTTTTTCTGCTAAAAAATAAACCCCTTGTGTATAAACCCAAAATAAAATAATACCAAATACTAGCCACATTGCATAACTGTTATGTTTTTTTATTAGGTTAGAAAATGTTATGTTTTTTTTGTTTTTCTGAAAAGATAATATAGATCTAATATTTTTTTTTCTTACTAGTAAAAAAGTAAAAATACCAATAAAATACGATGCTATTAAAAAAACATAGACCATGTTAACACTTATAAAATTAAATAAGTAATAATGAACGGTCGTTAATAAAAAAAAAAATGAAAAAATTGAAAAAGTTGACAATGTATTTCCTAAGAAATTATCTTGAAAATAAACAAAACTGATTCTTCTTAAGTTGTCATATATTGAAACAACAAAACTAAGAGTAAATATGTAGTATAAACTTTCGGATAAAAACCTATAATAATTGTTTATTATTACAAAACTAATAGATGAAAGTATAAGTAATACAACAATATTAAGGAGTAATACCTTTAAAATATAATCACTATTATTTTCTTTTTTTTTTAAGAATACTTGGAGTGGCTGATTAGCAAAGTTAGATGTAACCAGGCTTAAAATTATAACAATTGAATACCCTAAAAAAAAATCTTTGAAAAGGGAAGGAGCGATTAACCTAGATAAAACAAATATTAAACTAAAGTTTAATAAACTCATTATCCCTTGTTCAAACAAAATATAAAGTTTCTTTAACGAAATATTCATTTCTATTTTTTTTCCATATACCATTCATACATTCTAGCAACACCCTCTTCCAACGCCACGTTATGCTCCCATCCTAAATTATGTAATTTAGAAACATCAGTTACTTTACGCATTGTTCCGTCTGGTTTTTCTGTATTAAAAACAAAACCACCTTTAAAACCAACAATTCCCTTTATAATTTCAGCTAATTCTTTAATTGAAACATCTTCACCTGTACCAATGTTAATGTGTGTATTTCTAACTTCTTCCCCTCTGCCTTTGGTATCTCCCCAAAGGGGAGAGGAAATTAAATCGTTAAAATTTACATTTTCCATAATATGTACACAAGCATCTGCCATATCTTCAGACCATAAAAATTCTCTCTTAGGCTTACCAGAACCCCATATTTCAACCGTACTAGCAGAAACACCAAACTTTGACAAAACGACTTTAGCTTCTTCAAAATTAGAAACTTTTAAATCTTTTACAACGGCGTCTTTATCATCTTGCTCTAATAACTTTGCCAAATGTATTTTTCTGATTAACGCAGGCAAAACATGCGATTTTTTTAAATCGAAGTTATCATTTGGGCCATACAAATTGGTTGGCATTACAGAAATAAAATTAGTGCCATATTGTAAATTATAACTTTCACATAGTTTAATTCCTGCAATTTTTGCAATTGCATAGGGTTCGTTTGTATATTCTAAAACATCTGTTAATAATGCCTCCTCTTTAATGGGTTGTGCTGCATTTTTGGGATAAATACAAGTACTTCCTAAAAATAATAATTTTTTTACTCCAGACACATAACTTTGGTGAATTACATTATTCTGTATCATTAAATTATGATACATAAAATCTGCCCTGTATGTATTGTTGGCTACAATTCCGCCAACTTTTGCTGCTGCTAAAAAGACATAATCAGGTTTTTCAACTTTAAAAAAAGCAGCAGTTTCTTGCTGATTTGTTAAATCTACTTCTTTATGAGTTTTCGTAATAATATTTGTAAAACCTCTTTCTTGTAGGGTTTTTAAAATAGCACTACCTACTAAACCTCTATGACCCGCAATAAATATTTTATCGTTCTTATTCATAATTGTTTAAAATATCATGTCCGCCTTTTTTAAGATACACTTCTTTCTTCATCAAATCTACATCATTTTCCATCATGTCTTTTACTAAATCTTGTAAAGTAAACTCTGGTACCCATCCTAATTTTTCTTTTGCTTTAGTAGCGTCTCCAATTAATAAATCTACTTCTGTTGGTCTATAATAATGCGGGTCAACCGCAACTACTTCTTTCCCTATCTCTAAATTGTATTCAGCATTAGAACAAGATTTTATGTATCCTTTTTCATTTTCTCCTTCTCCTTTAAATTCTAGTGTAATACCAACTTGAGCAAAAGCCATTTTCACAAAATCTCGAACCATTGTTGTGGTTCCGGTAGCAATTACCCAATCTTCTGCTACATCAGATTGCAAAATCATCCACATCATGCGCACATAATCTTTTGCATGACCCCAATCTCTTTTAGCATCTAAATTTCCTAAATGTACTTTCTCTTGTAATCCTAAAGCAATTTTAGAAACTGCTCTGGTAATTTTTCTAGTAACAAAAGTTTCTCCTCTTAAAGGTGATTCATGATTAAATAAGATTCCATTACAAGCAAATAAATTATAGGCTTCTCTATAGTTTACCGTAATCCAATACGCATAAATTTTTGCTACTCCATAAGGACTTCTTGGGTAAAAAGGTGTTTTTTCTGTTTGAGGAACTTCTTGTACTTTACCATACAATTCTGATGTTGAAGCTTGATAAATTTTTGTCTTTTTCTCAAGGTTTAGAATTCTAATAGCTTCTAACAGCCTTAAAGTACCCAGTCCATCTACATTTGCAGTATATTCTGGTGTTTCAAAAGAAACATGAACATGACTCATTGCTGCCAAGTTATAAATCTCATCAGGTTGTACTTCTTTAATAATTCTAATTAAATTCGAAGTATCTGTCATGTCACCATAATGCAAAAACAAATTTCTATTTTCTACATGAGGATCTTGGTACAAATGATCTATTCTTTGTGTATTAAAACTTGATGCTCTTCGTTTAATTCCATGAACTTCATATCCTTTTTTTAGAAGAAGTTCCGACAAATAAGCACCATCTTGACCAGTAATTCCTGTAATTAAAGCTTTCTTTTTCATATCGTAAATGTATTACTCGTGCATGTATCTATTTTTGCAAATGTAAATCTCTTAAAGTACATTTCTGTGAAATAGATTGATTTTTTCTACAAAGTTTATTTCTTCGTTCTTTTCGAAAAAATAAGGAATAAAATTAGAACCTATAAAACCTGCTCCACCAGTTATGAGAACTGTTTGCATCTTTTTTATTTTTTGTAGTTAGATAAAAATTTATTAATTTTAATTAAAAGTAAAACCAAAATCATAAATCCTGCTCCTGATATTGCTAATAAGAAAGCATAATTTTTTGTTACTCCTTTT
>TARA_B110000208_G_scaffold50646_1_pt1 | contig 10273 bp, 10 predicted proteins | sample TARA_B110000208 | Tara Oceans TARA_B110000208 (sample SAMEA4397426) | marine metagenome | biome: Polar Biome; feature: [SRF] surface water layer (ENVO:00010504); material: water (ENVO:00002006), including particulate matter (ENVO:01000060) such as... | depth 5 m
CTAATAATTCTGAGTTTTTCTCTCGGTTAACTAACCAACGTGCCATTTCAGACTCTGCTCGACCTTTAGAGATAATCCAAACAGAAGCACCGTGGGGTTGTGAAGTTCTGAAGGCATCTGCGTGAATAGACACCAAAAAATCAACTTGCTTTTCACGTGCTATTTTAGTTCGACGATTAAGACCGATATAATAATCACCCGAACGAATCAATACGGCAGTCATGCCTTTTTCTTTATCGATCAGCTTTTTTAATTTTTTCGCAATTGCCAAGGTCACTTTTTTTTCATAAGAGCCTTTACCGCCAATAGAACCGGGATCATCACCACCATGTCCTGCGTCAATACCGATAATAATGTCGCGTGAGTCATTTCTAGGTTGATAAGATGTTACGTTTTTCTCTCTATTTTTATCATAAAGGTCAACAACCAAACGATTACCATACTGACCTGCGGGGGGTAATGGAAAAACAGTAAGTTGATACTTTTCAGCCAATTCAAGCACAACTCGAGTTGAGCCTTTACTTTTAGAAGTACTACTACGGATTAGTTTTATTCGAGAGTCATTTTTAGCAAGATTGGTTAAATTAACAGTATTATTACTAAGTTTAAAGTCGATCACTAAGCGTTCAGGACTCGACAAACTAAAGTATTTATAATCAGACTTATTTTTCAAATCAAAAACAATGCGAGTATTTTCAGGAGCGGACCAAACACGAATGCCATCAATACTATTAGCGGCTAATGCTGTAGAGCCAATAAACATCAATTGACTTACCAGAAATAGTCGAATAGCCCTGCTATTAATAGTAAAACCGCTGAACATCTAGTGTCATCCTGTATATGTTTTTTTTAATTCTTCAAGCACGTTAGTACCTTTTAAGGTACTGGCATTTATACTTATATTACGTTGTTCGCCAATATAATCAATGTTAATAATAAGGTCTTCTTGAGCGAGTAAACCGGTACCTTTTTCTGGCCATTCAATAAAGCAGCAGCAATTTTTATCAAAATAGTCTCGAATACCCATATACTCTAGCTCTTCAGGATCACTTAGTCGGTATAAATCAAAATGGTAAACGTGCCAATCATCTAAGTCATAGGGCTCAACCAAGGTATAAGTTGGACTTTTAACATTGCCTTGATGACCCATACCTCGTACAAAACCACGCGTTAATGTGGTTTTTCCTGCGCCTAGGTCACCATTTAAAAAAACAATGACGCCCTCTTTAAGCTTGGTTTTTATCACTGTTGCTAGCGATGTACCGATGGCAATTGTTGCCGCTTCATCCGCTAAGAAATAATTAAGTTTTTTCATTAATACTCATTTACCAAGTGTTGCAGTTCTGCAAATAAATCACTGGCCAACATACCACGCTGGCCATTTTTGTCAGCAATTCTATCAGCTGCCGCGCCGTGAATATAGCATGCTAAGCGCACTGCTTTAAAAGCATCTGGCATTTGTAACAATAATGCCGCAATAATACCTGATAAAACATCACCCATACCACCAGAAGCCATACCCGCATTGCCTGTTGAATTAACCCAGGTTTGGTGCCCGTTAGAAATTAAACTACCGGCGCCTTTTAATAAACATATACCGCCATATTTTTTAGCTATTTTCTTTACCGCGCCGAATCTATCAGCCTCTATTTCAGCAACTGTACAATTTAATAATCTCGATGCTTCTTTTGGGTGAGGTGTTAACACCCAAAGGTTATTGTACGCATTGCGTTCACTTAAAAAATGCAAGGCATCTGCATCAATAACACAAGGTTTACCTTGCAAAAGTGCTAAATCAAACATTTGCTCAGCCCAATCATCTCGACCAAGACCTGGCCCTATAATAAGCACTCTAGCTTTATTCAATATCGTTGAGTTCGCCAATGTTTTAATCGAGGAAGAAGCTAACATAATTTCTGGACGCCCATTAAAGACCAAAGCTTGATTGCCTTCATGGCAGCTTATGGCTAATAATGATGCTCCAGATCGTAATGCGGCCTCTCCCGATAAACGAATTGCCCCAGGCATACCAATATTTCCTCCAATAGCTAACAATAAACCTATATCGCCTTTATGACTTATGGGTGGACGTTTAGCTAACGCAGGTAAGTCAGCATGCCCTTGACTATAAATATTATTCTGGTGAGATGCATGAGCAATAAAATCTTGACCTATATTTAAATCATTTAGAAATAAATCACCAATATAATTAGCGGCCATCGCGGTTAATAATCCTTGTTTTAAAACAATAAAGGTTATCGTAACGTCAGCAATAACGGCTATTGAGTCTACGGTTCCCTTAGTAGCAGATAAACCTGAAGGTATGTCAATACTGAATTTTTTTGCCTTATGCTGATTAATAACAATAATTAAATTTTTAATATCCTCACTTAATTGGCCGTGAAAGCCTATACCAAAAATTCCATCAACAATGAGCTCTCCCGTAAAACTAGTGATAACTTGTTCGGGATTATGCCCTAATAATTTATCTTGTTTGATAATAGTAACGCCCGCATCTTTCAATGCTTGGCATGCTAGCCTTGCATTGAAGGATGCGGGTTTATTAAGTGATAATACTGAAACATCAAGACCGGCAAGGTGGGCGAGGCGAGCGATCACAAAACCGTCCCCCCCATTATTGCCACTTCCACAAATCACTAACATTGAGTTAATCTTGGGGCAACACTGCAAAATTTGATTAAAAGCAGCCAAACCAGCACGCACCATTAAATCTGGCATCGTAATATGTAGTTTTTTCGCAACCATAACTTCATTTTGTAGAACTTGTTTAGCCGAGTAAGCTGGCTGTGATAAGCTTAGCGGGTATTTATTTGAACTCATTGGCTTTCCATACATTTAAAACAAAGCGTATCCACTGATAATGCTACTGGTATATTATTTTAAGACACTTTTATGACCGACAACATCACCAGCCCCACTATTGACTATCAAGCTTTAGCCGAAAAAATCAAGTTTTGGGGTAAAGAACTTGGCTTTGAACAAGTTGGAATTTGTGATGTGGATTTATCAAGTCACGAACCTGCACTCATAAAATGGTTAGAAAATAACTACCATGGCAACATGGATTATATGGCAAGGCACGGTTTAATGCGTGCAAGACCTGCCGAGTTAGAATTGGGATCAATCCGTGCGATTAGTGTACGTATGAATTACTTGCCAACAGATGCCAGGTTTGCCAAAACATTAAAAAAGAAAGATCATGCTTATGTTAGTCGTTATGCCTTAGGGCGTGATTATCATAAAATGATGAGAAAAAAGCTCCAACAACTCGGTATGAAAATAAAAGAGCACTGTGTTGAATTCAACTTTCGTCCTTTTGTTGACTCAGCACCGATCCTTGAGAGGCCTTTAGCTGAAAAAGCTGGTTTAGGCTGGGTGGGTAAACACAGTTTACTAATTAATAAAACAGCAGGTTCATGGTTTTTTATTGGCGAACTGTTAGTTGATATACCCCTTCCTTGTGATGAAAAACCCTCAAACGAATGTGGTGCTTGTGTCGCTTGTATAAAAATCTGTCCAACTAACGCTATTGTTGAACCTTATGTTGTTGACGCTCGGCGATGTATTTCCTACCTGACTATAGAATTAAAAGACGCTATTCCTATCGATTTGAGACCGTTAATGGGTAATCGCATTTATGGTTGTGATGATTGCCAATTAATTTGTCCTTGGAATAAATTTGCGAAATTGAGTGTCGAAGCTGACTTTCAGGCAAGACACAATTTAGACCAAGCCTCTTTATTAGATTTATTTTCCTGGCATGAAAAAGAGTTCCTCAGCAATACCGAGGGATCGCCTATTAGGCGTATTGGCTTTCAATCTTGGCAACGAAATATTGCGGTGGCATTAGGAAATGCTGACTTTTCTAACAACATTGTTGATGCATTGACAGCTCAACTTAAAAAGTCTGAAGCCATGGTTGCTGAACATATTTTATGGGCACTCGACCAACAGCAGTTGAAACAAGAAGAAAATAAGGGGCTTATTGAAGTGAATCAGCGGTTAACTGCTCGTTTGATTCGCTCGGTAGAAAAAGGATTACCAAGGGATGCTTAGTTAGCGTTAATCCGTTGAGCTTTCCTTCTTATTTCACAATTGAGTTCAATGTGTTTTTTTTCTGCAGTTGAACGCTCTTGCCAGCCAATTATTTCATCCAAATGACGTAAACACCCCAAACAAATATTTTGTTCATCTAAAGAGCAATTTCGCACACAAGGTGAGGGTATAACCTCAATCACCGACTCATGTGTATTATCACTCATGGTTAGCTCCATCTTCAAGTTGATTTATTGATAGTGAACGCATGTTAACTAAATACCAGTTGCATATTTTTTAATTACCGTTAGTTCGTGTTTAGTTAAAAGTAAGCTTTCAGTGATTTTATCAATGGCTTGTTTAGCTAAGCCTTTTTCTAATTGCAAAATTAAAGCAACTAATTGATCCGCGGCAAGTATACGCGCATTTTCCATTAACACCATTAACGCTTGTTCTGCTAAGGGTTTATTCTTTACTTTTATCGCATGACACAACTCACTAAAACTTTCATCATTACTCTCGATGTATTCGTCTAACATATATATTGCTAGGCCAATGGTGCCTTGATGTTTTGTGTATAACATCATATCAAAACATGTTTTACCTTTATCGACAGACACTTCCTCAACTAAACGATCAACTTTCGTTACTGCAACTTGCGATTTTTTTTGTCTGTCAGTAATTAACACCTCAATATCACGACTCTGTTGAGGTGTTTTATATTTATGGCTAATACTGATAACCAAACAGATAAATAATAGGCAAAGAGCAACAAAAACAATCCAAAAGACAATGGCTTGATTTTCTAAAGTGAGTGTTTTTTGAAGCTGAAAAAATAAGTTTTTTTCGTTTTTCTTACTGATAAACTTATATTTATTATTCTCCACAGGAGCATTAATCATACTTTGTAAAACATCAAATTGTTTTTGTAAACCTGCCCTATAGTAGTGAATTAACTGTAAATAACTACGCCATTTGGCTACCGTTTGTTGCTCTGCGAACAATAGAAGTTTCAGAGAAGTGACATACTCATTCACTTCGAGCATCGATGAAGCCCCAGTTGACTCACTGACCAAGAATTCATACAAAGCCAATGTGGCCAAAATTTGCTGGCTTAGTTTTTCGAATTTACTTGACGATGTTTTAATGGTCAGTTGTTCAAAACTCTCAATAGTAGTTTCAAATTCTTGTTTTAATATTTTCAAATCATCTAATGTTGTATTAGCTTTAATATAAGCCTTAGCTCGATTAACAGTGACAGAGTCATTGACATTATCTTTTATCACCAGTTGATATAACCCTCTAAGCTGATGATTGTTTTTACTCATATAATTAGTTAATACTTTATTAGTGTTCTTGAGCTGCTCTATAACCTTTTTTAATAAGTATTCATTATCCTCACTTCGACTAACAATATTATCGATCAGATCCTCATTTTTCTTATTATCCGCTAACCACAAATCAAATGGAGGAGAGTTACTAGCCAGCCTTCCATTTAATATTGACCACTGGATGATCAATTTTTGATGGTCTTTTTTAAAACTTTCCGCTTGTTTATCTGATAAGATTTTCGTTAATAGCTCATGGGTCTTTACTCGTGACTTTTTAAAAGTAATCTCTTGTTTTAATTGACTAAATTGCACTGCGCTTTTCTGGTTTAGTTGCTGATCCCTAAAGTAGGTTCCAGCAAAAACAAGTGAGAGAAGTAAAACTAAAATGAACGTCATCATTGCAAGATGGCCGTTAATTGAACGGTGAAGTGTTGTCGTAAAAGATTGAACCATTGGTAATTACTTTCTTAAATGACTTTGCTTGATTATTCAACATAATCAAAGTCGTTATTTCCTAATACTAATAAATTAGTTTAGGTAATAATCAATAAGAAGCAATATTTTCAAAAAAATAGAGTAACGAACTAAATGAAAAAATTAACGTTTTTTGCTAACCCATGCCCATACCATTTCACATTCGATTGGTGGCTGCTCTGATTCATCATTAATCAGTACTGGAATTAACATATCTCCTTTTTCATCACTATTAATCTGACTAATTTGTCTATCGGTCAGTGTAGCTTTTGCGGTTAATGCGCCTTGCATTCTCCGTTGATATCTCATGGTCATTGATTTTAAAAGGGGAATACATTTGTCAGGCACATTTAAGCCAAAAACGATACCTGTCGCCGACTCAGCGATTAAAGCGGCGGCAACAGCATGAATTCCACCGATATGATTTTGCACTTTCTTTGTATTGGCTAAAGTGACGATTACCTCTTGATTAGAGACTTTTGTAATTTTTATTCCCGTAGTCTTGGCATAGTTAACCTTGCTAAAGAACATGCGTGTTAATAAAAAGGACTGTAAAAAAAGAGGGGCTTGATGCACTTTATCGACAAAACGACTAAAATTATTGGCCATTGGTATTATTCCATTGTGCTAAATTATTAAGTAGTATTGTTTACCATACTGGTCAGACCTGCAAGTTTTTTTTGTTAACTCGCATTTGTATTTGTTTTATCCATTTATCGCCGCCGTTATAGATTGCTAAACCTGACATAACAAAAACAGCACCAACAATTAAAGGTATACTGACTACCTCATCATTAAGTACTACACCCAAACTCATTGCTAACACCGGTGTCACCATAGTTATCAATGCCACTGTACTGGCCTTTAGTTTTTGTAAAATATAAAAATAAGCAATAAAACCAAGTAAAGAACCAAAGACCCCTAAATAAAGAATCGCCCATAATGATCTAGCTTGCCACTGTTCAAATGGCAAACTTCCATCAAAAATTAACCAGGTAATAGCGAACATAGGTAAAGCGGTCATTAATGAGCCAACCGTTGTTGCCACCGGATTGATATTAATTTTTACACTTTTAACCAAAACGCCACTTAAACTGAATAAAATCACCGCCATTACAATATATAACACCCCTAATTGATTGCTGCTTTCAAGGGTTAAATTATCGGAACAAACAATCGCTAGGCCAAAGAGAGAGAGAGTCATCGATAATTTTTTCATTACTGATAATCTTGGCTCAGATAAAAACTTCTGCGAAAACAACCCTGAAAATAATGGTGCTAAGCCAAAAATTAACGACATCATACCTGAAGATACAGTGGCTGCTGCCAGATAAGAAAGTATCATCCCCCCATAGATACCTAAAGCTGAAAAAGTGTATAAACGTAATGCCGCTTTATGCCAAGGTAAACGTATGTTCCTTGCTCGGAGTATTAACCAACCAATAACAACCGCAATAACCATACGTGCCAATACGGCTAATGTTGGATTAACTGATTCACTACTCCACACTATGCCTAATGGTGTGGTAGACCAAATTAAAACAACAGCTAAATAAGCAACAGACACTGACATTTACATTTCCTTTGTTGTACTAAAAAAAGAATAGTTCCAGTAAAACTATCAAGGTTAATAGTGAGATAAAAAAGCCGCAGATCGATTTCGACTTAAAACAATGAATAGAACTAATCCATTTTACATTATATTTTCATAGAAAAAATACAGCCACCTCATATTTGGCTATGATTAGAAAATTTAAACTAGGCATTCAAAACAATCAACGGCAAAGCTTTTATCTAATGATAATTTAAGTTTTAACAAATTAAATTTCCTGCCAGTTCAAACCAAAGCCATCAATAACACAGGTGATTGTTAGTTTTTTTAATTACTGCAGGTAACTAGTTGTAAAAAAGTATGTCAAATGCTCTTACAAACACTAATAAAAGTCACCAAATAAATCAATCGGATGAACAAAGCAAAAAGTAAAATTCAACGAGTTACCTCCTCCTATTTATGACATTTGTTATTACATCTATCGCTATAATTATTACAACTATTTCAGAAAAAGTTACCCATTATAAATGAGTCACAACAAACAAATTGTTATCCACTTATTTATTTTGGGAGAGTACTCATGGACATGAAAAAGTTATCTATAGTAATTTTAATGACTACCGGTTTTATCACACATACGCAAGCCACAGAGGTAGTAGCAGCAGATAACTCGAGGTTAACTAAATTATGTGTTACTGCTGCCGCTGGCAATATAGCGGTTATGCATAATATGATCAAAACCTCTGGATATTCACGCTCCTTCATTATTGAAAACATACAATGTAATGGTGAAAATATTATTAGCTTTATCAAAAAGAATGGTTCAAATGCAGATTCTATGATTCGTAGCTTAGACCATCTAAGAACTAAAACAACTAACAAAAATCATATATAAAACACCACAAAGCTAGCCGTTATGCTCGTATGTCATTGGAGTCGTATAAGCGAGTGAAATACTCACTTATACCTTCTTTTATTATCCAGTTAAAAATTTAACTTTTTAGCGAGCAATAACCCTTTTATTTTTGAATGCCGCCTATAAATTAAAAAAATGTTCCTGATACACTTTTAATTCACTGATAGACTCACGGATATCATCAAGCGCTAAATGCGCACCCGTTTTTTCTACCTTTTTGAGAACTTCTGGCTTCCAGCGACGAGCTAATTCTTTTACTGTACTGACGTCGAGATTACGATAATGAAAAAAGTCTTCATACTCAGGCATATATTTATTTATAAAACGGCGGTCTTGGCCAATACTATTACCACACATAGGTGATTTCCCTTTGGGTACGTATTGACCAACAAACTTTATTGTTTCTTCCATCGCTGTAGCTATATCGGTCTTACTTTCACGGCAACGCTGTGTTAAACCAGAGCGACCATGATGTTCAATACACCAGTCATTCATATTATCAAGCACATCATCTGTTTGATAAATTGCAAAAACAGGCCCTTCAGCCAAAATATTTAATTGACTGTCAGTAATAATGGTCGCCATTTCCAAAATCACATCAATTTTAGGCTCAAGACCTGTCATTTCTAAATCAAGCCAGATAAGATTACTATCACTACAGGTCATAATTTCCCTTAAAAATATACTTTTGTTACAAGCATTAGATGAATGCCCAATTAACTAGTATGATACGTGACAACTAGATACCAATGCAAATACACCGGAAAGACAAATTAACATGATAAAGTCTCGTGGCTAAGGCGAAAAAACTGACCAAAGGTCAGCTGCGTCGCATCAAAGAAACCCAAGCCAACAAACTCAAAGACCTTAAAAGTAGAATTAAAGGTGATAAAGTTCAATGGCAAGACAACCAGTTAGGCCATGCCATTAATGGTGTCGTTATTAGCCGTTTTGGTCAACACGCCGATATAGAAGGTGAAGGCGATGATAATACTATTTATCGATGTAATATCCGCCGTTCAATTACTTCACTGGTTTGTGGTGATAAAGTAATTTGGCGATTGGGTAAAGAAGAGCAAGATAAAATTAGTGGTGTTATTGAAGCAGTAGAAGACCGACATTCAGTCCTTAGCAGGCCAGATGTTTATGATGGTCTTAAGCCTATTGCCGCAAATATTAGTCAAATACTGATTGTTTCTTCAGTACTCCCAGCCTTTAATCCTGATATTATAGACCGCTATTTAGTTGCTGCCGAACAAACCGGTATTACACCCGTTATTGTGCTCAATAAAATTGATTTGCTTAATGAGAAAAATACGGAAGAAATTGAAGCACAATTAAAAATTTATCAGGCCATTGGTTATCAAATTATTTATGCCAGTAGCGAAACAAAAGAAGGCATTGAGGCTATTCAGCAGCAGCTCAGTAAGCATACCAGTATTTTTGTTGGTCAGTCAGGCGTTGGTAAGTCTACCTTAGTCAATAGTTTAATGCCTGAACTTGGTTTATTAACCAATGCTGTTTCTGAAAATTCTGGTTTAGGTCAACATACAACCACTGTGGCTCGTCTTTATCACTTTAATGAAGGTGGCGACCTCATTGATTCACCCGGCATTAGAGAATTTGGCTTGTGGCATTTATCACCCGAGCAAGTGTGTAACGGTTTTATTGAATTTGAAGATTATTTAGGCTATTGCAAGTTTCGCGATTGCAAACATCAAACTGATCCAGGCTGTGCATTAATTGCCGCAGGGAAAGAAAATAAAATTCACCCCAAACGGTTAAACAGTTTTCAACGTATACTGGCGAGCTTGGGTGACAATACACTGACGTCTCGCTTTAACGATTAAATAACAAAGCATGATATTTAAATACAAATATAATATTTTTAGTTCATTAAATAAGGAAAAATGAGTGTCTCTCGATAAAATTAAAATTACCCTG
>TARA_B110000208_G_scaffold191915_1_pt1 | contig 10264 bp, 11 predicted proteins | sample TARA_B110000208 | Tara Oceans TARA_B110000208 (sample SAMEA4397426) | marine metagenome | biome: Polar Biome; feature: [SRF] surface water layer (ENVO:00010504); material: water (ENVO:00002006), including particulate matter (ENVO:01000060) such as... | depth 5 m
ATATATGGAAGGTTTATGATTATGTTTTCTAATATATGATAATTTTAAGTATCATTATTCAACAATTTATTAACCATATTTATATATTCAAGCGCTGCTTCTTCTTTAGTTAATCTCCTTTCATTAGTCCATGCCTTCCATTTCATAAGTCCCCGATAATTAAATATACTAGGTTTATTAGATGTGTTTACGCCAAAATTAGCTTGTTTATACAGTCCATATAATTTTAATAGTTCCTCATTAGTTAAATCGGTATATTGTTTGATATTATTACTAGCTTGTATAAAGAGCCTATTTAAATTATCATTATCAGTAGAATTATCACTATCAGTTGCCATTGTTCAATAATAATTATTATTAGTTTATTTTTTATATAAATATATATATTACTATATAAGTGTTTAGTATAAATACTTTGTTTTGGGTGCTTTTAATTTTAGCAGTTATTGTCGTGTAATCCTTACACCGTTGAAAACCTACGCTAATTCAAAGACTAAGTAATAGGAAATTGTGAAAATATAACATTATAGGGTTTAAATTTAATTTTATTGAAACGTGGGGGGGAATCCAATTCACATTGGATCCAGACTCTGTAGGATCAATAAAGCAACTAGTATCTCGTTCTACTTCGTGGTTGGTACCAATCGCATGTCTGCTATCTCAATATCTAATTTCTTGTAAGTGTTCACCAGTGTATTTCTCAGCACTATAAGCTCGTTGTAGCGCGTACGATATTGTGAACCCCAATTATGAGTTACTCGGTGCCGCGCCCGTGACCCCATTGGTCCTTCTCTGCGCAGCGATCGCCAAGCCTCCTCTATAGGTGATAATTCATCCTCTACGCTCTCTAGTGCTTCCGTTAACTTCACTAACTCCAACTGTTTTTCTGATCGCGCTGCCGCCATCCACTCCTCGTATTCAAGCTCATTGGATTTTACATTTTCCCAATCCTCGTCAACGATTTGGTCCATTATAGTCTCTCGATCAAGACTATAGATAAAGTCGTACGGAGGGCTCGTTTTATGGAACTTTACACTCATAAACAGCTTTTTCTCCATACACTTTACCCGATAGAGAAACCGCTTCTCGGTAGCTATTATCCAAATTATAGGTACATGGAATTCAGGTGCTTATCAATATTATATCAAATTTATTATGTAACTACACCACTTGCTATTCAAAAAATCTACTTTATCTTTAATATTAGCAGGTATGACTAATGATTAAGTCCTAATTTTCACAATGATACTGTTTCAAATATCTCCTGTATGTTATCAATAGTATATCTTTCCTCTAATTCAGGTGAGATACATTTTTCAATAATAGTTTTTATTTTTATTATATTATTATGGTCAACATTTTTCAATTTTATTTCAGGCAATATACCGTCTTTTAATCTTGATAATACTATAATTCTTTCCATACCAGTTGTAAATTTACATAATAATTCGGTTAATATAACACCGAAGCTGTATACGTCAAGTGATTTATGATTATATTTTATATGGGGATCTTTATATAAGACTGATCCCTTTGAGGAGGATTCAAAACAAATATTTTTATCTATGTTAGCTAATCCAAAATCTGCTATTTTTACTTCATTATTTCTTGTAGAAAACAATATATTTTTGGGTTTAAGATCCTTGTGAATAATATTACACGAATGAAGATATTTAATACCTTCAATAATTTGCTTAAGTGTAGTTATTTTTTGAGTAATATCTAAATCCATAATTACATCAGCTAAACTATAATGATGACATAATTCCATTTGAATATAGAACACTAAATTATGACCTGTGTTCATATTACTACTTGTTCTTGAATTGGAACACCATGAATTATCAGAAACCCGGTCATTTATAGCATACTCATTATTATAACCCACCTCATTGGTAATTATTTCATTTACTATGGATACTTCTTTTACTAGATTATCGGACCTGGTGTGTTGTATAAATGGATTGATATTTGTTAAATCCTGTTCTAACCACGAAGTATAATATCGGACAATATTTTTGTGTTCTAAATGAGATAATATCATAATCTCGGTTAATATCAGTTTTATATATTCTAATTTATTACTCGGAATGTTAATTTTTTTAATAGCATAAATATTTTTATCTAAATAATATTTAGCAGCAAATACTTCCCCAAACCCACCGGTACCAAGCAGTTTCAGTTGTTTATAGTTATTATTATAAATAGGTTCATATGATATATCATTATGAATATCATATTTTTTATATTCAGTGATTGAATTATTTAGTTTTTCTGGCACTAAAGAACTATTGAGTATTTGTAACTTGACCAAGTAGTGTAAAATTTTTTCAAATTTTTGATCGCCCTTATCAGTATTATCGCATATTTGTTTTAAAGTATTAACTAATATAACTTCATTATTCATATTAGTTAAGTATGAATATAAATATGTACTGTCATTATTCATCAATTTTATATTTAATTAAAGATTTAAAACATTTAAAAATATAATATAAATATAAAGATTTTCAGCATTTATATTTATAATGGGAGGAATATTAGTAAAACAGAAATTAGCTCTATGTACAAAAGACACAACATCGTATTATCAATTTAATAATAAAAAATTTTATTGTAAGGTTATTGATATATATGATGGGGATACGATAACTATTGCGGTTCAATTAAATAAAAAAATTTACAAATATAAGGTGAGGATGTATGGATATGATAGTCCTGAAATGAAACCACGACTAAATAATCCAGATAGAGATGCTATTATTATACAAGCAAAAAAAGCAAAAAGTGTTATTTCAGAATTAATTTTAAACAAAATAGTAGTAATTCATATTCAACCACAAACTTGGGATAAATATGGGAGATTATTAGGAACGATTTACTCTAAAATTATACCTGGTTTAACGATGAAATCCTATAATTTGAATATTAATGAGTATATGATTGAAAAAGGATATGGCTATCCGTATTATGGTGGAACTAAACATAACAACCTGATACGGTCTATGTGAATAATCATTAAAATGCTTTAATATTTTAATGGTCAAATTTAATCATCAATTCTAATTTTATAAATCTTCAATAGTAAAACCATATTTTGTCTCGTAAGCTTTTTTAAATTGTTCGTTATTAAAATAACTATGCCATATAGAAAGCATCTGCTCTACCAATAATCGCTTATTTTTGAATTGTCCGGGAATTAAGCCATATCGTATTGCCCAACGATTCAACGACGTTCGTGTCATTAATATCTTTTTCTGACTTAAAAACGTTAACAACCAACCATAATCATCATTTTCTAAAGTAAAAATAATAGACATTATTACTTTATATAATTAGAATAAAGCCTATATAATTATAATTACTTCATTTAAAACTTTATGTTTATAAACTTTGATATGAATACATATTTATTATAAATACGGTATGTATTTTGGAGAATCAAGCGAATATATATCGGCTTTAAATGATTTACCGGAATACCCCTTAACTGACACCATATTATCTGAATATATTTCCCCACAGCCTCGTCCATCACACGTCTGCTTACCATTATTAACGGGTAGTTTAACCGATTGAAATCCGTCGGAGGTAGTATAATAATTCCATTGTCTGGAACCTGGCCAGGTTTGTTGCCCATAAAGAGGTAGTAATTTAGAGTCACCACCCGATTCAACCAAAACACCGACTTGCTGGTAACCAGTGGGATATCCTCTGGTAGGTACATTTACTGGAACTCCAACTTTATTAATTTTATAGGGATAGCTTCTTTCCGGGGGAATTAGGGGATTAACAACTCTATTCATATCTTTATTAGCTATAAATAACGCCTCATCGGCTATTTGATTTTGTATTTTAAGTTTATCGTGTATAGTATGATTTTCATTTTCTAGATTTTTAATTTTATTTTCTAAAGAATACCTATTATTATCTAAAACATTATTAATTTTATTAAATTTAGTATTATTTTGTGAAATATAAAATACTGTAATTATAATCATTAATAAAACAATTAACATCGATGTATTATAATCAAAACACATAAATCCCGGGGGACAAATATTCATTTAATATAACTGAATATATTATTTATAATTAAAGCTAAATTATAATTTATAGTATAATAATGTTTCAATCATTAATTAATTTAACTATTGCGTCGCATCAAAAACGCATAATGAGTTTTTTAGGTATAGATAATACAGTATTTAACATCATGGTATTAAATATGTTATTTACATTATGTATCGGTTATTTGAGTGCTTTATATAAACCGAACACCCTTACTAATATGTTTAAATGTAAGGAAAATATAGCAATTGAAACCTGTTGTCGCTCAACGAATACAGTCGAATTAGAAGGATTTATTTATAGAAAGTCTAAATGGGATAGTTTTACTGAATTTAGTAATAAATTCAAAGCCTTGTTATTTTATATTTCTCGTTTAGAATACAAGACATTTGATATCCGCTCAATTAAAGAATTACTACATGGTGATATTAATATTGATGACGAATTATTAAATGATACATCAACAAATGTTAATAGGTCACAGTATATAATAAATCAAATTGGGCAATTTAAATTAACGGATAAAATTAGCGCATATATTGACAAAACAGAAGTAGAATCTAAAGGCGACCATAGGTCTAGTTCTGGTGAAATTACTAAATACACGTTAATAATTTATTCTAAACATGCTAGTTTACAGAATATTGAAGATTTTATATTAACATGTGAAAATGAATGGGATAAACAAAAGATAACCGATAAGCAATATTTCTTAACTATCAAATCTACAAAAAATAGAAAAATTACGTGGAATAAATTTTTATATAATAGCAATCGTACATTTGACAATATGTATATCGATAACAAACAACATATTTTAGATAAGGTTGATTTTTTTATAAATAATAAAGACTATTATATTAAGAAGGGAATTCCCTATACACTCGGTTTACTGCTATACGGTGATCCAGGGACTGGAAAAACATCGTTTATTAAAGCTCTTACTAATAAATTAAAACGCCATATTATAGAAATATCGCTTAAAAAAATAACCACGTGTGGACAATTATATGAAGCCTTTTATATGGAATCACATGATAATTTAAATTTAGAATTTAAAAATAAATTAATTGTGTTAGAGGATATAGATGCTATGTCTGAAATTATAAAGAATCGCGTTACTGCTAAAATTAAAAACCCAAGTTCAAAAGAAGATTCAACAGATGACGAAGATAGTGAATTAATAGATCTGACTAAACCCCAAGATAATGACTATCTTTTAAAAAATCTTATTTCGTCAATGAATGATAAAAATAGGAAAGGTTGTGATTTTATTAATAGTAAAGTGAAAGATATTACATTATCATTTATTTTAAATTTATTTGAAGGTGTATTAGAAATGGATGGACGAATTATAATAATGACAACAAACCATATTAATAAAATTGATCCAGCCCTTATTCGCCCAGGAAGAATTGATGAAAAAATCCATTTTAAATTATTAAATTCCGATAATATTAATAATATGATTCAATTTTATATTCCTGAATGGAAGCCTATAAAATTAAATAATATATTGTTATCTCAAGCGGAAGTTATGAATATTATAATAAGTAATAATGATAATATAGAAAAGATTAGATATTATCTTACAACTAACTATTATTAGTTCATCTTCATTCATTCATTTTACCCCAAATTGTTATACATAACTTATATTAATTGTTATGTATAATTTATAAGCTAAATTATTGTGTATTTAAGGACTTAAATTGCTTTGTTATACAATAAAAAATGTGATTTAGAACTTCGTTATTACCCTCCATATCAGTGATTTTTAATTCAGACAGCGCCATTATTAAAATATTTTGTTCGTACTCGGTTAATAATTTCCCCCCTATAACAACTTGTATATAGTGTAACAAGAAATCAAGTTCAGTGTGGGATATTATCAGTTTTTTTTTAAACATTCCCACTACATTTAGCACATATTGAACTTTTGTGAAATTTCCCCCTTTATTGTGTTTACAAAAAATATTATAAGCATCATAGCAACTAGTATTCATATATTATTGATAGTTATTTTTTTATTAAATAATAAACTCTAAGTTTTAAATAAATCAAGGGTTTTCAATTCGTATATACTTGTTATTGTAATATTTTTGGCAAGGGCTTTTAATACTTTATTCGATTTGATATGGATATCCTTAACAATTAAATCAGTAACAGCGTTAGAAAAGGCCTTGTCTATAATCCCTCCATTTAATATAAGTTGGGTTTCTAATTCTTTATCCCTGATGCCGCTAAAACAAAAGATCCTTTTTGAAAATTTTAAATTTTCATTATTTGAAATAATAACACTTTCGTGTATCTTAAAAGCCGTATAGATGTTGTTATATGTTTCCATATAGGTTTTAAATTCACTCATACCATCTATAATACAATTAGCGGATTTATCGGAAAACCCCTTTATATTCAATATTCTATCTTTCAAAATAGAACTTTCAATTTCATAAAACTTCGGTTCTTGGTCGGTTAATTTTTTCATTTTTTTTTTCCCTAAAGCTTTAAAACAAGGTAATGCTGCTCCAAATATATCTAATGAACACATGGTCAACCCTTCTTTAATACTCTTAAAAATTTTTGTTGCTGATTTTTCTTTAATCCCTTCGACTAATAATTCATCGGCACTTGTTACATTAATAAAGTCTGTAATATTCTTAAAGCCCTGATTATAAAGTTTTTTAATTATCCCTATTTTAATAAAACTTACATCGATTGATTTCATAAAATACTCAATTTGGCGTATTGTAACTTCACTATCCTCTCCTTTAATTTGTATATCTACACTGGTTGAATTCCATTGATACGGTATTTGTGGAAAATCACTTGTTATATTAAATTTTGCGGAGATTATTGATTTGATTTTTGGTATAACATCACCGCTTCTAATCACTTCTATTACTGAACCAATGCCTAAATTATGTGTTTTTAGATACAAAGCATTATACGCATAGACCCTTTTAATAACAACATCCTTTAGTTGGATTGGTTCTATCTCTAATGTTGGTTTTAAATATCCCGATTTAGTTTTCCCCCAGAAGATGTTGTGTATTTTTGAAACCCCTGATTCATTATATATTTCCATTTTAAATGCTTTAGCGTATGTAGGATTTCCTGATACATTTCGTGTGTAAATATCATTGTCTTGAATAATTAAACCGTCTATTTCATAACCAGCATTCAATTTAAAAGTCTTTAATATATCCGGAAGCGTTGCTATTGATAATTGAGAGTTGGGGTATAGTTTAAAGATGGGGGTTTTTAATCCTAATGAAATGATAGTATTAAATTGGTCTACGATTTTTAATACATTACTAGTAATATATTCATACCCTAGAAATTCACACAGTGCTAATTTATTATAATGAAGTGTTTTTGAATTTACAATACCCGATATAACATTTCGGGCGTTAGAACCAATATGTTGATTATTTTCCCAGTTTAATTTAGACATAATTAATTCTCCGCGTATATAATCGTTATTGGGTAAATTATGTAAAATTTCGTATAATGATTTTCCATTATATTTTATATATTTTAAAATATATGTTATATCACATCCATAGACTCCGTTTCCTCGCGTAAACGCTTTTAGTATATTATTTTGTTTACCGATTAACATACTAACTCCATCTAATTTAGAAGAAACCACTTTAGAATTAGTATATTTTGTTAAAAACCGCACCAAGGCTTTATCGCCCAATTTAAGTTTATCCATAGATCCAAGGTGTATGGGCAGCTTGACTTTATTTTTAATTATTTCGTGACCTATTTTGTCGTGCTTCTGTGTCTTTGAATTATCATAGTAATATTCACTTATAATATCGTACGTTGAATCTTTTATGATGGACTCTTTATTATAATAATAATCATCCAAAATATCTAATACTTCTTTAATTTGACTGATAGATTTGGTTTGTAAAAATTCACTATAATGTGTATCTAAAAACGTGTACACTAAATCCGAGTCCCCAAATTTTATTTTAATAATATAATTCGTAAAATGCTTTATATTATTGAAACGATCTTTGACTAAAATTCCTACTAAATTATGTATTCTATTAATCATAATGCTTAATTAATATAAGTAAGTAATTTTTATATTCAAATTTATATTCAAATAAATAATACTATAATGATTAGAACACCGATACCAAGGTTTAAATATCCATACAATTAATACGTCATACTGTAAAATGGCGTAGTTTCTTTTTTAGGAGCAAAAGATACCTTTTCAGTCTGTTTAAATGGTTTATCAATAGTAACCATACGATAACGTAATTTATATGGTTTTAATATGAAACTACAGTTAGCAAATTTCTTTATATATGCCACCATCCAATTAGTCGGTTCTGTATAATTCATGAGAATGAATTGACACCCTAAATAATATGCGGTATAAAAATTATAATTTTCTTTCATCCGTTTATTAAAATCGGGAGTTATTCTTGTTAGATTTTTTCTATTAAATATCATCAATTCCCTTGAATCGTATAAATTTTCAACACCAGTGTGTTTTAAATTTCTAAAATTTCCGCCATTAAAAGGACTAATATTTACTAATTCATCCATTAAAGTATCTTTTACATCCGTATCTGATACTATAATCAATTTATTAAGTAGTTTAGTTATAGGCGTTGTTGCTATATTGGTATGAGTATATCGCCCTTGATATGAAAATTTCTTATCTAATAATTTATGTGATAACTTTTCCTTTATCATTTCGGCACACTTATCTATAGTTTTTTTATTATACCAAGTATTAAAATTTATATTTAAAAATAATGGGTCGGACCCATTCTTAATATATGAACTAAATGCGTATGTTGAAATTACATCTATCACCTCGCTAAAATTAAAAATACTCGTGTTTTTCCAATTACCAACCGCATCGCCATTTGCCACAACTGGGATCGTACAGTGATTAAAATCCTTATTCATAATATCTATATCTATATATCTCGCACCATATTTTAATACCCGTTTAATTGACGCTGCGCATGAATAATCATAATAATTTGTACACGGTAAATAGGATTTATACGACGAAGCAACATAGAAATCGCATAATCTGAAATCTCCTTTCATAATCTTTTCGTTATATTGTAAAGGGTTTATATTAACTAATTCATCATAATAATAGTTCATTCTGTTTAAAAATCGACATATTCTTCTATAAAACACAATAAAATATATTAGTATTGCTATTATTATTAGTATTCCCACAATGATTTTTACAGGATTAGCCTTGAAAAAAATTTTAAATTTATGTTTATCGTTTGTTAATCTGGATGTTAATTTATGTATTTTTTCATTATTAGAAAAAGTCTTATATATGTCTTTCATTTTATTTAAACTATTACTAATAGTTTTTTTATTAGAAGTCATTACTAATATAATATGTTATATTAATTTAATCAATATAATATACAATTTTATTTAACCTATAATTAATTTCAGGTGTATCAAACATGATTTTATTCAACCTATAATTAATATTAGACTATACAAATACATATTGTATAAATTATGATATGTATTTAATGAATATTTTCTTTATCTAATAAATCTGTATTTACCGTATCATATTTTGCGTCGGCGTTTAATTGACCACCCGTTACATTAAGCGCCTTTAATAAATCTGTTATAATCCCAGGAGCGCCCGAGGGTATTCCAATTTTAATTTTTCCCTTACCTCTTTTACGAATCACTGCGAAATTTTCCGCGGCGCTGAATTTTTTATATATTAATAGACCTATTAGCATACCTACTAATATAAATATTATATGGTTAATTATCATTATATTATACTGATATAATATAATGATGCTTTAAATCGCCGCAATTTAAATTGGGTAAATTTATTGATTATTTAAATAATTTACGTAATTTTTTAATACTTTTTTTCCTGTTTTACCACTAACATTAACATATCGGTTTGTTTCTGGATTTAATATTTTGTTGAAGCGGCTACCACCTGTTTGTAAGCCGCTGTGGGATGTTGGTCCTAAATCAGGACCAGTCATATTATTACCGATATTCATTCCTCTAGAAGTGGGTTTATTTACGCCATATGCGGAATTAGATATTTGAAGTTCAGGGCTACCTGTTTCAAAATATTTTCCGGAATTTTTGCCGAAATATTCGGCGGACATGGAAACTCTACCGCCCTCCTGGTTATTCTGTCTCT
>TARA_B110000208_G_scaffold181610_1_pt1 | contig 10257 bp, 10 predicted proteins | sample TARA_B110000208 | Tara Oceans TARA_B110000208 (sample SAMEA4397426) | marine metagenome | biome: Polar Biome; feature: [SRF] surface water layer (ENVO:00010504); material: water (ENVO:00002006), including particulate matter (ENVO:01000060) such as... | depth 5 m
AAAAACTTACTATTTATTTCCTGAAACCCAAAAGGTATTTACTTGATTACTGCTGCAAATATTACAATGCAATTCGGTCCCAAGCCCCTCTTTGAAAACATCTCCGTAAAATTTGGTCATGGCAATCGCTATGGTCTGATTGGGGCTAATGGCTGCGGAAAATCTACGTTCATGAAAATACTTGATGGCAGCCTTTCACCCACATCTGGAAATATATCAATAACGCCAAACGAACGAATAGGCGTGTTAAATCAAGATCAATTTTCTTTTGAGCAATATAGCGCTATAGATACTGTAATCATGGGGCACACAGAATTATGGGCTGTCAAACAGGAGCGTGAACGCATATACGGTCTCTCTGAAATGTCAGATGCAGACGGCATGAAGGTGGCCGACCTAGAGATACGCTTCTCTGAATTAGATGGCTATAGCGCTGAAAGTCGAGCTGGGGATTTTCTACTAGGGGCGGGCATCGAAAAAGAACTTCACTTTGGCATGATGTCTGAGATTCCTCCAGGCCGGAAACTAAGAGTACTGCTGGCTCAAGCACTTTTTTCAGATCCTGACATATTGTTACTAGATGAACCAACAAACAACTTAGATATTGCCACCATTAGATGGTTAGAGGCGCTCCTTAATGAAAAAAAGAGCACAATGATTATCGTCTCGCATGATCGTCATTTCCTTAATGCGGTATGTACGCATATGGCTGATATTGATTATGGGGAATTGAGGGTTTATCCGGGAAATTACGATGACTTTATGACTGCATCAACCCAAGCACGCGAACGCCTTTACTCAGAAAATGCCAAGAAATCTGCTCAAATTGCTGATCTTCAGCAGTTTGTAAGTCGCTTTTCAGCCAATGCATCTAAAGCTAAACAAGCCACTTCTCGGGCAAAGAAAATCACCAAAATACAACTTGATGATATTAAAGCTACCAGTCGAGTTTCACCATTTATTAGATTCAAACAGGCCAAAAAACTTCATCGACAGGCATTAATTTTAGAAAAAATTACTCACCAATATGATGAGATGTTATTTGAAAATGGTAGCTTGATCTTAGATGCGGGTTCTCGTTTAGCCATCATAGGAGAAAATGGTGTTGGAAAAACTACCCTACTTCGTTGCCTTATAGATGAAGTTTCTCCCACCAGCGGTGCTATTAAGTGGTCAGAAAATTCGGCACTCGGTTATTGCCCGCAAGACAGTACATCAGAATTTGAGAACAATTTAGATTTATTCAATTGGATGAGTCAGTGGCGAAAACCGAACCATGATGATCAAATTGTACGAGCTACGCTTGGTCGATTATTATTTTCTACTGATGCCTTCAAAAAGCCGGTTAAAGTTTGCTCTGGCGGGGAAAAGAATAGACTGTTATTTGGCAAACTCATGATGATGGACTCAAATGTCCTTATTATGGATGAACCAACCAACCACTTAGACATGGAGGCTATCGAATCACTGAATTTAGCTCTTGAAAATTATGATGGCACTTTGATTTTTGTCAGCCATGACAGAGAATTTGTTTCATCTCTAGCAAATCATATAATTGAAATTAAAGACAAAAAACTTGTACACTTTAAAGGCTCCTACGAAGAATACCTTGCTAGTCAAGAAACAATAAAAAATTCTTCTAATTTTTAACTAAAACATTTCAGAACTTCCTGATCATGAGGATTGCATATGCCCAGCTTACTCCCTAACACAGACCCAAATGGACTATTGGAGTACTCAGTAGTATTTACTGATCGCTCTCTAAATCATATGTCGAGGCGTTTCCAGGAAGTTATGGTTAATATCTCACGTACATTAAAAAATGTATATAACGCACGATCTGTTGTGGTGGTACCGGGTGGCGGAACATACGGCATGGAGGCAGTAGCCAGGCAGTTTGCTACTAACAAAAAATGTTTAGTTATAAGGAATGGTTGGTTTAGTTACCGCTGGAGTCAAATCCTTGAAATGGGTTCAATTGCCTCTGAAATAACTGTACTGAAGGCAAGACCTACTGATTCCGAAAAAATTAACGCTACCATGCAGTTAGCGATGACTCCGGCCCCAATAGAAGAGGTTGTTCGTCAAATAAAAGCCAGTAAACCCGCTATAGTCTTTGCCCCTCATGTGGAGACCTCAGCGGGTATGATTCTTCCTGATGGCTACATATCGTCTATCGCGGAGGCCATTCATTCAGTCGGGGGACTATTAGTCCTGGACTGTATTGCTTCTGGCGCTCTGTGGATCGATATGAAGCAGTGTGGAGTTGATGTTCTAATTAGCGCCCCTCAAAAAGGATGGAGTGCGTCACCTTGTAGCGCCCTTGTGATGCTAAGCGACAAGGCCAGAGAAGAAGTCGAAAAAACTACAAGTACTAGTTTTTCCTGTGATCTTCGTAAATGGCTACAAATCATGGAGACTTACGAGAATGGAGGTCATGCTTATCATGCAACTATGCCAACTGATGCATTACTTAAATTCAATGACGCTATGAAAGAAACAGAAGTCTATGGATTTGAAAAAGTCAGGCAAGAACAGCAAGATCTTGGAAGAAAAGTTAGAGAGCTGCTGGTGTCTCAAGGGTTCAAGAGTGTCGCTGCAGAAGGTTTTCAAGCGCCAACTGTTATTGTCAGCTATACCGATGACATAGACATCCATAACGGGAAAAAATTCATGGCTGAAGGTGTTCAAATAGCTGCTGGAGTTCCCCTACAGTGTGACGAAGGGAAAGATTACCAAACTTTCAGAATCGGCTTATTTGGTTTGGATAAACTGCATAATATAGAAAGGACCGTGGGTCATCTAGAGCTAGCCTTAGAGGGTGTCCTTCGCAGATAATTAAACGCAGTGTGGTTTCGATACAAATCTATATCGAGAAAATACCCTTTATTTTATCTCTATTCTGATCTTTTTTGATATGACTGGTTTTTTATGCGGGATATGAGAGTAATCACCGAGCATCAACTGCAAAGTATGGTGCCCAGGAGACAGGTTGATAACGGTCTCTGTTTGGCCTAAACCAAAATGCCGATGCTTCTCGTCACTAGGTATCGGTGTATTAAAATCTGGTAGTGTGTCTACGTCAATCAGCAAGTGATGATGGCCTGTATTGTTAACCTTGACCCCTGCTGGAGAGACACCCATTCCTGAAAGCCCAAATCTAACCCTGACTGGACTAGTGTTAACGGAACCATCGGCTGGAGATATAATGTAAACCTCGGTACCCGCATCAAGAGACTGACTGTCTGCATAAGCTAAAACTGAAAAAAAGAAAAAAATAAGTGCCAGTAGCCGATTTGTATGCTTCATCTATCTATACCCCAGTAGTAAAAATTTAATAATCTGAATACTTTTTATAAGAACCTCTAATCCGGCCAGCTCCCACCCATGCAGTTTGGAGAATCCATTGTCTTTTCAACAGACGTCCATTCTTGCGGTGTGTATGTATTCAAGGACAAGGCGTGCAGGCCAGACTGAAGCTCATGTGCAAGCAATGCATAAACTAACTGGTGACGCTGAACAGGAGATTTCTTGTCAAAATCACTGCTTACTATAACAACCTTAAAGTGTGTTTCTGAGTCCACTGGAACAGAATGCTTATGACTTTCATTCTCTATAATTAAAAATGAAGGGGTCAAAGACACCTCTAATTTGTTTTGGATGGCCTGATAAAATGTCATAAAATATATTAAATCGAGGTGGTTATTAATGATTATACTAAACGTAAATCACGATGAATACGAACTATAAACTATCCCCTAACCACAGATTTTAAAAGAAAGATTGATTCGAGCGCAACCTGTTCCACCACTTTAGCAATAATCTGTCGGCGCTGCCCTCTGCAGCCAACCCCATTTTCTCTGGCAAGCTCTTATGATGTATATATTTTACTTTATAAATTTCTGCATCAGACGCCCTATCCATAAGATACTCATCGCTAGTCATTATATCATCGACCAAGTTTTTCAGCTTAGCGTCGGTACCCAGCCAAACCTCACCAGTAGCTATAGTATTTATGTCAACCCCAGACCTATGCTCCGATACAAAGTTTTTGAACAATTCATGAGTTTTATCCAAATCCTCTACAAATTTCTCCCTATCTTCCGCAGTGTTCTCACCAAACATAGTGAGCGTTCGTTTGTATGCACCCGCTGTGTGAAGCTCCACATCAATATCATGTTTTTTTAACAAACGATTGAAGTTGGGTAGCTGTGCGACCACTCCTATCGAGCCAATAAAAGCAAAAGGTGCACAAAATATTTTATTTGCGACGCAGGCCATCATATATCCGCCACTTGCAGCGACCTTATCCACACAGATAGTTAGAGGTATAGATTTTTTCTTAATCCTGTGAAGCTGGCTCGACGCAAAGCCATAGCTATGGACCATTCCCCCCATACTTTCAAGTCGAACAACTACTTCATCTTCAGGTCTAGCTTGATTTAACACTGCAGTAACCTCTTCACGAAGATTTGTCGCTGCAGATGCTTTCACGTCACCATCAAAATCAAGTAAAAAAATTCTTTTCTTGGAGGTTTTTAATTTTTTTGATTTTTTAAGTATATTTTTTTTATACTTCTTGACCTCTTTTTTTTCAGAATCATTAAGTATAGATGCTGCCAAAATATTACTAGCTGCATCCATAGCTTCGTTCAAGTGAGTAACCTGCAACTGGCCCTTGTTATTTCGGCGGCCTTTGGACCCCAGACTCGCTACAGCAACCAACAAAACCAATCCGGCTATCACAAAAGTAACTGTTTTTGCCAGAAATATGGCGTATTCAAATAAAAAATCCAATTCTATTCCTCTCTTATTCTTGAAGCATACAAACCCAAAAAATTTTATTGAGTGTACCACTATGGTGGTAAAAAATTACATTAAGTAGTGCCCAAATTGACTGCTATCGTTTGAAATCCAGCAGATAAAACACAAAGTATTCATTATCCATCAAACTCTTTGGTAATTTCCATCAATGACTGCTATGGCATCAACCCACAAAAATGCTAATCTATCTATTATCTTAATAAAAAAAATTCATAATTATAAAAATAAAATTTGGGGGGTCATATGTCTCAATCAACACTGCAAGCCTATGGTAAAAATTTCTTAGGAGCTTCGCCAGATTGGTATAAATATACAATTTTAACCTTTTTAGTTGCAAACCCTATACTTCTTTTCAGCGTTGGAAGTTTCATCACTGGCTGGTGTTTAATAATAGAATTTATTTTTTGTTTAGCGATGGCATTAAAATGCTATCCGCTTCAACCAGGAGGCTTACTAGCCATAGAGGCTGTGGCATTAGGGATGACGAGCCCTGAAACAATTTACCATGAAGCTCATGGTAATTTTGAAGTGCTCTTATTGCTTATTTTCATGGTTGCAGGGATCTACTTCATGCGAGATCTGTTACTCTACACCTTCACAAAAATTCTCATTAAAGTAAAATCCAAAGCACTTTTATCGCTCTTGTTTTGTTTCGCAGGAGCTTTTTTGTCAGCTTTTTTGGATGCATTAACCGTAACTGCTGTGCTCATAAGTGTTGCAATTGGATTCTACTCTGTATACCACAAAGTGGCCTCTGGAAAAAATCTACAGCATAACGAAAAGCATGACCACTCCGACGATACGGTCGTGCTAGACAAAAATCAAGAGGATCTTGAAACATTTCGGAGCTTCCTGCGCAACTTGATTATGCATGGGGCGGTAGGAACTGCATTGGGTGGTGTGACTACATTGGTGGGAGAACCACAAAATCTACTGATAGCCGAAAAGGCTGGCTGGAATTTTATAGAATTTTTTATGGTTATGGCTCCTGTCACAATGCCCGTCTTAGTTTGCGGTCTTATTACATGTGTTCTTTTAGAGAAATTACGTTGGTTTAGTTATGGCGTTACACTTCCCAATACAGTAAGGACTGTGCTGGAAGAATTTGATATCGAAGAATCCAAAAAATTAACTCCGAAACATAAGGCCACATTGATAATCCAGGCCCTAGTTGCGCTGTTTCTAGTTGCATGCCTGGCGCTTCACTTAGCGCCTGTCGGCCTCATTGGTTTATCAGTTATCGTGCTACTTACGGCTTTTAACGGTATCGTTGAAGAACATCGCCTTGGTCATGCTTTCGAGGAAGCATTACCTTTTACAGCATTGCTTGTGGTGTTTTTTGCTATTGTTGCTGTCATACACGATCAGCACTTATTCAAACCAGTTATAGATGCTGTGCTTGCAATGGAGCTAAGCGTTCAACCGGTAATGTTTTTTGCGGCTAACGGTATACTCTCTGCAATTAGCGATAATGTCTTTGTAGCGACTGTCTATATCAACGAAGTTAGAGCCGCATTGGATGCAGGAACAATCACTAGAGAACACTTTGACCTGCTGACAGTAGCAATAAACACAGGGACAAATCTTCCTAGCGTCGCAACACCGAATGGTCAGGCTGCATTCTTGTTTTTACTAACATCAGCGCTAGCACCTCTTATTAGGCTCTCGTATGGGAGAATGGTAATGATGGCCCTACCTTACACTATAGTTCTGTCTACGGTTGGCTGCCTAGCAGTCATTTACCTGCTGTAAGGAAGAATGGATACAGCATACTAGAAGCTAGAGATGTCAGATAATATCTCTAGCTTCTAACCATAGGCATCTACCATTACTGGCTTCATTAATTCTAGATAATTTTTCATTATGGGCCACAACCTCGCACTCGCTAGCCCGAATAACCTTGAGGGGGGATCGATCGGGATTTAATCGGCGTATATCATTTTCCACTATGCCTTCGCGTGCGCTTCCATGGCTACCTAAAACAAAATCAATCTGGCCTCCTGTCATCAGCAGGTAAACGTCTGCTAATATTTCCGCATCCAGTAAAGCACCGTGAAGCTCACGCTGCGAATTATCAACAAAATATCTCTTGCATAGAGCATCTAGGTTATTTCTTTGCCCAGGGTGTCGTTGGCGCGCCATTACTAACGTATCTACAACATCGCAAATATTAACAACAGATGTAATTTTTCCTTTTAGTTTCGCTAGCTCGTGATCAATAAACCCGACATCAAATGGTGCATTATGAATTATCAGTTCGGCGCCACTAATGAATTCTAAAAACTCATGGGATATCGATGAAAAAGTGGGTTTATCTGTGAGAAAATCAGTTGTTATTCCATGTACATTGACAGCGCCTTGGTCAATTTCTCTTTCAGGATTTATATACTGATGATAATGGCGGTCAGTCATTCTTCTGTCAATCAACTCAACGCAACCAATTTCAATAATTCGATGATTTTCGCTTGGTTCTAAACCGGTAGTCTCTGTATCTAATACAATCTGTCTTGTCATGGTGGTTACCCTCAACAGGCTTAAATAGATTAAACTTAAACTTAGCTACTTAGCTCGTCTATCCCCTGGTTTGCCAACTGATCTGCCATCTCGTTCTCTCGATGACCACTGTGCCCCTTAACCCACATCCATTCAACCTCATGAGAACTGGCTTCTTTCTCAAGACGCTGCCACAGGTCAACATTTTTAACTGGCTTCTTATTAGCCGTCTTCCACCCACGTCTCTTCCAGTTATCCATCCAGCTTGTTATTCCTTGGCGCACATATTGAGAATCTGTTGTCAGAACGACCCTCGAGGTCTCTTTTAGTGAGGCCAAAGCTTCTATTGCAGCCATCAGCTCCATTCTATTATTTGTTGTTAGGCGGTCGCCCCCATAAATTTTTTTTTCATTGTCGCCGTATCTTAATAGTGCCCCCCAGCCGCCAGGCCCCGGATTTCCTCTGCATGCACCATCAGTAAAAATTTCAACTTCCTTCAATTACCTTCTCCTGGAGTTTGCTATCAAAAATTATTTTCTCAAAGACGACAGCCAAATTCAGCATCTCATGCTGAAATCCTCAGGAATTCACTGAGGACTTTTTAGTGGAAGCCGTGACTGGAATGCTCAAAGATTCCCAACTTGTATTTTCAGAAAATATTGCTCGAGAAACATATTTTTTTGCAACAATAATATAGAACGCCCCAAAGAACATCTGATACTTATTTGAAATTCTAGCCAAGAGCCCATCTGCATTCCGGCGACTAGAATAACTGCAAGGGGGAGGACAACCCCTAGGCAATGGTTTAGTAGGCCTTATACTTAAGAGCTTCAGCCAATCTAATACTCGTCCTCGCCGAAGCCCATGATGGCGCCATACTGCATTAGAAGAAAACAGACGAACAGGGAATTTTAGCAAGCCAAACATACTTACAGGGTTAAAAATTATCATTACGATATAACCGGATGGCTTCAACACCCTGGACGCCTCCTTTAGAACCTCGTGGGGGTGCTGTGAAAACTCTAGTGCATGATGAAGAAAAACAGTATCAATCGTTTCCGACGGTAATGGAAGCGTATCAAAATCTGAAACAGCGCTATTTAAAATATTTGTATTTAGCGGGCCAAATGAAAAACTATGCAGATGGTTCGACCTCAAAGACAAGTTCAGCTGAGATACCAATCCTAATTGCATCATCCTGTGAGAGTTAATGTCTGGCAAAATATTTTTCAGCGCACTACTTTCTTCCTGAATAATATATTTCCCATATTTTGTTGCAGTCCAATTTTTAAAGTGATCTTGTGACTCAGGCAATGGAGGTATTTGCTTATTTTTGTCTAAAAATTTTCTGGCTACCTTTAATATGCTTAACATCTTAAACACTAAAAACCTCTTTGGGGGCCCGAGTTTATTTTATTTAAACTTACAATAAAGTCTAATTTTTTATTATTGCCTATAGTCATTTCTTTTAATAGTTTATTATGCAGATCCTATACAAATGAAAATAATGTTAGGGTCTAGTCATGTCGTTTCTCATTCACACCGTTCGGGCATTCAGAGATAATTATATTTGGTTTCTTCAACCAGAGGGCACCAAGTCTGCTTACGTTGTTGACCCTGGTGATTCAGCGCCAGTGCTAAAACAGCTTAATGTGCTAGGACTTTCATTGGATGGTATTTTAATTACACATCATCACCCAGATCATGTTGGTGGTGCAGACGAGCTACTAAATCACTACTCAGTGCCGGTTTATGGACCAGAAGGAATAAAGCAAGTAACCCGAGTAGTTCGGGACATGGATACCCTAAATATAGCTAACCACACATTCCAAGTCATAAGTATACCAGGCCATACGCTGGATCATGTCGCTTATTATTCTGCTGATGCAGCTATATTGTTTTGCGGGGATACACTATTTTCAAATGGATGTGGTAGATTATTTGAAGGCACTCCAAAACAAATGTTTAGATCTCTTTCCTTGCTGTCCTCCCTTCCTCCTGAAACAAAGATTTATTGTGGGCACGAATACACAGAAACTAACACGCGTTTTGCCATGACAGTGGAGCCAGAAAACAAATCCTTGCAAAAATATGCAGAAGAAATAAGGCTGTTGCGTATTCAGAATAAGCCGACAATACCATCAACAATAGGGCTAGAGCTGTCCACCAACCCTTTCTTAAGAGCCGCTGAAGAAACAATCCAAAATGCTGCAAAAAAATATAGCAAAAAGGCATATCTTTCTACAGAGGAGACATTTGCAGCTATCCGTAAATGGAAAGACAGCTACTAAGGGTTAATATTCTTATAGAGTAAAAATAAAGAGTCATATTAACATCAAGAATTGATTGATGTTGATATGACAGATACAATTAAAAATCATTCGCAATGCCTTTCATTTAAGTTTCACAAGTGACAATGCACTTAAAAATACCAACATTTACAGCATGTCTAATGCTTCTTATCTCAGGATGCGGTCATCATCAGCAGATAGAGGAAGTTAGCCGCCTTCCAGATACAAAAATTATTAGCGCTGAAGTTAAAATAGCACCCCCTACTTCAATCTTGCCAGCACAAAAAGATCTATGGGTTAGACTAAGACAAGGCTTAGATCTTCATCAGCACTACAGTCATCCGGAGCTAGGCAAAAAGAAGCACTGGAATCAAAACAAGCAAAATTACATTAACCAAATAACAGCAAATGGCAGCCGCTATATGCATCATATTATTGGTGAACTAGAAGCCAATAATATTCCACTGGAGCTTGCTCTCTTGCCGGCAATCGAAAGTGGGTACAATCCTTTATCTCATTCACACAAATATGCATCTGGTTTATGGCAATTTATTCCAGCTACAGCTAGACGATATGGATTAAAAAGAGATACTTGGTATGATGCTCGACTTGATCCTATTGCATCCACAAGTGCTGCAATAGCTTACCT
>TARA_B110000208_G_C11800352_1_pt1 | contig 10256 bp, 6 predicted proteins | sample TARA_B110000208 | Tara Oceans TARA_B110000208 (sample SAMEA4397426) | marine metagenome | biome: Polar Biome; feature: [SRF] surface water layer (ENVO:00010504); material: water (ENVO:00002006), including particulate matter (ENVO:01000060) such as... | depth 5 m
AAGAAGTCATTGAATTATCAAATGACACCGCTGCTACTGATGAACCGCGCGAGGAAGAAGTCAATTCGGTAGAATAATTTAATGAATTTATTATCAACATTTTATAATAAATTTATTTTAGCAAACCATATCCATATCAAGATACTAATAGTAGTTTATGTAAAATTCTGTAAATAGTATTCATAACTTACTATATATCATTTCTTCCCAGTTCCGTGATTTGTAATTTATCCATCGGCAGATTATAAAAAATTTTTAGTAATTCCTTTCCATTTAAAGATATTACTAAAATAATATTTAATGAAATTAAAAATATATGTAATTAATCTCAAACGTGGTATTAAACGACGCTTAGCTATCCAAAAAAAACTGGATACCCTTACATATGAATATAGATTTATTGAAGCCGTTGATGGTACTATAATTAATGAAGCATATTTAAAAAAACAGGACATATCCGTAAATATTAAATTTAATAATCCTTACTATAGAAATACTATAACTTTGGGCGAAATAGGGTGTTCTTTAAGTCATATACGCGCGTGGAATATGGCAAAATCAGAGGATCTGGATTATGTAATTATTTTAGAGGATGATGCGGACCTAAATAATCAATTTAGTAGTATAATAGATAAAATACTAAATACCATATCCAGTTTTGATATGCTTTATTTAGGTAGAAAGGTATTTAATAAAGATGAAGAAAAACTATTAGATATAGATAATATATATAGTATTGTAAAACCGAATTTCTCGTATTGGACAATTGGGTATATGCTAACAAAAAAAGGGTATTTAAAATTAATTGAATCCAATTTTAAGAATAATCTAATACCCGTTGACGAGTTTTTACCAACAATATATTTAAATTTGAATAGACCGGGTTATAGTATAGCAGATTACGATATACGTGATTTTACAGCGTATTCACTTAATACTAATATAGTTTCTCCAATAAATAATGCATTTAATGAGTCAACTACTGAGAATTCTGATTATTATACACCTGTATATGTCAATAATTTTTATCCACATGAAAACACTATTCAATGTGTCTCAGTTGGAACTGATTTAGTTGACGGACTGGGACGCTTCATAGAAAGCTGTAATATATATGGATTTCCATATAAAATTTTAGGTTTAAATCAAAATTGGGAAGGAAATGATTTAAGATATAATACTGGAGGCGGTCATAAAATAAATTTACTTAAAAAATATTTAAATACTTTTCAATCAGAAGATGATAATCGGTTAATATTGTTTACTGATAGCTATGATGTAGTACTAAGTGATAATCCATACAATATAGTAAATAAATTTAAAACATTCGACTGTGATATTTTATTTTCGGCTGAACCACTATTGTGGCCAGATAACTCATTGGATAAATATTTTACTTCGGATAAAAAATATAAATATTTAAATTCGGGTGGATTTATGGGTAGTATTCGTAATATTAAAGAACTCATAAATAACGAAGTTCTAAACGGAAGTGATGACCAATTGTATTATCAATTACAATACATCAATAATAAATCTATTAATATAAAATTAGATTTTAACTGTGATATTTTTCAAACATTAAGTGCGCGATTCAGTGATATTAAATTAGATAATAGCAGATTAAAAAATACCCATACGGATACCCACCCATCAATTATACACGGAAATGGTGCTTTAAAATCCAAATTATTTTTAAACAGACTATGTAATTATATAAATTTAAGATGGAGAGATGCGTACGGTTATAAAGATACGCATACAAAAACCTCTCTTTCTACTCAATCAACTATATATGTGATACTGTTTATAGATAATATTAAAAACGTATTTAATATAGATAATTTGTTTAATATGAAGTATCCCAAAGATAAAATATTTTATAATATAGTAAATACAACTGGGGAAAATATAGATAATTATGTAAAACTATTAAATAGCAATTTTAAAACGACCATCGTGGTTAATACGATCGCCAGTGGTAATGAAATAGATTTAATTCGTGGTATTTTTAGAGATACGAATGCTTATGATTATTTTTTTATTGGTAATTGTAATCATAAAATAATAAATTATGAAATATTTAATATCCTACTTAACTCTAGTTTAGAGATAGTTGGCGGAATGATTAATGGAATAAATAATACACTATTATCTAATTATTGGGGAGAAATAAGCGATATAGGGTATTATAAACGGTCGGACGATTACCTAAATATTGTTAAACGGGATAGAAAAGGTTATTGGAATGTGCCATATATATCAGGGAGTTATATAATCTCTAAAAATAAATCAAAAAAATTTTTAAACAATATATTAAATAAGACACAAGGGACAGAAGACTATGAAATGTTTATATCAAGGGTTTTTAGGGAAAATTATCATTTTATGAATATATGTAATGTTTATGAATTTGGGTTTATTTTAGACCAGATGAAATAGTAGGTATGAAACCCCATAAAGAGTGTAAATGTGTAATAAAACATTTATATTGGCCCATTTATAAATTACGTAAATTTATAGATTGGCAAATTTAACACAGTGTTTGTTATTAAATTCCGAATACATATTTTGGAGATTATCATTACTTAGTTGCCTATTAATGGTATATTTTATATTGAACTCACATATGCAGTGGGGAGTATTATAATACTTTATCTCTTTAGGGTGACAGTTTTTGGACGATTTGGTTTTTAAAATTTTTTTCTTTTTTTTTCTAATTAATATATTTAACACATCATGAATAATAGTATCAAATTCTAACATTTGACTGAATTATTATAATATATACATTTATATAAATTACACGATTAAAGATTAGAACTATTATTAGCTATAAATAATATAATAGATTAAATTAAATTTGACTGTTACTAACTATTATAATATTAAGTAATATGAAGTATTTAGTAATTGTAGAATCACCTGCTAAAATTACTAAAATTGAAGGGTATTTAAATAAAGATTCACGTAATACCTTTATAGTTAAAGCGTCATATGGTCATATAGCGTACTTTAAAAATGGTCTTAAATCTATAGATATGAATAATAATTTTGAGCCTACATACGCTGTATTAAAAGATAAAAAAAAAATTGTTACTGATATTAAACATACCGTTAAAACACACAATATTGATGAAATTATAATAGCCACCGATATGGATAGAGAAGGAGAGGCAATTGGTTTTCATATTATAGAAGCCTTGAAATTAAGTCTATTAACGACAAAACGAATAGTTTTTAACGAAATAACCGAGCCTGCTATTTTACATGCCTTTAAAAATCCAAAATGTATTAATATGAATTTATTTTATTCCCAACAAGCGCGAAGTATAATTGACATATTGATTGGTTTTAAAATTTCCCCAATTCTTTGGGCAAATATAAAACCGAAAATATCAGCGGGTCGCTGTCAAACGCCCGCCTTAAAATTAATATACGACCGATATACTCGTATTCAAAAATTTGAAACAGAAAATTTCTTTAGTATAGATGGAATAATCAATATTAATGGCAAAAATACCCTAGACGTTAAATTTAATAAAAAAATACAAAATATCGTTACTACAAAAAAAATCATACATAGTTTGTATACTACAAAATATACACTGTGTAAAAAACCAATTAAACACAACGCACACAAGCCTCCGCCGCCATATATGACATCTACTATTCAACAAGATGCCAGTGTAAAATTTAATTTTTCTCCTAAATTAACGATGGGTATTCTACAAAAATTATATGAATCGGGTAAAATAACATATATGCGAACGGACAGTGTTCATATGAATAAGGAATTTAAGGCTACCTGTAAAGATTATATACTACATAATTTCATACATTCACATAAGAGCCGTACGTATAAATCAAAAGATACGAATGCCCAGGAAGCACATGAATGTATACGTCCCGTTAATATAGCTATCGTATCGGACGATATCGGTGATTCTAGTCAACGTAAACTATATAGTCTTATTAGGAAACGAACGTTAGCAACTCAAATGAAGGAATATAAGGAGGAAAGCCATGTATTTATTTTTGAAGATATTACTAATACAAAGAATCAATTCAGTCATAGTATTATAAAACCGATAGTTATGGGATTCAAACAGTTATATAAAACAGACCATATAGACACCTTATATGATAAATCATTACTAGAGTTATTATCGTGTTTATTAAACAACGAGAGTTTATATACATTGGATACTATTATCGCTACTGAAGAATTTACTAGACCAAAAACTAATTATACAGAAGCCTCCTTAGTTAAAGATTTAGAGAAGAAGGGAATAGGGAGGCCTTCGACTTTTTCAAATATTGTTTCTAAATTGTTAGAAAGAAAGTATGTTTCTAAAAAACCAAATGAAAGTAATAAAAAGATTAGCTTGAAAAAATTAATCATTAAAAATAAGGTACTATCTGAAACAAAATTCGAATCAAATGGCATTAATAATAAAAATAAACTTATTATAACAAATTTAGGAATAAAAGTATCAAATTATATGGAAACACATTTTTCAAAAATAAATTCATACGAATTTACAGAGTATATTAACACTAAATTGGATAAAATATGTTCGGGAGATGAAAAATGGTTTAACGTTGTAAGTGAATTATATAATTCATTTAGTAAAACACTCGATACTCTTAAACAAAAAGCGATCGCGCCAAAAAAATTCATTGATTTAATAGCCGACGGCTCAGTCAAATATCAGTATCATATAGATATTTACGGAGTTGTTATTATAATAAAAGGAGCTTCGGAAAATACTCGTAGAATTAATGATATTACCGATGTAAGTGAAATAGAGCTATCAACATTGAAAATATTATTCGAATATCCTAAATATATAGGCAAATATTTAGAGAAGGATCTTAATATTCAATATGGTCCATACGGATATTATATAATATTTAATAATAACACCATTAGTTTAAATAATGATGAACTTACACTTGAGGAAGTTATTAAAACTATACAGACATTTTCATCTAATATAATAAAACAATGGAAGGGATTAAAAATATTAAAGGGGGAATATGGTATATATATAAAAAAAGGGAAAAAAAATATACCACTTAAAATGGAGAGGAAAGATATAGAAAAATTAACAAGAACTCAATGCGAAGAATATATAAAAAACAAGAAAAAATCAAAGAAATACAAGAAATACAAGAAATACAAGAAATAAGAAATAAGAAATATTTACTTAAACAAATTTTAAGTTTATATTTATAAATGAGTTATAGTGTTAATAGTTCCAGAAATAATCTTTTGTTAATATCGTTAAATAAATTCTTTAAAAATAAAGAACATATTACCAAAGTATTACCAATAATATCAGGAAATTCACGATTATCGTTGCGGATAATTGATTGGTTTGTAACAAATTATTCAAAAAAACATAATATATCGTATTTTATAGATACGACTGAAAATAAAATTTTAACTAATAATGATCAATATACTCCAGGAGTCTGTAAAGAATTCATAGTATATATTAATTATAAACAGCAATTAAAAGGGTATTCCAAAAAACAATTTGATCCTTTTTGTCGGTTACACGGAAGCCCTGGTATTACTTTTTATTATGATAATAAAAAATCCTTTGATACTACTATTGGTCAATTAAATTTTTTTAGATGGATTATCACCAATAATATTATAGATTTTATCAGTTCAAATATAGATATCATCGAAACGGATATGAATACGTGTTATCAAAAACAATATAAAAAGATTAGTATAAAAGAAACTAAAAAACGGCGTAAGCGAAAAGAATTATCAATTTCGGCTTCAAAGTCTTTAACAAAATCAAATGTAAAAGTATTAGTATCATTTGATTAAAGGATATAGAAGCGTTTAAAACCAGTATAAAACTTAGTTTTTATTTAAAATTAAGTTTTTAATATTACTCAGTTAATAATAGTTATAACTATAGTATGAATGTTGTATATAATAGGGCTAATCCTTATTACCCCCAGTAATGTATATGTGTGTCTGTTAATTAAATTAGTTAGAAATAACATCCTTAACCAACTTGCCTTGGTGTTTAATTTTACAATGCGGTGGTTGTAAATAGTTGCTTATATATTCTATTTTATCCGTCAAGCTATGTATTAATATCTCTTGTGTCTCATTTTGTTTTAAAATTTTTTCTAAAAGTTCATTATTTATGGATTCTCCGCCTATCATTTTATATTGCGTTGTGTTTTTATTATTACCATACATTATGTAATTCACACCTCTTCGTGTTTTTGATATAATCCACCAAGTTGTAGCATAAGCTATATCTAGCGTAATTGATGTAAAATAATATAATATCATTTTATTATATTATATTATAGATTAATATTTAAATTATTATTAATATTTAAATTATTATTAATAATTAAATTATTATTTAACATGGAGCACATTTTAACTTTTTATTATTCGCATTAATACACGAGCACGAGTTTCTTAAAGACGTAATGATTCCTCTTAATTTCACCGCAATTTTAGTTGTATTGTTTACTGATTCTTGTAGCGTATTTTCAATAAGTTTAAATTTACGAGTTTTCATAGTTTTATTATTTTCTATCATAGTAAATGCGCGTATTATAATTTCTTGATAGAATCCTATATTATGAGCGCTATTTTTAAATTCACATTCGGTTAAGCTGCTATTATCTTCATGGGTTGTAATAATACATGCCATTTTAACATCTTTTGACATACTTTTCATTAAGTCGGTTTTTAACAGCTTTATTTTCTTTTTATTTGTTCTGGACGCCTGAGGCGGTACCTTATAAAATAAAGTCATAGTTCTTCGTAATAAATTAAATAAATCCAAATTATTATAGTTACTCCGATGATAATTAGTTTTATTAACACATGCGGATTTATCGGGTTTATAATTTATTTTAGGAGTCTGCTCGCACATATACGATGATTCGTGGTTTTTACATCCAGCTGGATTGTATTCATCATAGTTATCATCTGGGCAAAAATTAATTTGTTCATTTATTTCAGGTTTAAATTCAAATTCTGCGTATGTTCTATCATTATGACTACAGTTTGGACCAATAGCTGGTTTTAATTTACGTGTATTGTTTAAAAATATAATTTTTTGTCCTTTATTTGACACAAACGCTTGGCCGCCAGAATCCCCGCAATCGCGTATATCTGGAACTTCATTAGTTGAATATATATCATTCGCCCAAGTACCACCTAATATTTGAAAATTAGGTGATTTATTCCAATAACTGTGTGATTTATTCCGACCTCGCATATTACAGGAACTATCGTTTAATTTCCCATACGATTTAGCCTTATTTAAATCAGTTCCTGTAAAACATTGCCCCCCATACTGTAATCCATAATATGGATGCCCTCTGCGTTGGGACCAATATCTACACGATTCATGGCTATGCGAGCCAGGGACCTGATATGGTAAACGTCTACTACCTCCATCTTTAAAACATCCTAATCTCTTACCTGCCTTTTTAAATCCCCCCTGCCAGCCATATGTAGAGAGTATCTTAAAATTATTAGGATTTGTTTGATAGTATTGCCCATTTAAATGTATGTGTCCCGTGATAAATGTAGGTCTATTATTATAACCATTAGACCAACTATATATTATTACCCGATCACCTGGTTTAAAATTTTTTATTTCATATGTTATTGGTCTATTATTATATACATATCCGATGTATTTAGACCCCCTATATGCCTGTATTTTATATTTTTTTGAGGTAGATTTTTTATCATAGTATATCCATAAATATCCCGGCGTATTTAGAGTAATATAGGCGGTGTTAGTTATAGCTCCAGTTACTGGAATGCCTTTATCGGTATAGGCAGAGGACGCAAAGAAATCAATATTATATGGAGTTGGTTTAAGATTCAAAAAACCTAATATTACAAATAATAGTAACATTGTAACTAAAAAATATTTTATCATATATTATAGTATAATATTTAAATTTTCTTGTTTATATATATTTGACTAAATTATAATATGACTTTATACATTTAATATATGCTTAAAAAAAATTTAAGTATACTATAATTATGGAATTCGAAAAAAATATATTACATGAAAAAGATTTAAAATTATTAGAAAATCTTAGTAATATTAAAGATTTCAATAATTTTAAGAGCTTATTGAAAAACTTTAGTAATTTTCCTGAAATATTTCAGATTATTTTTATTTACTATGATCAAGCTAGTAAATTTGATAATAAAGAAATGTACCTATTATTAATAAAGCTGTTTAATTATTATTATGATTTATTAACATTAAATGATAATCAATCTAAAAATATAACTCTTGTGGTAAACAGTGACGCGAAGATTAATGTAAATGAACCAAATGATAAATTATTAATAGATACTAATACTATTTTAAAAGACACCGATAAATCTATAAACGCACAACGTGACTCTAATAAAGAGAACCTAAAACCTACAAATAAATTATTAATAGGGTTATATGTAACTCATATTGTTAAACTAATAATAAAAAATATAAAATCAGAAACGCAGCATACAAATATACCCCCTGGTCTTTTTACTGGTAATTTTTTTAAATACATTATTAAAAATCGTTTATTTTTCACAGCCTATCATTCTCAAAAATCACTGTTCAGGTATATTATTTCCGATATAGCAGTTATTAATCATTTTAAATATAAATTCATAGATGATAATAAACATTTTTTAAATAATTATGTAATATATTCAGATTTATTATACAAAGAATTACAGCAGAGTTTATTAACATTTGCTTTATTAAATAAAGCCGAAATTAAAATATGTATTAATTTTATTTCATTAGTAAATGATTATATTAAAAATATAACGGTGGGGGACTGTACATATTATGAATTAAAAACTATATTAATAGCAAATACAGTTAGATTATACAATACTATATATTTAAATATTCTTAAAAATATCGAGTATGATACTCAAAGTCTGGTAGTATATAATTATACCAATATGGATTCTGTCCTAATGAGCAATTTAAGATTAGATTCAAAATCAAACATTATTAAAAATACATTAAATTACATCAAATTTGGTGAATCAAATATATGCGCCTTGGATAAAATGAAATTTTTTTTAAATATTCAAGATAAACGAATAGAAGAATTTGATAAGCTATCTATAAATATTGTTCATTCAAACACTATAGAAAAAATTCCCTATATAGCTAACAATACTCTTAAAAATGGATTAAAAATTGATAAAATTCTTACATTAATTACTGATATACTGTATAGTGATTTAATAAATATACACATTAAATCGGATTTAATTATAAAAACAAGCCCCGAAATATTCAAAGATCTGGTAAACACAAAATTTATGCTTTATTTAGTAAAACTATTCAATGAATGCGATAAATATTCTACCGATACAGGATTTATGCGTAAATTTAAATTTAGAACTAGTATTTTGAATATTATAATATATTCAAACAGTTCTAATTTATTTAATAGTATTTCCCCCGATATTTATACTGAATTTATAACATTTTACGTTAACCATATTATTAGTTTAATAGACGCAATAGTTATTATAAGAAATAATATTATAAAAAGTACAGCGGTCCAATATATTAATAATCCCTCCAATATACTGCTTATAAAATATGTAGTCTATTTACACGCATCTTTTAAATTTGTATTTACTATATTTAATAATATACTAGAAAATACAGAATGTAAAAAACTCTTTTATTATAAAATTACTGAATTAATATATTCTTTATTAAATATAATTATAGAGCAAAATTTAATAAATGATACGCTTTATATTAATAAACGGAATATATTCCAGGATAAAAGTAAATTTTTATTTAATAGTATTTTAAATAATTTAGTATTATTAATACATAAAATATCGGATAATGAGGAGTTTATTAGGCAATCTTTAGATAATAATTCATGCTATTATAACGATAAATATATTGATACGATGATAAAGGTATTTGGTAATTTTGAAATAAATTTACATTTAGACAATAACATAAATACTATACATTTAAATAATCTATACCGAATATATATAAAATCCCAGGAGGATCTTCGTTTTAGTACAGTACCTCCTTCTTGTGAACAGCAACCCTATGTATTAACTACTAATACGGAAAATAAAGCGATAGATCCTGTATCCAGTAATAATGTAGTTAGCATTATTACGGAAATTCTTGATGTAGAACCTGTTCATAGTAATAGTGTAAGTCCTATCACTAATGAAA
>TARA_B110000208_G_C11800346_1_pt1 | contig 10250 bp, 12 predicted proteins | sample TARA_B110000208 | Tara Oceans TARA_B110000208 (sample SAMEA4397426) | marine metagenome | biome: Polar Biome; feature: [SRF] surface water layer (ENVO:00010504); material: water (ENVO:00002006), including particulate matter (ENVO:01000060) such as... | depth 5 m
TTTAATTTTATATTCCACGATAATATAAAATGGGTTCTTGTCTCAGAAAACGCATCCATCCAATAGAATGGAAAATAAATCCAGTCAACTTTGTAGATAATTTAGATGATATATGTTGTTTCTGCCATGAAGACTTTAACGATAAACTTTACTTTTCCGAGTGCTGCAAGCATTTTTTCCATCACAAGTGTGTAGTAGAATATCATCGATATTGTAAGCTTTCTGGTAAAAATACTAAATGTCCACTGTGTCTAACGATATCAAAATCATTGGTTTAATTTTATACTTTTTTGTATAAAATTAATGTCGAAATATATTTCACCTACTATGCAGATACCTTTTTCTTTTTGCGAACTACTTTGCGGCGAACCTTTTTCTTCTCTGCTGGTTTCTCGGGAGATGTTGGTTTTTCCTCCTCTTCAATATCTTCCTCTTCAATATCTTCCTCTTCAATATCACTATCGCCTTTCAAGCTTCCATTATCTTCCTCTTCCGATTCACTGTCATCCTCGTCAGCACCTCCGAGAGCCGACGACATATCACCACACAACAAGCTGATTTTTTTGTCGGCAGTTGGTCGTAAAAGTCTTTTCGATTTGCTTTGCAATGGTTTCGCGACGGCCTCATAAAGTTTGATTTGAGGGGAAATTTTGGCCCCGATAAAGATGGACTCGACTTTTACCGCGGCGGTAATCCAACAATATTTACCAAGCAATGTTAGTGGGTCGATTTCGTCGTCGTTCGCATCTTGAAACCCAGTCAAGATTTTAGGTGGACTCTCTTTTTTGGACACTAAAAGTTTTGGGTAAAGTGTTGGTCCTCGTCCTTCCACAATTTTGCCTTTTTCACGTTTGTAGTACATGGGATTGAAACGTTTCAATTCGGACTCCTCCAAATCGTAGCGTTCCAGTTGGTCTTTCACCGAAATTATGTGTTTTTTACAGCAGTCGATTGCGTTATTGAAACCAACAAGCCATTTTTCTTGAGCGTCGGTAGCGCCGTCTTTATCAAACATACAAAGTGGGATGGAATAACCATCCACTTTGCCTGTATCGTTTTTATTCTCTTGTAAACCAAAGGAGAAGACTTTCTCAGTTGCGAAGACCAGTTCACCGACGGTCCCATCTGGGTTTTTCACACCGACTGGAATACGGAAGAACTTGATAGTAGTTTTCCCGTCTCCCAATGTGATATTATTCTCTTGAGGTTTACCGAAGATCATGTGTTTTGATGTAAAGCCAATGGCCGGAGTTAGTTGTGTATTTTCGTTATTAGACATTTTTTAATAGTTTTCTTTATTGTTTAGATAATTTAAAAATCATTTTCACATTTTTCGCCTTCCCTCTGAAATTTTTAGTTAGCGACCCAAACACTTTTTCAAGAGCGATGAAAGACAATTTTTAATCTTAATTTTTGTTTCGCCATTATTCAATGCTACAAAACTGTCGATGACGGAGGGTAGGGTAAAATCGATGAACATGTTCAGACCCGCTGCTAATTCAGCATCTTCCACTGTCTCATCCACTCGCATCTTTAATACGTCGATAACCAATTGTTTCTTTTCACCACCAGTCATACCACCGATAGTTTGTGTAAATTGCATCAGGGGTATGACTATTACGGTGATATTACTGTGAGAAAGACCTTCTTCGTCCAAACTCTCGAGTTTTTCGTACAATCTGTCAAATGAATGCTGAACAGGATTGTCGATAGATATTTCTATACTTGTTGTTGACATTTTTATAGTTAGAAATATATTTTATTTTTAGAATTTAACTTTACTTATTGTTCATTCTACGCAAATGATATATCTAATTTCACCCGATGTTGTATCGTAAATACAAATACGGTGGATGATATTCTTGGAGAGAAGCAAACACCTCTTACTGGTCTTACAAAAAAACCCATAGTAAGTGTGTTTAATGGTACCCATTGGCATGCATGGAGATATATATATATACCCAGCGTTTTGAATAGATATGATAGTCGAATTACCTATTGCTGTTGCGACAGCTGCTTGTCTACTATTATCGGTTTCAGTGCCAATAGCAACTGTATTAGCTCCTTGTCGTCGGGCTTTTTACGAATATAAAATCACCCTGGGTGATTTTATAACTTTTTATTCTAGCTCTCATATGTCATGTCTTTCGCTCACGTTTTAACATATAGATTCTTTTTTATTGTTATAATTTTAATTGAAATTGATAGTCCTATCTATCAGAAATAGATAAAATTCGCCTATACTAGGATTGTATGCTACTGACGAAAATCCCGCTGGCAGGCCCTAACACGCCTATAACTGGTTTAACTATAAATACATTTTGGACGGCGTTGTCCAACTTACTACCAGTTGCGTTTTATTACAATTGATCTTCCGACTTGGTTTGTCTCACCAGCCTTATTTCCAATTGCTATTGCATTGCATTGTCACCTTGGGTTGCCCTGCACCCACCCAACCCAACCGCGACTACTTCCAGTTCCTTGGGTTGTCTGTCCTGACAGCGTACCAATAGCCATGGAATTAGGTATTTTTAGCAATCGGTGTGGAAATAGTAGTCGCAGACCATAAAGAGGCACTACCTGTATCAGTAAGACATGTTACGCTGACACGAGCACCTGCAACTGTGGTACTTAGCAATGTTAATGTGGTACCATTAGCATCTCTAGCATTTGGTGTAGCAGCACCATCAATAAGTGATATAAGAGCATCAAAGTTACCGCCTAATGGTAGGACAATCGTTGTAGTTACAGCTGGTGCGCCAACATCAACTGTTAAGAAAAAGTCGTACGTGACTCCGACATTATCCGTAGAGAAGGCTGGTAAGTTTACTACATTAGTTGCAGTCCCGTCAACAAGAAACATGGTTCCTGACTCACTAGCAGTCAATGTATCCGTAAGAGCCGTGGCGGTATTAAATCTAGCATCCACTGCTTTTTTACCATTGATGGTACCACCGACAAGAGAACCAGTTACGGTGCCCTTGAGTGTCAAAGAACCATTGACAGTAAGGTTGCTTACGGCAAGGTCGCAAATCTCATGCTCGACTGCTAGTTTACCAGCGGTATCTTTTTTGAAGAGTCCGGAGGTTTGGTTGGTGCTGTTATCGGGCACCACCAATCGTGGGTCGCATTGAACAGTGACATTGGAGACATTTATATCACGCTTCACTTGAAGACCTGGTGTATTTTTATAAAAAGAGTATAAAGAAGACATTTTATTTAGGTAATATTTTAAAATTAAAAATTTTAAAATTTATATGTTGATAATGAAATTATTTATTTACTCTTTGATGAAGTGTGGTTGAATCTTTTTCTGAAGGGAGTAGTAAGTCAAAGGTTCTTCCGCGAGTCCCTTTTTGTCAAGTTTCAAGAGGTTAGTAAGTTTTTTGTCGGGAACGATTTGACGTCTGTCGGTAGGAAGTTGAAGGTCGTTGTCTCGAATGTAGCCGCAGATATATTTGGTCACATCAACACGTGATTTGAGTTCATCTTTCTCCCACCCAGTAAACGCCGACATTTCATTACTGATTTTCACTGGTTTCATAAATCCGGAGGATGTATTCTTGGCGCGATTCGGATTCTTTTTCTTTTGTTTCATGGCACGGATGGTATCCTTTTTGAGCTGTTTGATGGCTTTGTTCAAACTACGAAGATATCTGACACCTAATACTTTACCTCCTTTGTCGGCGTTGGCTCGGGTTTTCTCAATCTCGGCTTCGACATTTTGTTGGAGGGAATCAAAGTCAGCAAATACTGATTCGCGGGAAACCACCCGACGCTTTTTAATAACTTTTTCTGGGGTTGCCTCAGCAACTTCCTCCACGACTTCCGCAACGGCGGCAACGGCTGAGGCTTTTTTACTGGTTTTGACAGCTTTTGTCTTGGATTTCTTGGATTTCGTTTTGGATGCAGTCTTGGCTGCTGATGATTTGATTTTAGTCTTAGTAGGCATTTTTCTTATTCAGAATCTATCTTTAAACTATGTTTTTCTTTTTGCGAAACTGCGTTCTCCTTAAAAAAAAATATTATTTATAATAAATGTACATGCCTAGCAAATCTGACGATGTCTCATTCATTCCAAAAAAGAGAAAATTATCTTTCGACCTTTCTGAATTACCCCCGGAAGTCTCTGATATACCGAGCCTGATAGAAATAGCACAACGAAAGGTAGAATACCAGAATCTGGACTCTAAAACTCTCTGGAAGATACTACCAGAATTAAAAAAATTAAATACAATGATTGGGATGAATGAATTAAAAAGCACCCTGTTTTATCAAATTATCTACTACCTCCAAAACATGCATAAAAAGGGGGAGAATGAGTATCTCCACACCGTCATTACTGGACCACCTGGTACCGGGAAAACATCCGTCGCCGACATCATCGGTAATATCTACAAAACCATGGGTATTCTATCTACTAATGGAAGTTTTATGGTCGCCAAGCGCGAAGACTTTATAGCACCGTATTTAGGACAGACCGCCATCAAAACACGCACCCTCCTGGATTCATGCATCGGTGGTGTTCTCTTCATCGACGAAGCGTACGCATTAGGCCCTGGACAGTCCGACAAGGATTCCTTTTCCAAAGAAGCAATTGACACCTTGAATGCCTTCCTCTCCGAACACAAGAACGATTTTTGCTGTATTATCGCCGGCTACGCGGAAGACATTGAGAAGTGCTTTTTCCGCGTGAACAAAGGGTTGGAGCGTCGCTTTCAGTGGATACATAAAATTAACGACTACTCGGACGCCGAACTGGCAAAGATTATGCTGAAGATGATAAAAGATGTTGAGTGGGATATTAATATTAATATTATTAATCTGACAGAATTCATTCAGTCGAATAAAAAGTGTTTCAAGAACTTTGCGGGAGATATCGAAACATTTCTTTCCAAATGTAAAATGGCACACGCGCGACGAGTCTTCTCATTGGAAGCGCATCATCGTTTTATTCTCACCACTGAAGATTTAGAAAAAGCGGTGGAGTTAACGATGACAAATCATGTTGACGAGGAAGAAGTTCTGGAACCACCCTTTGGAATGTATAACTAAATCCTGTTTGATAATTATTTGTAAAGACAAATAATTATTATAATTAGTGTTCACCTGCTTTTTCTACTAATGTTTTTTGATAACTCTTGGCGAGACTGCAAAAGGACTTGAACCAGTCCCAGATAGCATCTCGGTCGTCAAAGTCCAATGCGGGCGATGTCCACAGCCGTTTGAAGTGGATAACAGTTTTACTACCCAACTGAGAGAACAACTGGGTATTATCAAGGAAGAAACTTTCTTCCTTGTTCAATATTCGTTGTTCATGTGGTAGAATTTCTTTAATCATGTGAGATAACACGTCTGCCACTGGTACTTGGTCTTTCATAAATATACGAACAATTACCAGGTCCGGCTCTCGTGGGAATTGCGCTATTAGTTCATCGATAAACGTGATGAATTGGTCTTTGAATATGGATAGAATACGAATTTGTTCACTCATTTTCTATTTATTCACTGTTCTTTTAACTTGTTAGTACTGCGATACAAGAAAAACTTTTCTTCTCGTACCGTATTTCTGTTAGCTGTACTTGAACTTCATCATCCAGATTAATTTCCTCATTATCCCTGATGTAGACACCGTTGAAATATCGATACCCACCGGTTTTACCTGTAGGTATCCAGATTTTTACATCTTGAAACTGACATAGTAATCCAGTTCCTAGCATCATCTTCACAGATGCTAATAGTTTCACATCCTTCTGTAATATAATAGATTCTGCTAGAAACTTGGTAGTAAAGATAATATCACAAGTTACAGGAGATATAATATTTGTAAAACTAATAACCTCTAGAATCTTGATAATATAACCATCTTCAAGTGAGTGTAACCTATGCTTATGCTGTTGCAGGGTTGCTAGTAGAAACGGGGCTCGCGGTTCCTCCATTCTTGTGGGTGGCATTGAAATGTTTGTTGTTATAATTCGTTGCTCCATTTTTGTTTAATATTATTTATCTAAAATATTTCACTTTCGTAATATCAACAGTGATAGAACAATCGAAGAAATTAAAATTATAGGAAGAATCCAGAAAGGTTCACTTTTCAACTCAGTTGGTGTAAATTCTTCGATTATCCTAGGGTTTTTCTCCCCAATTCGTTCCAGATATGTATCCCTTATTAACTCGCATTGCTGTGTACCTGTTGCACCTGATATTCCAGATATCTGTTCAAAGTCTATCGAGACTGGGTCTTTCCCGGTAATCTTTTTTCTTGTGTTGCAGAACTCCACACACACGTCGAATGCCGCGTGTATATCTAGCGGAATTACTACACCACTGTCTAAGACTTTGCTGGTACAGGCTGCATATGGCCAACTAAAGGGACCAGTGATACTTCCAAGCCCCAGACCGTCGTTTTGTTCCAGTGTGAGTCCATTTTCATTTTTTACGCAACATGTCATTTTTATATTAAAAAAATATTAGAATAATTAAAATGGCTTATTTCTCACCAGTAATACCTGGTCTCGATTTTACGTATCAACACGTTGGAATCAGACCAATTCATAACAATTTACCCATCGACCCGTGTCCCGGTACTCTTTGGGATTTCATTGTCCAAAATAAAGAAGAGTTTCGCCTCTATAAATTTTTAGTAGAGATGGCAAATCTTACTAACCGCTACAATGATGTCCAGTTGGATAATACCGTTTTTATTCCGACAGACAAGAGTCTATTACAAGTGTACGATGAAAATATGATACTCAACATGGAGCAGCACCAGGCAATCAAAATATTAAAATACAACTCTCTCAATCGTAAAATCTCGACGAAAGAATTAAGCAGCAGTGAGAGCATGAAACTTAAAACCCGTATTCGTGGACAAGTAATCTACACCAATAGTGAGCATGGTACTATTCGTCTTATCGGAGATGTTGGACAAACTGTTAGAATTATGAGAGGGGATATTATTGTTAACAATGCGTTGATACATATCACGGATACATTCCTATTACCAGAAATGGTCTAGAACATAATTATTAAAAATATTAATAGTGAAGATATATTGTGTTGCACTTTATATTTATTTGAATTTCAAATAAATATTATTAATAATTATGTTCTATCTATATTCTCCTCTAATACGTCTAGCCATACCTATATCTTTGTTTTGAAGTGTAGTTCTACCCGCATGAATTGCTTGTAAATTAGCATCTTCAAATAAGCGTGATAAATATCTCTCAGTTGAGTATTGAAGGAGTGTTAGCGCTTCTTTTGAGAATCTTGCATCTGTTATATTTTTATAATATTGGGCTATTTCCTTTACCACCCGCTTGAAAGCAGCGGCTGGGATGTGAAGACAGTTGGATTGTTTTTGATAAAAACGTATATTTCTCAAGGCAACAGTGCCTGGTCGATTTTTATTTTTCTTGTTTGTCTTACGGTTAGGAGATTTGCAGGCTTTTGCTGTTGCTTTTCCTACCACTTCATGGTTGCCGTGTCTGCTCAACGCATTTTCAACATCTTTTACAGATACCGTTTTTCTTTTACAGTAGTCTGTATATACCAATGAATTATAAACTTGTTTTTCTAGAAAAATTTTCATAATACCTCTGATATCTTCATATATAATACCCGACAGTGCTTTAACACCACCCACGCGTGCTAATCTTTGTATTGCTGGTTTAGTTATTCCTAGGATTGAATCTCGTAGAATTTTCTTTGATTTTTTCATCTTTTTATTACATAAAAATAAAAAAAATATCTTAAATAAAAAGATGAAAGATATTAATTTTAAAAATTATATACCAACGATACTTAACTACGTACATCCAAGTAACCAAATATCAGCAAGTGCTAAAGATGTTGTTAATTCCCTCTTAAACAAAATTGGAAATAAGATTTCCAATGAGGCCGTTTTTCTAACTACCCACTGTGGTGGAAAAACAGTAACAAGGCGAGCAATGACCGCCAGTGTTAGACTAACGCTAACATCCATGATAGGTAAGCATGCTATAAAAGAAGGATTAAAAGCTTGTGAAAAATACGAAAATTCAGATACAGGTTCAAAATCCAAGCCAACAACCGCAGCTAAAAGAGCTCGTCTCGTTTTACCACCATCACGAGCCAGAAATCTTATAGAACACAATGCGCCAAAGGGTATTAAAATAAGTCAATTAGCAGGTGTATACTTGGCGGGTGTTTTAGAATATTTAACAGCTGAAATAATGGAACTTGCTGGGAATGTAGCACATGATAACCGTAAGTCGACTATAACATCGCGACATTTACACCTCGCTGTTCGGTTGGACGAGGAACTTAATACTATACTTGGAAACACAGGAATAGCAGGTGGTGGTGTTATTCCAAATATTCATGCTGTATTGTTACAGAAGCCGAAGAAAAAGAAAAAGAAGAAAAAGAAATAAAATATTGTTTTTTTTTGATTTTAGAAGAAGCATACTTAAATTAAAAATGTGTGGTATTTTCTATGTTAAATCAAAAAATATGACAAATGCTCACCGTCTAGGTTGGAATGGTATTTTAGAAGCATTTCACGAAACAAAATCAAGAGGGCCAGATATGTCCGAATTAAGAATTGTTGAAGACCAAGTGTTTGGGTTTCACCGCCTTGCTATCAATGGTCTTGATAAACGAGGAGACCAACCATTTTCGGTTGTCAACGGGAAAAATAATAGAGTTTCTCTCATAATAAATGGCGAAATTTATAACCATCGAGAGCTTGCCAAACACTACAATCTCCCAAATATTACCGGTAGTGACTGCGAGGTCTTTTTACATCTCTATCATAAATTTGGACTGGCTAACTGTATTAATTTATTCGACGGTGTATTTGCCTTCGTCCTGGTAGATGGGAAAGATGTATATATTGGAAGAGATGCTATTGGTGTACGCCCAGTGTACTACCGTGTAAGAGGAGAAGAACTAGCAGTATCTTCAACGCCTCTGGGATTGGAAGGTTTTATGGAAGGTTTTACTCCGACAAAACAAGTAGCGCGCGGGTCTTACATTCATTTTGATGGAAAACATGCAGATAAAATATCGTGGTACCATCTACCGAAACCAAAAAAGACCGATGAACATATTAAAAGTAAAATTAAAAATACCTTAATTACATCGGTTAAGAAACGGTTGCTCTCACAGCGTCCCATCGGTTGCTTGTTGTCAGGTGGATTAGATAGTTCCTTAATAGCGTCAATTTTGAGTAAAGAGATGAAAAAGAGCGACATGAAACTCAAGACATTCTCCATCGGGTTTAGTCCCAATGCTACCGACTTAATTGCAGCGAGGAAAGTAGCTGGTTTTCTAGGAACTGACCATCAGGAAATCGTGGTTTCCCCACAGGAGGCATTTGAAAGTATTAATAAGGTGATTAAGGAACTTGGTAGTTATGATATAACCACTGTCCGCGCGTCCGTTGGGATGTATTTAATTTGTCAGTGGATTAGTAAGAATACGGATATCAAAGTGTTATTTTCAGGGGAAGGTGCCGACGAACTGTTCTGTGGGTATCTTTATTTTCACCACGCGCCATCACCAGAAGCAATCGAGAAGGAATCCATACGTCTTGTCAATGAGTTACAATTTTTCGATGTATTACGTTCTGATAGAACAGTTTCCTGTCATGGATTGGAATTACGCGTACCATTTCTGGACAAGAAAGTAATTGAACTCGCCCTCCAGATACCCGGTGAGGATAGGCATCCCAAAAATACAATGGAGAAATTTCTACTAAGAAGCGCCTTCGACGACGGTACATACATACCTTCTGAAATTTTGTGGAGACGGAAGGAAGGGTTTAGCGACGGTGTTGGGTCCAAAGAAGACCCATGGTATCTACAAGTACATGAATACACCAAAGATATAATTGGAGACCACGAAGTATCCATCGCAAGATTAGATAATCTCGCTGAGCCAGTTACAAAGGAATCAGTGTACTACTACAAAATCTACCATGATTACTACCAAAATACCGTTGCACCAATCCCTCACCAGTGGATGCCAAAATGGATGGAGACCAATGACCCGTCTGGTCGAGTGGTTGAGGTTCTTGGAAAAGTGAAAGAATAAAATAATATATGTAAAAATAATATTAGTTTAAATAAATAAAATGCCAACATTGAAAAAATCACAAAACGTCAAAAGAAAAGCGGATGTAAAACGATGCCCGCAGGGATGTGTTAAGAAAGCTAGTAGAAAAGCTAGTCGTAAGAAGAGTAGAAAAGCTAGCCGTAAGAAGA
>TARA_B110000208_G_scaffold60940_1_pt1 | contig 10250 bp, 8 predicted proteins | sample TARA_B110000208 | Tara Oceans TARA_B110000208 (sample SAMEA4397426) | marine metagenome | biome: Polar Biome; feature: [SRF] surface water layer (ENVO:00010504); material: water (ENVO:00002006), including particulate matter (ENVO:01000060) such as... | depth 5 m
TGGGCTTTCTTTTCGATGTATTCGATATTTAGGCGCAGCTTTGCGTGCCCCTGCGTCAATCCTAGATTGCACTTGCCACTTGCCGAGCTAATTCGAAAGATGTCCTATCAGCGCCTCGAGGGGGCGCAGGTTCTATTTAAGAACTTGGACCATCTGAAAGATTCGTACAATTGGGAGAGATACATGACTTTGAAAACAGCACTTAAGGCCTCCACCGCAGCGTTGCTGCTGATGGGCGGCACGCAGGCATTTGCGGATGCACATGCAACGGACAATGCCAGCGGATCGGGATCGCACGCGCGCTGATCTTACGGCCCAAGCTGATTATCTGCGATGAACCAGTGTCGGCTTTGGATGTGTCCGTACAAGCGCAAGTAGTGAATCTGTTGATGGAACTGCAGCGCGACATGGGGCTGTCGATGATTTTCATCGCGCATGATCTGTCAGTCGTTAAACATATTAGCGACCGGATCGTTGTGATGTATCTGGGCCGCCAGATGGAAACGGCAACCGCCGACACACTGACGACTGCGCCGGAACATCCCTATACGCAGGCGTTAATCTCATCGGTGCTGATCCCTGATCCGGCACTAGAAAAGGCGCGGGTGCGACCCATTTTAGAAGGCGAGCTCCCGTCGCCATTGGCACCTCCGTCGGGGTGCGTTTTTCGGACACGCTGCCCGAAAGTGCAGGCCAGCTGTGCGGGGGCGACCGCCCGCAAATGATTGATCTTGGCAGCGACCACCACGGTGTCTGACCGCATCACGCACCGGGACGGGCATTGACCGCTAATTCGGGTTAGGTCATTGCAGCAATTGCATCATCAAACCAAGGCCATCCGGCCCGCACGGTGCTTCGAGATACAACATACGATGGGCGGGTGAATACCGGTGCATCCTTTAGCTTATGCAAATCATTGCCCAAGTGCGGTTGAACAAGCCGGTCAGGCAAATAGGCTGAACCGCCGTTCTTAAGCAAATGGTCCAATCCCAAACGCGCCGTGCCAAAGTTCAGGCGCGCCGTACCGGCATCCGCAAATACCGTGGCATGCGCGCGCCCAAAATCATCTCCGCCTTCGACGTAGACATAACCTTTGTCAAACCGGATCGGGTTGTCTGCTTTATCTGAAACAAGGATCAAGCGATCTGGTGGCAATTCATCGGTCAGTTTGGCGGCGCGCGTGCTTGGCCAATAAGTAAGGGCAAGGTCAACCAAGCCGTTGTCTAGCCAATGCGTCAAATCATGCTGACCGCCCGTCCATATCGACAGCGCGATATGTGGCTGTGTCGTTCGGATATGATCGAACAGCCGCGCACCAAGGTCGGGCCACAAGTCAGGATGACAGGCCATATTGCAAACCGACTGCATCCCATCAGGCAGGGCCGTTTCCTGCCGCGCTTGTTGCCAAAGATCGCTGATAGTCGCCGCATATCGCTGCAGCCTGACACCTGCTGCAGTCAGGCTCGCGCCAGATTTCTGGCGAATGATCAAACGTTGACCCAGCTCGTCCTCTAACGCCTTAAGCCTTGCTGTGACGGTGGACTGCGTAACATTCATCGCTTCGGATGCCCGCACGAGGCTGCCTGTTTCAATTATCGCCAGAAAGGTGCGCAGTTCAGTGAGATTCATAATTCGTCCTTTCCGAACATAATATGCAAAAACTTTCGTTTTTCCAAATCGTATTTTCTGGATAGTCTGCTCTCGAAAATGGGGGCGAACATGACGGACATCGTTAATTACCAAATGCTGATCGGTGGTGCGTGGGTTGATGCGTCCGATGGCGGTCGATTTGATAGCTTGAACCCTGCAACTGGCGCTGTCTGGTCGACAGTTCCCGAAGCAACCGCCGCAGACGTTGATACAGCCGTTCAAGCCGCCCACGTCGCACTTGATGGCCCTTGGGGCGACATGACGGCGACGGCACGGGGTAAAGCACTTGGCAGGCTCGCCGATCTGCTGGCAGAAAACTCTGAAGCGATTGGTCGGATTGAGACAACAGATACCGGTAAGATGTTTTCTGAAACCGCGTGGCAGGCAAGCTACATAGCGGAATTCTTGCATTTTTACGCGGGCGCAGCTGATAAGTTACATGGTGAAACCCTGCCCATCGATAAACCTGATATGTTTGTGTTCACGGACCGTGAACCGATCGGTGTCGTCGCCGCAGTTGTTCCGTGGAACAGTCAGATGTTCCTTAGTGCCGTGAAGATTGGGCCTGCGTTAGCTGCAGGCAACACCATCGTTCTCAAAGCGTCTGAACATGCCGCCGCGCCGTTGCTTGAATTTGGCAAGCTTGTCGCCAAGGCAGGTATTCCTGATGGGGTTCTGAATATCATCACTGGACATGCTAAGCCGTGTGGCCAAGTTTTGACGTCACATCCGCTTGTTGCAAAAGTGGCGTTCACTGGCGGCCCAAATGCGGCGCGTCATATCATGCGTAACGCCGCCAAAAATTTTGCCGAAGTATCATTGGAACTTGGGGGGAAATCGCCGTTCATCGTGTTCGATGACGCTAATATCGAAAGTGCAGTCAACGGATCGATTGCGGGCATTTTCGGTTCGACGGGTCAAAGTTGTGTCGCCGGATCACGGCTGTATTTGCACGAAGACATCGCAGATGAATTTCTGGAGCGCATGGCCAATATCGCAAAGCATATCCGCATCGGTGACCCGCAGGTCGCAGATACTGAGATGGGCCCGCTTTGCACCCAAGGGCAATTGGATCATATCAAAGCTCAGGTCGCGTTGGCCGAGGCTGAAGGCGGTAAAGTTCTGTGCGGTGGTAAACAGCCCGAACTTGGCGGGCTGTATTTCGAGCCGACGATTATTGACTGCCCCACCCAAGAAATGACCATTGTTGATACGGAGCTGTTTGGCCCTGTGTTATCCGTTCAACGTTTCAAAACTGAGGACGAGGCGCTTGTGCTGGCCAATGACACCAAACACGGGTTGGCCGCCGGTATATTTACCCGTGATAGCGCACGGTCGTTGCGCATGTCGAAAAAGATCAAGGCGGGAATCGTGTGGGTAAACACCTACCGTGCGATTAGTCCCATCGCGGCGTTCGGTGGCATGAAGAACAGCGGCTATGGGCGCGAAAGCGGATTCCAAGCGCTCTATGCATATACCCGCCCCAAAACCGTCTGGATGAACATGTCCGACGATCCCATAACCAACCCCTTTAAACCGCGCTGAGCAGGAGACTGAGCAATGAAATTTCACATCGCAATTAACCTTGAGCGTATGGATGACACCATTGATATGAGCGCAGTGCGGGATCACACAATAGAGATGATCCAGATGGCCGATAAGGCTGGGTTCGAGGTCGCGTGGGCGGCTGAACATCACGCATTGGAAATGACCATTGCGCCAAACCCGTTTCAAATCATGACTTGGTGGGCGGCGCATACGGACAATATTCGGCTTGGTTGTGGCGTCGCAAACGCATCATATTGGCACCCGATCAATTTGGCAGGCGAGGCGGCAATGGTGGATCTTTTATCCGGTGGGCGGTTGGAGCTAGGTCTTGGGTCAGGCGCGTATCAGCGTGAATTTGACCGCATGCGTCCGGGCCTCAATCAAAAGGACAGTAATCGGTATATGCAAGAAATGCTGCCCTTGGTGCGCGAACTTTGGAAAGGCGACGTCGAACACAACGGTGAAAATTGGCAGTTCCCAAAGGCGACATCCTGCCCGAAACCTGTTCAAGACAACGTTCCGATGTGGGTCGCCGCGCGGTCGCCCGCCACGTTCGACTATGCTGTGGCCAACGACTGTAATGTCATGTGCTGGCCTTTGACGATGCCTTTTTCCGAAGCCGAAAAATACAAAACCCAGCTTGATGAAAGCATCGCCAAGGCGGGCGGCTGGGCCGGTACATTTGCCCTGATGCGCCACACCAGCGTTTACGACACCGAAGATGACCATACCGCCACATTGGGCGCAATTCGCAATGCGCTGGGGAAGTTCGGCAATCTGATGATGAAAAAGGGTGATGTCGTGAACGGCTTTCCTGAAAGCATCCCGCTGAAAGATCTCGCTGGAAACGTCCGTGTTGATCCGGCCATGTTGGAAGAAAACCTGACGTTTGGCGACCCTGATACGGTCATCGCTAAACTGCGCGCCTACGAAGATCTTGGCGTTGATGCCTATATCTATTACGCCTCGATGGGGCTGGACATGGCCGTGCAAAAACGGTCGCTTCAGCTGTTCATTGACCGCGTAATGCCCGCTTTTGCCTGAAGGAAAGACCACCATGACCGTTGAAATTCGCCGCACTCTAACGACCGTGCAACACACATTTATCGAAGGCGGCAAGACCGTTAAGACCCCGACGCTTTTGGTTGCCGCTATGGCGATTATCAAAAATCCTTGGTTTGGGCGCGGTTACGTCGAAGACCTGCGACCTGAAATCCGCAGCCACGGGCCGGTTTTAGGTAAGATGTTGACTGACATGATCCTTAAGGAAGCTGGCGGCACTGTCGAAGGCTATGGAAAGGCGTCTATTGTAGGGATGGGCGGCGAGACTGAACATGCCCAAGCGTTGACTCACACGCTGTGGTTCGGCAACGCATACCGCAATGCCGTTGATGCCAAATCGTATCTCGTGTTCGCCAACACGCGCGGGGCTGCCGGCACATCGTTGATAATTCCTCTAATGCACAAAGACGATGGCGGGCTGCGCAGCCATTATCAGACGATCCACACATCAATTCCTGACGCCCCAGCTGAGGATGAAGTCGTCGTTGCACTTGGCGCATCCATCGGCGGGCATCCAAACCATCGGATCGGAAATCGCTACGATGACCTTAAGGAAATGGGCCATGATGCCGAAAACCCCGCAGGCGTTTAACGGCACCGAATTTTGCTTGACTGGACCTGTGAATGCTCCCGTTGTGGTATTTATCCACGGGCTTGGGCTGTGCCGCGATGTATTCGCCGATATGCTGCCCGCATTTGTGGCGTACCGCGTGTTGACCTATGACCTTTACGGTCACGGAGCATCCGAGCCGCCGCCCTCAAAGGCATCGCTGACCGTCTATGCGGATCAGCTCACGGGGTTGATGGACCATCTGGGTATTCCTCGAGCTCATATTGTAGGCTTTTCAATTGGCGGCATGATCAATCGCCGTTTTGCATTGGATCACCGCAATAAAACGGCGTCGCTGATTGTTTTGAATTCCCCGCATGATCGCGGGTTAGCGGCACAGACAATGGTCGAAGCACGCGCCAAATCTGTTCGTGAACAAGGTGCGTTTTCGACTTTCGATGCGGCACTGAAGCGCTGGTTCACACCAGAGTATTTGGCATTAGGTACGGGTGCAGCAAAGGTCCGCGCATGGCGTGAAGCCGTTGATGCAGAAAGTTACGCGCAAGCGGCGTGGGTGCTTGCCAACGGTGTTGTCGAATTGGCGGGGCGCAATGGCGAGATTAACGTACCAACTCTTGTGATGACCTGCGAAAATGACAGTGGTAGCACACCTGAGATGGGCAGTAATATTGCGGCTGAAATTGCAGGTGCGCAAACTATCATTATCCCAAAACTCCAGCATCTGGGGCTGATGGAACAGCCCGATGTATACACCAAACCGATCCGATATTTTCTTGAAAGGCAAAGCCAATGACCACCCCAATGTCCGGCGGACAAGCCGCAGTTGCCGCCCTTGAAGCCGAAGACGTCAGTCATGTTTTTGGCCTAATCGGATCAGCCACAATGGAAATGTTTGACGCGTTATATGACAGCCCAATTAAGATGATCGGCGTGCATGACGAACGAACTGGTACGCATATGGCGGACGGGTTTGCGAGGGCATCGGGGCGGGCAGGGGTCGTGCTTGCCGGTCAAAACGGGCCGGGCGCAACAAACCTTATCACAGGATTGTCTCAGGCCAAGGCCGCGTTTTCCCCAGTTGTGTCAATCGCGGGCATGTTGGCCCAAGGCCATATTTACCGCGATGCATTTCAAGAAGTAGATCAGCAAGCGTTGTTCACACCCGTGACCAAAAAGACCTGGACAGCCCCAAGCGCGGACCGCGTCCCAGAGCTGTTTCGCGAAGCATTCCGCACCGCATTATCGCCGCGCCAAGGGCCTGTTCAGCTAAATTTACCGCGCGATGTTTTGGCTGCACAGGCGGACTTTACACCACTGCAAAAGCCTATTGGGTACCGCAACCAATCCGTTCCTGCGGCGCAGGCTGCCGACATTATTGCGGCGGCCAAGATGCTTTCTAGTGCGCATCAACCCGTGATTATTGCGGGCGGCGGGATCAAGAACACACGTGGACATGAGGCAGCGATTGCCTTGGCTGAGGCGCTTAATTGTCCCATCGTCACATCACCTGGTCACGGGGATGCGATCCCGTTTGGGCATCCGCTAAATGCGGGTCAGATGGGGCCACGCGGCAACGCTGTAGCGAGCCGCTTGGTGAAAGAAGCCGATGTGATTTTGGCGCTTGGCACGCGGCTTGGATTCAACGCGACGTTCTACACTTATGACAATATCAACCGTGATGCGAAGATCATTCAGGTTGAGCTGGAACCAACCGCAATTGGTCGGTTTTTCCCCGTTGCGATGGGTATTTGGGCGGATGCGCCAACATGTGCGCGCCAATTGTTAGATGCAGTATCCCAACTTGCGGACCGCGCCAAAGCAGATGCTTGGACGCGTGATTTCCAAGCCAAGCGGCAAGCATTCCTGACCAAACGTGATGCTGATGCGATCATGACGAACCCTATGCAGCCTTCGGGATTGTTCAAAACACTGCGCGGAGTTCTGCCCCATAATGCAGCGATTACTATGGACGCGGGGACGCTGTGTTTGCAGGCCACAGATGCGTTAAATTATTGGAGCCCAGGGAGTCTATTCACTCCACTTGATTTCGGGCTTGTTGGGTTTTCGATGGCCTGCGGGATGGGCGTGAAATGCGCGCAACCGGGTCGGCCTGTCGTTAGCTTGATGGGTGACGGTGGATTTGGGATGACAGTTTCCGAATTGTCGACCGCAGTTGATCACGGGATCAACACTGTGACGGTTGTCATGAACAACAAATGTTGGGGCGCTGAAAAAGCGTACCAACGCGATTTCTTTAACGGACGTTACATTGGCGCGGATGTGTCGAGCCCACCGTTTGATAAACTGGCCGAACTTTACGGCGCTGCAGGGTTCAAAGCGGACAAATTGCATGAAGTTGGTCCCGCAATCGAGGCGGCGCTTGCATGCGGAAAGCCGGCGGTTGTGGACGTGGCGGTCGACCCGTCGGCGCTGTATTCGTTCCGACGTGACAGTTTTAAGCATCGTGGGGGCTGACCCATGATTCAGCGGCACGCCATGTTTCAGGGGACAGTAAAATCTGGTCAAGCTATCGCAATGCGTGGGTATGTAGAAAGTACACTGCTGCCTCTTTGGCAGCAGTTTGATTGCGCCCAAGAGGTGCAGGTCTACTTTCAGGTCGAAGGTGATCTTAATGGACCCAACTTTCCGCTGACACTCGTCATTAAGTACAAAGATGCAGATGGCATGGCGCGAGGGCTTGCTTCAGAAGCCCGCTACGCGTCGCGTGATCTGTTGCCTGCATTTTGCAATCAATTCTTTGATGAAGTTCGATTGCTGCACTACGTCATGGACGTTGTTTAATAGTCCCGTTCTAAGAAGATTCCGATACCGGTTTCACCTCCTGCATTGACCGTGCCCTTGGCCGTAACCTCATCGGTGATGTCGAGGTTAAAGTTTATTTCGGTCGATCCATCGCTGGATACGGTTACGTCAGTATAGATATTCTCAGACAGGTATTTGCCTGCCCGCACGGCTGCTTTTCCGTCTTCATCGGTGGTGACATCAAAATCGTCTAAGCCGATATCCTGGCGGAAGCTATCGATTAGTCCGCCGCCACCACGGCCCGTCAATGTGCCTACTGCGGCGGCCAGTTGAACCGCTTGAAGCGGGCTGATGTTCTGCAGTTCGCGCCCAAAGATTAGTTGCGCGAAAACCTCGTCTTGCGGCAAGGACGGGGTTGAAACAAAGCTGACCTCTGGCTCCGTTGCAGGGCCCTCAACAATGATGGAAATGACGGTGCCCGTGCGGGCTTCGGTCGTGGCAACAAGTCGGATGTAAGGTTCAAAATCACCCTGAAGCGATGCGCTGCCTTCGGTCAGATCAAAGCGTTGCTGCAGGATATTGATGCGGCCGCGGGTCAGCTCGAACAGGCCAATAGGTTGGATGTTGTTCGTCGTGCCACCGATTCGCAATGAGCCGCCAAGTTCGGCATCAAGCCCACGGCCGCGGATGAAGATACGCGCGGGTGCGCTGATTGTGATATCAAGCGGGAAGTGTTGGGCGTTGTTTGTACTGGTCGTTTTATTGGTACCATCGGCCAAGACTCCGGCTCGATCAAGGGTGGTTCTGATGACTGCGTTTGCGCCGATATGGGTCACATTTGGAAGGTCGCCCAATGCACCGACACCCGAGGACGGCACTTGAATATCGGTTTGCCCAAGGGTCAGTTGGCCCGCAATCCGCGCGCCGCCAGCCAATGGTCCTTTGACAGTTAAACCGCCTGATACGCTTGTTTGGTAAAGCTCTGGATCCTTTAGGATAACCTCACTGAGGTCGATTGCCAGATCAGCGGCTTGGGGCGATGCCAAAGAAATGGGGCCGCGTACAGCCAAAATTCCACCTGACAAAACGTCACCAGTGAGGCCAATTTGCGCCGTTCCATTTGCGAAGGTCACTCCGCCAGCGATCTGCGATAGACCTTGGGCCAAAGTTGGCGCGGTCAATCGGGCATTGCGCAAATCGAGACGGCCTGAAAGAGCGTTCAGACTTGGTTGGCCGTTGATTGCAAAATCGAATATTGCGTCGCCAGAAATCCGTCGCGGTTCAATCAGGGTGTTTGCCAAGCCCAGCGGCGCTTCGCCTGTTGCAGTTAGGTTCACCGTTCCGTTTGCGCCGACCTGACCACCTGCGCGCAGCGCAATGCCTCCTGGTCCACTGGCCTGTGCTTCAACGCCCCAGTTGCCAATTCCATCCAAGGAGGCAGTGCCATCTGCAGTGATCGGACCGCTGAGTTGTTCAGTCAAAACGCCAACATCGCGCAGGCGAGCTGTGAAGACGCCATGCCCAGCCCCAGAATTTCCACCAAGATTGCCGCTGGCGGTTACATTGGCCGTGGACAGGGCCATATCGGTGATAACCAGATCACCGTTTTTTAACTGTGCCTGCGCCGCCAACTGGCCATTTCCAGCCAATAAGATGTCTGCGATACTGTTACCAACGCCAAGATGACTAGTTTGCATGCCCAATTTTACGTCAAATGCTGATAGGTCGGCCAACATGGAGCCAGTCAACTGGGCGGACATGCCGCCTGAGATTGGTTGTCCAATCAAGGCGCTATAGGTCGTAAGGTCGGTCACATCGGCGTTGATCGTACCATCGATTAGATAGTCTTGGTCGATATCGGCTGTCAGTGTGAATACCGAATTTTTCGCATCACCTGATATATCAACTTTTAGGATACCATCTGCGTTTTGGACCACCGTCCCGGACATTGTGGCTGGACCAGATAGGCGCGGCTCGATCAAGCTGACGTCGGTCAATATAGCGTCGAAGCGCGCCTCATTGCCTACGCTGCTCAAGTCAGCGTTTGCAGTCAAAAGAGCGACGGGGGTCTTGACGCGCAATTCCTCTAGTCGCGTTCCTTTGGTATCGCGAACAGCGGTTGCAGATATGTCACCGTGGCCGGCCAGAACGGCGTCGACCTGATCAATGCCGATGGCCAAATCTAGGGTTTTTCCATTTATTTTGATGTCAAAAAGGCCTTCCAGCGGCAAAATTGTGCTCTCAATTGCGAGATTGCCAGACCCTGTTAAATCGCGACCTGCAAGCGTAGGAAAACGTTCTAATGCATCGACGTAAAGCAAAATGTTGCTTTGGGTTCGCATTCCTGAAGCGGCGCCGCCAATTGTGGCTTTGGCTAAGAGTTCAACTCCAGGGCCGGTGAGTGTTAGCTGTTCAATCTTTATCGCGGTACCTTCGGTGCGTGCGGCCTGTAAAACGCCAGAAACAGTATCGCCAAATGCTTCGGACTCACCAGCATCATCCAGTTCCAAACCCGAGGCAGTGTAAGTCAGGTTTGCGGTCATGGCGCCGATTGCATCGCCTTCGCCGGGGACAAGAATACCGCCACCCGAAAGTTTGAAATCACGCATAAACAGTCCTGGCCGATCATAACCCAAGAGCGACAGATCGGTCAACC
>TARA_B110000208_G_scaffold44269_1_pt1 | contig 10230 bp, 9 predicted proteins | sample TARA_B110000208 | Tara Oceans TARA_B110000208 (sample SAMEA4397426) | marine metagenome | biome: Polar Biome; feature: [SRF] surface water layer (ENVO:00010504); material: water (ENVO:00002006), including particulate matter (ENVO:01000060) such as... | depth 5 m
ATTACAATGCTTTGGGTGATATTTTGGTGCCCAGAAGAGGACGTCAAACATCGATTTTTATTGTTGTTTTACAGTGACTTAAAGTCCTCTCAATATTCAGAAGTGGTCCCGAAAGCGGTCCCACTTGAGGGGGTTCACAAAGCCATCGCAAAACGCAAAAGGGGGCAGCCACAGCCACCCCCTTGATCAATCTTTTGAGCCCTCAGATCAGAACTTGTGTTCAACACTGAAGACAAAGCTGGATCGTGTGCCACCATTAATCCGATCCAACAGGACGCGCATGTCAGCTGAGCTCAGCCCATCTTCTGATGTACTGCTGAACCCAAGCTCACCACCGGTGCCACAGTCAGACGTTTTGGTGGTGCTTTTGATCTGCTCACAAATCAAACGCGGCGCAAAGGAAAGCTGCGTATTGGTGTCTGCCACAAAGTCAGCGCCAATTGGGATGATCACTTCTGGGCGGAACGTAAGGCTGGCAATGGAGACGTCACCAGCATCAAGGCTCAGCGTGTTGTCGACCAGACCGTAAGCACGTCCTGTAAAGCCGATGTCTCCCAACCATGTCTTACCAAGACTGAACGCAAGCTCAGGCTTAAAGTCATAGCCTTTTTGGCTGTAAACGCCTGTGATTGCCCCACCCAGTGTGGCTGTTTGTGTGGTGTACTCACTCTCAATCGCCAAGGTGTCATTGGCCATCTCAAGGTTGTTGCGCCGTGCTCCAATACTTGCAAAGCCATCGAAGTAGACCTGCTCAGCTAGCTCGTGCACGACATAGGCCCCAGCCGTAACGCCAATGCGGTCCTGATCTCCTTCAAAGCTGCCACCGATGGTGCTGGTGGCCAGTTCACCACCAATGAAGTAGCCAAGCATGGTTTGCTCAGATGTCATCTGCTCCCATGCCATGCGGCCTGTCAGTGTTGCGGTTGTGCTGTCAGTGTCATTGTCGTGCTGCACATCAAAGTCACCAAAGAACAAACGGCGGTATGTGCCCTCTTCGTCGCCAACTTGCTGGAAGAAGTTGCCAGCAGTGCTCAAGCCAGTCTCAGACAGGGTGAAGTTGCCATCAACGTCGAAGGGGATCAGAGCCCGTGTGACGTCTTCTTCACGCGCTTGGGCTTGGCGGGCACTGATGAACCTGCTGCGAGCATCTTGGGTCATGCGTTGATTTGCCGGTCTCCAACTGCGGCAGAAGTTCGACAAAATGCCCTTCGAAAACCGAAACATTTGCTTGCGGCGTGCTACGCTTGAACAACGCGATCGTGCGCGGCAAGAGTACTGGTGCTACCGAACTGACGACGCCAACAGAGACAGAACCCGAAACCCCGCTCGTCATTGCCTCAATGTCGAATGCTGCGCGATCAAGTTGACCAAGAGCCTGTCTTGCATGATCGGCAAGGCGGATGCCGATCGGTGTCAGATACAACCTGTTGCGATCGCGCGTGACAACAGGTACGCCAACGATCTTTTCCAACTCGGCAATCTGCTTTGACACAGCGGGCTGTGTCACCCCAAGCGCCTCAGACACCCGTGCGATCAACTTAAGATCAGACAGCGCCACAAGAGCACGCAAGTGCCGAAGCGTTATTCCCTGTTGAAATCCCTTATTCAAAATATCCGCTGCCTCGTCGGAAAAACTACCTCACAGTGCCACAGTATTGTGGAAGTAGAAACATCGCTAGATACGCATACGTGGCACGTTGTCAGGGTCCAGTTTTAGCTCAACAATGATGGGGCCTTGTCGAGTATGGATCGCGTCTATCGCAGTTTCCAGTTCGTCTGGATTGGTCACTGTAACACCCTGTCCGCCAAGAGATTTGGCGACATCAGCAAAAGACGGCCAGTTGAATTCGGTCAATGCAGGGTCCATCTGCCGATCCAGCATCTGGATATGTTCCGCCCCATAAGCGGAATCGTTGCAGATGATCACGATCAGATTACAGTTTGTGCGCACAGCGGTATTAAACTCGTTCAATCCGCCCATCATGAAACCGCCATCGCCTGTGAACAAGACAACGGGTCGCGCCGGCGCTCCATGGGCTGCACCAATCGCCTGTTGCATCCCCTGACCGATGGCCGCGAAGTTATCGCTCATGTGAAAACTCTTGGGGTCAGGCACGGTCACACGGCACCAGACTTCGGTGATGTAGCGCCCTCCGTCGGTGAGCATAATCCGGTTTTCGGGAAGCGCTTCATTCAAGCGGTCCAAGGCATACTCAAGGTTGATACAGCCCTCAATGGACTTGGTCGCGTCGCCTTTGGGATGCTTCGAGATATCATGAGAGGGCAATTCCCGTGCAAACCCTGAAGGGGCGATTTCGGCCTCGTTCAACCAATACAGAATATTGTCGGCAGTCTGCCCCGCATCCGCGATCAATGTGGCATCGGCCTGATAAAACCTGCCGACTTCGGAGGGACTGTTGTTGATATGAATGACGCGCTTCCCTTCGAGCAGCGCCCCACGGTCAGTTGTGAGGAAATGGAGCCAAGCGCCAAAGACGATAACACAATCTGCCGCGGCGATTATATCATAGGCATCCGCAGTACTGAGCGTACCGAAATACCCGATGTTGTTGGGGTGACCCGCGAATAATCCGGTGCCTTTGAGTGTCGTCGCCAGAGGCGCTTCCATCCTTTCCGCCAGTGCGACCAGCTGGTCCTTTGCGTCAACCGCGCCCGCACCGGCGAGGATAAGTGGCCGCTTTGCCGAAGCAATCATGCCGATTGCTGCGTCATGAAGCGGTCCCTCGGTCACGACGGTCGGGGCCTCAAGATAGGGGAAAGCAACGGTTTGGTGTTTTACTTCTGCCCACATGAAATCCGCAGGCACGTTCAGGACAATTGGCCGCCGTTCCTTGCGGGCGCGGTAAAACGCAGTTGCCACATCCCGCGCAGCAGTTTCAGGTGATTTCACCTGCTCGAAACCGGCACCGGTTGCTGTGACGACTTCGCGCTGGTCAATGTTCTGCATATGGAATGGAGCGGTCACAGGTGTATCGCCGCAGATCAGCACCATGGGGCGGCGGCCTACCACGCCTTCTCTGAGCGCGGTAAAGCAATTCGTCAGGCCAGGACCCTGAGTAACTGTTGCGACCCCGATCTTTCCCGTAACTTGCGTGTAGGCAAGCGCCATAAGCACAGTCCCACCTTCGTGGGCTGCAGGAACCATTTTCCCGCCACAGGCGCTGACAAAATGGTTGGCCAAAAAAAGATTGGCGTCGCCCACCAAGCCGAACATCGTGTCAATGTCGTGATCGCGCACGGCCTGTGCGATGGATTGGTGCATATATGCTTTGTCTTCAGACATTCGTCTTTCCCTTTGTGATGTTTGGAACGCTGTGCCAGGAGCTTGCTGCACAGCCGGTCATTTTCTTGATCGGTGGCTGCCGAATTATCCCTGGTTATCTTTTACATTTGTGCGCAAGAACCAGATAACCGAGACAAGCGAGAGGATAAGCAGCGCTGCCGCCACCGGGCTTTTGAGGACCTGGGTAAGATCTCCGTTTGTCAAAGAGAGGGACTGGGCGATTGATTTCTCGAAACGCGGTCCCAGAAAGAACGCGATGATGAAGATCACCAACGAATAGCCAAAGCTGGCCATGACATAGCCGAGGACGGCAAAGATCAGCATGATCGAGACACCGAACAGCCCGCTGGTTGCCATGGAAACGCCAACAAAACACAAGAGCAGAGCCGAGGAGAAAATGATGGATTCCGGTGCCGAAACAACCTTGATCCAAAACCTCAGTCCAAGCTGACCCACCCAGAGATTGATGAAATTGGCCATGAGCATCGCTCCGAACAGGCCGTATACCAGACGCCCTTGGTTCTCGAACAGCAGCGGGCCAGGTTGCAAGCCGTGGATCATGAACGCGCTGATAATGAGCGCTGCGCCTACGCTCCCTGGAATGCCAAGAGTGAGCAGAGGAATGAGGTTTGCCCCTACCACAGCCGAATTCGCGGACTCGGCCGCAGCAATGCCATGCAGGTTTCCTTTACCAAAACTCTGGGGCTCTTTCGAGCTGGCCTTGGTCATGGAATAGGACATGAATGCTGCTGCGGTTGAACCGATACCGGGCAATGCGCCAAGCACGGTGCCAATCACCGCGCCGCGCAGCATGGTGTAGCGGCAACTCCAATATTCGACCCATGTCACGCGCCGGTCATCGGGGTTGCCGGTGTCCTTGACGATAATCGCCGCCCCAACGCTGCCATGGGCAAGCGATAGCCGGTGCAGAATTTCAGAGATCGCCAGCATGCCGATTGCCACGGAGGGCAGAGGCAGACCGTTGAAGAGGTCCCAATAGCCAAAGATCAAGCGCGGAGTGAAGTTTTCAGGGTCTGTGCCAATGGATGCCACAAGCAACCCGAGTGCGGCCGCGATGATGCCCTTCGTCAGCGAATTGCCAATCAGCCCCGCGAGTATTGAGAAGGCGAAAATCATCAAAGCGACGATCTCAATCGGTCCCATCCTGAGCGCCAGAATAGCCAAAGGCGCAGAAACGGTGATCAAGACAATGTCGCTGAATGTGTCGCCGGTGACAGAGGAAAACAGCGCCATTTTGGTCGCCTTCAGCGGCTTTCCCTGCTTAGCAAGCGGATAACCATCCAATGCAGTCGCCGCAGCATCCGGCGTGCCGGGAGTATTCATAAGCACGGCAGGCACCGCGCCGCCCACCAGCCCGCCTTTGTTCACGCCAACCAGAAAGGCGATAGCAGGCAGCGTGTCTAGGCCGAAGGTGAAGGGAATGGCGATTGCCATTGCCATGATCGGCCCAATTCCGGGCACGGCACCCACAAATTGACCCAGCACCACTCCGAAGAGGACAAAGAGCAGGTTGTAAAGCGAGAAAGCGTCCGAAAAACCGGCCAGAATTGTTGCGAGATCAACCATGGAAATTATCCTTCATGGCAAACCGCGCCCGAGAAGCTGGGTGACGGCAAACCAGATTGCAGTCGGCATAAGCACAACGCCGCTAATGAGCCATAGGGGCCTACGTTCTCCGATGAACCACATAATGGCCAAAGCAAGAACGGGCGCGACATATTCAAAACCAAACCGTGACATGGCGTAGATGCCGGCCACCAATAGCAAGACATAGAACCCGGTGATCGCCATTTTGCGCGGATCGCGAAGTTGTTGCTTGGTCGGTTTGAGAAACAAAATGCCGCCGCTGATGGCAATGATGATCGAAATGATATTTGGCATCGTGTTTGGCGACAGGCTGCCACCCTCGGCCGTCTCGACGTAAACCGGGATCACGAAAAAATACATTGCCAACCCAAAGAGACAAAAGAATGCACCCGAAATGCGATCTGCGTTGATTGTCATGTGCCCCTCCCCGAGCGAAAGAGCGCCCCATTGCCGACGCAGGCAACAGGGCGCAAAAGATGTTTTTCTGCTTAGTCTGCGAACAGGACTTGGGCAGCCGCGAGGCCGTCGGTCATCATTTGCTGCGTGCCTTCGGGGCCCATGTTGATGGGCTTGCCTTTGACCGCATTCATGACGATTTCCGCAATCTCGTCTGACTTGACGGCCTCGGCCATCGCGGCTGCAATCGCTTCAACTGCGGCAGGATCGGTGCCTTTCGTCATGGCAAGAAAGAACACCGGATCAACAAAAGCATTCACGCCGTTCTCGACAAAGGTCATCACGTCAGGTGCATAGCTCAGACGGGACTGGTTAGCGCTTGCGATAACTTTCATGTCGCCGGATTCCAGATAGGGAAAATGTTCGCCCGACGCAAAACCGGCCAGAACCTGACCGCCGAGGATCAGTTTCATCACCTCGGCGCCGCCATCGGCGGTGACAAGGTTGAATTCGGCCTCTTTGGTGCGAGTGGTTGCCTTCATCATCAGCACCTGAGGCGGTGCCATAGTTGCGATGGGCAGTTGCCCTTGCTCTTTGGCATAAGCGATCATGCCTTCGAGATTATCGAATGGCGCATCCTTGCCTGCCACCAAAGCCAGCTCGGCCTTGGCGATTGTACCAAGATAGTCAAAGCTGTCTTGATCAAAGGGCAGTTGATCGCCGCGCTGAACAAGCTGGACGAGAACGGGAATACTCACCCCCATGCCGATTGTTTTGCCGTTTGCTGGCATTTGAGACAGGCCGGTGAACATGGCCACGCCGCCACCGCCGGGCTTGTTCTCGACGATGATGTTCCAGCCGGTGTTGTCGGCCATAACCTTACCCAGAATACGGCCCATCGTGTCCGTGGACCCACCAGCGCCAAAGCCGATCTGGATCGTCAGCGGCCCGTCAGGGGCCCAATCCTCAGCCATTGCAGGTGCTGCAAAAGCCATCACAGCGCTCGCCGCTAGGGCGATAAATTTCGTAGTCAGTTTCATTGTGTTTCCTCCCTGGAATTTCACTTTGGTTTGGCTATTTTGATTTCTCAAGTTTGAGTCTTTTTTCGGCTCGTTCGCGCAGCCCAGCGACTTGGTTGAGCAACGCTTGTGGATCGACGAAGATGTTTGGCGCTCCGTCTTTGCGCGCTTCATGCTCTTGCCGTTTTTCATCGAGACCTGCCGAGAAACCATGCGTCGTCAGATGCACTTCGACTGGCATCTCCTGCGCTTCAACGAAGGCGCGCACGCGGTCGACACTTTCGATGTAGGCTTTGACCTCCTCCCTTGGATAACGTGAAGTGTGCGCGTTAGGCCGCGCTTGATTTGATTGGACCCATCGGGATCAGCTTTCCCGGGTTCATTGTGTTTTTTGGGTCAAACGCTTTTTTTATTTCTTGCATCACTGCCAGTTGCGCGGGCTCTTTCAATTTGGTCATGACGGGTAGTTTGCTTTGACCAATGCCGTGTTCGGCGCTGAACGATCCGCGCAATGCCACTAGCTTGCTGAAAACCAGTTCTTTTGCGGTCTCCAATGGCACGCTATCCCAGTCGCAACCTTGCGCGGCGGACAAGGCGTAATGCAGATTGCCATCGCCAAGATGGCCGACGGTGAGCGGCTGAATGCCAAGCTGTGACATTTTAGGGTCCATCGCTTCGACAAAAGGCGCGATCTGTGCGAGGGGGAGCGAAATATCCAGATGATAAGCTGGACCGTTTTCGGTAATCGCCTCAAGGATCTGCTCGCGCATTTTCCAAAGATCAGCGCGCTGCTGTTGGGACTGGGCGAGCATGGCATCCAGTACCAGCCCTTCCTCCATCAATTCGGCGAAAAGCTCCATCACCTCTGCCTCGAGGCGGATACTGCCATCTTTCAGCTCTGCGGCATCCTGCGGACGTGATGATGCGACCTCCACCAGAATGCCGGTCGCAACCGTTCCTTCCAGCGGGCGGCGAGTGTCGGGAAACACCTTGCAAATCACGTCAACAGCGGGCTGTGGCATGTACTCAAAAGCTTCGACACCGCCACCCGTGTAATCCTGAAGTCGGTTCAGAACCTCAATCGCGGCCCCTAAAGAGACAACAGAAAGGAAAGCCGTCGAGCGCGCACTCGGTTCGGGAAATAGCTTGAACACCGCCGCAGTGATGATGCCCAGTGTTCCCTCGGCTCCGATAAGTAGATCCTTGAGGTCATAGCCTGTGTTATCCTTGCGTAACCCGGTGAGCGCGTTGATCACCGATCCGCCTGGCATCACCGCCTCGATGCCCAGGCAAAGCTCACGCGTGGTGCCATAGCGCACAACATTGGAACCGCCCGCATTGGTCGACAGATTGCCACCGACTGTGCAGCTTCCCTTGGCACCAAACATGAGCGGAAAGATCAATTTATGCTCTAATGCTGCCGCATGAAGCGTTTCCAGCACCGTGCCCGCCTCGACGGTCACAGTCCGGCCTGCCGCGTCCAGCGCGCGCACAGCGTTCATCCTTGTAAGAGAGATCACAACAGACGGTTGGTCAACCAAAGGCACGCCACCGCCGCACAAGCCCGTCCTCCCGCCTTGGGGCACAACCGCGATACCATGTGCCTCACAGAGCTTGACCACATCAGCAACCTGCTGTGTCGAGGCAGGGCGCACGACCGCCACTGCAGGCGCGCAGTATTGACCTGTCCAATCCTCAAGATAAGCGGCCACATCGACATCTTCGGTCAAAACATGCGCGGTTCCAACAATCGCGAATAACCCGTCCAACATATGCCTGGCATCCATGGTGCGTATCTGTGCGGTCAAATTTTGTCCCCTTCAGCTTTAATGCAATGTCGCAGGCATTGGGGCCGGCAGCAGCCTAACTACCATCCACCATGGTAGCTTATTCTGTCAAGTAACATCTACCATGTCAGTTTGACATCACCAGCCGCTTCAAACATGATCCGCCCGTGATCCATAGGAGCGAAGCCATTGCAACCAATCGAACATCCAAAGTCACTTATGGAAGTCACCGCAGAGAAAATTCGCTTTGCCATCGTGGCAGGAGAATTGCCCTTGGGCTCGAAATTGTCCGAACAGCGACTAGCAGACATGTTGGGCGTCAGCCGCTCCCCCGTACGCGACGCATTGGCAGCCCTGCAATCAGAGGGGCTGGTCAGAATTTCGCCAAAGCGGGGTTCGTTTGTCTTTACCCCTGATCTCGGCGTGGTTGATGAACTGTGCGAACACCGCATGATTTTGGAAACTGCAGCACTCCGTCTTGGCATCGCGCGCAATCATGAAGGCCTTATGACCCAGATGGAAAAATCCTGCCGCGCGATGGAAGCCGCGATTGATGCAAATGACCCGCATGGGTACACGCTGGCGGATCACCAGTTTCACAATGCGATCTTTGAAGCTGCCGCAAACCGCACCTTAACGAAATCCTATAACCTTACGATTTCGCCTCTAAAAGCACTGCGAACGCACCTGTTCACGATCATGACCGAAAACACCGACCGCTCTTTGAGCGAGCATCATTTGGTGATTGAGGCAACATGCAGAAAAGATGTTGATTTAGCTGTATCTCATCTTGCCGATCATATCGGACATCTCGCTGAAGCCTTCCGCGCCAAACTGTCGTCCGAACAGATTAACGACGCCATGCAAGCTGAACGACAGTCATGAAACCTGTTTTAACTTCAGTATCTCAACTGTAAAAAAGAAGGCTGAGTTCCCGAGACTCTCAGTGCCAAATGTACATTTGGGGCATCTGTTTTACTGGCTTCATAGGGGGTTCTGAAAGAACCGAAATCATGGCTGGAAATCCATCGACAACAAATTCCATGCTTCGTTCGTCAATAAACAGAGAGGCTAAAGGTTGGATTGCATTCAGGCGGGACCAGCGCTTTGAATGACCTCTTCGGAGACATTACTACATCGAAGTAAAAAGCATGCGGTAGAAGCAAGAACTTTCTGCGTGAGCAATAGCTGTATCTGCAAAAGGCAGCGTTGGTCCGTATAACTTGAGTTCGCCGAATTGGTCTCGCTGCGCCTTGCATGAATGGCCGGTTTCTCTGCTGCAAGGCTGCGCCGAGAATCACGCTCACGTAGCATTTATTGCGCTCCGAGCGCGCGCAGCTAGAAACCCGAATTCACCAAATGGGCTCAGAACTGCCATTCGCTGCACTTTGCATCAAGGGCCGCATTCGCTTGATTCCTCCGCCCGCCAGCAAAAAAATCAGTCGCCATACCCCCCCCGCCCGACTTACCATGAAGGGAAGCCAGACGGGGGGATGTTTAGGGATCACAACGCTAGCTCTGCAGGCACCCTCACCCCTTCCACAATCTCCCGCTTCTGCTCATCACTGATGCCCGCCGAGTACAACCCATAAGTCAGCTTATTGGCGGACCTTGCGGAGTGATGCCCGACGAGACTTGCGGTGTAGTGCTCAGGGACGCCAGTGCGCTCACACTGGGTGATGAACCACTTGCGGGTGCTGTGGAACACCGTGCCCCTGAGCTCTGGGTGACGCCTGCGCAGATAGGCATAGCGCTTCACCACCCTGTCCACGGTGAGCTGCGGGAAGAGCCTGCCTGACGTTGGCAAGGTGGTATCCAGCAGGTTCTCTAGGACCCCATGCAGCGGCACCTCTCGCTCTGCTGCCTTGGATTTCAGCAAGCGCACCCTATTGGGCTTGATGCTGATGAAGCGCCCTAGGTTGCCCTTGGCTATGACGTCCTCCGCCATGAGCCCGCAGATCTCGCCGGAGCGCATACCCGTGAGCAGCCCGAAGAGCAGAGCACTGTGCAGCACCCTGTCCTTAGCTGCCAACAAAACGCTGACCTGCTCATCGCTCAGCATGCCGTGGGGATGTACCTCTGGTCTGTCTTTGACCTTGAGGGCTCCCCAGGGGTT
>TARA_B110000208_G_scaffold42336_1_pt1 | contig 10220 bp, 10 predicted proteins | sample TARA_B110000208 | Tara Oceans TARA_B110000208 (sample SAMEA4397426) | marine metagenome | biome: Polar Biome; feature: [SRF] surface water layer (ENVO:00010504); material: water (ENVO:00002006), including particulate matter (ENVO:01000060) such as... | depth 5 m
GGTAGGAAATTTTAAAAGATATTTTTGTGTAAAGGCAAACGAAAACTCATACCTTGAATTAGATAAAAAAACACACGATAAATTATCATCCAAAAATTCAAATTGGGCCTACGAGTTATATATTCCATTCTACATTACATGGTATATAACAGGTGAAGAATCTCAAGTTGAGAGTACCAATAAAAATTTAGTTATAATTTATGAACAAAGATCCAATAGGAAAGGTTTTAAAGAATTTCTAAGAGAAAATTACACAAAATACTACACACCATAATAGGTAAAAATTAAAATAATTTGGCTCCCATTGGGAGCTTTTTTATATTTACAACAAAATAAAAGTTATGTATTGGTTAATAGAATCTGAAGAACAACTCCAAACCTTAGAGAAAATCAAATACGAAGATGTATTTGTAGAGATAATCCCTCTATCAAACACAATCCACCCTGTAGAAAATTCAATTTGCTCTCTTTATATTCGACCGTTAAAATCCACAAAAGGCTTTATGGTCACCACCTCCCATAGTGAAACGTTATCCGTTGATATTAACAGTATAGTACGCGTATTAAACACATTTAAAACCATATACGTTAGGGATAAAAAGGAATTCTTACATTATCTTATTTTAAAAAACCTTTATGACATAACACTAACCCAACCTCCATATATACAAAGCTATACCCAGACTCACTCCCACTTCTATAAATTATTCCCTAATAAAAAAAATATAAACCGTATTATACCAATTGTTAAACACTATGAATATTGTGAGAAAACATTTGAAACACTAAAACCAAGAATAAATGAACCAATCAACAACTTTTACAACAACAAAGCCACAGTGGTATTCAACGCCATCGAACGAAATGGTATACGAATTGATAGAAAAGAATTTGAACCGCGTTTTCATAATGTCGATTCCGATTACGTCTACGGACAATTCAATTTCAAAACCCTCACAACAAGACCCTCAAACAGATTTAAAGGAGTAAATTATGCAGCAATTAATAAAGAAAACGGAGACAGAAAACCAATCATCCCTAACAATGATTTCCTTTTTGAGTTGGACATTAGTGCCTATCATCCTACTCTTTTGTCTCATTTGGTGGGTTACGAGTTTGACGATGGAGATATTCATCAAAACTTTGCGGATATGTACAAAGTGGATTACCAAAAAGCAAAAGAATTAACATTCAAACAACTATATGGTGGGGTTTTTGAACAATATAAAGACCTGGAATTTTTTAAGAAAGTACAAAAATATACGGATGAGTTGTGGGCTCAATTTAAAGGGGAGGGGTATGTGGAATGTCCTATTTCAAAGCACATATATAGGGATGATGAGTTGCAAGATATGAAACCCCAAAAGTTGTTGAATTATATTTTACAAGCAACTGAAACATCTACAAATGTGCTTATATTGTGGGAAATGTTTAAATTATTAAAAGGGTGTAAAACCAAACTAATATTATATACATACGATTCATTTACATTTGATGTGGATAAAAGCGAAAAGGAAACAATTCAAAAAATAATAGATATCTTCGAAGGATTTAAACTGAAGGTGAAAATGGTAAGCGGTAGTAATTATGGGGAGATGAATTAAACTCTCACATATAATTTGGAGAAGCCAAAACCCATTCGTATATTATGGGAAATGATAAAGACAAAAAAAAAACAATATTTAATTATGAGTCAACAGATTACTTTACAAAACCCCCCGCATATGTATAAGGTGGATGATTTCCATGAATCGTCTATCACCAATACAATAGATTTGAATAATAGATTACTTTGTACCTTTACTACTAAAGAAGACCTTAATGGGTTATTAGACAGTATTACTTCAAAGTACGATATATTATATAATAAAATCTTTGTATTACATATCAAGAGTAACGATGAATATGTTTGCACCTACAATATCGATCAAGATAATGTAAGTTCAATTCCCTCTAATACCATATTAGTACACAGGAAAAAAGATTCAAATACTCTATATACAATTAATGCCTTAAATGAACTTATAAAGACATTAAACGGTGGGGTTGTGAATACAAGATTCCCAATTGACTGGCAACATTATAGAAACACAATAATGTTAACCCAGAACAACGAGTTAAAACAATTGAGAACTAAGATCTATAAAATCATAGAACTTTAATAAACTCTTCAAAATTAGTTTGGATACCCGACCTAATTTTCGTATATTTACATCAATAAATTATTAACCAAAAAACAGTTATATTATGGACTTAAACGTCATTAAACAACGCTTGGAAAACATGAACAAGCAAACATCAAAATCTGGGGGTGGGGAGAAGAAGAATCTTTTCTGGAAACCAACAGTAGGAAAACAAATTATTAGAGTTGTACCTAATAAATTTAACAAACAGAACCCATTTACTGAAATGATGTTCTATTATGGAATTGGGGAAAGAGTAATTGCCTCACCTGCTAACTGGGGAGAGAAAGACCCAATAATGGAATTTGTCCAAAAACTAAGACAAACATCAGATAAAGAAAATTGGAGATTAGCTAAGAAGTTAGAAGCTAAAGTAAGAACATTCGCCCCGGTATTAGTGAGGGGAATGGAAGGTGAAGGAGTTAAATTGTGGCAGTTTGGATCTATGGTTTACCAAGAATTCTTAAATATGGCCACAGATGACGAAATCGGAGATTATACCGATGTATCAAGTGGTAGGGATATTAAATTAACAACTGTAGGACCTGAAGTAACAGGTACAACATATAATAAAACTACATTATCACCATCCATGAAAGTATCCCCTATATCTGGAGATATTGCTGAGGTTGAAAAATATTTAGAAGAACAAGTAGATCCTAAAACCGTATTCAAAAAGTTCACTTATGACGAAATTAAAGCTGCTTTGCAGAAATTTGTTGCTCCTGAGGATGAACTAGAAGAAGATAGTATTACATCTGAAACACCCGTCAACTTCGAAAATGACCCAGTTAAATCAAACTATTCATTAAATGTAAAACCTAAAGAAACCAAGGGTGACAAATTTGATTCTTTATTTGATGAAGACCTAGCTGATGATTTACCATTTTAATTAAATACACAACATGGCAAAAAAGAAAAACTCAAAAACATTACAGGAAGCAGTTTCTGCCGAAATCCGTTCTAAGTTCAATTTAGATAGTTTTAAAGATAAAAAAGGTTTATCATCCAAATCCAAATTTAAGGAACAACAATGGATACCACTATCCCCGGCCTACCAAGAGGTAACATCAACTCCTGGTATTCCAATGGGTCATATAGTCTTATTAAGAGGACATTCAGATACAGGAAAAACAACCGCACTACTTGAAGCAGCGGTTGAAGCACAGAAGAGAGGTATTTTACCTGTTTTTATTATCACAGAGATGAAATGGAACTGGGAACATGCAATTCAGATGGGGCTAGAAGTAAATGAAGTAATAGATGAAAAAACCGGAGATGTTATAGATTATAATGGTAATTTCATCTATGTAGATAGAGAAAGTATACATACTATAGAAGATGTAGCAACATTCATTCTAGACTTAATTGATGACCAGAAAAAAGGTGATTTACCTTATGATTTATTATTTCTATGGGATTCAATAGGGTCAGTACCGTGTGAAATGTCTATAAAATCAAACAAAAACAATAACGAGTGGAATGCAGGTGCTATGTCTACCCAATTTGGGAATAACGTAAACCAACGTATGGTACTTTCAAGAAAAGAATCTTCACCTTATACAAATACATTAGTTTGTATTAATAAAGTGTGGACAGCCAAAGCAGATTCACCTATGGGGAAACCTAAACTAATGAATAAAGGTGGTTTTGCTATGTGGTTTGATTCAACATTTGTTGTAACATTTGGAAATATTATGAATGCTGGAACCTCTAAAATTAAAGCTATTAAAGGTGGTAAGCAGGTAGAATTTGCTAAACGTGTTAATGTTCAAATTGATAAAAATCACATTAATGGTATGACTACTAGGGGGAAGATTGTTATGACACCTCATGGTTTTATTTTAGATAATGATAAAGATCTGAAAAAGTACAAAGACGACCACACTGAAGAATGGGTTAAAATTCTAGGAGGTGGAGATTTTAACATTGTTGATGAAGAAAATAACGATGACGATATTACTTCATTTACAAAAGAACCGTAACAAAAACTAAAATATGAGAAATAAAGACTTACTTAACCTCCTGAACGATGTCCAGGAGGAAGGAAACGATACTGTAGAAAGTAAAAGAGTACTAGTTATAGATGGGTTAAATCTATTTTTTAGGAACTTTGCAATGCTTAATATGGTGAACCCCGAAGGGGTTCATATAGGGGGGTTAGGTGGATTCTTTAGATCTTTAGGAGCTCTAATCCGTCAAACCGACCCAACAGAAGTCATAGTTGTGTTTGATGGGGTAGGTTCTTCTGCTAATAGGAAGAACTTAGTACCTGAATATAAATCCAACAGAAATCTTCAACGTATCACAAATTGGGATACTTTTGACGATATGGATGAAGAACAAGATTCTAAAATAGATCAAATAGTTAGAATAATTCAATATTTGAAAACCCTTCCAGTAAAAACCATAGCTATAGACAAAACAGAAGCCGATGATATAATTGCATATTTAGGTTCCATAATTCCCGAAAAACCAGAAGATAAGATTATTATAGTTTCATCAGATAAGGATTTCCTACAACTGGTAAATGAGAATGTTTTAGTGTATAGACCCATAGAAAAAGAATACTACAATGAGGATACCATAAAGGAAAAGTTCAACATATCTCCACACAATTTTATAATATATAAAACGTTATTAGGTGATAGTTCTGATAAGGTTAAGGGTATAAAGGGTTTAGGTGAAAAAGGATTATATAAGAAATTCCCTGAAATTACCGAAAAGGACCTTACACTAGATGATATCCATTCAATATGTGAGTCTAAATTTAAAGACCATTTAGTCTATGCCAGGGTAATCCAAAATATCGAAGAGTTAGAAAAAAACTACAAAATTATGGATTTAAGTAATCCAATGTTAACAGATAGAGACAAAGAACAATTAAAAACATTTGTCTTATCCGAAAAAACACATTATCTTCCCGAGCAGTTTTTAGCAATGTATAAGAAAGATCAGCTAGGGTCAATAATTCGAAATGTAGAATATTGGATAGGAGATGTTTTTAGTAGGTTTGAACAAAAGTAAAAAAAAATAAGTTTTAATAAATAAGTTTTAATAAATAAGTTATAAATGACATTAAATTCGTTAGCCACCTACGGCCCCCATTTTCAAATAAAAGTAATATCTTCTTTACTTTCCCATAAAGAATTCCTTACAAACATCCATGATATTATAAGTGAAGAGTATTGGGATAATCCATCACATCAGTGGGTAATTAAGGAAATAATAAGGTATTATGATAAATATCATACCACCCCCAATATGGAAGTATTGAAGGTAGAACTTCTAAAAGTAAAAAATGATGTCTTAAAGATATCAATTAAAGAACAGTTGAAATTAGCATATGAAGCTTCGGATGACGATTTAGAGTATATTCAAGAAGAATTCTCAACATTTTGTAAGAATCAACAACTTAAAAAAGCATTATTAAGTAGTGTTGATTTATTAAATGCTGGGGATTTTGATGGTATTAAATTTTTAGTAGAATCAGCATTAAGATCAGGCCAAGATAAAAATATAGGACATGAATATAGTAAAGATATCGAATCTAGATTTAGAGAAGATGCTAGAACTGTAGTACCAACTCCATGGGAACGTGTTAATGATTTAATGCAAGGTGGTTTAGGTAATGGTGATTTTGGGCTTATATTTGGAAACCCAGGTGGTGGTAAATCTTGGAGTTTAGTAGCTTTGGGTGGGTATGCTGTTAGAATGGGGTACAATGTTTTACATTATACCTTAGAGTTAGGTGAAGCCTATGTTGGGAGAAGATATGATGCTTTCTTCTCACAGGTCCCTGTAGATACAATTTTAGAAAATAGAGAAAAAGTAGAAGAAATAATTACTCAACTCCCAGGTGAATTAATTATTAAAGAATTCCCACCAGGACGTGCTACAGTATCTACAATAGAATCCCACATTAGGAAAGTAACTGATTTAGGAGTTAAACCTGATATGATTATTATTGACTATGTTGATTTACTTTCAACTAAGAAGAGAACTTCTGATCGTAAGGGGGAAATTGATGATATTTATACAAGCACCAAAGGATTAGCTCGTGAATTGGATGTGCCCATCTGGTCAGTTTCTCAAGTAAACAGAGCAGGAGCTAAAGATGATGTAATTGAGGGGGATAAAGCAGCGGGTTCATATGATAAGATTATGATAACTGACTTTTGTATGTCTCTTTCAAGAAAAGCCAAAGATAAAGTAAACGGTACAGGTAGATTCCACATAATGAAAAATAGATATGGAATGGATGGTCTTACCTTTGGGGTCCAAGCAAACACATCAACTGGACACTTTACAGTCCATGACTATGACCCCGATGAAGAATTTGAATCAGAAACAACTACACCAAGACCTAGTAGTTCCAATAACTTTGATTCATTTGATAAGCAAACCTTAAAGAATAAGTTTTTTGAGTTAAATTCATAATAGTAATAAAAAAAAAATAATGGGGAAGAAAAGAAATATATTAGAAGAAAGAATAGTTTATAAGCCATTTGAATATCCGGAGGCAGCTGACTATTGGCTTAAACAACAGCAAGCACATTGGATACACACAGAAGTCCCACTAATGTCAGATTTAACTGATTGGAATTCTAATTTAAGTGAGACAGAAAAAAATATCATAGGTTCAATTTTAAAAGGTTTTGCACAGACTGAAACAGTTGTAAATGATTACTGGTCCGGGTTAGTTACTAAATGGTTTAGAAAACCCGAAATAGTAGCTATGGCAGTGACTTTTGGTGCATTTGAAACAATCCACGCCGAAGCCTATGCTTTATTAAATGAAACATTAGGTCTTGATGACTTCGCTGAGTTTTTAGAGGATGAAACCACTATGGCTAAAATTGAATCCCTAACCGCAGTACGAGATAGTTTTAACGGTGAAAAAGATCTTCATGAAATAGCTAAATCTTTAGCAATATTTTCGGCATTTACCGAAGGTGTTAACTTATTTTCATCATTTGCTGTATTACTATCATTTAAATTAAGAAACAAATTAAAAGGCATAGGCCAGATAGTTGAGTGGAGCATCAGAGACGAATCTCTACACTCAGAAGCAGGTTGTTGGTTATTTAGAACACTTATAGAAGAAAACCCCGAACTTAAAACACCAGAATTGGAAGCAGCAATAAATGAAGCAGCACTATTATCATTAGAACTTGAAATAAACTTCATCCGAAAATGTTATGAGTTGGGTGATTTAGAAGGATGCCCACAATATGATTTAGAAAACTTCATTAAAAATAGGGTTAATACAAAGTTAGGTGATTTAGGGTATAAGGGAATTATTACAGGTATCGACCCAACTGCGGTTGAGAGGATGAAATGGTTCGATCACCTTTCAGCAGGTAAACAACACACCGATTTCTTCGCATCTAGGGTAACAAATTACTCTAAAGGTAATATGACTTGGGATGAAAGTATATTTTAATATAGTTAAAGTAGTAGAAATAAGAATAAAATAAAAAATGGAAAATAAAAACTTAATAGCAGATTATACACAATGGGAAAGAGGTAAAGATTACCCTGAACATTTCGATGAAGTAGCACTATCAACAATATCAAAAGGTTATTTATTACCTGGAGAAACCCCACGTAAAGCATATAGGAGGGTTGCACACTCAGTAGCAAATAAATTAAATAGACCAGATCTCGAAAATAAATTTTACAAATATATTTGGAATGGGTGGATTGGTCTAGCATCACCTGTCCTTAGTAATACAGGTACTGATAGAGGTTTACCTATTAGTTGTTTTGGTATTGACACTCCAGATTCAATTAGAGGTATTGGTTTAACAAATGCTGAACTTATGAGACTTACATCTTATGGGGGTGGTGTTGGGATATCTCTATCAAGGATTAGAGGTAGAGGAGATGAAATTACAGGGAATGGTCAAAGTGAAGGTATAGTCCCTTGGGCTAAAATCTATGACTCAACTATTATTGCTACCAACCAAGGTAGTGTAAGACGTGGGGCAGCATCAGTTAACTTAGACATAAACCATCCAGATATCCATGAATTTTTACAAATTCGTAGACCTAAAGGAGATGCTAATAGACAATGTCTTAACTTACACCAATGTGTAGTTGTAGATGATGCTTTTATGAAACGTCTACAAGATCGAGACAGTGAAGCTATGTCGTTATGGTTAGAAATACTAAAATCCCGAGTAGAAACAGGTGAACCTTACATAATGTTTAAGGATAACGTTAACAAAGATAATCCTTTAGCATATAGGATGAATAATTTAGATGTATCGATGACAAATATATGTTCAGAGATAACATTACATACAGATGAAGAACATTCATTTATTTGTTGTTTAAGTTCACTTAATTTAGCAAAATATGATGAGTGGAAAAACACAGATGTTGTTGAAATAGCTACTTATTTCTTAGATGGAGTTATGGAAGAATTCATCTCCAAAACAAACGGTAGAGAATCAATGGAACGCTCACATAGATCAGCTAAAAAAGGAAGAGCATTAGGTTTAGGTGTAATGGGGTGGCATACATTCTTACAACAAAGAGGATTACCTTTTACTTCAATGGCATCAACAGCATGGACTCATACAATTTTTAATGATATTCGTTCAAAAGCCGAATCTGCCTCTAGACAAATGGCTTTAGAGTATGGTGAGCCTTTATGGTGTAAGGGAACAGGTATGAGAAATACTCATGTAATGGCTGTTGCTCCTACAGTATCAAACTCAAGAATAGGAGGATGTTCAGCAGGTATTGAACCTCAACCCGCAAACGTTTATGTATTTAATGGAGCCAAAGGAACATTTATAATTAAAAACCCAGAACTTGAAAAATTACTTACAAGTAAAAATAAAAACCAAAGTAAGATATGGGATCAAATTTTAGTTGATAATGGTTCAGTTGCTAATTTACCTAGTGATGTCTTAACTGAAGATGAAAAGGAAATATTTTTAACATTTCCCGAAATTAACCAATTAGGTTTAATTCAACAGGCAGCTATACGTCAAAAATATATTGACCAAACACAATCCTTAAATGTTGCTTTTGACCCAACAGATTCTCCAAAGTGGATAAATCAAATTCACATAGAAGCATGGAAATTAGGTATTAAAACATTATATTACCTTCGTACTGATTCTGTAATCAAAGGCGATTTAGGTTCTAGAACAGATCCAAGTTGCTTGGCATGTGATGGATAGTATATAAATATATACTAGAAAATTAATAATAGAATAAAAACAATAAATAATTATGAAAAAAGAATTAAAATTTATCAAAAAAATCTACACAATTATTAAAAATTGGATTGTAGCGAATGGAATTACAGGGATTTTAGGATTAATCCTAGGTTTAATCTTATGGGCATTTGGGTATAAAATATACGCAGGGTTTGCGTTTGGTGTATTTGCTGTAAGAAACTGGGATTTATTTAAATCCTGGGTAAAAAGAGTATCCCGCCTGTCATAGACAAATATGAAATTTTCTCTAGGGGGAGTGCGATAGCACCCCTCTTTTTTGTATTTATAAACAAAACACATCAACAGAATTTATTATGTTATGGTAAAATATATAAAAAATAAACTTAGATCTTTCTCAAATATTTTCAAAGACAGTAATGATCTTAATGAAAAAAATATTGTAGGTTTCTCCTCCTTTGCTATTATGGTAATCTTCGCAGCAGCTGATATTATTACGGGATTATTAGGGAAAGAATTATTAATTAGTGATACTATCTTCAATTCCTTCGTTATAGTCACTTTAGGTTCATTTGGGATTGATGGGGTTACAAAAATATTTAAAAAAAACGATGGAGGGAGTAATAAAAATGATGGGGAAATTAATAAAAATGATGGGGAAATTAATTAAATCCCCCAAATATATTCATGATTTTCAAACATCACCAGATGTAACTAAAACCCAACCAAAATCAAACTATCTATGGATATTTGATAACGGTCATGGGGGTATAATTAAGGGAAAATATCAAACTGCAGGTAAAAGATCCCCAGTTTGGGATGATGGTTCTCAATTATTTGA